>Ga0302279_10005804_pt1 | contig 13547 bp, 16 predicted proteins | sample III_Bog_N3_3_FD_194541 | JGI IMG/M metagenome (GOLD analysis project Ga0302279, IMG submission 194541) | Peat permafrost microbial communities from Stordalen Mire near Abisko, Sweden - III_Bog_N3_3 | ecosystem: Environmental > Terrestrial > Soil > Wetlands > Peat | place: Sweden: Abisko...
CCGTATCTTGTCCCCAAGCAGTGTTTCCCACTTCCCATCGGCGACATCGTGCCAAACACCATCTATACGAATCTTTGATAGCATCTACTCCCCCTCCTTCTCCGGGTACTTCGCCAGCACGGCGCGGGCGTTATTCAATATTCCGAACGTAACACCGTCGGCATTGTCCGCGTATGGCGCTGACGACTCTGTGGGCATTAGATTTCTTCCCGCAACCGCTCCAGTTCGGCCAGCAAGTCGCGGATGTCAGTGTCGGAGCGTGAAAAGAAATGCACTGTGTCTCTGTATGCGTCCGACTCCCCCCAAGGGGAGAACAGAACGGTTGACGGCGTAGCTTTCGCCAGCCGCGCCTCTATTTCTGCAATGCGTTCGGGGGTCATGTTCTCAACTCCCTTCTATTTAGCCCGTCCTCACCATCCAGGTACAGCCTGGCAGAGTAGACAATTCTTTCCATGTCAGAAGCTAGACGCCGATAATCCACGTCACACATCGGAACTCCGTCCGTAGCGATTACGTAAACTGCTTTGGCATCCCCAAGGCGTTTCCCCGTAGCGGTTATGCGGTCCTTGTACTCTGTCATAAAAGCCACCGCCTCGGCCAGCGCATTCTCCTTGCGCTCCAGTTCGGCCAGCAGGTCGCGGATGTCGCCGGGGGCGTGGGCGATAAAGTCGGCATCTGCTTTTTCAATCTCCATTATAAGCGTTTCGCCGCATTCAGCGTAAACGTCCTTTAGGCATATGACCAAACTCTTGTCAGAGTCTAAGCATGTGTATTCATCCGTATCGTGTTCACGCCACTTCCACGGACCCGGCGTAGCATTCGCCAGCCGCGCCTTGATATTTGCAATGTCGATGGCCATGGCGTCACCTCACCAGTCCGCAATGGCCCCGGCTCTTGCCCTCGTGGCTGTGTCCCTCGGCTTGCACGTTCCAAACCCACTTCGTGATAGCGCCCCTATTGAATGTCCCGCCCAGTTCGCCTTCGTGCCGCACCATTGGGCACCATTTCAGTTTCGCCGCTTCTTCGGTAATCATCACTCACCTCCCATCAACATCATTTTTTTCCAATTGGCGACTGTTGAAAAATTTCAGTTTTGTAAATTTTATGGATTATGTCCTCGGTGTCTTTGGACGTCTGCACGACCGCTTCATATTTGGCCTCCATGTTTAGTACTTTGGTTTCAAAAAATTCTCCGCATTCTCGGTATCCGGTGGAGTACCCGATACAAAAAAGTACAGTTGCAAATATGGCCCCGGCCAACATAGACATAACATCAAATAAAAATTTTTTCATATCTCCTCTCTTTTATAGGGTGTGTACCTACAACCTCTGTATATCACCCGGACCGGTCCGGGTCAATCGACATTCTGGTAGTGTTCTCTTTTTTTAAGCGGGACGAGTGTACCACGACGGACAGCTCTCGACATATCACTACGGGCACTACGGCATCACACCTACCTCACAGACCGCGACGGTACGAGAACTGGATGTAGCACCGGACGTAACCCGGATTGCCTACACCCCACTACATGTGTTACATTATAATTGTCCGGCTTTTTATAAAAGAGAGAAGGGGTAAATATGGATCTAGTAGACAGATTTGCCAATTTGTTTGTCGGGAATCCCCGGTCATATGGTAGGTTTTTCCCGGGCAAACCGTCTGGTAAGTGCATGGTAACGGCCAAAGGGGCAGTTCCCCCGGAATCGTACCAGGAGCACCTGAACGGGGAAACTGGCCTGGGCCTGGTCCCCATATTGGATGATGACCAATGCCTATGGGGTGCGATCGATATCGACGCCCACGGCGATGAACCGGAGGTTGACTTAGTTGGGTTGGAAACGGAAGTTAGGTCCCAAGATCTCCCCCTCATGGTGTGCCGGTCCAAATCAGGTGGCGCCCATCTGTACGTTTTTTGTTCAGAGCCGATACCGGCTAAAACTTTGAGGTTCGCCCTGTCCAAATGGGCGGCCAAACTTCGGCAACCCGGGGCGGAGGTATTCCCAAAACAGGATAAGCTGATCGGGTCCGGTGTGGACAAACAACTGGGAAACTGGATAAATCTATGCTATTTTGATGCGGAATCCCCGGACTGTTTACGGTTTTGTGTAGAGGGTGGTAAGAGAATCCCCCTGGAATACTTCGTCGATCTGGCGGAGTCCAGGCGGGTGTCCGCCGCCATCCTGGTCGAGAAGAGCGAGGAAAGCCACGCGGGAGCCCCGCCGTGTATATCCCGCATGCTGTCTGAGGGGGTGGCGGCCGGATACAGAAACGAGGCCTTGTATTCCATAGCTATCTATTTAAAACAAGCATTCCCAGAAACTTGGCGGGACCGGGCATTCGACATCAATGCCAGAAATTTCAGTAAACCGCTCAACCATTCCGAAGCCAAAAAAGTTATCGATTCCGTGGCTCGCAGAGTGTATAGGTATAAGTGCAAGGAAGAGCCAATCAGGTCATTGTGCAATTCATCAATTTGCGTCAATAAAAAGTTCGGAATAACCAAGGAAGAATCATCGATACTAAATATCGGTGAACACCCGGAATATGGTCCACTTAAAAAATATATGACAGATCCCGTTCGGTGGGGGTTATCTGTAAATGGGGTGGAAGTCCATATGACCACCTCCTCTCTAATGGACCACCGCAACATCAGAGAGTCAATTGCCGAAAAATTAACCTTGATCGTCCCGCCCATGAAGGCCGATAAATGGCTGTCTATTTTACAAACTGTGATGTCCGAGGCCGTGATAATAGACACCCCCGATGAAGCATCGGGCCACGGGTTGGTGTGGCAACACCTGATGCAATTTTTGCAGAGGGCGGATCTCGATGCTCCGGGCAATGACACCACAACTAGGGGCATGCTTCTTCGTGGAGTACCGGTGGTACAATTAAAGGGGGAAGAGAGATTCATTTATTTCCGGGGTTCCGATTTTGTGACATACCTTCGTAAAAATAGGGCAGAGGAACTTCGTGGTCCCAATCTCTGGTTTGCATTGAAGGAACACGGGGTAACCCACGGTTCATTGCGCATCGGGCAGGATGTACGGCAGGTGTGGTGCATGCCGGTGTCCGGAGTTCCTAACAACACACCAAATAGAAAACCGATAAAGGCGGAATTTTAAATATGGCGCTCGGTACTTGCAACCAAACAATACTGGCCGTGGACAAGACTGGAAACAATTTCCTGCTCCAAGTTCCGTTTCATCTGAACAACCTGGCCAGAAATGCCCCCAACAAAAGATTTTTAAAGGGACAAGGCATTTGGTTTTTATTTGGATTTCGGATGAATGCCAAGTATTTGAATGACCAGCTCCTGGACAGGCCGGGGGTGGTGGTAGAAACTGCCGCTCGGGAACTGATCAACAAAATAATTAAAAGATCACTGGTCCCGGAATCCATGTTCCCAGCTTGGTATAAATTCCGCGAGGGAATGCCTCCTTATGCCAAACAGGTGGAAGCACTAAACCTGGCTTGGGGTAAAAAGTGTTTTTACTTTGCCATGGAAATGGGAACCGGAAAATCCAAAGTTTACACTGACTTGGCTTTTGCTCTATGTATGGAAGGAAAAATCAATGCTTTGGTGATCCTGACCAAAAAATCCTTGCGCGGGAACATAGTTCGGGAGGTACACAAACACTCCCCCTACCCATTTAAATCAATGACCCCGGATTTTGGGACTGAATCCGAACGAAAAAAAGCTGAAACATTTATACACGAAAAAGAAAAATTGAAGGTTGTATCCCTTGGATTGGAATCTTTATCGGCAAAGGTTGAAGGCGGTCGGGCATATGAGTACCTGCAAAAATTTATGATGAAACACAAGTGTGCTCTGGTGGTGGATGAAGCACACCTTATAAAAGATCCGGCCGCCATCCGGACGGTTAACACCACTAAACTCGGGGAATTGGCAGAATTCAAATATTTGGGGTCTGGAACTCCGGTCTCCCAAGGAATACTGGATTTATATTCCCAGTATGAATTCATGAACCCGGAAATTATGGGGATAGGGAATTTTTGGTCATTCAAGAGCCGATACACCATAAAAGGTGGGTATAAAGATAGAGAAATTATTGGGTATGATAATGTGGAAGAGTTAATGGAACTGATTAAACCATGGACCTATCAAGTGACCAAAAATGAAATGGTGGACCTGCCGCCCAAGATTTATCTAGAACCAATCACGGTTGAAATGACCAAGGAACAGCGGCGGATTTACAATGAAATCAGGAAAAACAAAGTAGCGGAACTCACCTCTATGAAGGGAGTACCTGACGAAATCATGGTCAAGAATGTGTTGTCCGCCTATTCGCTACTTCACCAAATTTGTGCCGGTTTCATATCATACGACGGGAATATTGTACAAATAAAATACAAGGGGGAACTCCGGGACAAAACTATTCGGGAAAGGAAGTGGATAATGCCGCCGGAGGAAAACCCAAAATTGACTGAAATGTTGGAATTTATTGGTAGAAACCCAGGTCAACAATTTAATATTTGGACCAAGCACATAATGGAGCTGTTGGCTATAACCAAACTACTCAATGAAAAGGGGTACTCAGCCGCTGCATACTACGGGGAAGTTGAGGAACCGGACCGGCGGGTACTGGAAAAAAGATTCCATTCTGGGGATTTGCAAATATTGGTGGCTAATCAGGAAACCGGGGGGACGGGTCTTACCTTCACCAATTGTAACAATGTGTTGTATATGTCCAATTCGTTTAAGTACATAGACCGGGCGCAGTCCGAAGACCGGAATCACCGAATTGGAACAACTAAGCACGTGGTTTATGGTGACATAGTTTGTGAAAAGTCGATCGATGTTCGGGTTATTGAAGTTCTTCGCCAAAAGAAAAGTTTGGCCGATTACGTTAAGGAAAGACTGTCCAGGGGCATGGTGCTTGACGAAGATGACTAGACCGGCTACAGCTGGTGTGCTATAGTGGCATCAGCGAGAAGGAGGACATAATGGAAAGAGGCAAGGTATTTGTCATCCAGGAGAATCCGAAATTGGATTATATGGATGCGGACCGGTATGGTGATGTGGTATTTGTCACCAACCAGGAGTATAGCCCGATGCAGGGTTCCCTGGGAAACGAAAAAATACTGAAAGAAGTAGAACAGGCCATGCGGGAGTTCAACCCGGACCTCGATTTTTTACTGCTGACCGGGGGCTTGGTGGTAGTCGGGTATGCCTTTTCTTTGGCTTTGATCAAAAAAAGGTACATCAATCTTTTACAATGGGACAAACGGAAGAACAGCTACGTTCCGATTAAATTTGCCCCATAGAAAGGAGAAAGCCATGCGGGAAGTGATGCAACACTTGCAGACCCTGGCGACCACACTATTGGCCGAAAACGCCGGGGCCGAATTTCGAGATGGGTTGAAGGGTTCTGAGTTGGCCGATGCCGCCGCCTATCAACTATTCATGCGGAGTGCAGTAGAGCTGGCTACTGAAATCAAATCCGAACTCCAAAAGCGGTATGATTTCATCCGGTTCTCACTGATCCCTGAAATCATGGATGAAGACGGGCTGGAATCGGCCCGAGTGGAGGGGGTCGGCCGGGTTTCCCTGCAATCCGATATCAATGCATCAGTGAAAGCCGACCATAAAATCGAGGCCCAAGACTGGTTGATCGAAAATGGATATGGTGACGTCATCCAGGAAACGGTCAACTCGTCCACTTTGAAGGCCCTGCTCAAGAAACGTATAAAGGAAGGTCTGGATATTCCGGCCGACCTTTTTAACGTGAGCCCATTCACCCGGGCTCAAATAACCAAATAGAGGAGAAAGGGAAATGTCAAAAGGTGAAAAGCAGGTGGCTGTGGTGGAAAATTCTCCCCCCGCGTTTTTGCAGCACCAAGGCTCCGACCGGGGCTCGGAGCAAATGGGGCGGGAAGACATCACAATTCCGCGACTGGAAATTGTCCAGTCCTTGTCCAAGGCCCGAAAGAAAACGGACCCAGCCTTCATCGAAGGGGCGGAGGAAGGGACACTGTATAACTCGGTGACCCGGGAATTGTACGGGTTCGAGGTCAACGTGGTACCAGTGTTCTTTCTGAAAGAGTACCTGCTCTGGCGGGACCAGAAACTGGGCGGCGGGTTTGGCGGAGGTTATCCGACTGAACTGAAAGCCAACGAGGCCCGGGACCTGCGCGATAAACCCGAAGAGTGGGAAGTGGTGATGACCCACCAACACTTCTGCCTGATCCAGCGCCCGGACGGGAAGCTGGAAGAAGCGGCGATATCTATGAGCAAATCGAAACTCAAGGTTTCCAAAAAGTTCAACTCCCTGGTTCGCGTCAACGGCGGCGACCGGTTTTCCAGGGTTTACCGGATTCGCGGAATCGCGGACCAGAACAACCAGGGTCAGGACTTCTACAACCTGTCTGTGGACACGCAACCCGGGTTCGTCACCGAACCCGTCTACCGGGCGGCCGAACGGGTGTATGAACTGATCGCCCAGGGAGGTGTGGTGGCCGACCGTGGCCAGGACGACCTGGATGAACCCGACCCCGTCGAATACTAGGGATACGTTGGCCCGGGATCCGTCAGGGTTCCGGGCCAACGTATCGACGTTTGCAGTATTTGTCGGAGTGTGAGGGTAAATGGCCGCCCACCTGATTTGGGTTCAGGAAAATGCTGGTTCGAATCCAGTCACTCCGACAAATACTGCAAACACATAGGTAACATGAAAGCAAATCTGATATTTGGCCCTCCCGGTTGCGGGAAAACAACCGAAATCACCCGGCTGGTGGGCAGGGTGGTGCAGTCCGGTGTCCCGGAAAGTGATATTTGCATACTGTCCTTCACCAAGGCAGCCGCTAAAGAGATAGCCGACCGCGCTGATTTGCGCCGGTCCAACGTATCCACCATCCACTCCCTGGCATTCCGGCTGGCCGGGATTTCCAAGGAACAAGTGATTGGTGCACCGGAACTTCGGCAATTCGCGGACATCACCGGATACGAAATATCTGGAGCCAACCCGGACGATGCTGACCGCATGGAGATTGGGGATTATTATTTAGCCCTGCACGAACTCGGGCGCGCCCGCATGGTTTCCATCGGGGAAACGTATGAAAGATTCGGGAATGACGGGTCCATGCGCGAATTTGAATCGTTCTGCCGGTCATACGTCGAATTCAAGGAAGCCTACGGGTACGTGGACTTCGCGGACATGCTGGAGCGGGCATTGTTGGTCCCCGCCCAGGGTTTTACCCACTTGTTTGTAGACGAGGCCCAGGATCTGTCGGCACTCCAATGGAAACTGATTGAACATTGGGCGGGCGGGGTGGATCAAGTCTACGTGGCCGGGGACGACGATCAAGCGATATACGTTTGGGGCGGGGCAGAGGCCACCGGCATGCTCAAATTTGCGGTGGACCATTCGGCCACGGTTGACACCCTGTCGCAGTCTTACCGGGTACCGGGTGCCGTGCACACAGTTGCCGAGGAAATCATTGCTAACGTTAAAAATCGGTATCCTAAAAAATATTTGCCCACGGCAGGTACCGGGGAAGTTAACAAATTCGATTCCCCCCGCACCACGCCCTCTCCTAAACACGGAGATGATTGTTTAATATTGTATCGTAACCATTCACTTCGGAATGAAATAGAAGAAACTTTAATTGACGCCGGGGTTCCTTACGTGGTGGACTCAGGAAGACCTGGGGCTTTACACGGACCGCTGGCCCGAGCATACCGCAGCCTGTGTGTAGCCGTGGCCGGGTACAAAAGGGGAGAGGGGTTGACCATTAAGGGAAGGGAACTCACCAATTTGATTCGGCACTGCCCGGGCGTGGAGTCTTATATTAAAGCCGGGGACATGTCGTTTGCAATTGGGCGTCGAGCATCTGAAATCATACACGGGGAACCAGAAATTATCAACTATTTGGCCCGGGTGGCCGTTAATTTCGGAGCGGGAGTGATTCCAACAGTTCATATGTCCACGATTCATGGATCCAAAGGTAGAGAAGCCGAACGGGTGGTGCTGCTCAATTCAATGGGGGAAAGATCCATGGAATCCATGGAGCGCGACCCGGATTCTGAAATTCGAACATTTTATGTCGGGGCGACCAGATCGAAGCACACACTAGACATCGTGTACGGGAAAAACTCATTACCGTTCATGTAAGGGGGAGGGTAAAATGCCGTAACCAAAAAGTTAACATAAGCGGCATTGCAGATCGGCCCGGTCTATGGTATGATCGGGCCATAGAGAGAAGGAGTGGTGAATGTATCCGAACTTGAAGCTATTTCCGGTTTTTTCCCTGGATGTCGAAACCACGGGATTGGACTGGGAACGGGGCGACCATGTATTCTCATTTGCCATATCCACACCGGACGACCAGGATTATTACTTCGACATCCGTGAGCACCCACAGTCCATTGATTGGCTACGCAGCATATTGCCAACCGCACAGCTTGTGGTTAACCACAACATTAAATTCGACATGCACATGTTACTCAATCATGGTGTGGTGATGGACCCGGAGCGTGTTTCCTGCACAATGATTCGGGCGGCACTAATCAATGAACATATGCTCAAATATGATCTGGACTTTGTGGCCAAAACCTGCATCAAATCCGGGAAATCCGGGGATATTTATCCAAAGTTGGCTGAACTTTTCGGCGGACCGGCGACCAGGAACGCCCAAATGAAAAACATTTCTCGTGCCCCGGCCTCAATAGTCGGACCATATGCCATGCAGGACGCCCGGGTGGCACTCAAACTTTGGATGTGGCAACAAGAGGAAATCGCCCGGCAGGATCTGCACCAAGTGGTGAAACTAGAGCAAGACCTATTCCCGCACATATTCGATATGGAAAGACGTGGACTACGTGTGGACGTGAATGCCGCCAATGCGACGGTCGAAAAATTGTCGAAGGACATTTTGATTTTGCGGGCTGAATTGAATAAGTGTGCGGGGTTCGAGGTCAACCCTAATCCCTCGGGTTCTATCAAAAAGCTTTTTGAGCCCAGGAAAGTGGACGGGGTTTGGACGGCCCGGGACGGCACTCCCCTTCCGGAGACGGACGGCGGGCAACCGTCAATCGGGGCGGATCAACTCCGGGCGATGAACGATCCGGCAGCGGCCATGATACTCAAATGTAGACAATTTCTAAAAGCCCGAGATACTTTCATCGCCAAACACATACTGGAGCGAGAAAGAAACGGGAGAATCCATCCTAACATCAATCAAACTAAGGGCGAATCCGATTCCGAGGGCGGAATGGAAGGTACGGGAACGGGTAGACTTTCTTACACCCGGCCCGCCTTGCAGCAAATTCCTAGCCGAGATCGGGCCATAGCATCAATTGTGCGCCCTGTCTTCCTGCCCGATGACAATCAATCTTGGTGTTACGGTGATTTAGACCAACACGAGTTTAGAATATACGCTCATTATGTCAACGCCCCGGCCCTCATTGATGCCTACCGAGAAAACCCTGATCTAGACATTCACCAGATCGTGGCCGACATGACCGGACTTCCCCGGTCAGCTAAATACTCAGGACAAGCTAATGCGAAGCAGATCAACCTGGGCATGGTTTTTAATATGGGTGGTGGAACGTTGGCTTACAAAATGGGTCTACCGTTCACCGTGGAGAAAATGAACTTCTCTGGAGAGGAACGGGAGGTACGCATACCTGGTGAGGAAACGCTGGAGGTCATGGAGCGATATTATGCCGCCGTACCCGGAGTGCGCGAAATCGCCAAGTCCGCCCGCGCCGTAGCCAAATCCAGAGGTTACGTCCGAACCATGATGGGTAGACATATTAGATTTCCCCGGGGTCAATTCACACACAAGGCGTCCGGGCTCATATACCAGGGAACGTCGGCTGATCTCAACAAATCCAACATCATCCGAATTTGTGAGTATTTGAAATCCCGGGGGGACGGTCGGTTGCTTCTGAATATCCACGACGAGTACAGCATATCGGCTGACCCAGCGAGGATTCCGGCCATAGCCCAGGATATCAAGGCTCTAATACAGGATCGACCCGAGATCCGGGTGCCGATACGCATTGACTTTTCCGCTCCGGCCAAGAACTGGTGGGAAGCCACCGAAGCTGAAAAAGTAACTAAATAGGAGGAAGAGATGAAAAATGGAAAAGTTTTGATCGGTGATTTGGGGGTGTGTTCCGAGGAAATCGTCCTGGGTGACCCCGCCATGCCGAAGGGGGTTCCTGGAGCGACCGTCAGTGTTTCTTCCGGACTCGGCAACGGACTTTACCCGGTCTACGCCGTGTACGAAGAAGGGGTGGTCGCCCGGGTCATCGTGGAATTTATGGGAATGGTCGAATAAAGTGACTTGCCCGAATTGCGATGACATCATGATCAAACACCAATTCCCAGATGGGATTTTTCTTTGGTGTCCGGACTGCGGTTATCGGGAGTCAATTGCGGAACGTAAAACTATAACCGGAGAAGGGGAAGAATTGTGAAAAAGAATGTTAACGTCATCTGTGACCTACAGTTTGGATCGTGCGGCAAGGGGTTGATTGCCGGATATTTGGCCAAACGCACAGCTCCCGACACCCTGGTCACGGCCTGGGGTCCCAACTCGGGACATACTTTCGTTGATGGCGACATAAAGTATGTTCATTGCATGCTGGCCAATGGGGTGGTGTCACCCAACCTGCAGCGCATCATGATCGCCCCCGCCTCACAGATCAACGTCAACTTGCTTCGCCATGAATTCGGTCATTGCCGGGATCTGTTCGAAAATCGGACTTCGACGGTGAAATTGGTGGTGCACAAGAACGCGGCTATGATCCAGGACCGGCACGTGGACCAAGAATCCGGATCTTGCGGAGGAATGACGCGAATTGGGTCCACCAAGAAGGGGTGTGGGGCTTGCGCCATTGAGAAGATCCAGCGCCGGGTAGACGACCAGTTGACCGTCGAGGCCCACAAAGAAATGTTTAGGCAGAAATTTGCAGACCTGCCGATCCTGCTGGAAATCGTGGATACGGAAGGCTGGGTTGAACACCTGAACGCATCAGAACTGATCCAGGTGGAAGGTAGCCAGGGTTTTTCACTGGGAATGCATTCCGGGTTCTTCCCCTACACCACCTCCCGTGAATGTACGGTGGCTCAAATCCTGTCCGACTGCTTGATTTCCCCGGCCCAACTCAACTGGGTGGTTGGCGTCATGCGGACTTTCCCGATCCGGGTGGCCAATCGTTACAATGAACGCGGGGAACAAATTGGATGGTCCGGCCCGGTTTATTCTGATCAGCGCGAAATCTCCTGGGAAATGCTGGGCATCCAGCCAGAGATCACCACGGTGACGCGTCTGGTTCGCCGGGTGTTCACCTTCTCTGAAATTCAAATGCGGCTGGGGTTGGCAGTCAACGCCCCGACTGACCTGTTTCTTAATTTCTTGAACCAAATCCCCGAGAACTTCAACCAGGAACTGGGCTTGGCCTACACCCCGACCGACTTCATAGAGAAAGTATCGGAAATTTGCCTGGACGTCCTGGGCCGGGATTGCAACAAATTCTACGGCTGGGGTCCTGACGATTCGCAGGTCATGTCCTTGGATTCCCATCCGGTGGAGGATTAAATGGCTGATCGGCACAACGCCGGGAAACCGGCCCTGTCATTGATTCCCCCGGAGATTCTGGAGGGATTAGCCCGGGTGTATGAGGTCGGGGTGACCAAATATGGGCGGGACAACTGGCGGGAGGGCGGGGGTTTGTCCTGGACGGAAACTTATGACGCCGGTCTGCGCCATGCCGGGGCTTGGCTCCGGGGGGAAGACCTGGACGTAGAAAGCGGGTTGCCCCCGGAACTCCACGCCGCCTGGGCATTCCTGACCCTTTACTACTACCGGTACTGCGGGAACGAATTCAATGCGAAAGACGACCGGTTCCCCCAAAAAGTAATCCGAAAGGGCATGGAAAGGGGGGAAAAGGATATGTCATCTGGTGTTGGAAAGGGGGAATACATCCATTTAAAGGAAGGATTGGCCGCACCCAAGATGACGTCCGGAATTCCGGGCGACACCAGGGAAGTGTTGAAAAACGTATTCAGTCGCCGCGACCCGGATGAATTGGAACCCACCGCATCGATCGCCGAATTGCAAAGGGAGATTGCCTCCTGGGCGGATGAAGTTTTTCCAGCCCGGACCGCCCAAAGGGCTTTGACCAAGCTCATGTTGGAGGAAATCCCTGAACTGTTGATCGGCGGGCATTGTGAACCACAGGAGTTTGCAGACGTCATCATTCTGGTGCTGGACATCGCCCATCTGCAGGGCATCGACATCGGCCGGGCGGTCCGCGAAAAGATGGAAGTGAACAGGTCTCGGGTGTGGCGGATAAATGAGGAAACCGGGTTGATGAATCATGTGAAGACTCCTAAAGGTCCATTGGAATGAATGAATACCTACCCGTCATCAATGCGGCAATAATGTATTTTCTGGCTGGATCGTTGATGTCCCAAGGTAAAAGTTCTCCCTGCTTGTTTACATTGATGTGGCCATTGTGGCTTTTGTTCGGGGCAATTAATGAATTGTTTGGACGGGAATAAAATGACCAGCAAGACTTCACTCCATTTGGCGGATTTTCACCGGGCGCAATATGTGGAAAGATGGCACATCCTGCGGACTTCACGCAGACAATCGGTGGCTGAACATTCCTACATGGTGGCGATTATAGCCTCTGGCTTGGCAACCCGTATGGGTTGTTCCGCTGAAATGAAGGCGGAAATTGTGCAATGGGCACTCCTGCATGATGTCACAGAAGTTGTGCTGGGCGATGTTGTCACCTTCACCAAGAGGGCGGCAAAGGAAGCTTTCGATGCCATGGAAGAAAAGATCGACCCGGTAGGTGCAGCCTACAAGAGGGGGCTACCGGACATCGTCCTGGCGGACTACATTGATGCCATAAAATACCTGTCCGAAGAAAGGCAGACCCTGCAAATATCCAAAGTTAAGGGTTCTCTGTACGTCGGATTCAATAGAATGATTTTGGGTTGCCAAAACAAGTGCGGGAATCAGTGGTGCTTTAAAATGGCCAGCATTATCCTGGATGAATTGCTGGACGGCCCGCAGACGTTCATAGATGACGTCTTAGGTTTGTAATAAATTTTCGGTCAACTCGTCCGGGTACAACAATCCAACCGAGGGAGGGCCATGTCAAAGTATGTGACCACACTGCGGAAAATCAAGGCGCATAATCCGTGCGGAAACGGCTGGAAAAAGCTCTTGAAGTCACTCGGTAAGACCAAGTGCGACGATGAACCGTTGGAGCTGCTTACCATCCTGGAGTCCAACGGATTGCAGGATGCCATTTGGGCTCTTCGGACACTGGAGGGGTGTGACCGGGAAATACGGTTACTGGCCTGTCAATTCGCCTGTGATGTGCTGCCGATTTTCGAACGGCTTGTTCCCGGAGACATGCGCCCTCGGCAAGCCATCGAGACTGCCGCGTTGTTTGCCGAAGGCCTTGAAGGGGCTGCCGCCAGTGACGTCGCCAGGGTCGCCGCCAGGGCCGCCGCCGGGGACGCCGCCGGAGCCGGGGCCGCCGCCTGGGCCGGGG
>Ga0302279_10005807_pt1 | contig 13538 bp, 12 predicted proteins | sample III_Bog_N3_3_FD_194541 | JGI IMG/M metagenome (GOLD analysis project Ga0302279, IMG submission 194541) | Peat permafrost microbial communities from Stordalen Mire near Abisko, Sweden - III_Bog_N3_3 | ecosystem: Environmental > Terrestrial > Soil > Wetlands > Peat | place: Sweden: Abisko...
TGCTCAGGGCGCGGGCGGCACGTAGGGGAATGCCCGCCGCGGCTTCGAGGTCACGGAGCCCCTTCCGATCGCCAGCGTGACGGGCGTGTTCGCTGCGATCGTGAACATGACCTCCGGCGCGTTGTCGATCAGCGAGCGGCCGTTCCACGCGTTGAACCCGAGGGTCGCCGGCGTGCCGACCACGTAGGGCAGGATGTTGGGCATGATCCTGTGGACGAAGGAGAGCGCGTACGCCTCTGGATCCTCGGCGGTGCCGTGGGCACGCACCACCGCGGCGACCTTCCGGGTGAGGAGCGCGCCGTGGGTGGAGAAGTCGTCGGTCGGACGACCGGCGTTGAGGTCGTTGCCGAGGGCTCCGTCGAACTGGGCGAAGAGCGGGTGGATCATGGGCAGTCCGGCACGGTTGATCGGGCGCCAGCCGCCGGCGTCGGTGGCGAGGCTGGCGATCGCCCACGCCCCCACGGGCCTCGTGCCCTGGCCCGGGCCGAGCAACTCCGCATCGGGCAGCTCGAGCACGATCGAATAGACCGTGTGGCCGGCGAACAGGTTCCTGGCTCGGCCCGGTGTCCACGAGCCCAGGTCGATCGCGGCGCCGTCCTGGAACGCATGGCCCACGGCATGGAGGACGTCGGGCTCGATCCAGAACGGGTCGCCGGCCTTCCCTGTCCACACCCGGATGCCGTCGGCGCCGACGATGTTCCGCTCGGTGTCACCCTCCGCCACCAGCGTGCCGGGCGCGAAGGGATCGGTGGCGTCTGCCCCGGTGATCCGGCGAAGCGTGAAGTGCTGCGTGCCCTGCGCATCCCGCGCAGCGAAGACGAACCGGTAGGTCACATCCTCGACGTGATCGCCGTCCAGATCGAGCTTGAGCTCGTACATCCCCTCGGGGTGGTAGCCGGGCGTGGGGATGGGGCCGGCGATCGAGTGGCAGACGTTGATTGCCAGCACGGTGCCGACCGCGCCGCGGAAGACGTAGAGATCGGTGATATCGAGACGGACATCCTGTCGGGCGATGGGAGAGTCGAGGTGGTGCGACATGGTCTGCTCACTTTCCGGCTCTGGCACGGTTGGACGCCCTGTTGCCAGGCCCATGAAACAACGAGTCCGCGGAACAGCTCAGGCAATCCACGCGGCTACAGGAACGACTGGCTCGCCATCACCACCCCATTGGCCCCCTGGCCGCCCGTGGTCGCATTGCCAGTCCCGCCGACGCCGCCGATTCCGGCAGTCCCCGCCGTCATCGTTCCACCGGTCGGCGCCTTGCCCGTGAAGGCGACGCCGATCGAGTGCCCGCCCCTACCCCCGCCTCCCGGGCCGCCGTAGCCCCCGGAGCCGCCGTAGCCTCCCCCACAGGCGTGCTTGGCCGCCCCGGAGCCGCTGCCCCCCAGGCTGTTGTTGCCGGGGGCGCCGCCGGCCTGGCCGTCGCCGCCGGCCCCTCCCGCGCCGCCGTGCTGCGCGGTGAGGACCACCCCGGTGAGCGTCACCGCCGCGCCCAGGCTCAGCAGCGCGATGCTCGCCCCGCCCGCGCCGCCCGCGCCGCCGTGCTGACCGCCGCAGCCGCCGGTTCCTCCGGAGCCGCCGCTCGCGCCGTAGCGGTCGGCCGTGTTGCCACCGCAGGCGATCGCCGTGGCTCCCGGTGCCGCGCCGCCGCCGCCGCCGCCTTGCCCGGGCGTCCCGTCGACCCCGTCTCCGCCCGCGGTGCCCAGGAATCCGCTCGCCGAGAGCGCGCCCAGCGTCGTGCTCGCGCCCCCGCCGCTGCTCCCGTCGGTGCCGCTCGCGCCGTCGGTGCCGGCCACGCACGCCGCGGTGGCGGTCGCCGCGGCCCCGCCCACGCCCGCGGTCGTGCTGGCCGGAGTGCCGTTGCTGCCTGCGGTGGGCGGTGTGGTGCCGTCCGGAGAGCCGCCATCGCCGCCGGCGCCGCTCACCGAGGGGCCGCCGCTGGGACACATCCGGGTGACCGCGGCCGCGCCGGCATTGCCGACGCCGGCCGTGCAGACGTCGCCGCCGGTGCCGCCCGCCAGCCCATCCAGCCCGGTCGCGCTGCCCGCAGCGCCCGGTGCCCCGGCCGATCCGTTCCCCGCCGTGAAGTCGCAACGGGTGAGCTGCGCCGTCGTACCGTTCGCCAGCACGGCGATCGAGGATGTCCCCGGCTGGACCCCGTCGGGGGCAATCACGTCCACGTCTTCGAGGAGGGTGCCTGACCCTGGATCGAGCACCAGGGCAATCTCGCTTCCTCCGGGGGTGGTGCCGCCGGCGACGGGCTGGAGGGTGGTGCGTGGCGTCCCTGTCCACACCCAGCCATGGTCGCAATCGAGCCCCCCGTAGACCCTCATGCCGGCAGGGAGGTGGACGTTCTCGGTAAAGGTCTTCCCGCAGGCGAACACCGCCTGTCCGGTCGCCTCGGCCTGGTCGATCGCCGCCTGGAGCGTCTGGAGAGGCGAGGCCAGGCTCCCATCCCCACCCGCCGCGGCGGTCGGGCTGGCGAAGACGCCGCAGCCGCTCGCCGGGCCGGCGTCGAGGCTGACCGGCGCGCCGGTGCAGGTGGCGCCGGGCCCGCCGTCGCCGCCGCTGCCGGCGTCGGCGTCGCCGGGGCAGGTGAGGGCCAGGGTGCAGTCGCTGGCATCTCGGCCACAACCGGGCGCGCCGAGGGCGGCGCCGGCGAGGAGCAGGCTGGAAGTCAAGGCTATCAAGCGTCGGTCGCGCATCGGATCCCCCGGGGGTCGGGCAAGGAGTCAGAAGGAGCCGGAGACGACGACACCACCGTCGCCGCCGCCGAAGAGGGGAGTCACCCGCAGCCCCGAGGCGGCGCGGCGCTGGGGCCACAGGAAGTACGTCACCGCGCCCACGGCCGCGGCGCTGCCGACGAGGAGGGCGCCCACGCCCACGTCATGATCGGTGTCGTCCGCGCGGAGGGTGCTCACCAGCGTCGGGCAACTGCCTGCGTCGTAGTTGGCGGCGGTGGCCACGCAGCCCTGGTGACCGCTGACCACCTGCGCCGCCAGCACCCGGGCGTCGGCGCGCTTGCCCGCCGAGAGGCCGAGGAACGCCCCGCCGCCGCCGAGCCCCACCGCCGCCACGGCCGCCAGCCCGATACCGGGGATCACGCTGCGGCGCACGAGGGGGAGGGGCTCGGGCGGGGGGAGCGGTCGGGGTCGGGGGACGAGGTCGAGGGTGACCTCGACCGAGGTGCCCTTCTCGGCGAGGAGGCGGCGGGGAGCGCCCGTGTAGCCCTCGAGTCGGGCCTCGACGACGTGCTCGCCGGGCTCGACGAAGACCTCGTCGAGGAGAGGCGCCTCGCCGGCGAGCGCGCCGTCGACGAGGATGGCCGCGCCGCGGACGGCGGACTGGATGCGCAGCGCGGCGACCCCCTGGCGACACTGCTCGTACGCTCGGGTCATCTGCTCGCGGAGCGCCGGCTCGCCGGTGATGGGGAACATGCGCAGCGTGAACGCGAAGTGCGCGGCCCCCTCCCGCAGCTTGCCCTGGGCGAGCTCCGTCGCGCCGAGGTTGCCGGCGATGTCGAAGCCCTTCTTCAGGGCGAACGCTTCTTGATAGGCCGCCTCCGCCTCGGCGAAGCGGCCCTCTTTGAAGGCCTTGTTCCCGGTGGCCATCCAGTGCGCCGCCTGATCGTCGGGCGGGGGTTGATCCGGGGCCGCGAGGGCGCGGCCAGGGGCAGAGCAGGCGAGGAGGGTGACGAGGGCGAGGGTTCGCTGGTTTCGCTGGTTTCTCACGGGACTCTCCGTCTCAGTTCTTTTCCCCGGGAAGCTGGAACGGTGGCGTGAAGGTGGCCCTGGGCGGGGCGCTCGCCGGAGGTGGCCGCGCCGGCTGGACCGCGGGTCTGGGAGCGCTGGTGGGCGCGGGCGCCGCAGGGGCAGGCGTGGCAGCGGCGGCGGCGGACTCCGGGGGTGATACGGCCTGAGGGCGAGGCGCCGGGGCGAACGTCGGCAGTGGTGGTGCTACCGAGATCGGGACCGGAGGCCTGGAGGCAGGTCCTCGAGCGTCCACCGGGCTCTCGCCGCGGGGGCGGATGCGCTGGGCGATGCCCCCCACCACGAGCAGCAAGACCAGGACGAGCGCGGCGCGCATCCCTGCTGGGAGCCTGCGGGGAGGCTCTATCGAGGTCCCGGCGGCCTCGGCCGGGGCTGGAGCTGCGCCGGACGGTGAGCCCTTCGACGAGGCCACGTTGCCGCCGGAGGGAGGCGTGGCGTTGATCGCTCCGCCGGGGAGCAGGGCCGAGCGCGAGCCGTCCCCGGCGGGCTCCCGCCCTTCGAGGAGGCGCTTGTGGGTGGGGACCTTGCGCGGATCGGTCTCGACCGCGAGGACGACGCGCGGCTGATCGAGGGTGGGCTCGGGCGCGGTGTTGTCGCGGAGCTTGATGCCGCTGGCGTGGGCGCGGGCCATGTCGACGCCGCCGGCGCTGATGATGTTGGGAGGGGGCTTGGGCCTCCGCTTGCGAACAACGTCGGGAACGACGTCGGCAACGACGTCGGCAACGACGTCGGGAACCCGGGGCTCCGCCTCGTCGAGGAAAGGGTTGGCGTCAGCCTTGGCCTCGCCGCGATCGTCCTCGCCGTTGCCGCTCATGGTGGTGCCCCGACCCCGCGTCCGCTCCCGGCGACGCGAGGCGCCACGATAGCCTCTCGACTGCTTCGAGGCGAATGATCGTTGCGCGGATCAGGCTTGTTTTCAGGGCTCCAGCGCAGCTCCGCCGCGGGCGAATCGTCGTTCGGGAATTGCCCAGGTGGGGTTCGGGGGCGCCACCGATAGTGTCCCTGCGCAGTCCCACCCTGGTCGGGGTCAGCGGTGCCATCGTCGCTGTCCTCCGGCGCGCTCGGTGCCCACGTCCGGAGCCGCCGGGGCAGGCGCCGTGGCGGGACGGTCGAGCCGGCAGCGCACCTGCACCGCCGAGCCGGCCGCGAGCAGCACCAGGGCGTCGCCGATCTCGTCCAGGGAGAGCACCGCGTCGACGTGGTCGCCGGTGATCGCGTGGACGGGCATCGAGGTCTGCGCAGCTTCCGCGGGCTCCTGCGCGAGCGAGAGGCCGCCGGCAGCCTTGATGTCGAGGAGCCCCTGCAAGCCGTCCCGGCCGCCGCCGGTGAGGACGACGCCGACCACGCGGCTCCCGTACTCGAGCGCCGCGGACGTGAAGAGCGGATCCACGGCCGGCCGGGTGTGATGGACCTTCTCTCCGCGGTCGAGGTGAACCTTCCCCCCGAGGAAGGTCAGATGAAGGTCGGAGGGCGCGACGTAGACGACCCCGTGGGTCACGCGGTCCCCGTCCGCGGGCTCGAGCACGCGGAGGCGCGTCTTGCGCCCGAGGATGGACGACCAGTCCGAGTCGGTGGTGGCCCCGCGGTGGATCACGACGCCGATGGCGGCGGGGAGGTCCGCCGGCAGCCGCGAGAGCACCTCGGTGGTCGCCTGGATCCCCCCGGTCGAGGCGCCGATGACGATCACGTCGCGCGTCCGCCCCTCCTGGTTGATCAAGCCCGGGCGGCCCCGCACCACGACGCCGGCGCCCGCCCGCGCGGGAGTCAAGGTCCAGCGTGCTCGGCGCGCTCGCGATCGGGGTCGGGCACGTCGCGGGACGGCTTGGCAGGGATCTCCGGGGTGTCCGGGCGCGGCGGGATCTCGGGGCGCGGCGCGGGCGGCGCGTCCGGCGGATCGCCTCCTCCACGGGGCCCCGTCGCGGGGTGGCGGATCTCCGGCTGGGGAGAGCCCGGGTCGATCACGGTCGGCGCGCTGCTCGAGGTTTCATTCCGCATGCCCGGGTGCTCGCAGGGTCCGTGCCAGCGCCCGGGCGAGCCGACGGCGGTCGTGGTGGTGGTCGCCCTGTGGCGGTTTGCCACGAGCGCGCACCCGACTCTGGCGGATGCGCTCCCGCTCGATCCCCTTCGCGGTCAGGCGAAGGCGTCGCGCAGCGTGATGGTCTCGTCGCGGCGCGCGCCGACGGACACGATGTCGACGGGCACCTCGATCTGCTCTTCGAGGAAGCGCAGGTAGGCGCGGGCCGCCGCCGGCAGCTCGGCGATGGAGCGCGCGGCCGCCAGGTCCTCCGACCAGCCCGGGAAGCTCTGGTAGACCGGCGTGGCGGTGGCGAGGGCGTCGATGGGGAACTCGCGGGTGCGGCCGCTCGGGGTGTCGTAGGCGACGCACGCGGAGACCGCGTCGAGGCCGGTGAGGACGTCGAGCTTGGTGAGCGCGATGCCGTCGAGGCCGTTGACGCGCGCCGAGAAGCGCAGCGCCGGCAGATCGATCCAGCCGGTGCGCCGGGGGCGCTTGGTGACGGAGCCGAACTCGTGGCCGATGGCGCGGATGCGCTCGCCGACGGCGTCGTGGAGCTCGGTGGGGAAGGGGCCCTCGCCCACGCGCGTGCAGTAGGCCTTGGAGAGGCCGACGACGCGGCGGATGCGGGTGGGCCCGATCCCGACGCCGGAGCAGGCGCCGCCGGAGACCGCCGACGACGAGGTCACGAACGGGTAGGTGCCGTGATCGAGGTCGAGGAGGGTGCCCTGCGCGCCCTCGAGGAGGACCTTGTGGCCGGCCTTGAGCGCGCCCTCGACGAGGGCGGAGGTGTCGGCGACGAGCGGGCGCAGGCGCGCGGCCAGGGGGGCGAGCTCGTCCAGGATGCGGCCGGCGTCGGGGACCACGCCGCCGAGGTCGAGGATGACCGGGCGCCACGCCGCCAGGGCGCGCTCGAGGATGGCGCGCGCGTGCGCCGGATCGGCCAGATCGCCCACGCGCAGGCCCCGGCGGGCGGCCTTGTCCTCGTAGCAGGGGCCGATGCCGCGCTTGGTGGTGCCGATGCGGGAGGCGGCGTCGGCGGCGCCCTCGCGCAGGCCGTCGATGAGGGGGTGGTAGGGGAGGATGACGTGGGCCCGGTCCGAGACGAAGAGGCGGCCGTCGATGGTGTGGCCGCGCGCCTCGAGGGCGGCGATCTCTCCGACCAGGACCGCGGGGTCGACCACCATCCCCTGGGCCATCACGCAGCGGGTCTGGGCCCGGAGGATGCCGCTCGGGATGAGGCGGACGACGACCGTCTCGTTCCCCACCACCAGCGTGTGCCCGGCGTTGGGCCCGCCGGCGTAGCGGACGACCATGTCCGCCGCCTCGGCGTAAAGGTCGACGACCTTGCCCTTGCCTTCGTCTCCCCACTGCGCGCCGACGATCACCACCGCGGGCATCGGTTGTTCTCCCTTTTCATGGCTACGAATTGATTGCGAGGGCGAGCGCCCCGGCGTCGGTGTGCTCGGACACGGCGCCAGAGGCCCGCCGCGTGAGGCGGAGGGTAGCGCGGTCCGGCGCGGGCACGAGCTCGACGAGGTGGGTGAAATGCCAGGCGGCCGCGTACTCGGCCGCGCCCTCTGCGGGCTGGACGACGGCGGCGACGCCGCGGGCGCGCAGGGCGGCGACGACCGCGCGGGTGACCTGGGTGACCTGGGTGGCCTCGTGATCCCCGCTGGAGGCGGCGATCACGGCGCTGGGCGGGGCCTCGTCGATGACCCCGGCCGCTTCGCGCGCCCAGGCGACGGAGTCCAGGTAGAGGGCGAAGCCGACCGCGGGCATCGGCGCGTCGAAGCGGGCGAGGAGGTCGTCGTAGCGGCCGCCGGCGCCGATGGGCTCGCCCGGCCCCGGGGCGAGGATGTGGAAGATCGCGCCGGTGTAGTAGGCGAAGCCGCGCACCTCGCCGAGGTCGAGGCGGAGGACGGCGGGGAGCTCGTCGCGGGCGGCGCTCCAGAGGGCGCGCAGCTCGCCGAGGGGGCCCTCGGCGGCCGTGCCGGCGAGGAGGGGGGCGGCCCGATCGAGGAGCGCTTCTCCCGACACTTCCCCGGGGCCGCCGCCGTGGAGATCGGAGAGGGCGGCGATGGTGGCGGCGCCGTCGCGACCCTGGAGGAGCCGGGCGATGCGGGCGCCGTCCTTCTGTCCGAGCGCGTCGCTGACCTCGGCGGCGAGCACCGGCGGCAGGGGCGCGAGCAGCGAGCGGGCGATGGAGGCGTGACCCAGATCGAGGACCGCGCGCGACAGCCCGAGGCTGGCCACGACGGAGGCGGCGAGGCCGAGCACCTCGAGATCGCCTGCCTGGGCCGCCAGCGCGGGGGTGCCCTGGAGACCGACCGCGCCGTAGAGCTCGACGCCTGCCTGGGGCATCTGGCGGTGGCGGCGGGCGCGTCCCTGGCGGCGGCGGACGATGGTGCCCTCGTAGCAGAGGCGGATCGGCCGCGGCTCGCGCCCGAGGCGGGTGGCCACCATGCGCGCGATCTGCGGGGTCATGTCGGGGCGGAGGGCGGCGACCTCGCCCGAGCCGGGCTCGACGAAGCGCAGCACGTCGGCGGGATCGAGGGTGCCCAGGCCGCGCTCGAGGACCTCGGCGAGCTCGAACGCGGGGGGCGTGACGAGCTGGTAGCCGTGCAGGGCGAAGTGATCGAGCACCCGCCGCGCCAGGGCCCGGCGACGGCGCGCCTCCTCGGGGAGCAGATCGCGCATCCCCGCGGGCAGCGGGTGCGAGAGCGCTCTCGGCGGATCGGCGATCGTCACGCCCGGCTTATAGCGCGGCTGGGCATTCGGTGCGCAGCGAAGGCGAGCGGCCACTGTCCCGGGCTTGCCCGGCTGCGAAATCGGGACGCCGCCGCCGTCCCTATCGGGCCCTCCCTGGCCGCCGCGCCGGCGCGCTGGCCCTCCGGGGAGCAGCCGCGGCTGGCAAGTCCCTTGCTGACTCCAGCAGTTTTGCCGGCCTCGAGCGCCCTCCCGCGTGATGAGGCCCCGTGACGGAGGTTTCCTTCATGGCACTGGCGGCCGCTGTTCCGAGTCCCACCCGCGGGTACGCTCCGGCGCCTCGCTCTCTCAACGGAGACCCTTCGCTCCTCGGGCTCATCGAGAAGGTAAAGGCCGGGGATCGCCCGGCGCTGGACGCGCTGACGCGCCTCATTCGCCCCCACGTGGAGCGGCAGCTCGCCCGCTACCCCGTCTCGGACGACGATCGGCTCGACCTCGTCCAGTCGACGCTGCTCCAGGTGGTGCGCCGCATCCGCTCGTTCCGCGGCGACTCGAGCTTCACCACCTGGCTCTTCCGTGTCACCGCCAACGAGGCGCTGATGCTGATGCGCTCGCAGCGGCGGCAGCGCGCGCGGCTCGTCGAGGGGCTCGACCTCGAGGATCTGTCGGCGCTGCCCACCGTCCGGACGTCCCCGGCCGAGGACGACGCCGCCTCCCTGGCGGAGCGCGAGGCCCACGTGCGCCACGCCCTGGGCGAGCTGCCCGAGGACTACCGCGACGTGGTCCTCGCCCACTACCACGACGACCTCGGGCTCCACGAGATCGCCGAGAAGTTCATGGTGAGCGAGAGCGCCGTCCGCTCGCGGCTGCACCGCGCCCGGGTGCGCCTGCGAGCGATCCTCAACGCCACGCCGCTGGGGCGTGAGCTCTCCGAGGCGGCGGCCTGAGTCACCGTGCACAATTCTGCAACGGCAGCCCGCACCGCGAAGCGTCAGCGAGCGGAGGCCATCGATGGCACCCAGCCTGGGTGCCTTCTCGAGCCTCCGCTCCCTGACAGTCGCGGTGCGGGTGGCAATGCCCGCACTGTTCGAGAATCTCGCTCGGTGACTTAGCGTCCGTCGGGGGAGCATGCGCTAGGATGGGCCCCGTCCCCGCGACGAGGCCCCCGATGCGCATCGCCCTCCTCTATCCCCCGCCCTGGAAGATCCCGGTCAAGGGCGAGCCCGCCAGCTCCGACGGTGACGGCCCGCCGGCCGGCTACCGCGAGGGCGACCTCGACGCGGACTTCTATCAGACGCCGTACGGGCTGTTCTCGCTGGGGGCGCAGGCTCTCCGTGCGGGGCACCAGGTCAAGATCCTCAACCTGTCGGCGTTCCCCTGGGCGCGCGCCTCGGAGATCCTGGCCGCGCTCGACGCCGACCTCTACGGCATGTCCTGCTGGACGGCGAACCGGCGCGGCGTCGCCCTCGTCGCGCGGACGCTGCGCCGGCACCACCCCGCCGCTCACATCCTGGTCGGGGGCCCGCACGCCACGCCGCTGGCGGCCGAGATGCTCGCCCATCACCCGGAGATCGACACCGTCGCCCGCGGCGAGAGCGAGCCGGCGTTCCTGGAGCTGATCGAGCGCCTCGCCGCGGGGCGGGCGACCACCGGGATCGCCGGGACGGTCTGGCGATCGGGCGCCCGGGTGGTGACCGGTCCGGATCGGGCGGCCATCGCCGACCTCGACACGCTCGCGTCGCCGCACGACTACTTCGACACCCACATCGTGATGACCTCCCGCGGGTGCCCGTGGGCCTGCACCTTCTGCGGCGCGGAGACGACGTGGGGCCGCGGCTTCCGCGGCAACTCGGTGCCCTACGTCCTCGACGCGCTGGAGAAGGTGGTGGCGCGCCTGCCGGTGAAGATGGTCCAGATCAAGGACGACACCTTCACCACCAACCGGAAGCGCGTGCTCGAGCTCTGCCGCGGCATCCGCGAGCGCAAGCTCGACTTCTTCTGGAGCTGCGACACCCGCGTCGACGTCCTCGGCGAGGAGCTGCTCCGCGAGATGCGCCTCGCCGGCTGCCAGCGCCTGAGCCTGGGGGTGGAGTCGGGCTCGCCGGAGATCATCAAGCAGATCGACAAGAAGATCACCGTCAAGCAGATCATCGAGTCGACGGAGCTCGCCAAGAAGTACGGGATCAAGGTCCGCTACTTCATGATGCTGGGCAACCGCGGGGAGACGGCGGCGACGTTCCGCGAGACGCTCGACTTCCTGAAGCGGGCGGCGCCGCACGAGTACATCTTCTCGTGCCTGTCGGTGTACCCGGGCACCCGCGACTTCGACGCCGCGGAGGCGGCGGGGTGGCTGGATCGCGAGGTGTACTTCTCCTCCGACTTCCAGGAGCTGAAGACGCCGTTCGACGCGTCGGAGGCGGACACGGCCTTGATGAACGCGTGGTTCGCGGACAACAGCGGGCTGCGGCAGGGCTACCGCGAGGGGGCGCGGGAGTACCGGGCGGTGCTGGAGCGGCTCGGCGACTTTCACGCGGCGCACATGGACCTGGGAGGGGCGCTCTACCGAGAGGGGGCGCTCGACGAATCGGAGCGGCACGTGCGGCGGGCGCTCGAGCTGGGCTACCCGCTGCCGGGGCTCGCGTGGAACTACCTCGCGTGCATCGCCAAGGCGCGGGGGGACGTGGTGGGGATGATGGATCACTTCAGCCACGCGGCGAAGGTCGACCCCCAGCACTACGTGCTGATCAAGAACGTGCAGGCGGCGCGGGCCTGGTTCGCGCAAGGGGGCCCGGGGAAGGGGCTGCCGCTGCAGCTGGAGGCGCGGCACGACTTCCAGCTCCTGGAGCGGACGGTGCAGCCGACGCTGCCGGGGCCGCTGCCGGACGACTATGCGCAGTGGGTGGCGAGCGTGCCTCTGGCGGCGGCTCCGGCGGCGGAGGCGTACGTGAAGACGCCGGAGCTGGAGGGGAGCCGGGCGCCGCTGGGGGCGCGGGGGAGGCTCAAGGTGATCGCGTCGTAGTGCCGACGCCGCCTCACCCCCACACCAGCGCGATCGCGCACACCGCATCCCCGCGCGTCCGACAGCGCGTCTCCTCGGCCTCCCGCAGCCGCCCCCCCGACAGCTCGACCGACCGCGCTGCCCAGCCGAGCACGCTCATGCAGTGCGCCCGGTGCGGCTCGGCGAAGCCGTCGATCTCGAGGCGGATGGCCCCCTCGCGCTCCTCGATCGGCGTCAGCTTGCCGGAGGTGTAGTGGACGTCCCAGAGGCGCGCCGCCTTGCGGAAGATGAACATCGGCGTGCCCAGCCGGTAGAAGAGCCGGTAGAGCGAGGGCAGGTTCACGTCGGCGGCGTAGCGGCCCATCTCGTAGCAGAGCTGCAGGTCGCCCTTGCCGAAGAGGCGATCCGCTTCGACGCTGACCGCCACGAAGACCCGGAACGGGACCCACTCGTGCGAGAGGATGCGCCCGGCGATGCGCGCCCGCGAGCCCTCGTCGAGGGCCGCCAGCAGGCGGGCATAGCCTTCGTCCCCGTAGCGCTCGCGGACGAAGCGGAGGCGGGCGGCGATGGCGGCGCCCTTGACGTCGGACATCAGCCCCCGACGCCGTCGTTGGAGGCGCGGGCGGTCGCGGCCTGATCGGTGGTGGCGTGCTCGGGCAGAGGCGGCAGCTCGGCGAGGTCGTAGCCGGGGGCGACCCAGTAGATCTCCGGCGCCGGGCGGTAGCCGCTGAAGTAGCGGCGCTCGTCCTCGCGCCCGTCGAGGTAGTGGAGCCGGACCACGCTGGTCACGTCGAACCCCTGGATGCCCTTCTGGTGGAGGATCCGCTGCCCCGCGGCGAGCGTCTCCCGCACCTCGACGCGGCGGACGAAGTCCTCGGTCGCGCCCACGCCGTAGATGTAGTCCACGCGGGCGACGGGGTCGCCGCCGAGGAGCTCGATGCGCAGCAGGGTGGGCCTGGGGAAGAAGGCGTGGACGAGCACGGGGTAGGGGAGCGTGTTCCTGATCTTGAGGTCGGTGAGCGGGTAGCTCACCGTCGCGTCGAGGCCCATCTGCGTGTAGTGCGACGGACGCGAGTGCGATTGCCGCTCGACGATCTCGAGCGCGCCGAAGAGCGCCGCGGCGTAGAGCGTGGTCGACGCCTGGCAGGTGCCGCCGCCGTAGCCGAGCTGCATCTCGTCGCCCTGGATCTCGGGGGCGAGGGCGAAGCCGCGATCACGGGTGCGGGGGCCGACGACGTCGTTGAACGAGACCGTCTGCCCGCGGGAGAGCACCAGGCCGTCGAGGTGCCTGGCGGCGTTGCGGATGTTGACGGCGCGGCCGGCGCCGGTGCCGAAGAGCGAGAAGGTGGTCTCGTAGGCGCTCACCACCTTCTCGATGTTCACGTCGGTGAGCTGCTCGAGGGTGACGGTCGCCGGGACGTGGTGGACGACGAGCTCGATCGTCTCCTCGTCCTCGTGCGAGGCTGCCTTGAGGCGTGCCAGCGAGGCGTCGATGTCGAGGGCGTGCCCGGGCTGGTCGGGGGAGCGGGTGTGCTCGGTCAGGTCGAGGTGCGCGTCGACAGGCGCCACCTCCAGCGCGGGCGCGAAGGTCGCCAGGAGCGCGCGGGCGCGGGCCTCGTCGAAGGTCCACACCGGGGCGACCTCGATCTCGCCGCGCCGCGCGCGCTCGGCCTCGCGGAGGCGGTGCCAGGTCGAGCCCTCGTGGCCGATCTTCTCGGCGGCGGCGAGGGTGGCCTCGACGTCGAGGGCGATCCCGGCCTCGGCGAAGGTCGCCTCGAAGAGCTGATGGTCGTGGCGGAAGCGAACGGTCCGTGCCCCTGCGGCGGCGCGGCGCCCGGCCAGCCAGGCCGCGGCGGGCTCACCGTCCGGGAACCGGCGGTCGATCACCCTCACGCCCAGGGCCACCGGCGAGCGCGGCCAGTAGCGGTGCGCCGCCGCACCGCTACCTGCGCCGGCGAGCAGCAAGAGTCCGAGGACGGCGGAGAGCGTGGTGAGGCGCACGGAGGGAGGCCACATGGTAACGAGGGACTACGCGCGCCGGTAGGTT
>Ga0302279_10005811_pt1 | contig 13533 bp, 9 predicted proteins | sample III_Bog_N3_3_FD_194541 | JGI IMG/M metagenome (GOLD analysis project Ga0302279, IMG submission 194541) | Peat permafrost microbial communities from Stordalen Mire near Abisko, Sweden - III_Bog_N3_3 | ecosystem: Environmental > Terrestrial > Soil > Wetlands > Peat | place: Sweden: Abisko...
GGCGCCCGCGCCGCGATTCTCCGGACCAGCACCGGCTTGCCCCTGGCAGCCGCCCCAACGACAAGCTGAAACGAGCCCGCCATGCCCTTCGATCACTCCCTCGTCGGCAAGCCCACCGAAGCCAAGACGTTCAACTACTCCTGGAAAGACGCGGTCCTTTACGCGCTCGGCATCGGCGCGCGTCGCGAGGAGCTCGACTACCTCTACGAGGGCAAGGGGCCGAAGGTCATCCCGAGCTTCGCCGTCGTCCCCAAGTTCGAGGTCATGCTCGACCTCCTGAGCAAGTGCGGGGGCAACCTCGCCATGGTCGTGCACGGAGGCGAGAGGGTCATCCTCCACAAGCAGTTCGCGCCGAACGGCTCGCTCCGGACCGTGGGCACGATCCGCGGCATCTACGACATGCGCAAATTCGCGAACATCCTCGTCGACACGGAGACGAAGGACGCGAAGGGCGACCTCATCTTCACGTCGACCGCGTCCATCCTGTTCCGCGGCGAGGGCGGCTTCGGCGGCAACCCGCCGCCCAAGGAGGAGAGCGGCATCGACGTGCCCAAGGACCGGCCGCAGGACTTCCAGATCGAAGAGGTCACCTCCCACGAGCAGGCGCTGCTCTACCGCCTGTCCGGCGACCTCAACCCGCTCCACGCCGACCCCGCGTTCGCCGCGATGGTCGGCTTCCCGCAAGGACCGATCCTGCACGGTTTGTGCACCTACGGGCACATGGTCCGCCACGTGGCCAAGGGCGCGTGCGGGGGAGACGCGACGAAGATCACGGGCTTCGACGCGCAGTTTCGCAAGCCTGTCTGGCCGGGCGATACCATCGTGACCAACGGTTGGAAGGTCGCCCCCGGCAAGATCGCGCTTCAGGTGAAGGTCAAAGAGCGCGACGAGACGGTCATCTCGAACGCCTGGGCCACGATCCAGGAGTCGTAATCGGAGACCGCGGAGCCGCCTCTGCGGCTACACTTCGGTGGTGCGCCGCCGGGTGGTTCCGCTCGCTCTCGTCTTGCTCCTGGGGTGCCGCGGCGCGCGCCAGCCCGCGCCCATCCCAGCGCCCGCGAGCACCCATCCGGCGGCGCCGCCGCCGCCCGCCGCCGCGCCCTTATCGACGACCGACGCTGCCGCCGTCGACCGGGCGATCCGGGCGGAGTGGGCGAAGGAGGGGGTCCTGCCCGCTCTGCCCGCGTCGGACGCGCGCTTCCTGCGGCGGGCCTACGTCGACATCGTCGGCGTGATTCCACCGCCCGACGAGGTGACGGCGTTCCTCGCGGACACTGCTCCGGACAAGCGGCAGAGGCTCGTCTCCCGCCTGCTCGAAAGCCCGGCGTATGTCGAGCACTGGGCGGGATACTGGGACGACCTCCTCGTCGGCGAGGTGCGCGAGCAGGCCGTGGACCGCGCCGCGTTCCGCGCCTGGCTCGCCGACGCGCTGCGGAAGAACACTCCCTGGAACGTCATGGTGCAGGGCCTCGTCACGGCGACCGGGCAAAACAGCCTGGGCGGCCCACGTGCGCCGTTCGTGGGCGGCGCCGCGCCGATGGCCGCCGCGGGCGACGACGAGGAAGGCGGCGACGCCACGCCGTCCGAGGTCAACGGCGCCGTGAACTGGCTCCTCAAGTACAAGGACACCCCGCAGGACCTCGCCGGGACGACCTCTCGCGTATTTCTCGGCGTGCAGATCCAGTGCGCCCAGTGCCACGATCACAAGACCGAGGCGTGGAAGCAGACCGACTTCCAGAGCTTCGCCGCCTGCTTCGTCCGTACGCGCACGGCCCCGATGGACAAGGGAAAGGTCATGGGTCTGCGTCGCTTCGAGGTCAGCGACCTCGGACGGCCCGCCCCCCGGCTGCGCAAGAACGCCGACCTCACCCCCATCCTCGCGGCTTCCCCGCGCGCGCTCGACGGCAAGGACCTTTCGAAGGCTCCGAACGTTCGCCGCGCCATCGCCGAGTGGATCACCGCGCCCGAGAACCCGTGGTTCGCGCGCGCCATCGTCAACCGCATGTGGGGTCACTTTCTCGGGCGCGGCTTCGTCGATCCGGTCGACGACCTGCGCCCCTCCAACCCCGGCGTGATGCCCGACCTCCAGAAGGCGCTCGCGGACGACTTCGTTGCCCACGGCTACGATCTGCACCGGCTCATCGCCACGCTCGCAGCCACCGAGGTCTACGCCCTGTCCTCGGCGCCGCCGGCCGCCGCAGGGCCGAAGCCGGCGACCGACGCGAAGGCCGGAGCCGAGATCAAGCTGTGGTCCCGCTTCCGCCTCGAGCCTCTCGCGCCCGAAGAGCTGCTGCGCTCGCTCCTGGCGGCCACGGACGTGGAGGACATCTTGCGCCAGGCGGGCCGCGCGGACGTCGGGAAGATCCGTGGTCAGCTCTACAAGAAGTACTCGTTCCTGTTCGACGTCGACGAAGAGGGTGACCAGGCCGACTTCGAGGGGACCGTCGCGCAGGCGCTGACGCTCCTCAACGGCAAGCTCACGGTCGGCGGCAGCTCGGGCCTGCCGGGCGGCGCGCTCGCGCAGGTGCTCGCCCTCCCGGGAGGGGACGCGGCCAAGGTGGACGCCCTCTACCTGCGAACGGTGTCGCGGCACGCGACGCCCGACGAGACCGCGCACTGGGTCGGCTACGTCAGCGAAGCGAGGGCCGCGGGGGAAGGCGCCGTGGCCTCCCCGGCGGACGCGCCGCGACGCGGCCATCACGGCCCGCGCGACAAGGCCGCCAAGCCCCACGGCGACGCGCTCGAGCGCCTGGCGGGACGCGACGCCGCGCACGCCGACCCCACGAGGCAAGCCTACGAAGACGTGTTCTGGGCGCTCCTCAACTCGAGCGAGTTTCTCTTCAACCACTGATCCTTCCAACGCCACGAGCACCGAGGACCGACGATGGGCCAGAACACGCGGAGGATGGATCGACGCTCGCTTCTCGGCGTGGGCGCCTCCGGCCTCGCCGGGCTCCTCGCTGCCCGCTGGCTGGGCGCCTCCGACGCGTGGGCCGGCCCCGCCGCGCAGCCGGCAGCGCCCGCCAAGGCGTGCATCGTCCTCTGGATGAACGGCGGGCCCAGCCACATCGACACCTTCGACCCCAAGCCTGGCGCGGCCACAGGCGGGCCCTTCAAGGCCATCAAGACGCGTGCTCCACAGATCCAGCTCTGCGAGCACCTTCCGCTCCTCGCCGAGCACGCCGACAAGCTCGCCGTGGTGCGCGGCATGACGAGCCGCGAGGGCAACCACCAGCGCGCGCAGTACCTGCTCCACACGGGCTACTCACCCAACCCCACCGTCGTGCACCCTGCGCTCGGCGCCTGGGCGAGCAGCAAGCTGGGCGACCCGAACAGCGAGCTTCCTGCGTTCGTGAGCCTCGGCGGACCGAGCGCCGGAGGCGGGATTCTGGGCGTCGAGAACGGCCCGTTCGTCGTCCGCAAGGCAGGGGAGGCTCCGGAGGACGTGAGCCCCGCCGAGGGCGTCGCTGGCGAGCGCTTCGCGCGACGCGAGGCCGCGCTCGACTGGATGGAGCAGGGCTTCTCCCGCGAGGTGGGCGACGCGAAGGTCCAGGGGCGACGGGCCGTCTACGGCAAGGCGATACGCATGATGGAGTCGCCCAGGGTGCGCGCGTTCGACCTGTCCAGCGAGCCCGCGGCGCTGCGCACGGCGTACGGCGACAGCGACTTCGGCCGCGGCTGCATGACGGCGCGCCGCCTCGTCGAATCGGGCGTGAAGTTCGTCGAGGTCGTCCTGGACGGTTGGGACACGCACCAGAACAACTTCGCCCGCACGACCGCCCTGATGAACGTGCTCGACCCGGCGTTCGCCGCCCTCGTCGGGGACCTGGGCACCCGGGGGCTCCTCGGCCGGACGCTGGTCGTGTGCCTCGGCGATTTCGGCCGCACGCCGCACATCAACGGCAACGATGGGCGCGACCACTACCCGCAAGCGTGGAGCTCCGTGCTCGCGGGGGGCGGCCTCCGGGGCGGCATCGTCCATGGCCAGACGGACGCCGAGGGGGCCAGCGTCGTCGCAGGCGCCGTCACCGTGCCGGACCTCTTCGCGACGCTGGCAACGCTCCTCGGCATGAGCCCCACCGCCACGGTCGAGAGCGCCTCGGGCCGCCCCATCGCGCTCACCGACTCCGGCCAGGCCGTCCGCGCGCTGATCGCGTAGCGTGGAGCTCGCGATGCGATCTTTCACCTTCAAGGCATTCCCGCTCCTCGCGCTCGTCGCCATCGGTTGCGGCTCCAAGTCGTCGCCCGCGGGTCCCGGCCCCGCTCCCCCGCCTGCGTGCCCCGACGACGCCGGAGCCACCGACCCCTCGACCTTCTCCGCGGTACCGACCTCGTGCGCGTACAGCTGCCCGCTCGCCTGCGCCGAGTCGACGACGCCCTACGCTTGCCCGAGCCTCGAGGCCTGGAGCTGCATCCCTCACGCAAGCACATGCGGCTCCTGGGACGGGACCTACCCCGCGGTGACGCCGGGCCAGTGCACCGTGAGCCAGCCGACCGGCGAAGCCGCCGCGTACGCAGGCGTGGACCCCGCCCACGCCGGCACGCGAATCCTTCCCGACGGCCGCCGCATCACGCCCGCCGGCGCGGACTGGGCCTTCGACGAGCCCGACCTCCAGGGCGGGCTGACGACCGCCATCATCGCAGTCCCCGGGACCAACCTCGTCCTCACGGTCGACAACGGGCCGGGCGACCACGCCGTCCGCGCCATCGACACCACCAAGATCGGGTCCTCCAACCCGGTCGTCTCGTACGTGAAGTTCGCGAATCCGGCGACGCTCAACGACGCGATCACGTTCGTCGCCCCGAACCTCGTCCTCGTCGCCACCGACGACGGCAACGTGCAGGCGCTCACGCTCGACACCACGACGGGCGCCCTCGCCCTCGACGCAACCCGGACCATCAAGCTTCCCGACCCGACGACCTCGAGCAACCCATACTGGTACGTCGCGGGCTTGGCCTCCTCGCCGGACGGCACGCGGCTGGTCGTCTCGGGCGTCTTCGAGTCGGACCTGCTCGTCTACGACCTCACGCCGGGCTCGACCTACGGGCAGAAGCTCGGCCAGGTCGATCTTGGTCAAGCCGAGACGTTCGGCGTCGCGTTCGATCCGAACGACCCGACCGGTCACTACGCCTACGTCTCGATGTGGGGTGGAAGCGCCGTCGCGGAGGTCGACGTCTCCAAGCCGACGACGCCCACCGTCGCTCGCTCGTTCGCGACGAAGAAGGACCCCGAGGGGATCGCGTTCCTCGACGCGCGCTGGATGGCCGTCGCCGACGATCTCGGCGACGTGATTTCCCTCGTCGATCGCGTCGGCGGAACGGTGACGACCGTTCCGGTCGATGCCGTGGCCGACAACCACGGCTTCGACGTGTCGGGAGTGGCGTACGACGCCACGAACAAGCGCCTCTACGCCACCCTCGCGGGCATCAACGCGGTCGGCGCATGGGACGTCGACACGACGATGACTCCGCCGGCCATCGTGCCCAGCGGGCGGCTCCCGACGGCGTGGTGGCCTGGCGGCGTGGTCACGATGGCCGACGGCTCGGTCATCGTCGCGAGCATGCGCGAGCACGGGACCGGCAGCTCGCTCGTGCACTGGGACGTGGGGGACGGCGACATCACCGACCCCATGCGCGGCGGCGTCCAGCGCGTCGCCTCGCCCAGCAGCGCCGCCCTGTCGACGGGCGAGATGGCCGTCCTGGCGAACAACGCGGTAAGCAGCCAGCCGGGCGCACCCGCCGTCACCTGCCCCGCCGGCGTCAGCGACTTTCCCGTTCCCTCGACGAACACGGCCGGCCCTTCGAAGGTCATCCAGCACGTCTTCCTGATCGTCCGCGAGAACAAGGACTACGACGGGCTCTTCGGCGACTTCGCGAATGCCAACGGAAAGTCGTCCCTCCTCCTCAAGACGGCGGCCGGACAGATGGACCGCATCTGGACGAACCTTCGAGCGCTCGCGCACGACTTCGCCTTCAGCGACAACTACTACACCGACGCGGAGCTCTCGATTCAGGGCCACGTCTGGTCGACCTACGGTCGCACGAGCGACTACGACGAGCGGACGTGGGCGATGGACGGTGACGGACGCAACGCCCGTCCGGTGCCCGGGCCCGGGGTGTTCTCCGTCGGCCAGCCCGTCGAGGGATCGCTGTTCGACTGGCTCGGAGCGAACGCCGTGCCCTACGACATCCTCGGCGAGATCGTGGGCGGCCCGCAGATGAGCAACGGAGGCGTCGGCGGCGCCAACCCCGTCGACGTGCGCTACCCGGGCGGCCCGTTCCAGACCATCGGCCACGCCGACACCGAGAAGGCGTGCCACATCGCGGCCCGTGCCCGGGTCCAGTGCGACTTCGGCTCGTTCGTCTATGCGACGCTCCCCAACGACCACACGCTCGGCGTCTCGCCCACGAACGCCTCGCCCGAGACGATGTGCGCGGTGAACGACGAGGCGACCGGCATGGTCGTCGACGCCATCTCCCACTCGCCGCTCTGGGCCAGCTCCGTCATCTTCATCACGGAGGACGACCCTTCGCAGGGCAGCGACCACGTGGACCTCCACCGCGCGCCCCTCGTCGTCATCTCGCCGTGGGTCAAGCGAGGCAGCGTGTCGACGACGCACACGGACGTCGCCGCCGTTCACAAGCTCTTCGCGCACATCTTCGGCAAGCCGTACCCCAACGTCGAGGTGGCGAACGCCTCCTTGCCGCTCGAGCTCTTCACGTCGACCCCGGACTACACGCCGTACACGTACGCGCCGCGCACCTTCCCGCTCGTCTGCGGGGACGCATCGACCAAGGCGGAGGGGGAGCTCACCGCGTCGTGGGATCTCGACGAGCCCGACGAGCAACCCGGCCTCGACGCCCAGGTCACCCGATGGATGCGCGGAGAGCAGCTCGAGGAGCTGCCCCCGCGGCTACGGAGGCAAGTCGAAGCGCGCATCCTGCGCCGTGGCGTCGCCCGGACCACGCGGAGCGGCGACGCCAGGCAGCCGGACGACGACGGGGACGACGACTAGGAGCTGCTGCCGCCGGCGACCGTCATCTTCGATACACGCAAGGTCGGCGACGCCGTCGACGTGCGCAGATCGAGGTCCGAGCCCACGGCGTCGACGCGCTTCCACAGCTCGTCGACGTTGAGCGAGATGGTGACCTCGCTCACCGGGAAGGTGAGCTGCCCGTCCTCGATCCAGAGGCCGCTCGCGCCGCGCGAGAAGTCGCCCGTGACCGCGTTGAACCCGAAGCCCATCATCTCCGTGACGTAGAGGCCCCGCTTGGTCCCCTTGATGATGGCCTCGCGCGAGTCCGTCCCGGGGCTCAGGATGAGGTTCGAGGTGCTCGCCCCGACGCCGCCCGAGCCGCCCCGCGAGGCGCTCCCGGTGCTCTCGCGGCCGAGCTTTCGCGCCGAGTAGCTGTCGCAGAGGTACGTCTTGAGCACGCCCTTCTCGACGAGGACGTTCTTGCGGCTGGCGAGCCCTTCGCCGTCGAACGGGCGCGAGCCCGGCGCGCGCGGCAAGAGAGGGTCGTCCACGATGGTGACCAGCTCGCTCGCGACCTGCGTGCCCTCGCGGCCGACGAGGTAGCTCGATTTGCGCCAGATGGAGCTTCCCATCGTGCACCCGGCGAGGAGCCCCAGGATCCCGCGCGCCGCGTCGGGATCGAAGACCACGGGGACCTCGCACGTGGGCACCGAGCGCGCCCCCAGCTTGCGCAGGGTGCGCCGCGCGGCCTCGCGACCGACCTCGTCCGCAGGGTCGAGCTCGGACAGGAACCGCTTGGCCGTCCAGTGGTAGCCCCGCCGCTTCTTGCCGCCCTCGTCATCGGCCACGGGCACGACGCTGAGCGACTGGTACGAGCCGCGGTAGACCGCACGAAAGCCGCTCGACAGGACGAGTGCGACGCCACCCGCCGTGCGCCCGAAGGTCGCGCCGTCGCTGTTGGTGATGCGCGGGTCGAAGGCGCGCGCCGCGTCCTCCCCCTTGGTCGCGATCGCGATGGCGTGCGCCGCGTCGAGCGTGCCGCCCGCGGGATCGTAGAGCTCCAGATCGGGGGTCTTGCTCGGGTCGGTCAGGAGCTTGGGATCGGCCGGGCCCGCGAACGGGTCCTCCTGGGAGAGCTCGGCGAGCTCGATGGCGTCCTTGACGGCCCGCTCGATGCCGGCGTCCGAGAGATCGCTCGTCGACGTCGTCGCGACCTGCTTGCCCTTCATGACCCGCAGCCCGACGGACCGGTGACCGGCCTCCTCGACGAGCTCGGGCTTTCCGAGCCTCACCTTGGCGGAGAGCTCGGCGCCGAAGCGGGTCACGCTCTCGGCCACGGTCATGCCGCCTTTCATCGCCATCGCGACGACACGGTCACCGAGCTCGAGCGCCCGCTCGAGCTCGCGGTCCTTGGGTGTGCTCATGGGACCCGCAATGTAGCTTACATCCGGAGATTGAACCGGAACGAAAAGAACTCGAGCTTGCTGGGCTCCCGCGCGTCGAGGTCCGGAGCACGGACCTCGACCGGGAAGCTCGTGCGGTCTACTGGGGCGGCCAGGGAACGGGCGCGAGGGAGCCGCCCTGCTCCACGCCCAGCTGGCTGAAGGCCTGGGCCGGCGAGGTGGGGTTCTGCGAGCCCCAATGCCAGATCGAGGAGCCGTTGTCGTCGAAGACGTCGTCGTTGCCGGTGATCATGTTGGCGGCGGGGGTGGCCCCCGGAGCGGCGCCGCCGGAGCACACGTAGTCCCCCCCGATGTTGCCGCCGTGGATCTCGTTGTCGTGGAACGTCAGGCCGGAGGCCAGGTAGCTGCCGTGGCAGCCGTACCGCATCTGGATTCCGCCCCCGTAGATGTAGTTGTGGTGTGCCGTGTGCCCCTGCGTCTCCAGGAACCCGATCCCGCCGCCCGGCATGCCCGTGATGACGTTGTACGCGAGGACGCCGCCGCCACCGGGGCCCTCGGCCCAGAACCCCACCCCGGCCCACGAGTCCGACGAGGTGTCACCGGTGTTGTCGTGGAAGTAGTTGTTGGTGACGACCCAGTTGTAGTTCGCCCAGTCGAACCACCAGCTCGGCCCCTCGTTCGAGTAGGACTCGATGTTCTCGACGGTGGTGCCAGTGCTCTGCAGGACCTTGAGGCTCGAGCTGCAGGAAGCCTGCGCCTGCCCCTGGTAGTTGCCGTGGTGGAACACGGAGTCCTTCACGGTCAGCCCGGAGATCAGGTTCGTCATGCTGGCGCCCGCGCCGAGGATGCTCCAGCCGTTCGCGTACTCGATCGTGGTCCGCGTGACGGTGATGCCGTTGGCGTAGGCCCTGACGCCCACGCTGCCCGGGTGATCGAAGAGGCAGTCGTCGATGGTCCAGTTGCCGCACGCGTCGACGGCGGCGCCGGACGGCTGGCACTGGCCACCCGTGATGTCCTGGGTCGCGTACTTCCGGAACACGAGGCCGCGCACGGTGACGTACTGCGCCCCGCACGAGGACGAGGCCCCGGTGAAGGTCTGGTTGTTGGTCCCCCCGAGCACCGGTCCTCCGCACTGCGCGGCCTGGAAGACGATCGGGGCCGACGCGGTGCCGGCGTTGGCGACGGTGACCGACTCGTTGTATGCGCCGCTGTTGATCGTCACGACGTCGCCGGCCCTCGCCACCGTCGCTGCCTTCTGGATCGTGGCGAAGGGTGACCCCTGCGAGCCGGCGTTCCCGTCGTTCCCGGAGGGGTCGACGTAGTACGCCGTGCCGCCGCCGGTGGGCGCGAGCAGCGCGTAGGACGCGCACTGCTGCCCGCGCGGCCGGATGCCGGCCATGATCTGGGCGTAGGTGTAGACGCCGCCGTCGCTCTCGATCGGCGCGGCGTCGGTCGACGGAGCCGCGTCGGCGGCGGGCGAGGCGTCGTCCGCCGAGGGAGCGGGCGCGCCGTCCGTGGAGGGGGAAGCGTCGTCCGTCGGGCCTGCATCGGCGCCGCCGCAGCTCGAGACGACCTTGAAGAGCTCGATCCCGTTCACGATCGAGGACGGGTCGCTGCTCGCGTTCGGGGTGAACGCGAGCGCGAGGCCGCCGCTGCCGTCCGCGCTGACCGTCCGCTCCTCGACGAGCGCGCGGTTGGGCCCGCCCGCGGTCGCGATCACGTCGAAGTTGGTGAGGAGCGCCGCGCCGTTGGCCGTCACGTTGAAGGTCCGCTGGCCGGGCGCGGTGTCGACGAGGTCGGCAAAGTGCAGGCGGAGGAAGAGCGCCTGCCCGGCGCCGAGGCCGGTGAAGGCGTAGCGGAAGGCCTGCTTGAAGCCGTAGCGGTACGACTGGTAGACGGAGAGCGGCGCGGGGTTCGTCACCCCGGTCAGGTCGATCGCGCCCGTGACGCCGTAGACGCTGCCGCCGGTCGAGTCCCGATCCGCCGCGAAGCCGCCCGCCGCGCCGCCCCCTGCGTTGATCTGCGCCACCAGCGTCTGCACCGGGGTGCAAGGGGCCGACGTGCCGCCGTCGCTCGACGCGCCGGTGCTCGCCGGGACGGGGGACCCCGTGCCGACCGGAGGCGCCGCCCCGCCCGAGGGGGGCGAGGCCGTCGACGCGCTGCACGCTGCGGTCATCAGGGCGAACGAGAGTCGCAGGCACCACTTGGTCATCGGAACCTCCAGGGTCGAGAGAGCGCGGCACGGGTGCCTCGCGGGTCGACTGGACCTGGCTATTCCACGTTGCGTGCCTCGGCCTGGGCCGGGGCGCCGAACCGGCAAAGGTCTGTATTCCTTGTGGTTGTTCCGAGCCTCACCCTGCCTGGGGATGGTCGGGAGACCGTGATCCCGCGACATCCCAACGTGATCTGGGAGATCGCTGCCTGGCGGACAGGGACCGTCATTGCTTCGCGTTGGACCTGCGCTGGAGCTCCCGGAGGGCATCCCCCGCCGTCTTGCGCAGCCCCACGACGCGCGGGTCCTCGTCACCCGCCGGGTCGATCTGCCATGCCAGGTCGAGCTTCTTCTGGCAGTCGAACCACTGCTTGTTGTCGCAGGCGGCGGCGGCCTCGTCGCGCAGCGCGCGGGCGCGTGCGGCCGTCAGGGTGGCCTCGTTCGCGGAATCGACCGGGGGCGGCGGGCGCACGGTGGAGTTGGTGGCGACCGGGCCGACCGGGGTGACCACGGGGACGAGCTCGATCACCGCGGCGGCCGCGAGCGCGAGCCCGCCGAGCCCGGCCGGAATGACCCACGGGCGCCGCTTCGTGCGGACGGGCTCCGTCTTGCGCTCGCCGCTCGCGCGCGACGCGCCCTGCGCTTTCAGCTTCGCCGCGAGCGCCTCGCCCTTCGCGCGCAGGCGCGCCGGGTCTGCCCCCTTGGCTTCGAGATCGCGGGCCAGGGCGGCGTCGTCGAGCTTGGCGACGCGGGCCCCCTCGTCCTCGAGCGCCCCCTCGAGCGCCCGGTCCCACGCCTCGTGCGGGGGAATCTTCTCGCTCATGACGCTGCCTCTTCCTTCTTCTCCTCCGCGGCCAGGATGTCCTTGAGCCTGCGGCCGATGTTCTTGCGCGCGTTCGTCCACGCCGCCTCGTCCAGGCCGCACTTCTTCATCTGCGCATCGCTCCCCAGTATGCCCTCGCGCTCGGCCTCGAGCACGGCGAGCGCGTCCGGGTCCCCGGCCGAGGCGGCCAGGAGCTTCGCGTAGCGCCGCGCGCGCTCCTCCCGGTCTGCGGCGGCCTCCTCCGGGGACAGCGGCAGCCCCTCGTCGATCGCGATCGACACCTTGGCGACGAAGTCCCCGTTCATCCGGCGCCTCACCTTGCGGCGCTCGTTGCGGAGCACGTTGTAGCCCACCGCGACGACGTGACCCGCGAGCGTCTTGCCGCCCGCCGGGTCCCACGGGGCGCTGCCGTCGATGACCTTCTCGACCCCGGCGGTGGCGACGTCGTCCGCGTCGGCTTCGGACATCACCTTGAGGGCGATGGCGACCGCCTCGGCGAACGTCCGGCCCCAGTCGACGCCTGCGAGGGGGTCCTTTTTCTCGCCCATGCGGCGGGTACGACTACCATGAAATCAGGTCCGGCTTCCGGGGAGGCGGAGCGCCTCGCGGCGGGGCCGTGTCAGCGGCTCCGCCTCCCCATCTGCCTCGATCTCTTCCCAGGCGCCGGCGTACCGTCAGAGCGCCTGGGATGCGTCCCTGAATCCCCGCGCCCTCAGGGCTTGGGGGTGCTGTTCGTGGCCGCAGCAAGTGGCGCCGGGGGCAGAGTCACGAGGGTGGTCCCCTTGATCTGCTCCTTTTGCCGCTTGCCGCCGGTGTGGCGCAAGGTTCGCGTCACCTTGGTCTGTTCCATGGCTTCGACCTTCGTCGCGAGAGTCTTCTTCGTGGACTTTCGCGGCGAGAAGCCGAAGTCGGCCAGCGTGCTGCTCGCGTCCTGCGTGTTTCCCACCTGGGAAATCACGAAGTTCTTGAGCAGCCCGATGACTGGATTGACCTTGGCGTGCGAGTTGCGCTCCACCTGGACCTGGGCGCTGTAGGCTGCCTTCGCTTGCGCGGTGGCAGTCATCGCGGCCAGATCCGCCTGAATCATCGCCTGCAGCTCGCCAGGGGCGTAGGTCACACCCGCGAGCACGATGGGCGTGTTCGCGTAGTGCTTCCCGAGCCCGTTGAGGAGCTGCTGAAGCTGATTCTGTCTCGAAATTTTGGGTCCTTGTGTCAAGGCCCACCTTCTTTCTTTGACATGCGGTCGAGCGGAGGCAGCGCCGGGGGCGGCCCCATTGCCGCGCCGTCGTCCTCCTATCCGTCTTGTCGCGAGGGGGGTTCCTGCCACCACGGGCACGTCGATTTTTTCCATTTCCCGTGCCCGTCCCCGTGCCCGTCCCCGTGCCCGAACGACCGCGGTCCCATCCCCGAACGACCGCGGTGCAAGCAATCCGGGCACGGGCACGGGCACGGGTTCTGAGGCAAAGCCCCCTGGAGCGATTCGCCCTTGGACTGGAGGCGTTCGCCTTCGGTCCTCATGCGGTCGCCCTCGCGCGGGACGCCTTCACTCGTCGATCGAACGCGTCCCCACCTCGAGTGAACGCCTTCACTCCTCGAACGAACGCGACCCCTCCTCGAGTGAACGCCTTCACTCCTCGAACGAACGCGTCCCCACCTCGAGTGAACGCCTTCACTCCTCGAACGAACGCGTCCCCACCTCGAGTGAACGCCTTCACTCGTCGAACGAATGGCATCATTCCTCGGCGGAGTGCCCTCGTTCGTCGCCTGGACGGGCTCGCTGGTCGCCGGGATGCCTTCGTTCGTCACCCGGACCGGCTCACGCGTCACCCGGAGCCGATCGCGGGTCGCGTCGATTCCCTCGTTCGTCACCCGGACGGGCTCACCCGTCGCACGAGACCCCGCATCCCCTCCCGGAACGCATCCGTTCGCCCCGTGGAGCCGGCTACGCTCCTCCCGTGAGCGCTGCGTTCCGCCCATCCCTCGTCCGCTCGGCCAGCGCCGCGCTCCTCCTCCTCGCCTGCAACGTTCCCTCCTCCTCCCCACCCGCTCCCGCTCCCGCTCCCGCTCCCGCTCCCGCTCCCGCTCCCGCTCCCGCTCCCGCTCCCGCTCCCGCCCCCG
>Ga0302279_10005812_pt1 | contig 13527 bp, 9 predicted proteins | sample III_Bog_N3_3_FD_194541 | JGI IMG/M metagenome (GOLD analysis project Ga0302279, IMG submission 194541) | Peat permafrost microbial communities from Stordalen Mire near Abisko, Sweden - III_Bog_N3_3 | ecosystem: Environmental > Terrestrial > Soil > Wetlands > Peat | place: Sweden: Abisko...
GTTTTGCTACCTTCCTTGAGCAGACTGGCGCCGCGGGATATGTGGTGCATCTGTCGTGCGCGCCTGCGTTGCGGGCTGCGGTGGAGGCGAAGTTGCGCGGCGTGAAGCTGCATGTCGAGTCGGTGCTGCCACATTTCCTGCTGGACAAGACGTATGCCGAGCGAGCGGGAGTGGAAGGAATGAAGCATGTGATGTCGCCGCCACTACGCGACAAGCGCAATCTGGCAGTGCTGTGGAGCGCGCTGGAGGCGGGCCTGATCGATACTGTGGGGACGGACCATTGCCCGTTCGATGTGGACCAGAAGCTGCTGGGGGCGAAGGCGTTCACGCAGATTCCGAATGGTATCCCTGGGATTGAGGACCGTGTAAACCTGATGTACACGTACGGGGTGAATCGTGGATCGCTCGATCTGCATCGCTTTGTGGATGCGCTGAGCACGCAGGCGGCGAAGCTGTTTGGGCTTTTTCCGCGCAAGGGAACGATCGCCGTCGGATCGGACGCGGACATTGTGGTTTACGACACGGCTTATCGCGGAACGATCTCCGCGACGACGCAGCACACCAACAACGACTACAACGGGTTTGAAGGATTTGCGATTGAGGGACGGCCTTCGGTGGTGACGGTGCGCGGAAAGGTACAGGTGCGGGATGGCACGTTTGTTGGCGAAGCGGGGCGGGGAAAGATGCTGCGGCGGGCGACATCCCGTGAGGTGAGCCATGCCGGTTGATGCGAGGGGAGCGATCGGACTGCTTAAGGAGTTGCGCACGCTGACGGCCGATGAGCATGGAGCGCAGAGGCTGGCGTGGAGCCCAACTTGGCTCAAGGCGCGGGAGTGGTTCCTGGGCAAGCTAAGGGAACTTCCGGTGGAGCATCATTACGACGCTGCAGGAAATAGCTGGACGACGCTGAAGGGAGAATCGGAGAAGGCGTTGATTCTTGGGAGTCACCTGGATTCGGTTCCGAATGGCGGATGGCTCGACGGTGCGCTGGGCGTGATGGGCGCCTACGCTGTGCTGTGCAGGATTTCGGAGGAGTTTGGCGGACAGCCGCCGGTGACGGTGCGGCTGGTGGACTGGGCCGACGAGGAGGGTGCGCGGTTTGGACGGAGCCTGTTTGGATCGTCGGCATTCGCGGGGACGCACACGATTGACCAGGATCGCGGAAGGACGGATGCGGGCGGCAAACGGCTGGAAGATGCGTTGGCCGAGTGCGGGGTTCGCGTAGACGCGATCGGCAAAGCCGGCGTTGAGCGGAAGAATGCGGCAGCGTATCTGGAGCTGCACATCGAGCAGGGGCCGGTGCTGGAAAAGCTTGGATTTCCGCTGGGAGCGGTGCTTGGGACGAAGGGTGTTGAGCGGCACGCGATTACGTTTCATGGGCAGGAGGCGCACTCCGGGTCGACGCCGATGAATGCGCGGAGAGACGCGCTGGCGGCAGCGGCAAAGCTGGCGCTGGAGATTCGTCCGATTGCAATGAAGCATGCGGACGCGGTGTGCACCATGGGCAGCGTGAAGACCTTTCCCGGAATTGTGACGGCGGTGGTGGGCAGATGCGAAGCGACGCTCGATCAGCGCGACCTGGATGCAGAAGTGTTGGCCAGCATGTATCGCGAGGCACAGGAAATGAGCGAGGTCTTTGCCAAAGAGGAAGGCTGCACCGTGGAGTGGTCGCGCATCTGGAACATTGCGCCGGAGCCGTTCCATTCGGAGCTGATTGCGCTGTGCGAAGCGGCGATCGAAGAGACTGCGGGCAAATCGCATCGGCTGCCTTCGGGGCCGCTGCACGACGCGGCGGAAGTTTCGCGGGCTGGAATTCCAACGGTGATGATGTTTGTGCAATCGCTGAAAGGGATCAGCCACAACAAGATTGAAGACACCAAGGAAGAGCACCTGGAGCTGGCTATTACCGCGTTTGACAGGCTGGCTGCGAAAACGATGGACTGGATTCGTTCGAAGTGAAGCGGCGTGGCTGGCTGCGGGCCAGGGAGAATGAGTTGAGATTGGAGATGCGATGAGCGCTGCAGAGACAATGGCCGTTACGACGGTGCATAACTGGATCGGCGGGAAGCAGGAAGCGTCAACTTCAGGGCGACATGGGATTGTGAACAATCCCGCGACTGGCGAGATGATTGCCGAGGTAGGGTTTGCCGGCGCGGCGGATGTGGATGGTGCGGTGGCCGCGGCGAAGGCTGCGCAGCACGAATGGCGGTCAGTGCCACTGTCAGGGCGGGCCGAAGTGCTGTTCAAGCTGCGCGAACTGATTGTGCAGAATCGCGCCCGAATTGCTGAGGCACTGACGCGCGAGAATGGCAAGACAACGGCGGACGCGCTGGGCGAAGTGGCGCGCGGCCTGGAGAACGTGGAGTTCGCGTGCGGGATTCCGAACCTGCTGAAGGGCGGATACACCGAGCAGGCGAGCCGCGGCGTTGATGTGTATCAGATTCGGCAGCCGCTTGGAGTGGTGGCAGGGATTACGCCGTTCAACTTTCCGGCGATGGTGCCGCTTTGGATGCTGTCGAATGCGATTGCGTGCGGGAATGCGTTTGTGCTGAAGCCTTCAGAGAAGGTCCCATCGGCGAGCATGTTGATTGCGGAACTGGCGCAGCAGGCGGGCGTGCCGGACGGCGTGCTGAATATTGTGAACGGGGACAAGGTTGCCGTCGATCGGTTGCTCGAGCATCCTGACGTGAAGGCGATCAGCTTTGTGGGATCGACGCCGGTGGCGAAGGCGATTTACGAGGCGGGGACAAAGAACGGGAAGCGAGTGCAGGCGCTGGGCGGCGCGAAGAATCACATGCTGGTGTTGCCGGATGCGGATATCGCGATGGCGGCCGATGCGGCTGTTTCAGCGGCGTATGGCGCGGCGGGGGAGCGATGCATGGCAATCTCGGCGGTGGTCGCTGTGGGCAGTGTTGCAGAGCCTCTGGTGGCAGCGATTCGCGAGCGGCTGGTGAAGATCAAGGTGGGACCGGGGTCGGCGCCGGGCGTTGAGATGGGACCGCTGATTACGCGCGAGCATCGGGATCGGGTCGCGGGGCATTTGGACACCGCAGTCGCAGAAGGAGCGACGCTGGCCGTGGATGGCCGCAAGGATGCTGCAACAGGGACGAGCGGATTTTTCCTGGGGCCATCGCTGATCGACAACGTGCGGCCCGGCATGGCTTGCTACGACAAGGAGATCTTTGGGCCGGTATTGAGCGTAGTGCGCGTGGATTCGTACGCCGAGGGAGTGCGCATGATCAACGAGAATCCTTATGGCAATGGGACAGCGATCTTTACGCAGAATGGCGGCGCCGCGCGGCAGTTTCAGTTCGATGTGGAAGTGGGCATGGTGGGGGTGAACGTTCCGATTCCTGTTCCTGTCTCCTATTACAGTTTTGGCGGATGGAAGTCTTCGCTGTTTGGCGATCTGCATATGTATGGGCCGGAGGGTGTGCAGTTCTATACGCGCGCGAAGGTGGTGACGAGCCGGTGGCCTGACCCGGGGTCGAGCAAGGTGGATCTCGGGTTCCCTCAGGTGCGGTAGGAGCGCCTTTTCACGCACGCGGCACGAGAAAGTTCTGTAAAGGCATCTGAGGGCCGGGAGGCCCTCAGGACAGCCGGTCAGGAGACCGGCGCTACGACGCTGCGATGATAGGATTTGAACATTCTCAAGAGGAGAGCCGCGCAATGAGCGATACAGGCGAGACAACTATTCCCCCGCAAAAAGAGATGACGCCGGAAGAGATTTCCGCGACGACGCGGTTGCACAACTACGGCACATGGCGGTTCCAGAAGAGCTGGAAGCCGATGTATATTGCCGATGCCGAGGGATGCTACTTTATCGACGGCGCGGGCAAGCGCTATCTCGATTTCAGCTCGCAGTTGATGTGCGTGAACCTGGGGCACAAGAATCCACGCGTGATCGAGTCGATTGCCGAGCAGGCGCGAGAGCTTACCTACGTTGCGCCGGGTTTTGCTACGCGGGCGCGGGCGCGCCTGAGCGAGAAGCTGCTGGAAGTGCTGCCGGCAGGGCTGACCAAGTTCTTCTTCGCGACAAGCGGGACGGAAGCGAATGAGGCGGCGTTCAAGATTGCGCGGATGTACACGGGCAAGACGAAGATCATCTCGCGCTATCGCTCGTATCATGGGTCGACTATGGCATCGATCGCGGCCACGGGCGATCCGCGGCGCTGGGCCATGGAGCCGGGTGGCAAGGGGGGCGGGTTCATTTTCGCTCCTGAGACGAACTGTTACGACTGCCCGATCAAGCACAGCTATCCGAGCTGCAATATTGCGTGCGCGGACTACATCGAGCACATGATCGAGAACGAGAGCGATGTGGCAGCAGTGATTATGGAGCCGGTGGTGGGCACGAACGGTGTGCTGGTGCCGCCGCCGGAGTATTTCCCGCGCATTCGCGAGATCTGCGATCGGCACGGGGTGTTGCTGATTGCCGATGAGGTGATGGCTGGGTGGGGACGGACGGGCAAATGGTTTGCGATGGATCACTGGGGCGTGACGCCGGACATTCTGGTCACGGCCAAGGGCATCACATCGGCCTACATGCCGCTGGGGCTATGCGCGACTACGGCAAAGATTGCCGACTATTTTGAGGATCACTACTTCGCGCATGGGCACACGTATGAGGCTCATCCGATGACGCTGGGCCCGGCAGTGACCACGATTGAAGAGATGCAGCGGCTGAAGCTGGTGGAGCGGGCTGCAGAGTTGGAGCCGTATGTGCGCGAGAAGCTGGAAGCGCTGAAGGCGAAGCATCCATCCGTGGGCGATGTGCGCGGAATGGGGCTGTTCTTCGCGGTGGAGATTGTAAAGAATCGCGTGACGAAGAAGCTCTTCAACACGAATAGCGACAAGGTGGAAGGCAAGCCGCTGGTGGTGGATCAGATTGCGGCGAAGATGCTGGCGCAGGGCGTTTCGATCCAGGCGTGGGTCAGCCACTTTGTGATTGCTCCGCCGCTGATCGTGACGAAGGAGGAGCTGGACCTGGGGATTGCGGCGCTGGATGAGCATCTGGGGATTGCGGATGCGCTGGTGGAGTAGAAGTGCAGCTGTCAGCTATCAGCTTTCAGCCTTCAGCTGCGCATTGGCGAGTGGAGTTCCAGGTCTCAAAGGCGAGACCTGGGGCACTCCAGGAAATAGGTCGATATGAGCATTCCGGGCGTAAATAGCCTCACTCAGGATATTGAAGCCCCGTTTATACTCCTGGGCATTTGCCTGGTGATCCTAACCTTAAATAGGAGAATGGCGAGGCAAAGCAAGCTGTACTTGCTCACTTCGCGCATTGTTTTTGGTTGGATACTTCTTATATTCATGGTGATGCTCTGCGTCCTGCTATATCAGGATCGAGCTGTTCTCTTAGCAGTCTGGGAGCAGGGTCCTCTGCTCTACTCATTCGTTTATTCCTTAGGCGTTATTCTCACTGCATTTCTCGTGGTCGGGTTAGGCTATTGGAAACTCAGGCCGGAGCAACGGAAGTAGGAGCAGCGATCCTCATCAGCGCTAAGTAGACGACCCCTGCGACAAAGAAGCCGACGAACCAGGCGTAGTCGTAGAGGAAGTGGAGCGATGGGACGAAGAGGCCGATTAGGGCTACGCCGACGCCGAGAACGAGCGCAATGATCGCGCGGGGGTTGAAGCCTTTGGTGTAGTGATAGACGCCTTCGCGATGATAGAGCGAGTTGACGTCGAGTTCGGTTTTGCGGATGAGGAAGTAGTCGGCGATCATGATGCCGGCAACGGGGCCCATGAGGCCGGAGTAGCCGATCAACCATCCATATATGAAGGCGTCGGGCGTGGCGAGGAGCTTCCAGGGGCACATGGCGAGGCCGAGCAGGCCGGTGATCATGCCGCCGGTGCGGAAGCTGATGAGCCGGGGATAGAGGTTGGAAAAGTCGTTTGAAGGCGAGACGACGTTTGCGCCGAGGTTGACGTTGAGCGTGGAGATGAGGATGCCGATGAGGGCGATGAAAGCGACGAAGGGCTGATGAAAGGCACCGATGAGGATGATTGGATTCCAGATGGGATGGCCGAAGAGGACCGCGGACGCGGAAGTAACGGCGATGCCGACGAAGGTGTAGAGGACCATGGCGAGTGGAAGGCCGAGAGCTTGTCCCCAAGCCTGGCCGCTCTGTGACTTGGAGTAGCGGGTGAAGTCGGGGATGTTGAGCGCGAGCGTAGCCCAATAGCCGACCATGGCGGTGAGCGAGGGAAAGAAGACGGCGAGAAATGAGCCGGTGGAGTGGAATTGGCTGGGTGTGGAGAGCATGGCGCCCCAACTGCCCGCCTTGGAGTGGACCCAGAACAGCAGCAATCCAGCCATGACGAACATGAGAGGCGCGCCGATGGCCTGGAGATGGCGGATGGATTCGACGCCACGCCAGACAACGACCATGTTGAGCAGCCAGAAGCCGAGGAAGCTTGCCCACAAGACGGCTGGGTGGGTGGCGACGGATGGCCAGATGACCTCGAGCATGGCGTAGATGGCGGTGCCGCCGATCCACGATTGAATGCCAAACCAGCCGCAGGCGACAATGGCGCGGAGGATGGCGGGGATATTTGCGCCGCGGACGCCGAAGGGGGCGCGGATGAAGACGGGAAAGGGAATACCGTATTTTGCGCCGGCATGGGCGTTGAGCAGCATGGGGACGAGAACGATGAGGTTGCCGAGGAGGACCGTGCCGACCGCCTGCTTCCAGTCCATGCCCTTGGCAATGAGGCCGGAGGCGAGCTGGTAGGTGGTGATCTCCATGCACATGGAGAACCAGAGAGCGGTGTAGTTGTAGAGGCCCCAGGTGCGCTGCGCCGGCGTTGTGGGAGCGAGGTCACGGTTGGATAGTGACGGGTCGATGGAGCTCAAGCATCCTCCCTTGCAAGCAACGAAGTGGCGCGGCATTGACTGAGGGTCGATTCAAGCCCTCGCTGCGTCGGCGCTGGGACTGCGATATTCAATGAAAATACAGGAACGGGCATGAAAAAGCTGTAGGAGAAATGAAGACGGGTTGCTGGAAGTGCGGCATTTTCAGGCTGGTTGCCGCATTCGAGGGTAGTGGGGCTGGTGGCGAGCAAATGCGGGTTGATTTGCATGCGAGGTTCAGCGCCGTGAAGGCCGCTTTTTTCGTTTTGGACAGTTTGGCAGGTAGAATTTGATATGGCTACCCCACGAAAGCAATCGAAAGCAGAACAAGAACCTGCCCCCGAGGTGGAGCTGCCTATCGTCTGCATTGTGACGGTGGACGAGGATTTTGTTGACGATCTTTCGCGTGAGCTGGCGCCGTGGTGTCACGTAGAGGTGCGCGACAGCTACGAGGGCCTGACGCGATGGACTCGCGAAGTGGGAGTGGCGGCGGTGCTGCTGAGCATCGACACCGATGGCGACGAGGCATTTGGCGGGCTCTCGGTATTGAACGAGTTGCGCCGGCTGAACGAGAACCTGACGTTGATTTCGATGAGCCGGGCTCGCGCACGCGCCGTGGAGAAGCAGGCGCTTGAGAACGGATCCGACGCGCACTTTCGCAGCCCGGTGGATGTGGATGAGCTGCGGATGACGCTGATTGAGATCATGCGTTTGCGCACGGAGACAGTAGCGCGCGAATGGATGATGCAACGGTCGTTGGAGGCGAGCCGCTTTCAGGACTTTGTGGGCGGCAGTGAGCCGATGCGTCTGGTTTACGACGCCATACAGCAGGTGGCCGACAGCAGTATCAACGTATTGATTCGCGGCGAAAGCGGAACGGGCAAGGAACTGGCGGCGCGGGCGGTTGTGGCGCTTAGTTCCCGGGCCAACAAGCCTTATATACGGTTGAACTGCGCGGCACTGCCCGAGACCCTGATCGAGTCGGAGCTGTTCGGCAGCGAGAAGGGCGCGTTTACGGGCGCGACCGAATCACGGCCGGGACAGATCGAGCTGGCGGATGGGGGCACGCTCTTCCTGGACGAGATCGCGACGCTGACTCCTGCCCTGCAGACCAAGCTGCTGCGGGTGCTGGAAGATCACCAGGTGCAGCGGCTGGGCGGGCGCACATTTCGCAAAATCGATTTCCGGCTTATTTGCGCAACCAACGAGCCACTGGAAGAGATGGTTCGAAACGGCAAGTTCCGCGAGGATCTCTACTACCGGATCCACGTGGTGCCCATCGACCTGCCGCCCCTGCGGGAACGCACGGGCGATATTCCACTGCTTTGCGAGTACTTTCTCCAGGTGCACTGCCTTGCGAATGGAATTCCGGTGAAGCAACTGGCTGAGGATGCGTTGGCCGCGCTTGAAGAGCACACCTGGCCGGGCAACGTGCGCGAGCTGGAAAACCTGGTCCAGCGGCTTGTGGTGACAGTGAGGCGGGACGTGATCGGCGCGAACGATCTGCCATCGCGGGTGGTGGCACAAAGCGTGGCAGCCCAGGAGGCGATACTCGTGCCGGAGGATGGGACCGACTTTGACGAGGAGGTCCGGCGGCTGGAGATCGCGCTGCTGACGACGGCGCTGCGACGCACGGGCGGACACAAGGCTGCAGCGGCCAGACTGCTGAAGATCGACTCTCAGCGGATGAAGTATTTGTGCCGCAAATATGGGGTCTAAAGGGGGATGGGTTAAAAATTTACCCCGATGTGGGTTAAATTTTAACCCTTCTGCGACGAACCGGGCCCATTGCCTGATTCTCGATAGATGAAACATAGCCAATAGAATCAATGTGATGCAGGTTCTTGAGTTTTTCGTCAGAGTTTGGCACGCGAGATGCTATTAGTTAGGCGTTCGGAAGTTCAATCAAATTCTGGGGAGATTAGAATGTCAATCGAGAAGAAATCTTTGATCAGCACCGGGATGACCGCCAAGCCCGTGACCAAAACCGCAATGCTCTCAAACCTGAACGCAGCCAGCAAGATGGTCTCGGCCAGCAAGGTAGTCGGCGCGAGCAAAGTGATCGGCGCGAGCAAGGTCATCGGCGCGAGCAAGGTCATCGGCGCGAGCAAGGTCATCGGCGCGAGCAAGGTCATCGGCGCGAGCAAGGTGATCGGCGCGAGCAAGGTGATCGGCGCGAGCAAGGTGATCGGCGCGAGCAAGGTGATCGGCGCGAGCAAGGTCATCGGCGCCAGCAAGGTCATCGGCGCGAGCAAGGTGATCGGCGCGAGCAAAGTGATCGGCGCAAGTAAGGTGATCGGCGCCAGCAAGTTCGTCTAGCACGGCGAGGTTACGATCGGCTAACAGTCGATCTGGTATCTGGACAACGGCCGAGGGTTCAATTCAGCGGCTTCCCCCCTTTCAGCGACTGGAAGGACACGTGGCCCATCGAATTGCGGAAAAGACAGGCGGTTCGTGCGGCCCTCCCCGACCGATTGAACTCCGAGCAAGCCTTCTCTTCTGCGGGCAAGAACGGTGATCGCGCAAGCGGTTGCCGTTTTTGCATTTTGCGGTTGAATTAGTTCTTACCAGACGTGTGCTTTGGCCAGATTGGCCAAAACGGTGAAGCCCCTCGCCGCCACGCTTCGGCGTTTCCCAAATATCTTCGCTTGCCCCGAGACTCCAAACAATGGAGTGCCGGCCGAAGTGGGCAGCGTCATGCGGGAACAATAGAAGACGGGGAGTTTGATGCCCTGGTACTTTTGGCTGGCTATGAGGCCATCTGGAAGGGAGACTGCGTCCCCTCCGAAGGGCGCAAGCGGTATGCGAAGGATGGAAAAGCGATCGGGGAGGGAAAGGGCCACTTCGGACCCGGGTGTGACTCGGTCAAGGGCCGAGGCCGGGATATAGACGCGGACCATGGGCGGGGCGGCATTTGCCAAGTCGAGCAGTGGTTGACCAGCAGCGACATCCTGATTGAGGAGAGAGCCGGGATCCGGGGTGAGTACAACCCCATCGGACGGTGCAGTGATCTCCAACGATGAAACCGCCTCACGAGCGAGGGATGTAGAGCGGAGGGACGCATTCTGCTGAGCGGCCGCTGCTCCAATGCTCTGGCCCTGGAGTTCGGCGGAGATGGCCTGGTATTGAGCATTTCCAGACTGCGCGGCAGCAGAGGAGTGCATCGACCCTGCCATCAAGCTGCTCATCTTTAGAAGAGGCTGACCGGCGTGGACTGTTTCGCCCTCCTGGACCAACACCTGTTCGAGGCGGCCGGGGATTGCCGCGTGGAGAGTTTCAGTGTGCGCCGGCTCCACGACGAACCATACGTTCTCGCGGTCGCGCCAGATGGGCACAAAGAGAAGCAGCGCCGCCACTGCAATTGCGAAAAGCGGAAGCGGCCGGAGGAAGCGGCCGGAGCGAATCTTCAGCTCCCAGAATTGAATGGCAACGTTGCGCAGCGAGCGCAGGCGCGACTTGAACATGACGAAGGCCAGGTAGCCGGAAGGGATGAGAGCGAACTCGGCCATCCAGTGAGAGAAGACGTTATACGAGAGACGAATGACGAAAAAGAGCAGGAAATAGCTGTACGCCCCGGAGAGAATTGCATAGACGATGAAGAGCGTGACGCGGCGGCGGGGCACGACGATGGTCTCTACCGGCAGACGCAGAACACGGCTCTGGAACCACCCGGAAAGGAAGGCCGTAGAGCGCTCCTTCAGGTCGGGTAGGCCCATCAGCTCGGTCATGCAGTAGTAGCCGTCGAGCTTGATCAAAGGGTTGAGGTTGATTAGGACGACGGCCACGCCGGTGAGCAGGATGATCTGGTAGGCGAAATCGTGGAGCCACTGGCCTCGCTGCGTATTGACCCACAAGATCATGGCCAGGCCGCAAATGATCATTTCGCTCAAGATTCCGGCAAAGATGGTGTAGATACGCTCGATCTTGCTGGAGTTGATCCAGATGGCGGTGATGTCGACAAAGAAGCAGGGCGCCAAGTAGAGAAACATGAGGCCCATGCTGTGCACTTGTCCGCCGAAGTGCTTGCAGGTGAGGCCATGGGCAGATTCATGGATGAACCCGAGAACGAGGACCAGCAACCAGAACTGGGCCATGTCCCAGAAGCCCTTATCCAGGAAGTTGTAATAGAGCTCGATATCCGGCCCCATGAACTTCCAATTCGAGATGAGAATCGAAAACTGAAAGATGAACAGGATGAAGATGGCCAGCATGGCCCAGGGGCTGTAGAGGTAGCGGCCGATTGCCGCATCGAGCCTGGTCAGGTAGGTATCGGGGTCCCAGGCGGAAAACCCGATATGAGCGAGATTGATCTTCGACTTCCGCTCTGCACGTCGACCGCGCTGGGCGGTGACCCTCTGGCTAAGCGCGATGTTCTTTTCCTGCGGAGTCTTGTACCAGAACTTCGCCTCGTCTAGTTGTTCTGCAAAGATGCGAAGGTCGTCTATGCCGATTTGCTCACCTGTCTGGGCAGCAAACTCCTCAGCAATCTCCTCGTAGGATCGCTCCCCATCGAAGAGTTGAATGAGCCGCCATTGGGCGGGAGGAAAACGGTAGTAGTTGCTTCCTTCGCGCTGGAAGACGCCCATGATTGGCTCGCCATCGAGGACGTCTTCGAGGACGGTGAGGTCCGGATCGAGACGCGGGGGCCTGCTTCGCGCCAGGCGCGTGAGGGGGATCTCGGGGAGCGCGGCATCAAGAGCTTCAGTCAGGTTCATGGCGCGAGACGAATCTGCGTGGACATTCCGGGTTTGAGCCAGGCGGCGGGACGATCGACAGCGCCGATAACCTGGACACTGCCGCTGGCTGGGTCGACAACGGGACTGACGCGGAGAATGTGGGCGGCCTGATGCTGGCCGGGATAGTCTGCCGTGGTGAGGTCGAGGGGCTTGCCCGTTTTGAATGCAGCCATCGACGACTCGGGCACTGTGAAGAGCACCCGCAGCGGAGCTTCGGCGGTGACCCAGAATAGGACGTCTCCGGCCTTCACTTCCTGCGAGGGGCGAACTGAGCTGCGGCCAACGACGCCGGCAAAGGGCGCAACGATTCGCGACTGCTCAAGCTGGATGCTGGCGGAGTTCAGGTCGGCTTCAGCGGCGGCCTCTTCGCTGTGGTAACGGTTGACCTCGGCGATGGTCTCGTCAACGCGATACTTCGCATGCTCCCAGGTCTCCTCGCTGACGATCTTCTCGTTGCGCATGAGATCAGCGCGGCGAAGGTCGGACTTGGCGGTCTCTTCTTCCGACTCCCACTCGTGAACCTGGGCCTGCGCTGAAGCAATGTGGGCTTTTTGCGATTCGTACTGAGAACGAAGCAGGCGGTCGTCGAGCGAGGCGAGGAGTTGGCCGGCCTTCACCCGATCGCCGATCTGCACGTTGATGGTGGCGATGCGGCCACTGCGCTCGGCGGCGATGTCGGCCTGTTGCTCGGCGACGATTGGGCCGGTGGTGGTGAATGATTTGGGATCTGAAGTGGGCGGTGCTGGAGCCGGAGCCGGAGCGGGTGCAGGCACCTCGGCCGCTGCCGCGGCGGGGGGCGGCGTATGGGAGTTGCAACCGGTGCTGGTGAACAGGACGGATGTCGTTGCCAGAAGATAAGCAACGGCGGGAAGGATTCTATGAGGAATTCCATGCAGTCTCATTCTTGTCACCAGCCAATCCAATTCCACAGGGTCTGCCAGATCCAAAGGGCGGGGGAACGCAGCAGGACGTATCCGGCCGGCTTCCAGCCGATGGAGATCTTGGCGCGTCCGCTCATACCTGCGCGGAGCACGGCATCGCCGTTGCTGACAGGGACCTCTGCGTTGAAGGTGCGCACTCCATCGCCCGCCAGAGCCTGCGGGCTCACGACGGATACAGCGCTGTGCCAAGTGCGCTGGGGGAAACTGTCGAGCTTGACGGCAGCGTTCTCGCCCGCCCGCAGCAGCGAAGCGTCGCGCTCGGGAATGGCGACTTCGACGACGGCGCTTTTCAGGTCGAGCACCTGCGCGAAGGAGTCGCCCGCGGTGAGGTGCTTGCCCGCGGCGTTTTCGAGATTGGGAGTGACGACGATGCCAGTGATAGGCGAACGCAACTGGGCGCTGTCAATCCGGGCACGAATGCGCGCAACCTCAGAGCGAAGGTACTCGGTCTGTTCACGATCAGCTCCGGCCTGGGGAGCGCCGCGGGCCAGATCGTTTTGCATGGCCAACATCGCTTCCTGGTATTTGGCCTCGGCTGCGGCAAGGTCAGATCGCCACTGCCAGTCATTCATCGACCCGAGCACATCGCCGGCGTTCACATGCTGGCCCTCATGCGCGTAGACGGCCTGCACATTGCCGTCGACGGGAGCGGCAATTGTGACCAGGTGCTGCGGCGCAATGGTAGCTTCGCCGGTTACGCGCATGGGCAATGGACAAAAGACAAGGAAGAGCGTAACGGCCGCAGCGATGGCTGCGAAGGTGAGCCTGCGGCTGCGGCTCGTGGCGAGGAGTGCAATCTTCCGTTGCACCAGCGGCTCGAGAATGCTGATAAGCGGGACTTCGCGATAGAGCAGAGCGTTGCGGATGGCTACCGTCGCCTGGCCGGCGAGGATCTTGATCATCTCGGTGTGCGGCAGATCGAGGAAGTCGGGATCGCTGCTTTCGTAGAGCAACAGGCCAACGCGGCCCTGATCATCCACGAGTGGCAAGGAGA
>Ga0302279_10005815_pt1 | contig 13520 bp, 10 predicted proteins | sample III_Bog_N3_3_FD_194541 | JGI IMG/M metagenome (GOLD analysis project Ga0302279, IMG submission 194541) | Peat permafrost microbial communities from Stordalen Mire near Abisko, Sweden - III_Bog_N3_3 | ecosystem: Environmental > Terrestrial > Soil > Wetlands > Peat | place: Sweden: Abisko...
CACGGCATCGACGTCGACCGCGTTCGATCGATGGAGCAGCTCGCCCGCGAACGCCCCGTGCGAGTCCATGCAGTAGAAGCAGTCGTTGGCGGCGGAGACCGCGGTGGCCAGCAGCTCCCGCTCCGCGCGCGTGAGGGTCGCGCCAGGCATGTCCCGCACGAGGAGCTCGTCCGCGAGGCCGCGCAGGTGGGTCGCGAGCCCAGGGGAGAGGCGCATCGCAGCGACGATGCCAGGGACGTCCGGGAGACCTCCGACGATCGGGACCTCCGCCGATCGAGCTTCACGTTCGTCGTTGCGCACCATCGGGGTGGTCTCCCTCACCGGGACGATAGCCGAAAGCTGCCCGCCTGAAGTGCGTGTCGGCGGCTTGACCGCAAGGATGAGCGTCGACGCTACCGTGGCTGCGTGGCCCCGGGTTTGCTTTATCGATGGCCATGGCTGCATTCGATCCGTTCGCATCGACCGAGAACCTTGCCGACGACGACCTGGACGCGGAGTACGCCGGGGCTGACGCGCGACGCTCCCAGACGGCAGTCATTCGAGCCCTCGCCGACCACATCGCGCACGTACGCGGCCCGATCGAAGCGGACGGGCGCGGCGAGCAGCTTCTTCAAGAAATGGCGCGGCTCAAGGGCTGGAAGTAATCGTCCGAACGACGCTGCCGGTCGTTGAGCGCAGTACCCCGGTCTGAGGCGCCGTGCCATACATGTGGCACTTTTCCGCCACACGCGCCGGGTATGCGTCCGCGGGCCTTCCTACTCGACGACGACCCGCCCAGGCGCTCGCGGCCGGCTCGGCGCACTGCCCTGCCCAGGGGCGTGGACCTGGCCGTGCGACGGCGCGTGGAGCGCTCCCGGCACAGGCGGCGCCGACGTGATGGCAGGGTCGGGGGCGAGCGACGACGGCGCACTCGACGGTAGCGGCACCGGCGAAGGCGAGCTGGACGAGGTGGCGGGCGCCGCGCTCGCGGCCGGCTCGCTGGCTACGCTCGAGGCACCCCCGACGAGAGCTGCGGGTGGGGCCGAGGCGGTGGTGGTCGCCACGTTCGAGGGGCTCGACATCTTCACATAGCCGGCGGCCGCAAGCCCGACGAGCGCCAGCCCTCCGCCGAGTGCGTACGGCCAGACGCGAGAGCCTGTGCGGCGCAGCTCGTGCGGCGATCCATCGGACGTTGGCCTGCCGGTCGTTACGTTCATTCTAGGCGCCACGACCGGTGTCTTTCCGTCGGCGAACGGCGCGGGCTCGGTCAACATTTCGACGAGCGCGCCCGTGCGGCCTGGGGCGGAAAGAGTCCCGCCTGGGCGCACGCTCACGCGATGGCTAATCGCTCCGGTGGTCGTCGCGTCCGTGACCGTAGCCTCGAGCGCCGCAATCAGCTCGGAGGCATCGCGGTAGCGCTCGGACGGCGAGACGGCGAGCGCCCGCGTCAGCACCCCCTCCCACGCGCCGACGTTCATGCCGAACTTCGCCGGCGTCGGCCGGACGCGATCGACGATCTGCTGGAAGATGAGAGACGTTTCGTCCCCTTCGAGCGGCGGCCGGTCCGTCAGCATCTCGGTGAGCATGAGCCCCATGGCGTGGACGTCGGTCCACGGACCCGATCGCCCCTGGCTAATTTGCTCGGGCGACGCGTAGCCCGGCGAGAAGGCGACCTGACTGGAGCGCGTCTGCGTCTGGCCGGAGCCCGGGAGCTCGTCCGCCTCCATGATCTTGGCGATACCGAAGTCGAGCAGCTTCGGGGTCGTCCCGGTCGGTGTCTCCACCAGCATGATGTTCGCGGGCTTGAGATCGCGGTGCGCGACCCCCGCAGCGTGGACGACCGCAAGCGCCGACAGCGCGGGGCGCATGATGTCGAGGCATTCGGTCGGCGAGCGGCCTCCCTGCCAGCGACGGCGTACGAGCTCGTGATCGAGCGTGACACCGGTGAGCCACTCCAGGGCCATCCACGCGGCGCGTTCTCCCGACGGCATCACGGAGACGCCGAAGTCGTACACGAGCACGATGTTCGGGTGCGTGATGCGCGCGATGGTCTTGGCTTCGGTGGCGAAGCTCGCGAGGAACTGCTGCTTGGCGGCGTCGTCGAACCGCGGCGGCGTCTTCAGCACCTTGAGCGCGACGGGACGTTCGAGTGCGGCTTGCTGCCCGTAGTAGACGACGCCGAAGCCCCCCTCCGCGATCGCTCGATCGACGCGGAAGCGCCCCTCGAGCGTCGTGCCTGCGAGCTGGAATACGTCGCGCACGTCGGCCATGTCAGAAGCTCCCCACGACCGTGAGCCCCGTGTCGTCCCGCCCGAGCACGGGAGCGATGTGAATGTCTCGCCCCACCTTGTTGAGCACGGACTCCGTCTTCGGCGCCGCGAAGGCGGCCGCGAACATCGCGATGCCACCAAGCTGGAGGATCCCATCGATGACGAGGACGGGGCCCCCCGCTCCCCCGCTGGTCTTCGCGAGCTGAATGAACGGGCCGATGCCTGGAACGTAGAGCGCGCCGTACGAGTCTCCACCGGCATCGGCGATCGCGCCCGTCGCGATGTTGAGGAGATAGACCACCCCGAAGACCGTCGCCCCCGCGATGATGAGCCCCTCTCGCGGATGCGTCTCCTTGTGATAGCCGGGCGTCCAGATCGAGGCAAAGCACTCCATGTTGCGCGCCACGAGCCCCGGCGGGCACCGCGGAGCTCCGGTGCACGATGCGCTCGCAGCGTTCCAGGACTGCCCCTCCCAGCAACACTGCGCGGCGTCGTCCAAGGTTCGCGTGCGGCCAAGGGCGCACGCTGCGACGCACTCTCCGTGGACTCGCTCTTCGCCGTGCGGGCAGGGCTGCGTATTGATGTCGATGGCGAGCTTCACCTCGAGGATCGACACCGCCCCCTCTGCCACGACCACGTCCGTCTGGTAGGGCAGGTAGCCCGTGGCCGTGACGGTGACTGCAATCTTCCCCGGCGAGACGACGTACGGCTCACCGATGATCGCGGCATTGAGCTCCTCGCCGCCGACGGTGACGCGCACGTTCGCGGGCGTCGGGAGCGGCGCAAATGTCGGGAGCTTGATCGTGAGGTGTCCGACGCGTTTGGCGAGGGACGTCTCCAGCGCCGTGCAATCGGCCAGGATACGGTCGCGATTGTTGAGGCGCGCTTCGACCCCCGCCTCGACGACACACTGTCGCCCGTTGCCGTACGCTTCGGCGAGGAGGCCGAGCGCGACTTCTTCGGTCGCGATGAAGAGCCGGAGTGACGGGGTCATCTTCACGGCGGCAGCGCGCTTGGCCATGGCGAGCGCGTCCGCGTGCTTGCCCTGATCCGCGAGGGTGCTCGCGCGGGCGATGAAGTCCTGCCGCGTTGCGAGATCGCGATCGCTCTGTGCGAAGGCCGAGGAGCTCCAGAGGAGCGCCGCGAACAGGCCGATCGAAATCGCCCTTCTCACTCGAGCTCCGCATTCATCGGGCGGCAAGAAGAACGGAGCCCGCCGTTGAAGTCAACCCGTGGCTAGGCGCGGGTCGACCGAGGAGAGGTCCGCCCTTCATCGGCCTCCGGCCGAGCCCAAGAGCCACGCGATACCGACCACGGACAGCACCCCGATGACGAGCGCGAAAGCCGCGGCCAACCAGATCCGTCGACTCGAGCGCGCCCCCTCGGCCTGGCGTCGCTCGTCGCCGGCCATCGACGCTTCAAGCGCGAGTCGCATCTCGTCGGCGGACGCGAAGCGAGCGCCCCGCTCGAAGGCGAGCGCGCGGTCGACAACCTCGGCGATCGCGGTCGGCAGCTCCCGGGCGACCCCCTGAACGGGGGGCGCGTGGTTGGTGCGGATGGAGTGGAGGATCGCCTCGTTCGACTCACCGACATGAGGAGGGCGTCCCGTCAGGCACTCGAACAGAATGGCGCCGACGCTGTAGATATCGCTGCGCTCGTCGACGTCCGGTCGCGCCGTGGCTTGCTCCGGAGACATGTAGAGCGGCGTGCCGACGGTCGCCCCCTTGAGCGTGAGCGCGAGCGGCGTCGTCGTCCCCTTTGGCTGAATCTTGGAGACACCGAAATCGAGGATCTTCACGCAAGGAGGCCCCTCCGGACGCTCCGTGAGGAAGACGTTCTCGGGCTTCAGGTCACGGTGAATGACCCCCGCGGCGTGCGCGAGCGTCAGACCGACGAGGATCTGCCAGCTGACGTTGACGGCTTCGCCCCACGACAGACGCTTCACGCGCTGGAGCCGCGCGCCGAGGTCCTCCCCCTGGAGGAGCTCCATCAGCAAGAACGGGCAACCTGCGTCGGTACCGACATCGAGCACGACGGCGATGTGCTCCGACTGAACGGTGTTCGCCGCGCGTACCTCGCGCGCGAAGCGGTTCATCGAGACCTCGTCTCCCGTGGAGGCGTGATCCATACGTTTGAGCGCAAAAAGCGCCCCGTCGGCGATGCGCTCCGCTTCGAACACCGACCCCGACCCGCCGCGGGCAAGGAGGCGCCGCAGCCGATACTTACCGGCGACGACAGTGCCGCCGGCGTACGATTCCGATGTGTCCGGTATCGTCGGGCTCGCCATGCGTCACCCGGGATTCTAGTCCCGGTCCACCGGAGAGGCTGTTCATTCGGCGCCTACACGCCGACCGAGCGACCTCTCAGGCCTTGGCTGCGGTGAGCTTGTGCACCGCGGACGACAGCCGCGAGACGACCCGCGAGGCCGCCTTGTGGTGGTAGACACCCTTGCTGGCGGCGCTGTCCAACGCGACGGTCGCGTCGAGGAGAGCCTTCTTCGCAGCGGCGGTGTCCTTCGCGTCGATCGCGGTACGAACGCGCTTCACGAGGGTGCGGACGGCGCTGGTGACAGCGCGGTTACGGACGGTACGGACAATGCGCTGACGGTTGCGCTTCTCGGAGGACGCGTGATTGGCCACGATGAATCCTTACTCTTGGGCAATGCTAGCCTCTGAGGAGAGGCGGGAGGCGCACTCTAGGCAGATTCCACCCCGTGTCAAGGCGAGCGACGGGGGACGCGGTGAAGAACGCCCGTGACCGAGTTCGAAGAGTCCGCCGCGCGGGCCGCTCCTCAGCCGTGGGCCTCGGACGGCTCGAACGCGTCGTGCGCCTGCGGCGGACGGCGCTTCTCCATCCACGAGTGCGTCAGATAGAGGAGCGGCGGCTGGAGGATTCGCGCGACGACCGCAAGAATCAGCGAGCCGCCGATGACGACGATGGCGAGCGGCTTCTGCGTCTGCGCCCCGATCCCGTTCGAGACGGCGGCCGGGAACAGGCCAATCATGGCGACGAGGGTCGTCATCAAGCAGGGCCTGAGCCGCTTCTCGGAGGCTTCACGCGCGGCGTCCATCACGGAGAACCCCTCCACGTTCCGGAGCCGCTGGAAGTAGGTCACGACGAGAATGGCGTCCTGCACGGCGATACCGAAGACGGAGATGAACCCCATCGCGGCCGAAACCGAGAAGTGCACCCCCGTGATGAGCAGCGCCAGGATGCCGCCCGCGCTCGCAACCGGAATGTTCATGATGACGATGAACGTGTCGATCGGCGTCTTCACCGCGCTGTAGACGAGGAACACGATGAGCAGGAGCGTGATCGGGAGGACGACCTTGAGGCGGTCGATGGCCTCTTTGAGCTGGTTGATCTCGCCGGCCCACTCGAGGTGCGAGTCGTACGAGAGGTGAACGTCCCTCTTGATGTGCGCCTGCGACTCCGCGATCGTCCCGGCGAGGTCTCGTCCACGCACGGAGAACTTCACCGGAGCGTACCGCTCGCCGTTCTCGCGATAGATCACGGACGGGCCATCCTGGAGTGAGACGGTCGCGATCTGTCCGAGCGGGACGGACGCGCCGGCCGGCGTGGCGACCGTGATCTCGCGGATGGACTCGACGGAGCTGCGGTACGGCGCGAGCCAGCGCACGGTGAGATCGAAGCGTTTCTCCCCTTCGTACACCTGCGTAACGACCTGCCCACCGATGGCGGCCTGCACGACGGCATCGACGTCTCCCGTGTTCAGACCGTAGCGAGCGCACGCCACGCGGTCGGGGACGATCTTCACGTTCGGCTGCCCGAGCGACTCGAACATCCCGAGATCCTTGACCCCCTCGACCGTCCCCATGGTGTCGACGATCGCATGGCCGTTCTTCTCGTTCGCTTCGAGGCTCGGGCCGAACACCTTTACCGAGTTCTCACCTTTGACGCCGGATACGGCCTCCTCGACGTTGTCGCTGATCATCTGAGAGAAGTTGAACACGACACCTGGAAACGCCTTCGCGAGCTCCGCGTTCATCTCGTCGGTGAGCGTGTCCTTCGTGATCCCCTTGCGCCACTCGTCGAAAGGCTTGAGCGGCGCAAAGATCTCGATGTTCTGGAAGCCTGCGACGTCCGTCCCGTCGTCGGGGCGCCCGAGCTGCGAGACGACCGTGAGGACTTCAGGGTGCGTGGGATGATCGCAGGCGACCGACTCGTCGAGGGGGCAACCCCGGATGATCCGCCGCATCGTCCCGACGTACTTCGCCGACTGCGTGAGCGAGATGGACGTGGGGAGCGTGGCGCGGATCCAGAAATTGCCCTCCTCGAGGTGGGGCATGAACTCGCCGCCGAGCGACCCAAAGGAGACGACGCCGATGAGGACCGGAATCAGCCCGACCGCGACCGCAGTCCTTGGGCGGCGAAGCACGGCCGCGAAGAGCGGGGTGTAGAGGGCGTGCATCCCGCGCACCATCGGCGGGTCGTGCTCCTCGGTCTGCGCCGGGATGACCTTCGACGCGAGCACCGGGGTGAGGGTGAGCGCGAGGATGATGGCGCCGCCGATAGCGAACGCGTAGGTCGACGCCATCGGTGAAAAGATGACGCCGGCCACGCCGGTCATCGTGAAGAGCGGGAGGAACGCGACGCCGATGATCAACGTGGAGAACGTCATCGGCCCGGCGACCTCGTTGGCCCCTTGCTGGACGCGTTCGACCATCGTGCCTTTTCCGTGGCCGCCGAGGTGACGGAAGATGTTCTCCATCATGATGACGGTCGAGTCGACCACGATGCCGAAGTCGACGGCGCCGAGCGAGATGAGGTTCGCCGGGGTATGCGTCCCGACGAGGCCACAGAACGCGAACAAGAGCGCGAGCGGGATGTTGAGAGCGGTGATGACGGCGGCGCGCAGGTGCCCGAGGAAGAGGAAGAGGACGATGGACACGAGGGCCATACCGACGAGGAGGTTCTCGAGGACGGTGTGGGTCGTGAGCTTCACGAGATCGCCGCGGTCGTAGTACGGCACGATGTCCATCCCGGGCGGCAGGATGTGGTTGGCCCGGATGTAGTCGATGCGACGGTGAATCCCCGCCAGTGTCGAAGGGGTCTCGCCGCCGTAGCGCATCAGGACGACCCCCTGAACGACGTCGGGGTTCTCGTCGTGCCCGACGATGCCGAGGCGGGGAGCCGGCCCGAGCGAAACCGTCGCGAGATCGCGGATACGAATCGGGACACCGTTGGCCGAGTACGCCACGATGTTCTCGACGTCGTGGACGTCCCGGATGAGACCGATGCCTCGCACAGCGTAGGCCTGCTCGCCGATCTCGAGGCGCTGGCCGCCGACGTTCTGGTTGCCGGCCTGCAGTCCGTTGACGACCTGGGTCAGCGTGGCGTTCTGCCCCCTCAGACGGAACGGGTCGACGTCGACATGGTACTGCTTCGTCTCGCCGCCGAAGCTCGTGACGTCGATGACCCCGGGTACCTGCTTGAATTGGCGCTCGAGCAGCCAGTCTTCCGCGGTCTTGAGGTCCATGACGGAGTACCCCTTCCCGACCACGTTGTAACGAAAGAGCTCGCCGATCGCGTTCCAAGGCGAGAGCGACGGCGTGAGGTTGTTCGGCAACGTGACGAACTGAAGCCGGTTGATGACCTCGAGCCGCGCGTCGCGGTACGGCGTCGCCCACGTGAAGTAACACTTCACGTCGCTCAGCGAGAAGAGCGACTGGGAGCGCGTGTCTTCGAGGCCGGGCATGCCGGCAAGGCCGATCTCGAGCGGCACCGTGACGTAACGCTCGACCTCCTCGGCGCTCCACCCGTCCGGCTGCGTGATGATCTCGATCATCGGCGGGACGGGGTTCGGATACGCTTCGATATCGAGCTGCTGATACGCGAAGAGGCCCGCGAAGATGAGCGCGATGGCGGCGCTCAAGATGACGAAGGGCATCCGAAGCGCGAAGCGGACCAGTGCCTGAATCAAGGGCGTCTCCTAGTGAAGCAACGCGCCGGAGCTCCAGCGGGCAGCGGGGCGCGACGCTAGCACCTCCCCGGGCGGCCGGTTAGCGATAGGCGGCGACGCTGGTACGGGCTCGGCACGTGGCGACGAGAAGCCGCATGCCAAGATCGAGCAGGTCGGGGAGGGGATCGTGTCCCATCCAGGCGACCACGACCGTATCCCGGTCGCACCGGAAGTTCAGCGACTGCCGTCCGGCTTCGCTCATCCGCATCAGGAGCGCGCGGACGTGCGGCAGGAGGACCGCGTCGACGAGGCTCGGGTCGGTGGCGTGCACGAAGAACGTCCCCCCGTTGAAGTCGGCGTCAGGGAGCTCCACGCGCTTGGCCCGCAGGTCCTCCTGGGCTTGCGAGAAAACTTCGGCGCACGAGACGTAGAGCCGGCCGTCGATGGGAACGGCGGCGCGCGCCGCAATCGTCGTCGTCGGCATGCTCAAGATGGAGAGATCGGTGCTGCACAGCACCGGCACTCCATCCACCGAGCCCTCGATGCGGTGGTCAACCCGGAGCGAGAAGCGGTAGCCCGCGGTGGAGTAGCGCAATCCCCGGTCCCCCGCGTAGCCGCTCCAGCCGGCTCGGTGCCGCTCGAGATCGCGCGTGCGGCGCTTCGAGTCGAGCACGAGGCCGTACGTCATGACGCAACCGATGGGCACCCCGCAGAAAAAGAGAGCCTCCATCGCGCCAGCCCATGGTGACGGGTCTCGTGCGCTCGAGCAACGGTCAAACGAGAGGAGATGCGCGCCGCGCGTTCACTCCGGGACGGAGAGCTTGAACGATGCCCCGCCGAGCTCGCCCGTCTCTACCGTGATGTTGCCGCCGTGGGCCTCCGCGATCCCGCGTGCGATGGCGAGGCCGAGCCCCGCGCCGCCCGCCGCACGACCGTGGCTCCCCTGCTGGTAGCGGTCGAAGATGGTGGCCCGCTCCGCGAGCGCGATGCCCGGCCCCGTGTCAGAGACCTCGAAGGTGACCATGGCCTTGCCGTCGGCGCGCTGCGTACGCGTCACCCGCACACGGACGCGTCCGCTACGCGGCGTGAACTTGAGCGCGTTCGCGAGGAGATTGTCGATGGCCTGGCGAAGCTTCGGCACGTCGGCGAACACGCTCTGGTCCAGCGACCCTTCGAAGGCGAGGGCAACGCGTCGCCTCGTCGCGATGGGGGTGAAGACCGAGAGCGCGCTCGACAACACGTCCCCCGCGGTCGCGCGCCGCGGCTCTACGGTGAACACGCCCGCTTCGAGACGACTCGCGGCGAGGACGCCGTCGATCAAACGGGCCATGTCCTTGCTCAGACCCCGGATCATGGCGACCGCCGAGCGGCGCTCCTCGTCCGTGAGGTCGTCCGCGTCCAAGACTTCGGCGACGAGGCCGAGGGAGCTGAGCGGATGGCGAAGGTCGTGCACGAGCATGGCGATGTGATCCCGGCGCTGCCCCTCGAGGAGACGCTTCAGGCGAAACGACTCCAGCGCGGCCCGGGTGCGCGCGAGGAGCTCCCGCGCGTCGATGGGCTTGGTGAGGTACGCGTCCGCCCCCTCACGAAGCCCGGCTTCGATCGCGTGCGGCTCACGACGCGCCGCGGTCAGCATGATGACCGCCGGCCCCCCCCCTCGCCGCCCACGAAGTCGGCGCAGCACTTCGACCCCGTCCATTCCAGGCATCGACACGTCGAGCAAGACGAGCTCCGGCTCGCGCTCCTCGACGGCCGCAAGGGCCAGCGGGCCGCTCGACGCTGTGCGAACGCGGTGACCGTCCTCGACGAGCAGCGCCTCGTAGAGCGCGAGCGTGTCCGCGAAGTCGTCGACGATGAGGACGTCGCCGTTCGGCGCATCGAGCGGGTGGGACCCCGCTGCCGGCAACGAGGTAGACGCGGTCACGATGCGTGGACCTCCGGCTCCGACGCCTCGGCCGGAGCGCGCGTCAGGCTCGCGTCTCGCCGCGGCAGGACGAGGGTGAAGGTGGACCCCTCCCCTTCGCGAGAGCGAACCTCGATCTCACCACCGAGCGCACGCGCGAATCGCCGCGACAGAGCGAGGCCGATGCCCGTCCCGGGGTACCTCTTCCCCTCCCCCGTATCGAGCTGGTGAAACTCCTGGAAGAGCTCCGAGATCGCGTGCGCCGGAATCCCGCGGCCCGTGTCGATCACGGCAAGCCGTACCTCCTGGCGCGTCGCCTCGAGCGCCAGGGTAACAGTGCCCCGCTCGGTGAATTTGAGGGCGTTCGAGAGCAGGTTGAGAAGGATCTGGCGCACGCGCTGGGCGTCCGTCACGGTCTCGATCGGGACGTCGGGAACGTCGGCGATGAGCCGGACGTCCGTACCGGCGCGCAGGCTATCGACCTCCGCCAGGCACGCGCGAGAGAGCGGCCCCAGCGTGACCGCGGCCATTCGGACGTCGAGACGCCCGGCTTCGGCCTTCGCGAGGTCGAGCACGTCATTGATGAGGGACAGGAGATGCTCCCCGTTGCGCTTGATCCGCTCGAGCGACTCTCGCGCGCGCGGGCTCAAGTTCTCCTTCGACGAGGTCGTGAGCAGATCGGCGAACCCGAGAATGGCGCTGAGCGGCGTGCGGAGCTCGTGGCTCATCGAGGCCAAGAACTCCGTCTTCACCTTGTTCGCCTGCTTCAGGGTCTCTCCCTGATCGGCGAGCATGACGCTCTTCTCGATCAGCCGATCGTGTGTCCACGCGTTCTGTAGGCCGACCGCGAGCTGGCGGGCCCCGTCTCGAACGAGATCGTCGCGGGCGTCCGACAGCGGATTCGTCCCCCCCACGATGAGAGCCCCGGCCGCCTCGTCACCCACCGAAATGGGCTGCGCGAGGATCCATTTGAAGGGGACGTTCGCGAGCGCGAGGTCGAGGCTCGGAGGTGCGCCGCCGAAATCGCCTTCGAGCATGAGCGGTTCTCGGCTCTCGAGCACGGCGCGCGGGAGGCCGTCGGCAGAGAACATCTCGTGGTCGACGACCTTGCCGTCGGCGCTCATGGCGTGGACCGGAAGGAGGCGGTTGGTGGCGTCGAGGAGGTACACGACGCCGACGTGTCCGGCGGCCAGGCGCACGAGCCCGAGGAGCCCGGAGGTCGACAGCGCATGCACATCGAGGGTCTTCAGCGCGCGGACGAACTCGGCGTAGGCCCGCTGGGCCGCGTCGCGGCTCGTGAGCTCGGCGAGGGCGCGCTCCCGTTCGTTGAGCGTGCTCCGGAGACTCGCGTCCTTCTCGAGCAAGAGCGTCGCCATGCGTCCGAGGCTGCGCCCCACAGAGCCGAGCTCGTCGCGACGCTCGGGGAGGTGAGGCATCGGCTCCAGGCGTCCGGTCGCGGCCATCGCCGTCTCGAGCTGCCCGGCCGCCCCGGCGAGGTCGCGGGCGATCCAGACTCCGCTACCGAGCGCGATGACGATGGCGATGAGGAGGACGCTCGTCGTCGCCGTGCGCGATGCGTTGGCCGACTGGAACGCGGTCGCCTGACGCTTCGCCGCCGCGTCGAGCGCGTCCCGGCGGAGCTCCGAGCAAATGGAGCGCATCTCGTCGGTGCGGGCCTTTCCTTCCGCGGTCTTTTCGGGGCTGACGAGGGTTCCGAGGGCGCGAGCGCGAATCTGCGGCTCGCTGATCTCCCCGATCCACGCGTGAACGTCGTTCGCGAACTCCGCGACGCGCGCGTCCTCACGCCCCGACTCGGCCGTTTCCTGCGCCTCGGCGAGCGTCCCCTCGAGGTCGCGGCGAGCGTTCTGGTACGGCGTCAGGAACGACTCATCGCCCGTCAGGAGATAACCCCGCTTGCCGTTCTCGAGGTCGGACGTCAGCCGGAGGAGCACCTCGGCGTCGTCGGCGAGCTTGAGGTCGTGTTGAACGAGGCGCTCGAACTGCGCTTCGAGCTCCGCGTGCGACTGCGCGGCGCGAAAGAGACCGAGCCCGAGCACGCCGACGACGAGCAGCGAGCTGAGGAGAATTCGCCAGAAGAGGGCGCTGGAGAGGAGCCGCACGCGTGGAGCTTCGCACGGCGCGGCGCCGCTGCCCAATTCAGGCGGTCGGGAGCCCCGCCCACGCGCCGGCGCACGACAGGCCGAACGCAATCGGTGAGAATGCGAACGCGAACACGAGCGCCACGGGCGCGACGAGGCCGAGCACCGTGCAGACCGCCAGAATCGCCAGCGCGGCGCCGAGGGCGGGCTCGAGCAGGGTGCGGACGTTGGAGGCACGCGCGACGAGGAACCCGCTGATCGGAAACGCCGAAAGAAGCCCGATGCCGAGGAGCGCCAGCGGAGCCGTCGTCGCCGCGTCGTGCTCGTCGACGACCGAGAAGTCGACGTGCACCCAGTGGCCGAACGCGATGGACGACGCGAGCCCAGCGACCATCGCGCCCACCGTGACGAGCGCGCCGAGGACGATCCAGCGGAGCATGATGGGTTGGTTGTGGAGTCTCAGCGCGTCGCGCACGGCGTGGAGACTCGGCGGCTCGGCGCGGGCGAGGAACGAGCGGCGGTTGCCGTGCTCGTCGGCGCCCGGAGCGTTCCACTCGCGCGACCCGTGCTCGCCTCGACTACGCAGATCGCGCCACCCGACCCACGCGACCGCGCCCATCGCGAGGACGAGCGGTACCACTCCGACGATCGCCCCCGGGCCGCGTCCGAACACGATATGCGCGTAGAGCCCGTGGCTGGCGGTCGCCACGACCCATGACAGCGGGAAGACCGACGTCGGCCGGCGTCGCGCCTGCTTGGCACGACCGAGGGCGTACCCCCAGACGGACGCGAAGAACACGTTCGCGGGCATCGACAGGAGCGCTCGCGCAATCCAGACGTTCCCCGCAGGGTGGGCCGTGAGGATGAGCGCCGTCTGAACGGAGGCAAAGCCGCTCGCAGCCAGCCCCGCGAAGACGACGCCGTCGTACGGCTCTTGGAGGTCGTCCGACAGGAACGCGGGCCAAGTCGCGACGACCTTCGATATCTCTCCGAGCGGCGCTACGAGGCAGAACAGGAACAGGAGCGCCGGTCCCTCGCCCACGGAGCTCGCGCGCAGATCGAGCCCGGTCCATCGCGTCGCCAGGGAGGTCAGGTACGCAGACACACCGGCCGCCACGGCGCCGAGCACGAAGGTCACGACGGCAAGCGGGGGCGACACACGCCGGAGCGGAGAACGCAGGACGAACCGAGCGGCAAGCGCCGCGGGGACGACCGCCGGTACGAACCAACGGACCGTCTGAAGCAGAGGCACGCGCGCCGCGATCTACAGGTGGAAGCCGAGATGCACGGAGCCGATGACCCCGAGACCCACGCTATCGCCCGACTGCTGGTACGCCGCCTGCTGC
>Ga0302279_10005818_pt1 | contig 13516 bp, 10 predicted proteins | sample III_Bog_N3_3_FD_194541 | JGI IMG/M metagenome (GOLD analysis project Ga0302279, IMG submission 194541) | Peat permafrost microbial communities from Stordalen Mire near Abisko, Sweden - III_Bog_N3_3 | ecosystem: Environmental > Terrestrial > Soil > Wetlands > Peat | place: Sweden: Abisko...
CTGCTCTCCTTCCTCGTGCGGGCTCTTCGCACGCGCGCCGTCGAGCAGCTGGGCCCGCTCGGCTCACGCATCGTCGTAGGGCGTCCCGTGCACTTCACGAGCGGCAACGGAGATGACGACGACGCTTTCGCGGAATCGCGCCTGCGCGCGGCGCTGCTAGCGGGTGGCTTCGAAGACGTGGTCTTCGAGCTCGAGCCGGTCGCCGCTGCCTACTACTACGAGTCCAGGCTCGACCACGACGAGCTCGTGCTCATTGCCGACTTCGGAGGAGGAACGAGCGACTTCTCGCTCATTCGAGTTGGCCCTGGAGTACGAAAAGCCGCGTTGTCCGCGGGTGGCAAGAGCCGCGTACTCGGCACGGACGGCGTGGGAATCGCCGGCGACGCGCTCGACGCCAAGATCCTTCAGCACGTGGTCTCGCCTTCGCTCGGACTGGGGACGACGTACCGGTCGATGCTGGGCAAGGAGCTGGAGGCGCCGGTGTGGCTCTACGCACGACTGCGCCGCTGGCACCTGCTGTCGTTCCTGAAGACGAAGAAGACGATGGAGCTTCTCCACGAGATGAACTCCATGGGGAACGAGCCGGTAAAAATGGCGGCTCTTCTGGCCGTGATCGAGAACGACCTCGGGTACCAACTCTACCGGGCGATCGAGCGGACGAAGGTCGAGCTGTCGAGCCGAGAAAGCAGCCGCTTCGTCTTTCACGAGCCCGAGGTCGACATCGAGCACGATGTCACGCGCGCACGGTTCGAAGGATGGATCTCCGAGGAGACGACGGCGATGGCCGCATGCGTGGACCGCCTTCTCGCTCGCACCGGGGTCTCGGCGCGCGACGTCGACCGCGTCTTCATGACCGGCGGCACATCCTTCGTGCCCGCGGTACGAGCCCTCTTCGACACCCGCTTCGGACGCGAGAAGGTAGAGGCTGGCGGGGAGATGATCTCGGTGGCGAGCGGTCTTGCGCTGCGCGCGCGTGAGCTCACGCAGTAGCGTCGCGCGGCTGTCGACGGCAGGGCACGCGAGATCGCGGTCATACACCGTGCTCATGTTTCACGGATAGCGTATTCATTGGCGGCATAGGCTTTGGGGGCGTATGCCTTCTCGCGTCTTTTGGCGCGCACGGAGGCGGGGCAACATGAACACGACCAGCAACACGGTATTGATCACCGGCGGCACGAGTGGCATCGGCTTCGAGCTGGCGAGGCAGCTTCTCGACCTCGGGAACACGGTGCTCGTCACCGGGCGCGATCAGGCAAAGCTCGATGACGCCAAGAAGAAGCTGCCGAAGCTCCATACGTACCAGAGCGATGTCGGCGATGCGAAGGCGATCAATGCGCTCTTTGCGCAGGTCACCGGCGAGTTCCCTGCGCTGAACGTGATCGTGAACAACGCCGGCCTGATGCGGAAGATCAATCTGCAGAAGGGGGAACACGATCTCGCCGAGATCAGCGTCGAGATCGAGACGAACCTCATCGGTCCGATTCGCATGGTGCAGCGCTTCTTACCGCACCTGAAGGCCCAGCCGACGGCGGCGATCCTGAACGTCTCTTCGGGGCTCGCGTTCGTGCCGCTCCCGATATCTCCCGTCTATTGCGCGGCGAAGGCCGGTCTGCACTCGTTCACGCAGTCACTGCGCGTTCAGCTCAAGAACACGAACATCAAGGTGTTCGAGCTTGCGGCCCCGCTGACGAAGACGACGCTCGTCGACGCGTTCGATCCGGAGGACATGAAGGGGAGCACCGCGATGCCGGTGGACCAGATGGTCGCCTTCGCGGTCGACGCGCTGCGGAGGGATCGCTTCGAGATCCGCCCTGGCCAGAGCAACATGCTGAAGATCATGAACCGTATCGCGCCGCAGTTCATTCTCGACCAGCTGAGCAAGCCGATCGACCGGATGCTCGCGCAGTCGAGCGGATAGGCTCCGAGCGATCTTCCCGCCCTCAGCGATCGGCGACGACGGTCACTCCGAAAGGATTGCTGGCGAAGGCGACAGGGACCGGCACGGGAGATCCGCGCATCTCGGTCAGGGTCCCGTCGTTCGCGATCTGGAGGCCATGCAGCAGCTGACCTTGACTCTCCGGGACCTGCCCCACCTGGCGGGGGACGAGCACGAACAGCAGAGTCCCCGTCGGATCGATGCGCAGGCCCCACGGGTTACCGTTCTCCGCGAACGTATAGGTTTGCAGCCACGCGGGGTGGCGAGGGTCCGTCTCGACGTCCCACACTGAAACGTTGTTCGAGCCGGCGTTGGCGAAGTAAAGGCGCCGTCCGTCGGCACTCACCACGCTCCAGCAGGGGAGTGCCGCTTCCGGCTCGATTTGGCCTCCTATGAGCGTTAGGTCCCCAGCGGGCGTGAAGTCGAACGCGGCGATGCTTCCGTAGTTCGGGACCCCGGTATAGAGAACCGACCCATTCGGCGCTGACGACAGCCCCGCCGGCCAGACGGGCGTCGGACGGCCTCCGTCGGAGACCAGCGTGAATAGCGACTGTGCCAGAGGGACCGGGGAGCCGGGGGCCAGCGTGAGGTCTCCCGTGGGTGACAGCGTAAGCGCGCGCACTACGCCGCTCTCCTCCGTGCCGAACACCAGGTTGGTGCGCGGGGCGATATACGCCTGGGTGGGCGAAGCACCGAGTGGCAGGGAATACGGTGTGCTCAGCGGTGTGAGCGATCCGTCGGGCTCGATCGTAAAGGTCGCGTAGTTCGGCGTCTTGTCACCCAGGTTGCGAATCCCGTCCGACGCCTTGTTGGCGACGACGAGAATGTTGCCGCTCACACCGAGCGAGGCGGGAGCCGGGCCGCGGCTCGGAAACGGCGACCCGGCCACGGACGTCAGTGTTCCGTCGTTGCTGACGTGGAAGCCGGCGATCGAATCCGATCCCTGATTCACTGCGTAGAGGAGCGTCTGGCTGTCGTTGACGACGAGCTGTTGGTCTGCGTCGAGAATGCCGTCGTCGCCGAGGTCGGCCGCGCCCGTGCCCCCCGTCGGATAGCGGGCCAGCACGGCCTCGAGGAGCGCGCCATTGCAGTATTTGTACTGGAGGACGGCGTTCTTCGTGGGGGCGCGTACGTTGGCCTCGACGTAGACCGTTCCGTGCGGCAGCGTGATGCCGCCCTCGGCGTTGGCGCTCGAGGTGCAAGCGTTCGGCCCGGTCGCGACAGGGTCACTGTACTTCGTTTCGAGCGACCAACCGGCGCTCGGGTGCGCGCACTCGTAGCCGGTGTATGCGCTTCCGTCGCAAACGAGGTACGTGATGCCGGACGAGCAAAGCACGGTCGACGCTTCGAAGTAGCTCTGACCCGAGCAGGTGGCGGGGAGCTCGGCGACCGAGACGCTGTTGAACGACGTCGGGAACGCCTGGGCGCCGGGCGGAAGGCGCGGGCTCGTGGAGCACGAAAAGGGCGCCGAAGCGACGGCGGCCGCGGCCAGGCCGGACGCAGCCGAGAAGAACAGAAGGGACGTCGAGGGACGCATCGCGCCAGCGTACCAGAGGCAGACGGCTGCGAGACGGCGTCGTCGAGGAGGCGCGTCCGGTGTTGGCCGTTCGGTCTCGCGTGTGACAGACTCCCGGACTGTGGAGGGCCGGCATGCTGTCACCGGCACGTGCGAGCGCTGGCTGGCATCTGTCCGTGACGGGTCGGCGAGACTCCCGGTCCATCGGTCACTAACTTTCACCGGAAAGCGAACATCTCATGCGCCTCAACTTTGCACTCGTGGGTCTCGCAGCAGTCGTCGGGTTCGTGTCGTGGCAGGTTCCGTCGTTCGCCGGGACCGATGGCGGGCAGGGTCAGGGGCAGGGTCAGGGGCAGGGTCAGGGGGACGACGCGGGGGACGGCACCGACGCCGGGGACGGCACCGACGCCGGGGATGGCACCGACGCCGGTCAATCCCCTGACGATGACGCCAGCGATGGGACGGACGCCGCGACGACGGACACGGACGCTGGGGACACGCAGGCGAGCGACTGCACGAACACTGGGGGCGGCCAGCAGGACACGTCCTGCGGGTCGAGCAGCTCGAGTGGGTGCAGCATCCAGAGTACGTCGTCGAGCGACGTTGCCGGTAGCGTCGGGGTCGGCCTTCTCTGCGCGGCGACCGTCCTCGTCTCGCGCAAGCGTCGCCGGAGCTGAGCTTTCGTCAGTGCCTCCGAGGGGGTGCGCGCGTCCGAGTCGACCCGAGCACCCCGCTCTAAAGAGCGAGCATGAACTTCACCACCTGCATCTGCTGCGTGCTCGTGAGCGCTCGAAATTTCTCCATCGTGTTGCGCGCCTCGCCTCGATACTGGCTCGCGCGGGTGCAGATGTCGGAGGCGGCCGGGACGTTCGGGCACTTCGAGTAGTCGTTCTCAGGGGGCGCCGGGAGATCGTGGATCTCGATGGCGGCCAGCACCGATAGCTCGAAGGTCGTGACCTCGCGAACCTGTGTCCCCAGGTCAGCGCTGGTGAAGACCGTGGAGGAGGGAGGGTTGGGTGCACCCTCCGTGTAGCCTTGGCTCGCCGGGTAGCTTCCGGCCCCGATCACGTTCAGGTAGACGCGCGCATCGTGAAAGAAAGGCGGCCCGACGCGCCCCAGCCCCATGAGCGGCGGCGTTCGGAACTCGTTGCCTTCGGCGATGCCCGTCACGGTTGGTGGAATGGCGTAGTCCGCGAGGTTGCGGCTGATGTTGCCCGGGATCACCTGCGTGGAGATGCCCATGGGTATCTCGGGGTTCTTGTGGATCAAGAGATCCGAGAAGATGGGCGCCCAGCGTTCCGTGAGGTGCTCGGCGCCCACCTTGGCCGGAGAGATTCCGGTCATGAAAATCGGGGTGTGGCACGAGACGCAGCCCAGCTGCCGATCGAGCGCGATGCCGTGGTCGGAGTCCCCATTTCCGTGGCCCACCGCGGCTGCCCCCGGTGTCATGCGGCTCCGGAACGCGTCGAGGTCCAGCCCGAAGAGCGTCGCGCCCGCCTGCACGTCGATCGCGTCCTGGCTCACGGGCGGGTTCTCGTAGAGCGCATCCGCCTGGCGCGGAGGAGCGATGTTGCGGACCATGTCGCGCAGGTGGGTCACGGCGTCCGTCGTAATCTCTGGATCCGCGACGAAGTCGCACCGCTCATTTTCGTTGTCGACGTCGGGCTGCTCCGTCGGCGCAAACGGGCTCGTGAGGCCGATCTCGCCTTGGGTCCCGCCGACGTCGAACTGCAACAGCGTCGTCCCTTGGCCGCGCAGGCCGAAGCGCGCGACGCGGATCTCGGTGTCCCCTCCGATGAAGCTGTCGGATGCGCGACTCTGGTTGTGACGACCCGAGATGCAATCGCCGGGGCAGATCGTCGGGTCGGGTTGGGGCGGGAGCGACGAGATCGACTTTACGGTGTCGTAGATGTCCTCGTTGGCGAGGAGCTCGCCGAAGTAGATCGCCTCCATGAGACCGCGCCCCACGTACGGCGGAGCCGCGCGCTCTCCCATGGCTCGACGCTCGGCGAGCGTGCTCATGTCGGTGACGGGATCGATCCCCCCCTGAAGGTACGGGTCCATCGAGAGCGGGGGGATGTCGTTCGAGTCGCAGACGCCGATCGCGTGATCGTGCTGCAAGGGGCCGCCGAACTCGGAGAGCGGGGTGAACGCGCCGCTCGCGGGCGAATAGTCGCCGTAGAGCGTAAAGGCCGCGGTCGCCGGATTGCCAGTCGCGTTCTTGACCCTCGAGTAGTCGGTCAGGCCACGACGGTCGGCGCGTGAGACGGGGGTGTTGACGGTGTTCACCGCGCCGAGGGAAGGATTGGGCACGCCCTGGGCGACGTTGGCGGCGTTGTCGGCGGCGTTCTCGTGGCAGCCGAGACACATCCGCTGGTTGAACAGCGGTCCGACCCCCTCTGCGTCCGTGTGCGGGATCGCGAAGAAGTGCATCGGCGTCGACGTGTCGTCGACATCGAAGAGGGCGAGCTCGTCCGCGCTCGCGGTGGGGAAGGCGAGCGCGGCGCCCGAGAGGGCTGTGCCCCAGCTGGCCCGATCGTGGAGCTCCGGTGCCACGATGTACTCCGAATTGCCCGGTGTCGCGATTCCCGAGTAGTCGCGCGTCTCCTCGTTCGCGGTCGTCTCGGTGATCACCCCTTCTGCGACACACGAGGCCGCCATCGCGGGGAGAGCTACCCCGAGGACGACGAGCGGCAAGAGCTTCAGAAGCGGGAGGCGCACGTGGTTCATGTCAGAAATCCCCCATGACATCGAGGTAGAGAGTCTGAACGTGGTTCTCCATGAGCGGGAAGCCCCAGAAGTTGAAATACGAGACCTGAGGCACCAGGTTCCTCGTGATCCTGTAGTTCACGCCGGTCCCGAATCCTCGATAGTCCGTGCCCGCGCCGAGATCGGAGTCCGCGAACGCGGAGATCGTGGCGTCAGGATCGACGTATCGATAGGTGAACCAAGCGTTCAATGGGTTCAAGCGACTGTCGTCAGCGTAGTCGCCGACTCTCGCTCCTACCGTGACTCCGACACCGTCCGCCGCCCCTTTGACGGTCGAGAAGTTGTGGGCGTAGTCGGCGAGGAGGTAGATCTCGGGCGACCCGAGCTTGGGGTAAACGATGGGCAGGTCGAGCTCGACGGTTGGGTTCAGGATGCGGAAGGAGTCTGCGTAGAACCCATAAGCCTGCTGCGGTCCGTACGCGTACTGGCCGTTCCCCGGGTTGAAGCTTGGGCCGATCAGGGTCGCGTTCGTCGGCGCTTGCGTGCTCACACCGGTCGGGTCGATACCGGGAGAGCTCAAGCCGTTGTTGAGGCGCTCCCAGTCGTAGAACGTTACCGCAGCCGTCACGTACTTCGTTGCCACGACCTTCAGCTGGTCCATCAGGAGATACGTCACGCCCGTCAGGCCGACGAAGCGGTTATCGAGCGTCTCCTGGACCTGATAGTACGCGAGCACGTTGTCGACCTTGATCGGCAGGTCGTGCGTACCGGCGTCGACGACGAGCGCCTTGATCGCGACACCGGCAGGGTTGATGTCGTTGTCCCAGATCATCTCGGATCGGAACGTCCCTACGCTGCCGCGCCACTGCGGGTTGGGCATACGCCCCAGGATGATGCTGAGGCGCTCGCGATTCTTGAACGGGCGGATCGCGATCCACGCCTGATCGAGGCCGAAGGACCCTGCCTGGAACATGCTTCCGAGCGGCATGACGGAGACGGTGGGGTTTGGGTTCTCGCCCGTCGCGAGCCGTATGCCCCCGATCAGCATCGAGGTCTTCGGGTCCCCGAACTCGACGCCGAGGCGCGCCCGCGAACGGAGGCCGTTCATCGTCCAACCTGCCGTGAGCGTGTCCGTGATGTTCGAGTTCATCGAATACGCGTAGCGAAGCGTGAGGCTGCCGGTCAGCTTCACCTGGACGCCAAGGACCGTGGTCGCGAGAGAGGCGGGGAGCGACTGCCCTTGCATCCAGGAGGGCGGCGTCGAGGGGGACGGCGCGGGCGGCGTCATGGCGGCGTCATGCTGCTGGCGCGCCGCGTCGAGCTGCCGTTGGAGCTCTGCGTTCGAGTACCGGAGCGCGCGAAGTTGCTCCTCGATCTCGTCGAGCCGTTTGTCGACGATGGCCGCCGGCGGGACGGCTGCGCCGGGCGGGGGCGTGGAAGGAAGTGTCGCAGCGGCTTCCGGGGGAGGGGGGGCCGCTAGCGGTGCGGACTGCGCCCGCGCCGTGGCCGGCGACAGGAGCACGCACAGCGCGACGCAGCAGAGGGGAAGTCGGTGGTGATACACGAGCGAACCCACGCGTGGAGAAGGATGGAAGGCCGTTGAGCGCCGCGACAATGGGCCCGGTTTGCACCATGGGAGGGCGTCACTGTCAAACCTCAAGTTTCGCGGGGGGCAGGAGCGGAGCGCCTTTGCTAGGCTGGGGTCTCATGGGTGCGTCGATTGACTTCAGCGGGCTGACCCTCACCGAGATGATCCGTCTCCGCGAGACGCTGAGCGAGGACATCCAGCGGCGGTTCGAGCGACGGATGGCGGTCGCATTCAGCGACGTCGTCGGGTCCACCACGTACTTTGCCCGCTTCGGCGACAACGCGGGCCGCGCCCTCCAGCAGCGGCACCTCGACCTTCTCTCCGCCGGGCTCGCGGAAGCGGAGGGGCGCATCGTCGACACGGCCGGCGACGGAGCGTTCCTTTGCTTCCCCTCTGTCGATCAGGCGGTCCTTGCGCTCGGCGGGCATCAAGCCCGTGTCGTCCAGTCGAACGAGACGCGTCCCGCGGAACACCACCTGCAGGTCCGTGTCGGCGTTCACTTCGGTCCGGTCTTGATCGACAGCCAGGTGGTCTCCGGCGACGCCGTGAACCTCTGCGCCCGTGTTACGGCGACGGCGGATGCCTCCACGATCCGGCTCACCAAAGCGGCGTTTGGCGAGCTGTCGAGCGCCCGTCGACAGCGCTGCCGGGCGCTCGGCGCGATCGACCTCAAAGGCATCGCGGAGCCGGTCGACGTACTCGAGCTCGATTGGCGCGACCCCGTGGACTTCCCGACGCTCGTCTTCATCGAGGAGACGAAGACGCGCTTCCAGCTTCCGCAGAAGGACACGATCACCTTCGGGCGCTTGCCCGAGCACGACGGCGTGCGCGCGAACGACATCGTCCTGTCGCACCCCGACGTCGCCATCCTCGCGCGCATCAGCCGCTGGCACTTCGAGCTTCGGCGGCAGGCCGATGGATACTACCTGAGGCCCCTCTCCGAGCAGCAGACGACCGAGATTGATGGGGTGAGGATCGCGCGTGGCGAGAGCGGGATCGTTCGCCCCGGTGCCCGCGTTCGCGTCGGCGACGTGCTGACGCTCGTGTTCTCCGTGGAGGTCAACAGCTACCTGGCTTCGCCGACCGTGCTGCGCTGAAGTCGAGGCGGGGCTTTGCGCCGGCCAGCGCTGTCCCTTGACGGGGCTACGCGGGGGCCTGTACGCGTACCCGCGATGAGTGGACTCGAGCGGGTTTCGATCTTTGCCAAGCTCTCGAAGCCTCACGTCGAGCGCCTGAACAAGCTCGCGAAGCGAGAGTCCTTCGGCAAAGACACGGCGATCTTTTTTCAGGATGACCGCTCGGGGGCCCTCTACGTCATCCTGTCCGGTGCAGTGAAGGTGTACCAAACCGCTGACGACGGCAAAGAGCGGGTCCTCAACACGCTCGGGCCGGGTGAGATATTTGGCGAGCTCGGCCTCCTCGACGAATCGCCCCGTTCGGCGACGGTCGCGACGCTGGAGCCGACGGAGGTCCTCGCGCTCACGAGCAAGGACATTCGCGCCCTCGTCAAGGAGGAGCCGGAGGTGCTCTGGAAGATCGTGGAGGCGCTGTGCGATCGCATTCGCGAGCTCACGACCGAGGCACTCGACGTGTCGTTCCGGAGCGTGCCGTATCGGATGCTTCGCATGCTGATTCAGGCGACGAACAAGCACGGCAAGCTCACCCTCGCGGGCATGCAGGTCATGATCGACGCGAAGCACCTCGCGAGCCAGGTCAACTGCGGGGTCGATCAAGCCACCGGTATCCTTCAGCGGCTCGCCGAGGCGGGGCTCCTCAAGATTCACCGGGACCATCTCCTCGTGCCCGACCCGAACGCGCTGGCACGCGCGCTCGAGTACGAGGACTTGTGACGTCACGCAGGCGCGTCGGCGAGCTGATCGTCCTCGTCTCGGCGATCTTGCTCGGATCGACCGCGGCGCTCGCCCATGAGCGCTTCGTGAAGCACAACCTCAAGTACCCGCTCCACTACGAGTTCTTCGGCCGCTGGCCGGGTGGGCCCTTCGGCCTGCATCCCGACATGGTGAGGATCGCCTCGCGCGTCGCGTCGGTGCTTGCCGCGTTCTTTCTCATCTGGTTCGTTCGACGTCCGATCACCGAGTACATCGAGCGTAGCCTCCTGCGCGTCGGAGGCCCCACCCAGCGGGCGCTCCACAAGCTCGCGTGCTTCCTTACGGACCAACCCGTTCGAGATCGCGTATTTCACGCGATCGGTGAGTGGGCCGTCATCGCCTTTCTGCGAAGTCCCGGGCTCGTCCTGATGTACTCGGCGACGAACGACTCGCTCGTGATGCCGAGCTTCCCACTCGACCCGGCGTCGGCGCAGATCTTCAAGTTCGTGCAGGTCGCTCTGGCGATTCTCATCCTCACCCAAACGTGGCTACCGCTTTGCGGCGCGATGGTCGTCGGCACGTGGCTCTACCTGTTCCGCTGGGGGTGGATGGTCGCGGTAGACGCCGTCCCTGTCCTGACGGTGGCCGTCGTCTACCTCTCGTCGCCGTGGCAGTCGCACAAGCTCGCGATCACCCGGATCAACGCGCAGCAGATGCGCCGCGTGCGCTTCGTTCTGGGGCTCGGATTCCTCGCGCTGGGTTGGCTCAAGGTTTACAACCACAACCTGATCGCAGGCGTCGCGGACAACGCGCCGAGCATCATGAAGGACCGGATGATCGGGTTCTTCATGGCGGGCACGGATCCGCACTATCGCCGCGAGTGCTGGGTGATCGCGTTCGGCCTCGCCGAGATCATGAGCGGCTTCATGATGACGGTCGGGATCTTCACCCGCGTGTGGGGAGCTATCATGGTGTTCATGTTCACGAAGCTCCTGCTCGTGGACTTCGGTTGGGACGAGATCCCGCACATCTACCCAATCTCGGCGCTCCTCACGGTGATCTTCTCGAACCAGCTGTCGTCGGAGACCGCTCCGATCGAGGCGCTCGACGAAGCGGCCTGGCGCGCGGGCCATCACGTTCGTCGCCTCGCGATCATCGGGGGAAGCACGATCGTCGCCGCGATCCTCGTCGTCTTCCCGCTGCTCTACTTCATCAGCTTCTTCGACCGGTCGGGGCTCTAGCATGACGTTCGCGACAACCAAGCAGCTCGTCCTGATGACCGCGCTCTGGGCGCTCACGCTGTTCGGCATCGACTACGCGAAGAACCCGCGCACGCTCGGCCAGCTGCTCGCGCCTCCGGGGGCACTGTCCGCGGCCGGGGGCGGTGCGCCCGTCATCACGCTCTACATGAACCACTTGTGCTGCAGCGGTTGCCTCTCCGACGTCACGACGGCGCTCGAAAAGTTCAAGGCGCTCACGGTGAAGTCGCCGTCGCTGGAGTCCGAGGACGAAGCGAACATGGTACCGATGCCGGAAGCCTACTTCGGCAAGCAGATCGAGCTCGAGGTCTCGGATCTCCGCTATGTCGACTTCATGGCGATCGATCGGGCCCTTCGGGACGCGGGGCTCGTCGCGGAGCACATCGAGCTCCGTGGGCCACGTCACTACCGTCTCGAGGCGACCCTCAATCACATGTGCTGCAAGTCGTGCTCGCTCGGCGCGAAGGAGGGGCTCGAGATGACGCGCGGGCTCAAGTCGCAGGGTCAGTTCAAGTGGCTGGATAGCTTCGACGTCGAGAAGGAGAGGAAGCTCATCATCGCGAACGCGCGCTATGACGCCGTCGCCGATGTCGGCGAGTTTCTCACCGCCTTGAATCACGCCGGGTTTCAGCCGAGCGCGATTGTTGCGATGACGAACGCCGAGGGGAGCCCGAGGCCGACGCCACCATGAGCGCGCGGAGGCGTGAGGCCGCTCTACTCTAGCGTCGCGTCGTGCGAGGCGTCTGCATCGTGCGACGCGTCGGCATCGTGCGCGGCGTCGACATCGTGCGCGGCTTCGGCATCGTGCGCGGCATCAGCATCGTGCGCGACATCAGCGTCGTGCGCGGCATCGGCCTTGGAAGCTGCGTCGGATACGCTCCCGTCGAGGGCGGCGTTCGTGTCCACGCGAGCGTCGCTTGCGGTCGCGACCGCATCCGACGCTGCCTCGTGAGCGGCGTCGAAGACCAGCCCGCCGTCTGCGCCGAGCGCGAACCAACCGGTCCCGAGGTAGTCACCGCAGAAGGCGCCCGACCAGCTCCCGGCGATGCAGACGACGTAGACGTTCGCCCCGCAGGTGCCACGCCACGCGTCTTCCGGGCCGATGAAGTACGTCCCCGAAGTGCAGCTCGTGCCGTATTGCGAAGGGACGGAATAGCCGCTCGCGAGCCCCTCCACCGTCGAGCCATCGGCGCACACACCCGTCGCCGTATTGCAAAGTGAAGGGGTCGCCCCGCTCGAGTTGCACGCCGCCGCGCTTGCGATCGACCCCGCCGTCGCCACCGTCACCAGGAGCGAAGGAACCGAGAGACCGCGCAGCGCTCCAGAAAACTTCATGGGAGCCTGGCATACCGCATCGGCAGGTCGAGGACACTCACTCCGTGCACCTACTGCTGGCACTCGCGGTACCAGTGCTTGTCGCCGTTCTCGTCGTACCAGAACGGCGTCGCCGCACAGTCGTGTACCGGGGGCGGATCGGGCTTGCGCGGAGCGATCGCGCGTACCGCGTTGTGCTTGGGCTTGGGTGGTTCGGGCACCGCCGTGGATTCCGGTGGGGCAGCCGGCGTAGAGAGCGTCGGGACATCGGGTAACGCGGGAAACGCGGGTAACGCGGCCGGCGCTGCAGCGGAAGCTGACGCTGCGGCTGCCCTGGCGGGCGCGGGGACGGTTGGGCTCGCAGGGTCGGTCGGCGTGGCAGACGCGGGCGCGCCTTGAACGATGCTCTCGGAGCTGCGTGTGCGCGACCGCGAGAGCGCAAAGAGAACCGCGGCGGCCGCGACGATGATGCTGACGATCGCCACCGCACCGCCCGAAGGACGGGAGCCCACGCGCGAGGAGGGCGCGGCGGTCCTTCCCGACGAGGCGAGCGTCGGCTTCCGTGCCCCGGGCGCGCTCGTAGCTCCTTCGGAGCTTGCCATCGTAGACGCGCTGCCACGTGCTTCGATGCTCTGCTCGTCGAGAGTCGGTCGCGACGATCCACCTGGGGGCTGGGTGGCGGCCGTGAAGCGTAACGAGACGTGCGGCGCCGGGAGAAGAAGCTGCGCGAGCGAGTCGCGGCGCGGTGGCTCCCCGAACGATTCCGTCGCCGCGAGGAGCAGCGCTTCGTACATGGCTGCGGCGCTCGGCCATCGCCCCGCTTTCTCGAACGTGAGGGCGCGGTCGACGACGTTCGCGATGCCTGGCTCGACGTCCGAGACGATGCTGGCCACGGCTCGAGCCCGAGCAGTGGCCGCCTGGATGAGGAGTTGCGAGCTGTTGGCTCCGTTGTGCACCAGCTCCCCCGTCAGGAGCGTGAACATCGTCGCCCCGACCGCCCAGATATCCGATCGGCCATCGACTTCGTCCGCCGCGGCCTGCGCCTGCTCGGGCGCCATGAACGCTGGAGTCCCCATGATCGACCCGGTGCGCGTCGCATGCTCGCCGGTGCCGAACGGGTCTCGCAGGCGCGCGATTCCGAAGTCGAGCACCTTCAGCGTTCCGTCCGTCGTCACGAAGAGATTCGCTGGCTTGAGATCACGGTGGACGATGGCCTTCTCATGCGCGGCGGCGAGCACATCGAGGAGCTGCAACGCCATCGCGGTCACCGCGCGACTCGAGAGTCGACAGCCCGATTCTTCCCAGAGTCGGTCGACCGTCGCCCCGCGCAGGAGCTCCATGACGAGGAACGCCGAGCCATCCTCG
>Ga0302279_10005821_pt1 | contig 13513 bp, 10 predicted proteins | sample III_Bog_N3_3_FD_194541 | JGI IMG/M metagenome (GOLD analysis project Ga0302279, IMG submission 194541) | Peat permafrost microbial communities from Stordalen Mire near Abisko, Sweden - III_Bog_N3_3 | ecosystem: Environmental > Terrestrial > Soil > Wetlands > Peat | place: Sweden: Abisko...
AGGGCGAGCTGAATCTGCTGAACGAGGGTCCCCGGCTCGACCACGACCGCCTGCGTGCGAAGCCCGTCGGCCTGCACCACACAGCTCTCGAGGGGCTCGCCCATTGCGAGAGGGCTCCCCAGCTGTGCTCCGTTCGACGACGCGAGCGTGGATACGTTCCCGTCCGCGTCGCAGATCACGACCGCCCCAACCGCCGCGGCCCCCCCGATGACCGCGCTCCCATGCGTGTGCACCCACGCGAGCTTCTCCTGGTCGGCCGACAGCCCAAAGACGAGCCGGAAGTAGGTCGCGTAGAACCGGCCGCTGTCGAACGCGAGCGGCTGCGGCTCTGCGAGCGACGTCGGGCGGGCGAAGAGACGAATCTTGTCGGCCGCGCCGGCCACGGCCTTGGCGGGGTCGTCTATGGGGCGGAAGGCCAACGGTCGGCCCGGCAGAACCTTTGCCGGCAACGCGAGGTGGTCGGCTCCGCCACGCGACGCGTCCTTGATCTTGTCGTCGAACCGATAGATCCCGAGCTCGCCGAAAAAGAGGGACCCGCCCGACAGCCAGGCGCGGCTCGTCTTCTCGCGAACGAGGAGGCGACCGACCTCGGCGCCGTCCGTGACGTCGACCACGGAGACGTACTGGTTGTTCCACGGCACGAAGGCGAGACGGGACACGACGGCCGGAGACCCGAAGTCGACGCGGCGTTCGATCTGGCGAAGGACAGACCCGTCGTGCGCGATCGCCATCAAGGTCGAGCCTTGACCGAGCGGCCCCGTGAGCGTGGCCACCGTGACCGTGCCGTCGTCTCCAGCGCCGCGCAGAGCGAGGCCGCCGGTCGGTCGACGCCAGAGGAGCTTTCCGGTCAACGCATCGAGCGCAAAGAGCTCGCCATCGCCGCTCGCGATCACGAGCCCGCCCGTGAGGATGGGCGCCGCATCGACCGAGTGCGCGAAGGTCCAGTGTGCCCCGCCCGCGAGCGGTTGCCCGACGAGCCGCGTGTTGTGGCCGGCGATCCCGACGGCGACGTCGGCTCCGAGCGGGATCGATGCGTGAGCCAGCGTCTGACGAACCGCCTCGATGGACTTGCCGCCGTCGTCGTCCCACGACGTGGAGAACACGCCCATCCGAGTCTGGCCGCCGCCGCACGCAGCGAGCGCGATGAACGCGCACGCGAGAAGCCCAGCGCGACGCTTCACGAGTCACCGCCGGGGGAGGCCATCGTCGCCTGAACGCTGGCGTCGATCTCCTGTTTCACCTTCGGCGACGTGCCCTTTGGCCAGCGCCCCTGCACGGCGCGCAGGAACTTGTTCGCGTCATGCGTGCCCAGCGCGCGGAGCTTCGCGACGATCGCCACCTTCACGTCGTCGCTGATCTCACCGGACGGGCGGAAGAGGACAGGCTCGATGCCGGTCGTCGCGACGTCGAACGGGATCCTCCCGAGGCGACCGACGAGCGCCTCGCAGTCGGCGACGACGCAAAGCTCACCGAGAGAAACTGCGGCCTCGTAGACGTGATGGTCGAGGGCCAGGAACAAGTCGGGCACAGCGGCCTTGGCTTTGAGCGATCCGAGCCCCGTCGCAGCCGTCGCACGAACCTTGGCGTCGGGGTCGGAGAGCGCCGCCCGCAGCGCGGCCGCCGCGATCGGCACACCGGCGCGACTCGTGGTCTTGGCGAGGGCTCGGATGGCGGCGCGGCGAACGTTCACGTCACGGTGCTCGGCGTATTCGACGAACGTGGACGCTGCGTCGGGGGCGCCGATGTCACCGAGAGTGTCGATGGCGGCCTCCGCAAGTGGGTACGGGAGACCGGACCGCAGCAGCGCCAGAATCGCCGGGACGGCCATCGCGGCTCTCGGACCGGAGAGGCGCGCGTCGTCGAGCCCGGCGCGGACCTGTGCGAGGTCGGTCGACCTGAGCTTGGCGAGGGTTGCGGCTGGCACCCCCCCGCCGCTTCGCGAGGCGTCCGCGGCATGAGCCACCCCGGTCGACGCCACCCCCCACGCGACCGTCGCTGCGAAAACCACCGTCTCGATCATCCTGCGCATTGACGCCCGCGTACCACGACAGCGGTCCCGTCGCCCACTTCGTGCTATCCCGCCCGCTGATGAGCACGTCGTCCCCCCCGCCGAGCGCGAGCATGCCCCCGCAGGCGGCACGACCCCGACGACCGTGGTACCTGAACGCCGCGCTCGCGTTCGCCTGGTTCATCGGCGCCATGACCGTGCTCGCGAGCACGATGACGCTGTCGCTCCTTCGCACCCCCCGCGACGACTTCGGCCTCGCGGTCGACAAGAAGCAGGACTGGAGCACCGACGAACGTACCCGCCTGAAGGAGGCGTTCGAGGCCTACACGCGTGCGCTAGGTGGGGCGCGAAGCCGCGTGGTACCACTCGCGGTGGCCGAGCTGCTCGTCGGAGCCGGGATGGTCGTCTTCGCGCAGCGAGCGGCCCTCGGCAGAGCCTGGGGTCGCCAGGCGCTCGTACAGATGATCGTCGCCCATGTCGCGCTCACGGGGCTCGAATGGAAGCTCATCGCGGACGTTCGGGGCCCCGAGGACGAGTTCAACCTGGCGTACTACAACCTCGACCCGACCCAGGTCGCTGCCTCCGAGACTGCGACGCAGCGCGTCGCTCTCGTGCTCCGCATCGGGGTCAACGCGCTCCTCGTCCTTGGTCTCACCGTGCGCGGCTCACGCGCGTTCTACGACGCCACGGCTCCGCTCCCGCGTTCGTAGGGCAGTCGCTACGCTCGCTCAAGGCGAGGGCCGAAGCACACCTGGCGTGACATGCGGCGCCAGGAACAGCGCGTCTGCGGCGTGCTTGGCTTCCTCGCGCGTGTCGGCCACGAGCACGAACATCCACGAGTCACGGGTCCGTCGGAACGAGTACGCGAAGGGGCCACGCCTCTTCGCCGCGGCTCCGATGGCGGCCCGGGCCGTTCGCGGAATCACGTCGCCGTACACCGCAAGCTGCGCAAGGTGCGCGCGATTGACGACGATGACGAAAGGGAGAGACGCGTGGTCGACCGCCATGGCCACGGCCTCGGTGCTGTCGACGCGCTCGTAGGTTCGTACGTGGTTCGCGTGCGCGCGATCGACGATCGCCTTCATCGAGACGGTCCACCATCCCGGCTCGAACGCTCCGGCCATGTCGCGTAGATATTCGAGGGGCGGCGGGTCCGTACCCACGGCATCGCGCGCGGCGACGAGGAGCGCTGCGACGGTCTCGGGCGAGTCCAGGGGCGGGCCGAGCGTCGGGTCCATCGCCGTTCGCGCGAGGAGCCCCTTCGCGGTCGCATCGATCGCGTGGACGTTGTAGAAGCCCTTCTCGCGCTGAAGCCGCCGTGCGTAGTCGGTCGGGTTCACCGTGCGTGCGACGACGCCGTTTCCGAGCGCAGTCGCCGCGGACTCGTCGAGCAGGGCGTACGCCAGCTCTTCGACGGGGTCGTTCGACGCAAAGAAGCGCTTCATGAGCGTCGCCTGCTGCTCCTGCGTGCGCGACGCGTAGAAGAAGTGGAACAGCTCGTGGCAGACCACGTCCATCCGGTCCTCCGGCGTTTCGTCTCCGGCGACCTCGATGACGCCGTGGCTCTGGATCTGCTCGGCATTCGAGTGCTTGGAGCTGGTCGGCACGACGACCAGGTCGAAATCCATGACGGCCTCGGGGGCGAGGTGCAGCCCGTAGAACTGACTGGCGCGCGCGAGGGTTTGCGGGAGATCCCCCTTAGCGAAGAGCCCCTCCAGACCTGCGCGAAACCGCGACGCGACGGGCTCGCCCGTGCGCGACCAGAAGGCTTCGAAGCGAGGGCCGAAGTGGGTCGCGGCTCGGCACAGGCGCTCCGCGTCGTCCGTCGGGAGAAGAACCCGCAGGTTGCGGCGGTAGTCGTCCACAGTGGCCGAGAGGAGCGCCGCGACCCGGAGCAACTTGTCGAAGTCGACCCCGACATCGGGGAGCGGTACGGGGGTCGGTCCCACGGTCACCGCGAGAGGGATGGAGACCTCGTACTTCTCCTTGACGGCCCTCCACTCGGCGAGCGCAGCGGCGTCGTCCGACGTCCACCCCTCGTCCCAGAACGCGTGGAACGCCTTCTCCTCGCAGGCGATGCGACCGGCGAGGCAGTCGAGGTCGTACGCGAGGTTCGCAAACGGGCGGGCGCGAACCGCGAACGTGAGACCTGCGGCGTGAACGAGGGTCTCTCGAGGTGCAGACGGCGACTCCGCGCCATGCGCGCGTTCCGCCGTCGCAGGCGGGGTTGGCGACGGAGCAACTGGGCACGGTACCTGCGGCGCGGCGCAAGACACGGCGACGAGGGAGACGAGAAGAGCGCGCCGCACGGAGCGTGACCTTAGCCCATCCTTTCCGCCCACGCGGACGCACGCTAGAGGAGGCGCATGTCCGTCGTAAGGCGCCTTCCGAACGACCTTGCCAACCAGATCGCCGCGGGCGAGGTCGTCGAGCGACCGGCCAGCGTCGTCAAGGAGCTGGTGGAGAACGCGCTCGACGCGGGGGCGACGAAGGTCCGCGTCGAGATCGAGACCGGCGGCGTCGCGCGCATCCGTGTGACCGACGACGGCTCCGGGATGGACGAGGCGGACGCAAGGCTCGCCCTCGAGCGCCACGCGACGAGCAAGATCGCGTCGCTCGAGGACCTCGCGAGGATCACGTCGTTCGGCTTCCGCGGAGAGGCGCTGCCAAGCATCGCCTCGGTCTCACGCTTCACCCTCGCGACACGCCTTCGCGGGCAGGACGCCGGCGTCGAGGTCCGGGTCGTGGGGGGCGCCGAGCCGACCGTTCGGCCGACGGGGTGCGCGGTCGGGACGCACATCGAGGTGAGCGACCTCTTCTTCAACGTCCCCGCGCGTCGCAAGTTCCTCAAGGCGACGTCGACCGAAAGCGGCCACGTGGGAGAGGTCGTCGTGCTGGCGGCCCTCGGCTCGCCGCGCGTCGCGTTTACGTTGAGCCGCGACGGCAAGGTCGCCCGCGAGATCTTGCGCGCGACGTCGCGCAAAGAGAGGGTCCAGCAGGTCGTGTCGGAGCCGCGGCTCGAGACGTGCGAGCGTGAGCGTGGCCCGTTGCGGGTCGAGGCGTACCTCGCGCCCCCCGAGCGAGCGCGCGCGGGAGCCGTGGCGCTCTACGTGTTCGTGAACGGTCGCCCTGTGAAGGACCGCCAGCTCACGCGCGCCGTCGCACAGGCCTACGGCTCGGTGCTCGAGCCGGGCCGCTATCCCGTGGGGGTCGTCTACATCGAGCTGCCTCCGGACCTGGTCGACGTGAACGTTCACCCTCAGAAGGCCGAGGTTCGCTTCGCGGACGCGCGCGGCATCTTCGACGCGGTGACGCGCGAGCTGCACGCGGCCCTCGCGCACGCGTTCGCGCTCCCGGCGTTCACGCACGGCCACGCGTGGTTCAAGCCCGCGGCCACCGTGCCTCTGCCCGAGGCGACGCACGCCGCGTTCGAGCCGACGCGCGTCGACTCCCCTCGGGGGCCGAGCGGACCGGACCCGTGGCAGCTCGAGGCTCCGTCCATCGCACGCGCGGCCCACGCGATGTACTCCATCGCCGAGGCCACCCCGACCCCACTCTCGGAGGGCGCCACCGACCCGCTCTTCGGCCGCGCCAGCTTCTACGGACAGCTTCGTTTCGTCGGACAGGTTCGCGCCATGTTCCTGATCGCCGAGGGGCCGGACGGTCTCTACGTCCTCGATCAGCACGCCGCCGCCGAGCGCGTCACGTTCGAGCGCCTTCGCGCCGACTACAAGGACCGCAGGATCGCGTCGCAGCGTCTGCTCATTCCGGAGGTCGTTCAGCTGTCGCCGTCCGAGCACGCGCTCGTCGAAGAGCACGCCGAGGACGCCTCGGCGCTCGGCCTCGAGGTGCGGGTGCTCTCGGGGACGGCCGTCGCCGTGCACGCCGTGCCGAAGATTCTCTCGCGGGCGCACCCGGAGCGCCTGGTGCGCGATCTCGTCGCCGAAGTGGGGCGCGCCGCGAAGCGCCCGTTCAACGACGCGGTGGACCTCGTGCTCGCGACCATGGCGTGTCACGGCTCCGTGCGCGCAGGCGACGTGCTGTCGAACGACGAAGCGCGGGCTCTCCTCACGGCGCTGGATGGTGCTGCGTTCGCCGGCCACTGCCCCCACGGTCGCCCGGTCGTCATGCGCCTCGGCTTCGACGAGCTGGAGCGCCGCGTTGGACGATGAATCGGCGCTGGCGGAGCTTGCCGCGCTCGCCGAGAGCGGGGTCATCGTCGCGATCGTCGGCCCCACCGCATCGGGCAAGACCGAGCTCGCGTGTCGCCTCGCCGAACGCATCGGCGGCGAGGTCGTCAGCGTCGACAGCGTGCAGGTCTACCGGCGCTTCGACATCGGCTCGGGCAAGCCGACCGCCGACGAGCTTGCCCGCGCGCCGCATCACGCAGTCAGCGTGCTCGACCCTGACGAGCCTATCGACGCCGCTCGGTACGCCAGCCTCGCGAACTCCGCGATCGACGACATCCGCGCGCGCGGGAGGCGGCCCATCGTGTGCGGCGGCACGTTCCTGTGGGTGAAGGCGCTCCTTCACGGCCTCGCGGAGGCTCCCCCCGCAAGCGCCGAGGTTCGCGCGCGCCACGCGGCCATCGTCGACTCCGGCGGACGCGAAGAGCTGCACCGCCGTCTCAAGGAGGTCGACGCGCCGTCCGCCGCGAGGCTCCACCCGAACGACGTCCTCCGCGTCGGGCGCGCGCTCGAAGTCTTCGAGCTCACCGGCGAACGGATGAGCGCCATCCAGGAGCGTCACGCCTTTCGCGAGGTCCGTCACGAGGCGCGCCTGGTCGCGCGCAGACTCGACACCGTCGACCTCACGGCGCGCATCACCCGACGCGTGGAGGGATGGCTCGACGAGGGGTGGGTCGACGAGGTCAAGGCGCTGCTCGACGCGGGATATGGCGAGGCGCGGGCGATGGGCTCGGTCGGATACTGCGAGGTGCGGGCGCACGTGCGTGGCGAGCTGACGCGCGACGAGCTCGCGGGGGCGATCGTCCGTGCAACTCGCGTGTTCGCGCGGCGCCAGCGAACGTGGCTGAACAGCGCCGACGTCCGTTGGCTTTCGGGCTGACGGCCTCTAGAGCGACAGCGTAGCTTCGAGCAGCTCGCCGAAAGTCGCGGGGGCAGCGATGGGCGCGGCTCCGTGGAAGACGGCGGGAGACTCGGCAGCGAGGGCAGGACGGGTGACGTCTGCTCTGAGCGGCGCGGGTGCAGCTGCGGCTTCGGGGGGAGCCACCGGTGCGGCGCGGACGCCGCTCTTGAGCAGCTCGTCCTCGCCCGACGCAGCAGCCGGAATCGCGACCTGACGCCCCGACTCGGGCGGCGCGGGGTGCGGAGCCTTCGCTTCGGCGGCGTCGGCGAGCGCGGTGGCACCGGCAGCGGGTTGCACCTGAATCGGACGGCGCGACGACGCGGCAGGGTCGTCTTCGGCAGCGCTGGAGCCTCCGGCGACGGCGTCCAGGTCGGCGACGCTGTCTCGGAGCGAGACGTCGCTCCCTTCCTCGTCGAGCCCCTCGAGGTCGACCTCGGCGACCCCTTCCTCGACCACGACGTCGACGTCGACGCTGGGCGGCTCGGGGGTGAGGGCGGCCTTGGCGATCGCAGGGGCGGCGGGTTTGGCAGCCGCGACGGGCGCGACGGGCGCAGGCGCCGGGGTGGCCACGGCAACGGGCGCGGGCTTCGGGGTCGGCGCCGGCGCGGGGACGGCTGCCGCGGCGGGCTTCGCGGCGACGGCGTCGGGGAGCTTCGGGGTCGACGGCGCCGGCTTCGGCACGATCGGGTTCACGGCGGTGGGGGTCGCCTCGACGCGTGCGATCACGTCGTCGTGTGCGGCGGGCGCAGCGGCTGCAGCGGTCGTACGCGGAGCATTGCGACGCGTGTTGACGCGCTCGAGGAGCGCTTCGAGCTTCGAGACCTGCTCGGAGGCGCTCATGCCGCACCTCCGGTGGACTTCGCCGCGTCGTGGAGCTTCCGGATGACGTCGCTCTCGCTCATCCCCTCGATGAGCCAGCGCTGCGCCTGCTGGGCCGTCTTCTCGGATGCGATCAGCACCCGCGTCGACGTCGCGGCGTTGTCGCCGGCACCGCTGACGAGCGCGACCGCGTGAACCTCACGGGCCGCCGCGGCTTCGACCGCACCTTCGAGCAGCGCCGCGAACGCAGCGGCCGGAAGCGACGGCGTGTGCTCGACGACGAGCACCATCGCCTTCCCCCAGCGCTCGAGATGCAGCACCCCCCAGCCCGACACCGCCAGCTCCGTCGCCAGCGCCGACACGAACGCGTCGAGCGACGCCGCCGCGACGCCGTTCGCCGAGCCCAGCCTCGCTGCGACCCGGCGACCGAGCGGCACGCCAATCGCGCGCGCGAACTGCTTGGTGGCCTCGTGACCCGCGATCTTCTCCAGCCCGGCAAGCGCCGACAGTGGCACGAGCACGACCTGGTCGTCGTGGCCCCCCTTTGCATTGGCGGAATCCGTGCTCGCGCGGCGTTCTACGCGGCCCCGGCTAAGGTCGAAATCGACGGGACCGGGTTTCGATTGCGCATTCATCGAGGATGCCTCGTTTTATAGAGGTGTAGGAAACAGGGTGTCAATTCTCGGCCATTCTACGCGGCGCACTGCCGGCCTGGTTGGGGCTCGGTCCGGGCGCCCGTTTCGCGCTTCCGCGGCCGTGGCGGCCCTCTTCGCGCTGGTTTTGGCCCCTTCCGCTCGCGCTGGCGCCAGCCCGGGGGACGATGCGGCTTCCATGGGCGCAGACGCGGGTCCCGGCGACTCCGCGCGGTCCGGCGGGTTCCTCGACTACGAGCCCAGACCGCCCCTCCCCGACGACGCCCGCGCCTGCTCCTTCCGCCACGCCCTCTGTGTTCACGCCGTTCACGCCGCGTCAGCCCTCCCCGCTTCGCCCAAAACCCGCCAGGCAGCCGAAGCGCAGGTCCTCGCGTGGCTCGCCGCCGCTGACCGGGCGTGGGACGTCGCGACCGGCGCGCTCGCCCTCCCCTCCCCTGACGGCCAGCTCGATCTCTACCTCGTCGCCGGCGACCCGTACGCCACCCGCACCCTCCTCGACCGGCGCGACGCCAGCGCAGGCTACGACCGCGTCTCGGCGTTCGCTCTCGCAGGACGTGGCGCCGTCCCAGGCTGCGCCCTCGACACCGCGGCCGCTCGCGTCGTGGCCCACGCGGTCCTCTTCGGCGTCGCCCCTGCGACCGACGAAGGGAGCGCCACGGCCGAGTCGGCCTACATGGCCAGCCTGATGTCCCCCTGCGCCGGCGGGCTTGGGGGGCTCGACGCGGGGGTCGCGTACTTCCAGGCTCACCCCGAGGTGGGCCTGGCCGACACGCTCGCCCCCCCAAGCGAGTCCATGGCGCTCGACGTGAGCTTGCCCGTGGTCGAAAGCCCGGGCGAGATCTACGGGTCGGGGGTCGCTCTCTTTTACGACTGGGTCGACCGCAGCTTCGGCCGCTACCCCGGCGCGATCGTGCGCGCGATGTGGGCCTTGAGCCCGACGCTCACGCCCGGAGGCGCGGCGCGCTGGCACGACGATCCGGATGGCTTCGAGGTGCTCCGTACGAGCTTCAAGAACGCGCTCACGACCGGCTCGACGGTCGACGACCTCTGGCTCGACTTCGCGGTCGCGCGCGCGTTCGAGCCGCGCTTCCCGGTGCGCAAGGAGTGGTCGATCGGATGGCCCTCCGCGCCGCGCTCGCTCATGTCCGGGGTCGGCGTCGCGCCCACCGGAGCCGCGTACGTCAGCGTCGACTGCGCGAACCGGCCCAAGGGCGCGCGGCTGCGCTTCGAGGCGCGCTGGGAAGAGCACGCGCGCTTCCTGTGGAGCCTCGTCCGCGTCGATGCCGAGGGGCACGAGATCAGCCGCGTCGGCGTCCCCGCGCAGGACCGCGGCACCGAAGCGCAGGCGACCCTCGTCGACCTCGACGGCACCGCGCGCGTGCTCGTCGTCGGCACCAACGCCGGCGACCCCGCCGCCCACTTCGACCCCGACGACTACGTGTGGGAGCCCCACGGTTGGATAGTCTCGCTCGCCGGCGAGTGACGCCGCCTTCGCCACAACACCGCGCCGAGGACGAGCCCCGCGACGGTCCACCACGCGCTGTCCTTCGATGTCCCCGACGCGTCCGGTGCGCCTTGCAGCGAGCAGCTCCCCTTCGCGCTCGACGGATAGTTCGCGGTCCACACGTCGGTCGCGATGGCCAGCGTGTGCGGCGTCACGATCGGCTCGCCGTCGAACGTCGCCCCCAGCGTGACCGTCTGCGCCCCGAGGCCCGCGGGCGGCGTGACGGTGTAGACCCACACACCTGGACCGCGACGAACGATGGCCGGCTGCGTGGACAGCGTCGCTCCATTGAGCTGCACGAGCGCGGCGAGGCGATCGGAGCTGAAGAAGTCGGCGCGGTGCGTGACCCCATCCGCGAGCACGGTGCGAAGCTCGACGATCACGGTCAGCGGCGTCGACCCGTCGGCCGTCAGCTCGTCGGCGCTCGTCGTGAGCCAGCTCGCGGCCTTGCTCGGCAGCACGTTGGCCGGGTTCTGCATCTGGTCGAGCGCGTCGAGCGAGCCCTGCGCGTCGATTTCGCCCGGCCCCCCCTGGTCGTCGAAGCGAGGCGGGCCGGTGCGGAACTGGTGCGCCCCCGCCTGCAGCAGCGCGAGGATCTGGTCCTGCGTCAGCGTCGGGTCCTTCTCGAAGAGGAGCGCCGCGACTCCCGCCGCCTGAGGCGCGGACATCGACGTGCCGGCGGCGACGGCGTGCGTCGGGTCGACCTGCATGCAGTTCGGGTCGGGCGGGCCGCCATCGACGACCGACGGGCAGTCGGGGTTGTTGAAGATGCTGTACGGCCCGGTCGTGCCCGCGTACCCGCTCATCGCGCCGATGACGATGCCCCCGGGCGCCGAGATCTCCGGCTTCTGCACCCCCGTCACCGTGGGCCCTGCGCTCGAGAACCAGCACGTGTCGCCCGTGGTAGGCGAGAAGAGGACGGTGCTTGCGTCCGGGAGCGGGTAGCCGCCGCGCGAATCGAGGGGCGAGAGCGCCACGCTCACGAACCCGTTGTCGATGCTGGTCCAGCTCGGCCGGTTCACGGTGCAGCCGACCGCGATGAGGCCCGGGCTCGTCGCGGGGATGTTGATCGTCCCTTCGCGCACGCCGTCGACGAAGCTCACGCCGTTGCCGTTGCCGTCGACCGCGTCCCCCGACCCCTCGACCCAGAGATCGGCCACGCCGCTGCCGCCGCCGTTGGCGCTGAGCGTGATGTTGTACGTCCCCGCAGCCCATCTCCCGTTCCAGAGGACGATGGCGCTGTTCGAGCCGGTCGGGATCATCCCTTGCGAGACGCTGGCGCCGTTGTCGACGTTGGCCGTGTACGGGGCGCTGTCGGGGGTGACGCCGACGCTGCTCTGTCCGACGGGGGAGATCCACGTGCCGCTCGGGCTCTCGAGGCCGATCGAGAGGTTCGCGTCGCCCCGCATCGTGATCCAGGCCTGGACCTGCCCGCCGCCGAGGTCCGTCCCGCCGTAGAGGCACGCGATGGGGATGCTGCGCGTGCCACCGGGCGGCACGAAGACGCTCGCGTGGACCCCTTGCGTCGTGATGTCGCCACTATTTCCGGCAGCGACGACGAGGGCGTGCCCTGGATGCGTCGGCCCCACGTAGCTCGCGAGCGTCTCTTCCCACGCCATGGTGCCGTCGTGCGGGCCGAAGTCGGTGCCGAGGGAGAGGTTCACCGCGATGGGCTTCCTCAGCGCGTCGGCGCGCTCGAACGCGAACTGCACGCCCGTGAGCACGTCGTCGGTCGCGAGGCTGTCGGTCGCGTCGCGCGTAACGCGCGCGATGATGAGGTCGGCGCCTGGAGCGATGCCGACGTACTTCTTGCCGAGGCCGCCGTTGCCGGCCGCGATGGAGGCGACGTGAGTGCCGTGGCCGACCGTGTCGGTGACGTCGGCGTTCTCCTCCGCGTTGCCGATGAGATTGTCGATGTCCGTGTTCGAGTAGACCGCGCCTCCGTAGACCGCTTCGAGGTCGGCGTAGGTCGCCGGCGTGATGCTGCCGGGAGGGGCTGCCGACGCCAGCGTGAGGTCGAGCATCCACTGGATACGCGTGTGACCGGTCCCGTCGTCGAAGTCGGCGAGCGTGAAGTCTACCCCCGTGTCGACGATGCCTACGAGGGCACCCGAACCGTCAACGCCGTACTCGGCGCGCGCGGTGATGGCGTTGGTCCACTGCCCCACGAGGTTCAGGAGCAGATGCGGCGGCGGCGCGACTTCGAGCGGCAGGTCGGGGTGCGCGTCGACGAACGCGAGGAGCTGGTCGGGCGTTCCACGGAGGCGCGCGAAGCCGGGGACGAACGGCGTGAGGCCGACCGACGCGGGGGCGAGGGACGAAGGGACGCGGACGAGGGCGCCGACGGTGCTCGAGCGGGGCTCGAGGGTCGACTGCGCGTGCGTGCCGAGCGCGCGGAGGTAGCCGCCGCCGTTGGGGGGAGACGCGTGGGCGGTGCTGCCCGCGGTGACGAAGCCAGCGGACAACGCGACGACGAGCGCGCAGCGGGTGATCGAGCGCATCAGTGACGCGCCTTCGGGTCCGGCGGGATCGGCGCGCTCCGCAAGCACGCGACGGCTCCTCCGTCGGCCCCTTTGCACTCGGTCCACTTCGCGGTCCCCGCGGCGCTGTCGATGGCCTTCTCGAGCGCGCAGATCGCCGGCGGCGTCGGGTTGTCCCCTTCGTCGTGGCACGGCGGATAGTCCTCCACCTTGAGCACGCTCCCCTTGCCGAGATCGACCGAGACCTCGGCCGTCGGGTTGTCGGTGATGGCGAGCCGGTACGACTTCGACCAGACGTCCGGCGGGACGCACGCCGCACGGTCGAACAGCGCGGTCGCGAGGGCCGGTGGGATGTTGGTTTGGATGGCGCCGAAGATGCGAACGTACGCGTCACCGGTGTAGATGATCGTCCCGTTCGGCTGCACCTCGACGCTGTAGACGGGGCACGTGCCGTAGCAAGCGGTGCGCTTCAGCACGAGGCGCGCGGAAGCAGCATACGGACGCGCGCCACACCCGGGGCGGGGCGACTCGGACGGTGCAGAGGCCGACGGTGCAGGCGCGTCGTGCGTCGACTTGTCGCAACCGGCCAGCGGGAGAGCCAGCGCGACGGCGACGTAGAGCACATGCACGCCGCGCGTAGGCATGGGCGAACGATACCACGCGCGTTCGCGCTATCCTTTAGTCGAAGGACCTCCCGCGGATCATCCGTACCATGCGGCTCCCCGAGCCGAAGCGCTCCACGGTCCGCTCTTCCAGCGGCTACCGCGTCAGCCGACCCAGCTACAGCGTCAGCCGAGCCCCCGACCACGTCAGCCGAGCCCCCTACCGCGTCAGCCGAGCCCCCGACCACGTCAGCCGACCCAGCTACCGCGATTGCCGAGCCAGCTACAGCGTCAGCCGAGCCCCCGACCGCGTCAGCCGACCCAGCTACCGCGTCAGCCGAGCCCCCGACCACGTCAGC
>Ga0302279_10005822_pt1 | contig 13511 bp, 14 predicted proteins | sample III_Bog_N3_3_FD_194541 | JGI IMG/M metagenome (GOLD analysis project Ga0302279, IMG submission 194541) | Peat permafrost microbial communities from Stordalen Mire near Abisko, Sweden - III_Bog_N3_3 | ecosystem: Environmental > Terrestrial > Soil > Wetlands > Peat | place: Sweden: Abisko...
CCGAGATGCGCCGCGATCTCGTCGGTCGAATAGCCCATCAGCACCTGCAGCACCAGCGGCTCCCGATAGTCCTGTTCCAGCGACAGGATCGCTGCCCGCACGTCCGAATGATCGGGACCCTCCTCCGCGGCCAGCGCCGGGTGGTCGAGCACGGCCGGATCGGCGATATCGACCGTCTCGAGGCGCTTGCGTTCGTACAGGCGCGCGTGTTCCCGCCGGGCGATGGTCAGCAGCCAGGGACGCGCCGCGCCGGGCTCGGCCAATGTATCGATCGCTCGCCATGCACGCATAAAAGTCTCTTGAACGACATCCTCCGCAATCGACCGGTCCCGTGCCAGCCAGAACGCGAACCGGTAGACATCCGGCCGGAATTCCGCGCACAGGGCCTCGAACCGCTGCTGCGCCGCGGCCCTGGAAATCGAGGTTACCTTGGAAGTAGACCGCTCCGGACCCGACATTATTACTGCCCTTTGTCGCCTGGGACGAGCGCCGCGCCGACCAGGATTGCCCGGCAGCGGGCATCGCCGCCACGCAGCTCGCTCTGGTCGAGCCGCGCGACGTCGCGGTCCAGCGACGAATAACTGGGGAAGACGGCGTTACTCGATTCGTTCATATCCGTGCGCGATAATAACCCCATGTACCTGCTCCGCCATGGGCAAAGCTATTTCAACCTGCATTTCAACGCTACCCGGGTCGATCCGCGCATCGAGGACCCGCAGCTGACCCCGCTCGGTGCCCAGCAGGCCGTGGCGGCAGCGGAGCGGCTGGCCGGCGCGGCCCTGACGCGCATCATCGTCTCGCCCTACACGCGGGCATTGCAGACCGCGCAACCGGTCATCGCGAGGCACCGGGTCCCCGTCGAGATCAGCCCGGAGGTCCGCGAGCGTGCTGCGTTCGTCTGCGACATCGGCAGTCCCCCGCAGCATCTGGCCGACCGCTTCCCGCACCACGACTTCGCCCACCTGCCCTCGCGCTGGTGGCACGACGGCATCGAGCCGCCGGAGGTGACGACCGGTCGCGCGAACGCGTTTCGCGCCCGCATGGCGCTGCGCAGGGACCACGCGACGACGCTGGTCGTCAGCCACTGGGCGTTCATCCTGGCGCTGACCGGCATCTCGGTCGGCAATGGCGAGCTCCTGCGCTACGATCCGGCGAGTCCCGCGCCCGCGACCATCGACTGGGACACCTGACTCAATCTTCGCGCTGCGGCCGCAGCCTCGGCCGCAGGTCTGACTGCATGACCGACACCAGCCGCGCGATCGATTCCAGCTCCTCGCTGATATGGTCGAGACGCGCGCCGACCTCGCCCGCCGGGCCGCCGCTGTGCAGGGCGGCCAGATCCAGGGCCTTCATGTTGAGCTGGCGCAGCTGCGCCCCGATTTTCAGCAGCTGGCCGGCCACGACGCCCAGCGGCAGGATCAGCGCCACGTCCCAGTTCGGCGAAGTCGGCTGTGTCATCGCGTTTACCTCTGCATGAGACCTGGCTTCAGGCGGCAGGCATTCCGGCAAGGCCCGCCTCGATCGCGCTGCGCACCTCGTCGTTGAGCTGGCGCGGCTCCTTGCCGGCGGGGTTGATCGGCTTGCCGATCACGACGTGGATCGTGCCGGGTTTCTTCAGGAGGCTGCGCCGCGTCCAGTACTTCGCGGCATCGTGACTCAGCGGCACGATGAGCCTGCCGGACGCAGTTGCCAGCAGCGCACCGCTGATGCCGTACTTGCGGGTCTGCCCCGCGTTTACCCGCGTGCCCTCGGGAAAAATGATGACCCAGAGTCCGGCGTCGAGACGATCGCGACCCTGCTCGATGACCTGGTTGACGGCCTTGTGGCCCGCGCCGCGATCGATCGCGATCGGGCGCAGTACTTTCAGACCCCAGCCGACGAACGGGATCCACAGCAGCTCGCGCTTCAGCACCCAGACCTGTTCGGGGAACAGCAGGAAGTGTGCGATCGTCTCCCATGCCGACGTGTGGTTGCTCATCACGATGTGATTGCCGGCCGGGATGTTCTCGCGCCCGGCGACGCTGAACTTCAGGCCGCACAGCAGGTCCAGCATCCGGAAGATCATGCCGGCCCAGTAGCGCGCGATTGCGTACTGCATGCGGTATGGCAGCCAGAAACAGATGCCCATGAACCCGCCGAACAGCACTGCAGTCAGCATCATGAACGACGTGAACGCCAGTGAGCGCAGGTATTGCACGGCGAGGTCCGGCTAACCGGGCAGCCGCGACAGGTCCGCGACCGCGCCGAACGCCCGCAACACACCGCCGAGCAGCGCCAGGCGGTTGTCGCGCAGGGAAGGATCCGGATCCATGACCATCACCGCGTCGAAGAACGCGTCGATCGGCGCGCGCAGGCCCGCGAGCAGGCCGAGCGCCGCCGCGTACTGCCGCTGCGCCAGGGCCGCCTCGACCGGCGGCGTGACGGCAGCGAGCGCGGCATGCAGCGCGGACTCCGCGGCAGCGACGAAGCGCTCCGGCGCGACCGCTGCCGACGCGCCGGGTGGCGCCTTGCGCAGCAGGTTGGCAATGCGCTTGTTCGCCGCCGCGAGCACGGCCGCATCGGGCAGCTGCAGGAACTCACGCAGCGCATCGAGCCGCGCCAGCGCATCGAGCGGAGAAGCCGGCCGCCCTGCCAGCACGGCGTCCAGCATTTCCGGCGTCGTGCCGTCGCCGCGCTCGAGGATGAGTCCGCGCAGCCGCTCGGCGATGAAATCCTGCACCTCGGTGGCCGCTGCCGGCCGCAGGACCGGCTGTGCCGCTGCGGCAACGGCGAGCGCTGCCGGAAGATCCAGTTCGATGTGCCGCTCGAGCAGGATGCGCAGCACGCCGAGGGCCGCGCGGCGCAGTGCGAACGGGTCCTTGCTGCCGGTGGGGCGCTGTTCGAGTGCGAAGATCCCGACCAGCGTGTCGAGCTTGTCGGCGAGGGCGAGCGCGACCCCGGTCGGGGTTGCCGGCAGGACATCGCCGGCGAAGCGCGGCAGGTACTGTTCCTCGAGCGCCGTGCAAAGCTCCGCGGGCTCGCCCTGCGCGGCCGCGTAATGGCGCCCCATCGTGCCCTGCAGCTCGGGAAATTCGCCGACCATCGCCGTCATCAGGTCTGCCTTGGCGAGGGCCGCGGCGCGTGCGACGAGGGGCCCGGCACCGATCCGCTCGCCGATCCACAGCGCGAGGCGCGCGACGCGCGCGCTCTTGTCGGCATAACTGCCGAGGTGCGCCTGGAAAGTGACGCCCGTGAGCCGCGCCGCATGTTGCTCGAGGGTCAGCTTGCGGTCCTGGTCCCAGAAGAATGCCGCGTCGCTGAGCCGCGGCCGCACGACCCGTTCGTTGCCCTCGCGCACCTTCGCCAGATCGCGGCTCTCGAGGTTGGCCACCGTGATGAACGCGTCCGACAGCGAGCCGTCCGCATTCTCGACCGGAAAATATCGCTGATGATCCTGCACGGTGGCTATGACGACCTCGCGCGGCAGCGCGAGGAAGCGCCGCTCGAAGTGTCCCGCCACCGGCACCGGCCATTCGACCAGCGCGGTGACCTCATCGAGCAGCGCCGGCTGGATCAGCGCGCGGCCGCCGCCGGCCGCCGCGAGCGCCGTGACGCCGGCCCCGATCTGTGCGCGGCGTTTGCCGAAGTCGGCTACGACCCGCGCGCGCGCCAGTGCGCCCTCGTAACTGCGCGCGGATTTCAGCGTGATGGGGCGCGGTGCGTGAAAGCGGTGGCCGAGTGTCGTACGGCCAGCGGCGATACCGAGAATCTCGCAGGGCACGACCTCGTCGCCGAACAGCAGTACGACGCCGTGCACCGGGCGGACGAACTCGGCGCTGCCGGCGCCCCAGCGCATGCGCTTCGGCGTCGGCAGCGCGGCGATGCACGCCGCGACGATGCCGGGCAGCACTGCCACGGTCGTGGCTCCCGCCTCGGAGCCGCGGTACACGAGCCACGCTCCCTTCGGGTTCTCCAGCCGCGGCAGGTCTGCAACGGCGACACCGCAGCTGCGGGCGAATGCCAGCGCCGCCTGGGTCGGGGCGCCTGCCGCATCGAAGGCGGTGGCAAGCGGTGGCCCGCGGCGTTCCACCAGGCGCGCGGGCGCGCTCTCGGCGCAGCGCGCGATCGCGACGGCGAGCCGCCGTGGCGTCGCAAAGCTGCGCACGGCGCCATGCGCGATCAGCGCGGTGTCCAGGCCCTTGACGAGGCCCTCGGTCAGCGCGGCAGACAGCGCCGGCAGCGCGCGCGGCGGCAGCTCCTCGCAGCGCAGTTCCAGCAGCAGTTCGCGCGTGCTCATCCGCTCACCGCCGCCGTGGCAGCCGTCTTCAGCAGCGGGAAGCCGAGCCGCTCGCGCGCGTCGCGGAACGCTTCGGCGACCCCGCGGGCGAGTGTGCGCACGCGCAGGATGTAGCGCTGCCGCTCGGTGACGGAGATCGCATGGCGCGCATCCAGCAGGTTGAACGCATGCGAGGCACGCACCATCCGCTCGTAGGCGGGCAGCGGCAGCTGGCCTGCGATCAGCGTCTGGCAGGCCAGCTCCTGCGCATCGAACTCGACCAGCAGCGCCGCCGTGTCGGCCTTTTCGAAGTTGTAGGCCGACTGTTCGACCTCGTTCTGGCGGAACACGTCGCCGTAGGTGATCGTGCCGGACGGTCCGTCGCTCCAGACGATGTCGAAAATGCTCTCCTTGCCCTGGATGTACATCGCGAGCCGCTCCAGGCCGTAAGCGATCTCACCCATCACCGGCCTGCAGTCGAGTCCGCCGACCTGCTGGAAGTAGGTGAACTGCGTGATCTCCATGCCGTTCAGCCATACTTCCCAGCCGAGGCCCCAGGCGCCGAGCGTCGGCGATTCCCAGTTGTCCTCGACGAAACGGATGTCGTGCGTCAGCAGGTCGAAGCCGAGCGCGCGCAGGCTGCCGAGATACAGCTCCTGGAAGTTCGGCGGCGAGGGCTTCATGACGACCTGGAACTGATAATAGTGTTGCAGCCGGAACGGATTGTCGCCGTAGCGGCCATCGGTCGGCCGGCGCGAACCCTGCACATAGGCCGCACTCCAGGGTTCGGGCCCGACCGCGCGCAGGAATGTCGCCGCGTGGAAGGTTCCGGCGCCCATCTCCATGTCATACGGCTGCAGGATCACACAGCCCTGGTCCGACCAGTATTTTTGCAGTGCAAAAATCAGGCCCTGGAAGGTTCGTGGTGGCGCAGCTGCCTTGGGCATGGCGATATTGGGCTCGTGGGTGGTGTACAAAAGCGAGCGAGTATAGCGACCGTCGAGCATCTCTGTCCCGGCCCGCTGGAATGCACCAAGATTGTGCGCCATAATCGCCCGTGGGCCACAATGGTGCACCAAACCGGTGGCATTCGGGCCCAAGTGTGACCAAGTGCTTGATTTCTCTTGCCCCAAAATGTGGCATGGAAACTGCATTCTCTGTCCGACACCCGGATCTGACCGGACCATAACAGCCGCTCAAAGGCACCTGGAGGAAAACCGTGACTCCCGCTGACGTGATTAAGTTGATCAAGGAAAAGGACGCGAAGTTTGCCGACCTGCGTTTCACCGACACGCTGGGCAAGGAACAGCACGTAACCGTGCCGACCCGCCTCGTCGATGAAGGGTTTTTCAAGGACGGTAAGATGTTCGACGGCTCCTCCATCGGTGGCTGGAAGGGCATCAACGAGTCGGACATGATCCTGATGCCGGATCCCGCGACCGCAATCATTGATCCTTTCTACGAGGAGACGACGGTCAACCTGCGCTGCGACGTCATCGAGCCGATGACGATGCAGGGCTACGAACGCGACCCACGCTCACTGGCGAAGCGCGCCGAGGCCTACCTGAAGTCCTCCGGCATTGCCGATTCGGCGCTGTTCGGTCCCGAGAACGAGTTCTTCATTTTCGACAACGTCACGTACAGCTCGTCGATGAACGGCTGCGCCTATGAAGTCGACAGCTACGAGGGTGCCTGGAACTCCGGCAAGACCTACGACGACGGCAACCGCGGCCATCGCCCGGGTATCAAGGGCGGCTACTTCCCCGTGCCCCCGGTCGACGCGCAACAGGATATCCGCACCGCGATGTCGCTCGCCTGCGAAGAGATGGGCCTGAAGTTCGAAGTCCACCACCACGAGGTGGCGACTGCCGGCCAGGGCGAGATCAACGTCGCAGCCAATACGCTGACGAAGAAGGCCGACGAGGTCCAGATCCTGAAGTACGCGCTGCAGAATGTCGCAAACGGCTACGGCAAGACGCTGACGTTCATGCCGAAGCCGATCGTCGGCGACAACGGCAGCGGCATGCACGTGCACCAGTCGCTGCAGAAGGACGGCAAGGCGCTGTTCGCCGGCGACAAGTACGGCGGCCTGTCGGACATTGCGCTCTACTACATCGGCGGCATCATCAAGCACGCGCGTGCGCTGAATGCGTTCACCAATGCAAGTACCAACAGCTACAAGCGCCTGGTGCCGGGCTTCGAGGCACCGGTCAAGCTGGCCTATTCGGCCCGCAACCGGTCCGCGTCGATCCGCATCCCCTGGATTCCGAACCCGAAGGGCCGGCGCATCGAGGTGCGCTTTCCGGATGCAACCGCGAATCCGTATTTCGCCTTCGCGTCCATGCTGCTCGCGGGCCTCGACGGCATCCAGAACAAGATTCACCCGGGCGAGCCCGGCGACAAGGATCTGTACGACCTGGAGCCCGAGGAGGACAAGAAGATCCCGACCGTGTGCCACTCGCTGGACCAGGCACTGGATTACCTGGATCGCGACCGTGAGTTCCTGAAGGTCGGCGGCGTGTTCACCGATGACCTGATCGACGCCTACATCGAACTGAAGATGAAGGAAGTGACGCGGCTGCGGATGACGACACATCCGATCGAACTCGAGATGTACTACAGCCTCTGATTCACAGTTGCCATGACCGGACACCGGGCGCGTGACGGCGGCGGCTTGCTGCCGCCGTCACCCCCGGAATTTGTGGCCCGAGGGCGATAGGGCTATGCTTTCAACAAATGCATCCGTGGCGGACATTCATTGCGCTGGCCGCGTTCGCGCCGCTCGTCCTGGCGTCGGGCCCCGTCTACAAATGGGTCGATGCGGACGGCGTCGTGCATTTCTCGGACCAGCCGCAGCCCGGTGCGGAGAAACTCGACATCGGTACCGTGCAGACCATTCCGATGCCGGTGGCGAAGGCTGCCCCCGCGAAACCGAAGCCGACAGAGGAGCCGAAAAAGGCAAACGTCGGTCTGGGCTATACCGGGATCAGGGTCACTTCGCCGACCGCCGGCAAGACCTTCACCGACGAACCGGTCCAGGTGTCGCTGGAGCTGACGCCGGAGCTGCAGAAAGGTCATACGCTCACCTGGTATCTCAACGACGCGCCGCTCGGGCAGACCGATGCTTCGTTCACACTGGACCACCTCGGGCGGGGGAGCTACACGCTGTACGCCTCGATCGCCGATGCGAGCGGCGGGGACTCCGTCAGCTCACCGACCGTGACGTTCTACGTCCATCAACCGTCGATGCTCGCGCCACAGAATCCGCGACACTAGGCGCGGTCGGGCCGCGGCAGGACGCGCCGTGATGGCGACGGAGCCGCAACGCCACGCAGCGGCGGCCTACGGCACCGAACTGCTCGATGCGCTGGTCACCAGCGTCTTCCTCCTCGATGCCGATCTGCGCGTCCAGTACCTGAACGCCGCTGCCCAGACGCTCGTCGGCCTCGGCGCCAACCAGGCCCTCGGCCGGCGCATCAGCGAACTGACGCGCGGTGCCGACAGCCTGTTGCCGCTGTTCGAGCATGCGCTCGTCGGCGTCGAGGGTGTCGTGCAGCGCGAACTGTCGCTGCCCGGGCCCGGTGCGGTCGACAGGGTCCTCGACTGTACGGTGACCCTGGCCGCGCTCGGCAGCCGCGGGACCCTGCTGGTCGAGATCGAGGACATCACCCGCCACAGGCGCCAGACGCGGGAGAACGCCTTGCTCGCGCAACTGGGCGGCAGTCGCCTGATGGTCCGCCAGCTCGCGCACGAGATCAAGAATCCGCTCGGTGGTGTGCGCGGCGCGGCGCAGCTGCTGGAGAAGCAGCTGGTCGATCACGAACTGCGCGAGTACATCCAGGTGATCATCAGCGAGACCGACCGGCTGACGAACCTGCTCGACTCGATGCTGGGACCGGGTCGGCCCCCTGCGAAGCGGCTGATCAACGTCCACGAGATGCTCGAGCGCGTCTACCAGCTGCTGCGCAGCGAGGCGCCGCCGTGGGTCGTCATCGACCGCGACTACGATCCGTCGCTGCCGATGATCACCGTCGACCCCGACCATATCATCCAGGCGATGCTGAACCTCGGCCGCAACGCGCTGCAGGCGCTCGCCGGCGCGGCCGCGGTGCCGCCGCGGCTGGTGCTGCGCACGCGCGTCGCGCTCAACGCGAGCCTCGGCACCGCACGCCATCGGCTCGTCGCGCAGGTCCAGTTCGAGGATAACGGCCCGGGCGTGCCCGACGCGATCCGCGACACGATCTTCTATCCGCTGGTATCCGGTCGCGCGGAAGGTTCAGGGCTAGGACTCGGCATAGCCCAGGACCTCGTCAGCCGCCACGCGGGCCTCATCGAATTCGACAGTGTTCCGGGACGAACCATTTTCACGATTTCCCTGCCCATGGAGGCTGCATGAACTTGAAGGCCCTACAGGTCTGGCTGGTAGACGACGATGCCTCGATTCGCTGGGTACTCGAGAAGGCCCTGAAGGGCAGCGGGATGGTCGCCCGCTCGTTCGACCAGGCGGACAAAGCGCTGGCCGCGCTGCGGCTTGCGACTCCGGATGTGCTGATGACCGACATCCGCATGCCCGGACGCAGCGGGCTCGACCTGCTGCGCGAAATCCAGGCGACACGCCCGGGTCTGCCGGTGATCGTCATCACGGCCCACTCCGACCTCGATGCGGCGGTCGCCGCCTACCAGGGCGGAGCGTTTGAATACCTCGCCAAACCGTTCGACGTCGACAAGGCGGTCGATCTGGTGCGCCGTGCCGCCGAACAGTCGACCATGCCGCCCGATGCCGAGGTCGAGCGCGGCAGCATCCCGGAGCTGCTGGGTCAGGCGAGCGCGATGCAGCAGGTGTTCCGTGCGGTCGGCCGCCTGTCCCGCTCGAGCATGACGGTGCTGATCACCGGCGAATCCGGCACCGGCAAGGAACTGGTCGCGCGGGCACTGCACCGGCACAGCCCGCGCTCCGCGAAGGCGTTCGTCGCCCTGAACACCGCCGCCTTCACGGCCGACCTGCTGGAGAGCGAGCTGTTCGGTCACGAGAAGGGTGCTTTCACCGGCGCCGACACGCAGCGCCGCGGTCGCTTCGAACAGGCCGATGGCGGCACGCTGTTCCTCGACGAAATCGGCGACATGTCGCCGGCCCTGCAGACGCGCCTGCTGCGCGTCCTCGCCGAGGGCGAATTCTACCGGGTCGGCGGCCAGACCCCGGTCAAGGTCGATGTGCGCGTGATCGCGGCGACCCACCAGGATCTGGAGTCGCGGGTCCAGTCGGGGCACTTCCGCGAAGACCTGCTGCACCGGCTCAACGTGATCCGGATCGAGATCCCGCCGCTGCGCGAGCGGCGCGAGGACATCCCGGAACTGCTGCGCCACTACCTCAGCATCGCCGGCCGGGAACTCGGCGTCGAGCCGAAGCTGCTGATGGCCTCCGCCGAGGCGACGCTGGTCGCCTTCGACTGGCCCGGCAATGTTCGCCAGCTCGTCAACGCCTGCCGGCGCCTGACCGTCACGGCCCCTGGGCGGGAGATCCGCCACGAAGACATCCCGCCGGACCTGGGCGGTGCCGCCACGAGCAACCCGGCAAACCACGACTGGGCGGCCAAGCTCGCCTACTGGGCTGATCAGGAACTGGCGTCCGGCACACAGCGGCTGCTCGACCAGGTGGTGCCGGAGGTCGAACGCATCATGATCAACGCCGCGCTGCGCAAGACCGACGGCCTGAAGCAGGAAGCGGCGAAGCTGCTCGGTTGCGGTCGCAATACCCTGACGCGCAAGATGAAGGAACTGGGCATGGAGGGTGCCACGTAGCCTTGCTCGAACAGTTCCTGACGACGCCCGAGAAAATGCTGCTCGGCAACTCGCCCGATGCCTGGCTGTTCGCGGCAACCATCGCGGCGGGTGCCTGGGCGTTGCTGTGGCTGCTGCGCGAACTGATCGGGATCCGTTACCGCCGTTACCTCAGCGGGGCCGGCGCGCGGCCCATCCGCATCCTGCCGGACCTCGCGAGCTCAACGCGGCAGTTCTTCATGATCGCCGCGGCGCTGTTCGCGGCGCAGTCCAACCTGACGCTGCCGCCGCAGCTGCACGAGACGCTGCGGCGGGTGCTGCTGGTGCTTTTGCTGCTGCAAGCCGGCATCTGGGCCGTGCGCAGCCTGCGCCTGCTGCTCGACCTGAGGCGCGCGGAGCGCGGCGCCGATTCCAGCCTGGTCGCATCGATGTCGGTGATCATGCTGGTCTCACGGCTCGTGATCTGGTCGCTGCTGGTGCTGGTGGCGCTCGAGAATTTCGGGATCAACATCACCGCGTTGCTGGCCGGCCTCGGCGTCGGCGGCGTCGCGATTGCCCTCGCGCTGCAGAACATCCTCGGCGACCTGTTCGCGTCGCTGTCGATCGCGCTCGACAAGCCCTTCACGGTGGGCGACTCGCTGGTCATCGATACCTGTAGCGGCAGCGTCGAGAAGATCGGCATCAAGACGACGCGCCTGCGCAGCGACTCGGGCGAGCAGATCATCCTGTCGAACGCGGACATCCTGAAGAGCCGCGTGCGCAACTTCGGCCGCGCCGCGGAACTGCGCGTGCTGTGCCAGCTGCGGGTCCGCTACGACACGCCGCCGCAGGCCCTGCGCGCGATCCCCGGCATGCTGCGCGCGATCGTGCAGGCGCAGCCGCAGGCGCGCTTCGACCGCTGTCACCTGACCACGCTCGGCAGCTGGGCGCTGCAGTTCGAGCTGGCCTATTTCCGCCTGCAGCCGGCCGAGAATCCGCTGCTGGACCTGCAGCACGAGGTCAATTGCCGGATCGTCGAGGAATTCGCCCGTGCCGGCATCCGCTTCGCCGTCCCGGAACCGGCAGCGCTGGCGATCACGGCCGCCTGAAGGAGCGCAGGTGTTCCACATTGTGCTGGTGGAGCCGCAGATCCCGCCGAACACCGGCAACGTGATCCGCCTGTGCGCGAATGCGGGCGCGCAGCTGCACCTCGTGCGTCCGCTCGGCTTCAGGCTGGACGATGCCAGCCTGCGCCGCTCCGGGCTCGACTACCACGACCTGGTCGATGTGAGTGTGCACGCCGACTTCGCGGCATGCCGGGCCGCGCTCGCCGGCAGCCGGCTGTACGCGGTGGAGACCGGCGGCAGCTGCCGCTATACGGATCCGGCCTATCGCGACGGTGATGCCTTCCTGTTCGGCTCCGAGTCCCGCGGCCTGCCGGACGGCCTGCTGCGGAGCGTGGATTCCGGACACTGCCTGTCGATCCCGATGGTGCCGGCGAATCGCAGCCTGAACCTCTCCAACGCGGTCGCGATCGTGCTCTACGAGGCGTGGCGCCAGCAGGGATTCATTCCGTTTCCGCGCGCGGGTCCCGGCCCATCAGCGCGCTGACGGCAGCCTTCACCGGCTTGGCCTCGTACAGCACGCGGTAGACCTCGTTGCAGATCGGCATGTCGATGCCGAGCCGCTCGGCCACAGCGTGCACGGCGGCGGCGGCGCGTACGCCCTCGACGACCTGGTGGATAGCGCGCTCCGCAGCGCCCCGATCCTGGCCGCGGCCTATGCTGAGTCCCACGCGGCGGTTGCGCGACTGGTCGTCGGTGCAGGTCAGCACGAGGTCGCCGAGCCCTGCGAGCCCCATCAGCGTATCGCGCTGCGCGCCGAGTGCCACGCCGAGGCGCATCATTTCCGCCAGTCCACGCGTGATCAGCGCCACGCGCGTGTTCGCGCCGAAGCCCATGCCGTCGGCTATGCCGCAGCCGATCGCGATCACGTTCTTGACGGCGCCGCCGACCTCGACACCGATGATGTCGGACTGTGTGTAGACACGGAAATGCGGCCCGGCGAGGCGCTGCGCCAGGTCGTCGGCAAATGCAGCCTCCACGGAGGCGACCGTCATCGCCGTCGGCAGGCCGGCGCCGACCTCGCGTGCGAACGTCGGACCCGACAGCACGGCGCAGGGCCGGTCCCCCAGCACCTCGCGCGCAACCTGGTGCGGCAACAGCCCGCTTGCCGCTTCGAAGCCCTTCGTTGCCCACGCGACCCGCGCGCCGGCGGGCAGGCGGCCGGCCAGCAGTGACAGCGTGGCGCGGAACGCCTGCGAGGGCACGGCGACGAGTACATCCCCGCAGCGCGCGAGCGCATCCTCGAGCGTCAATGACACCTCGAGCGTCGCAGGAAAGGGCGTATCCGGCAGGTAACGGACATTGCGCCGTTCGCGGCGCAGGAGCTCCTGATGCGCGGCGTCGCGTCCCCACAGGATCGACGGGTGACCCGCACGTGCGATCTGCACCGCGAGCGCGGTCCCCCAGGAGCCCGCGCCGAGCACCGCTATCGGTCCTGGGCGCGACCCCGACATCCGCTCAGTTGACCAGCTGCGTGGGCTGCTGTGCGGGTTGGCTGGCGGCCTGCGCGTACAGTGCGTCGAAATTGACCAGCGGCAGGAGGAAGTTCGGGAAGCCGCCCTTCGTGATCAGGTCCGAGATCACCTCGCGCGCATAGGGAAACAGCAAGGCGGGGCAGAAGCTGCCGATCAGCCGCCGCAGGTCCTCAGGAGTGCCGCCGGTCACAGAGAACACGCCGGCCTGCTTGACCTCGACCAGGTACAAGGTGCTCTCGCCCTGCTTGGCCTCGAGCGTGATCGTCAGCAGGACTTCGTGCGCCTCGGGCGACAGCCCTTCGGAGGAGGTATTCATGTTGAGCTGGAACTTCGGTTCCCAGGCCGTGTTGGTCGGCAGTCGCGGCCCGTTCGGCGACTCGTAGGAGCAGTCCTTCAGGTAAACCGTCTGCAGGGCCACCTGCAATCCGCCCACGTTTCCCTGGTCCGCTGTATTGATCTCGCTCATCTATCCCCCTGAGGTTATCCGGTCAAGCTCGCCGCTGCGTTCGAGCGCAAACAGGTCGTCGCAACCACCGACGTGCCGCGTGCCTATAAACACCTGCGGTACCGTGCGCCGGTCGCTGCGCGCCATCATTTCCTCGCGCGCACCGGCCGTGCCTTCCACGTCAATCTCGGTGAACGCCAGGTGCTTGTCCTGCAGCAGGCGCTTCGCCCGCTGGCAATAGCCGCACCACGCGGCGGTGTAGATCGTTATCGGCGGCTGGCTCATACCGCAACCGGGCCGCCTCCGCCTGAACGCGATACGGGCAGGTTGTCCTTGGTCCAGGCCGCAATCCCGCCGTCGATGCTCGCCGCCTTGGTGAAGCCGAGCTTCGCGAGCGCGCGCACCGCGGACGCCGCATCGCGGCCCGTATCGCAATAAACGATGACATTCCTGTC
>Ga0302279_10005824_pt1 | contig 13508 bp, 8 predicted proteins | sample III_Bog_N3_3_FD_194541 | JGI IMG/M metagenome (GOLD analysis project Ga0302279, IMG submission 194541) | Peat permafrost microbial communities from Stordalen Mire near Abisko, Sweden - III_Bog_N3_3 | ecosystem: Environmental > Terrestrial > Soil > Wetlands > Peat | place: Sweden: Abisko...
CGTCCACGGGGGCGCGACGGTCCCGCCACGGACGCGCCTCCTCGAGCTGCGCAGCAAGACGGAAGAGCGTCGCTTCGTCTCCAAACCGACCGGTGAACATCGTTCCGATGGGTAGCCCCTCCGCGTTCCAGGACAGCGGCACGCTCATCGAGGGCTGGCCTGTGACGTTGGCCAGCGGTGTGTAGGGGATGAAGCCGTAGATCTTCGCGGCGATGGACGACACCAGCGACGGGAGGCGAAGGAGCGGGGTCAGGTTCGCGGCCGCGATCAGCTTCTGCGCAGAGGCCTCGAACCCCGCCGGCTTGAGCGATCCCAGGACGGGCGGCGGCAGCCCGAGGGTCGGGGTGAGGAGGACGTCGAACTTCGAGAGCGACGAAGCCACGATTCGGGCAAGCGACTGGAGCCTGCGGCGCGCGGCCTCGACGGCGGAAGAGGAGAAGGTGCGGCCGAGCATCGACACTACCCACGTACCCGTCTCGAAGTCGCCTCGCCGGAGTGGACGCCCCGTCTCCCGCACCCAGCCATCGAGGTCCGCCGCGGTCGAGATGGCGACGAGCGTCGTGAAATCGAGGGCGAACTGGTCCGGGTCGATCGGGAGCGTCACCTCCTCGACGTCATGTCCCAGCGACGCACAGAGCTTCGCAGCGTCGTCGGCGGCCGCGAGCACATCCTTGTGTGGCGTGCCCGGCAGCGGAGCCTTCTTGCACAGCGCGATGCGGAGATTGCCGGGCGACTGACCGACCTCGTCGAGAAATAGGCCGCGCGGCGTGGGAGCCGCGTACGGTGCACCGGGCTCGTAGCCGTGTGTCGCGTCGAGCAGTGCAGCGCTGTCCCGGACCGAGCGCGTCAGCGCATGATCGAGCGCGAAGCCAAACCAGGCCTCCGCCGTGTCCGGCCCCACCGGAGTGCGCGCGCGGGTGGGCTTCAGGCCAAACACGCCGCAGCACGAGGCCGGGATGCGGATGGAGCCGCCGCCGTCACCTCCGTGAGCCATCGGCACGATCCGCGAGGCCACCGACGCGCCTGCGCCACCGCTCGAGCCCCCGGTGTTGTGCGCCAGCGACCACGGGTTCATGGCGGGGCCGAGGAGCTCCGACTCGGTGAACGGCGTGATGCCGAGCTCGGGCGTGTTGGTCTTGCCGACGATGATGAGGCCCGCGGCGCGATACCGACGCATCAGCTCGCTGTCGTGCGTGGGCACGTCCTTGTCCCAGTAGCGGCACCCTCGCGTGAAGCGCGCGCCGGCCAGCGGTTGCATCAGGTCTTTCACGAGGAACGGGACGCCGGCGAACGGTGCGCCGTCCGCCACCGGACGGTCGGCTTCGGCGCGCGCGGCGTCGTCGAGCCGGGTCACGACAGCGTTCAGCTTGTCGTTCACCCGGTCGATGCGCCCGACGCACTCGTCGACCAGCTCGCGTGGTGAGACCTTCTTCTCGCGCACCAGCCGCGCGAGACCGACACCGTCGTGATTGCCGAAGTCTTCCGAAAGACTCATGAGTCCTGTCTACAGACGCCCCATGCGTCGGGGAAGAGTTTCGTGACGTCGTGGGATCTTCCGACGGTGATATCCTGCCGACATGCGTCGACCGAGAGCGAGCCTGCGGGGCGTGGGGGTATTTGCATGGCTGGCGTGCGCCACCGTGAACGGGGCGTGTGGGAGCAGCAGCAATGGCGGCAAGGGCTCGGACTCGGGGACGATGCCCGGCTCCGACGGGGCAGGGTCGGGCGGGCCGACCGTGGGCGGTGTTCCGGGCGGCGTCGCCGGGCCGGGGACGACCGTCCAGGGCTGTACGATCTTTCCCGCCGACAATGCGTGGAACGTGGCCGTCGACGGGCCCGCCGTGCAGGTCATCCACACCTACGACTCCGAGCTTCCACAATCGGCAGTACCCCACCCCGATTTCGGCGGGTACACGACCGACACCGGCGGCATCCCGTTCAATACCGTGCCGTCCACGCAGGCCGATGAGACGATCGACTTCACACTCTACGCGAGCAACAGCGACCCCGGACCCAACGGCTGGGTCGGACAGAACCCCGTGACGAGCGGCTCCGCCATGGGCGTCACGGCCTATCCGTTCTTCGTCGGGATGAAGATCGAAGGCGATCCTTCCCCCGGGGGCACACCCGGCAGCTTGCCCGGTGACCAGCACGGACTCGTGCTGCAGCAAGGGAGCAGTGGGTGCAAGTCGTACGAAGCGTGGAACTGCGCAGTCGTCTCGAGCCCTCCGTTCCAGTGCGCGAACGGGGCGGTCTTCGATCTCACGTCGAGCACGCTGCGACCCGACGGATTCACGTCCGGGGATGCGGCGGGCCTGTCGATTCTTGCCGGCCTCGTGCGGCTCTCCGAGGTTCAGGCGGGCGAGGTGACACACGCGATCCGCGTGACCTTCAACAACACCCAGAACGGCTACATCCCCCCGGCGACCCACGCCGCCAGCAACAACGCGCTCGGGAGCGCCTATCCCCCCATGGGGCTCCGGCTCCGCCTGAAGGCGAGCGTTCCGACCGCAAGCTACACGAAGGCGTCGCAGGTCATCATGGCCGGGATGAAGAAGTACGGGCTCATCGTCGCCGACAATGGCTCGGACTGGTATTTCCAGGGCGACAGCGACGACGGGTGGACCGCGACGGCGCCCGACGGGCAGGACACGATCATCGACGAGGTCGTGGGCGACTTCCATAACCTCACGGGCGCGGACTTCGAGGCGGTGTACACGGGCGAGCCTGTGGCCACCGGGCTATGACGTCCCCTCCTGCAGGCTCGGCGCAACGACCCCCGTCGGCCCGATGCGTCGCCCGGCGCCTTCTGGTCCTGACGGCGGGGCTCGCCGCGGGTTGTTCGTCGTCCGGGGCGTCGCACGAGATCCCGGATGCCCACTCGGACGCCCAGAACGTCATCCACCTCGACGCGGGCACGACGGATGCGAAGGGCAAGCCCGTCGACGCAAGCAGCGCTGCGGCGAATGGGACTCTGGGCGCGTGGCAGTCGCTCTCCCCGATGCCGCTCCCGCGCGCCAATCACTGCGCGGTGGCAGCGGCCGGTTATCTCGTCGTCATCGGAGGCAACTACGAGGCGGATGGGGGGACCTCGTTCATCGACATCGACGCCGTCCACGTCGCCGCCATCCGTGCAGACGGCACGCTCGGCGCCTGGTCGCAAGCCGGCTCGACGCCGAGCCCCGTCAGCGGGTGCACCGCGGCGGCGAACGGGAGCACGATCTACCTCGTCGACGGGATCTACGACGACATGGCGGATCAGGGACACGCGTTCTCGGCCGAGCTGTCGGCGTCCGGCACGCTTGGATCGTGGACGGCGCTGGGCGCGCTGCCGAACACCGAGGACGCGTTCTCTTCGGATGCGTGGTTTCTCGCGAGCTCCGCGGGGACGCTCCTCGCCATGGGCTCGACCCTGACGGCCACGGCTGCGCTCGAGCTCACCACCGTCCCGACGACGGGCGCGTGGTCTGCGGATACCTGGCTCCCCGGGTTCCTCGGACGCCCCGAGTACGCGTTCACCGGCTCGTACGTCTACGCGCTCGGCGGATACCTCAGCAACGACGGTGGCAACCCGACCGTCACGACGGCGACGGGCGCCGCTGTCGAGAGCGACGGCAAGGTGGGTACCCCCTTCGTCACCGGGGCACTCCCGAGCCCCATCACGTTCGGGCGAGCGGTCGCGGTCGACGCCTGGGTGTTCGTGGTCGGCGGCAAGTCGTCGCTGTTCGGCCCAGGCGAATCGGGAACGTACAGCGCAAAGGTGGGTGCGAGCGGCCAGCTCGGGACGTGGAGCGCGCAGGCTGCGTTGCCCGAAGGCCGCACCGACATGGCGCTGACGTTGTCGGGCGACTTTCTCTACCTGACGGGGGGCGGATACATGGGCCCCGGCGTCGCGAGCGTGTTCTCGGCCCGCGTCCGGTTCTGAAGCCGGGTCACTGGACCGTCAGGTGGCGGGGCAGCGCCTGCCCGGCGCCCGCCGACGCCATGTGCGAGTAGACCGCGAACGCGCCGGCGGCGACGAGCGCAACCACCGCGACTCCGACGACGATCAGCGCGACGCTCCCTGTCTTCTGGCCTGGCTGCGGCGCATTTGCGACGGGAGGGGGAGCCGCAATGGGAGGCGGCGCGAGTGGTTGCTGGAACGAGGGCCCGAGGTGTGCGATCGGCGAGGGCGCGCTCTGCAAGGTGCGGAGCAATGCGGGGGCAACCGGCGCCATGCCCGGCGCCGGATTGGGACCCGTGGGACGAGCGCTCTTCAGCGTCGCGATGCGATCGTCCCAGTCGGCCGGAGCTCCAAGCGCGTCTCCCGGGCGCGGATCCGGATCCGTGGAAACCGGATGCGGGTGGTCGTGGATCGGAGCGCCATACGCCTGCACGGTGTCGGGGTGGCGGCTCATCGGCGTGACCGCCGCATCGCTCGTCACTTCACGGGCCATCGCCGATGGCAGTACCCCGTCTGCGCCGAGGTCGGGCGCTCTCACGATCGTGGGAAGGTTGTCCGCGAAGTCGTCTGCCCGTGCCTTCGACAGCGCGCCGTCGCCAAGCGCAACGCCGATGTCACCCTGGGTCACATCGACCGCGCTCCCGCTCTCGATCTCCGCGACGAGCGCCGCTCGCTCTGCGAGGACCGTTGCGGCGACGGGCCCCATCCAGTCCGACACCTGCGCTGTGCTCGCCGGCGAGACCGCCGATTCGAGGGCGCGGGCGAACTCTCGGGCCGACTGCCAGCGATCGGCCTGGTTGCGCGAGAGCGCGCGCATGATGATGTCATCGAGTGGCGCCACGGCGCGTGCCCGGAGCTCGTCGCCGACCTCTCTCACGGCGTCGCTGGGCCGCTGCAAGGGAGCCTCCAGGATCGCCACCACGAGCCTGCCGTCGCTCGCGCCCCGAAAGAGGCGTCGCCCCGTCAACGCCTCCCAGGTGACGACCGCCGCTGCGTAGACGTCGGTCGGAGGCCCGAGCGGCTGACCGTGCAGCTGCTCCGGCGACATGTACGCGACCTTCCCCTTCACCTGGCCCACCTGCGTGGTTTGCAGGCGATCGATCGCCCGGGCGATGCCGAAGTCGAGGATGCGGGCCTGACCGTCGGCCCCGACGAGGATGTTCTGGGGCGACACATCGCGATGGACGATCTGCAACGGCGCGCCACGCTCGCTCTTGGCCGTGTGTGCAGCCTCCAGCCCCTGGAGCGCGCCCGACATGATCGCGACCACGATCGACACCGGAATGGGGCGACCCTGCTCGTTCGCGAAGCGCACCAGCTTCGAGAGGGATTCGCCGTGTACGTACTCCATGACGAGGAACACCTCGCCACCGGAGGCGACGACGTCGACCGTCGGCACGACATTGGGATGGCGCACGCGGGCAACCAGGCGCGCCTCGTCGAGGAAGCTCGCGACGAACTCCCGGTTGCCGACGTGCTCGGGGTGCAGCCGCTTGACCGCGACGGTGCGAGAAAAGCCAACAGGCCCCAGCAGTCGACCGAGAAAGACCGTCGCGGAGCCGCCCGAGGCGATCGGCTGGTAGAGCGCATATCGCCCGACCACGCGCACGGTCGGGATGGCACCGGTCACCGGCATCGCATCACGACGAACGTCGGGTGGAACGGAGGCGGCAGCGGCACAGGGGCACGTTATCGCGAAAGGCCAGGACCGGGAACTGCATGCAGAGGTGGGGCGGGACGCTCAGCGCGCCGACGCCTCAGCGGGCGCGCGCGTGGTGGGCGGCGATGACGCTGGCGACGCAGCAGGTGAGCCCCTTGCCCACGGGGATGTGGAGGAACTCGTTCGGACCGTGTGCGTTCGATTGCGGGCCGAGGACCCCCGTGATGAGGAACTGCGCTTCCGGAAAGCGCTCGCCCAGCATCGCCATGAACGGGATCGTCCCCCCCTCGCCCATCGTCATGGCCGGCTTGCCGAAGAAGGCACGCGACGCGGCATCCGTCGCCTGCTCGAGCCACGCGGCGAGCGGCGGCGCGTCCCAGCCCCACGCCCCCGAGGCCGCCGAGAACGCCACCCGGGCGCCGTGCGGCGGGTCTTTTTCGAGCGTCTCCTTGAGCGCCCTGGTCGCAACGGCGGGATCGACATGCGGCGGAATGCGAACGGAGACCTTGAGCGCCGTGAAGGGACGAAGCACGTTGCCGGCCTTGGCCATCTCGGGGAGCCCTTCCGCGCCCACGATCGCGAGGCAAGGGCGCCAGGTGCGGTCGAGGAGCAGCTCCGCCACGGGGCGTTCGCCGGGTCCGGCGCCAGACACCCACGGAAAGGCTCCTCGAACCTCGTCGCGGAGAACCCCGGCGGAAGCCTCCACCTGGGCGCGTCGAGCCGCCGGAATCTCCGTGTGAAGCGCGCCGAGCAGGATGCGCCCCGTCTTCTCCTCCTCCACGCGCGACAGGACCTCGCGGGCGATGCGGAACGTATCGGGCACGATGCCCCCAGCGCCCCCCGAGTGCACGCCTTCGGTGAGCATGTCGACGCGGAGCGTGCCGCCAACCATGCCCCGCAGCGACGTCGTCGACCAGAGCTGCTCGTAGTTCGCGCACCCCGAATCGAGGCAAACGACGAGGCTCGGCTTCCCGATTCGCTCCTTCAGGGCCTCGATGTACGCGGGAAGGTCGGGGCTCCCGCTCTCCTCGCCCGCCTCGATGAGCACGACGCACCGCGCATGCGGGACCTTCTGCTCCTGCAGCAGCCGAAGCGCGGCGAGGGATGCAAACGTCGAGTATCCGTCGTCGGCACCGCCACGGCCGTAGAGACGATCGCCCTCCCGGACCGGCTTCCACGCGCCAAGGTCTTCGCGCCAGCCGGTCATCTCCGGCTGCTTGTCGAGGTGGCCGTAGAGAAGCACGGTGTCGGCCCCCCCCGACGTGCCCGGAAGCTCCATGAGGATGACCGGCGCGCGACCGTCGAGACGCTGTACTTCGACCTGGAGGCCGACGATGGGCTGCTTCTTGCACCAGCCTTCGATCAGGGCGACGGCCTTCTCCATGTGCCCGTGCTCGCGCCACGCGGGGTCGAACCCCTGCGACACGTTCGGGATGCGAATGTACTCGGTGAGCGCGGGGACAATCTCGCTCTCCCAGATGCGTTCGGAGAGGGCCTTGGCGCGGTCGGTGTCGAGCTTGCTCGGGGTGTTCATGGTCGGTCGCGTCATATCGGCGCGCGCGGTGGCCGGCAAGCCTGACCGGGGAAGAAACCCCTCGCCCCGAGCAACAGTGGCAACATGCGCCCGATGAAGCGAACTGCGTTCTTGTTCCCCCTGCTCGCCGCGTGCGCGGCCGCGCCGCCGAGCGTCGTCCCGGTGGCTTCCGTTGTCGTGGCTCCACCTCCCCCGCCAGCACCGCCGCCTGCCCCGGTCGTCGTCGCGCCGCCCGCGCCGACGCTCTCGCTCGAAGAGCGCGCGTCGAAGCTTCACAAGGAGGCGATTGTCATCGACACCCACAACGACGTGACGTCCGCGATCCTCGACGACGGATTCGATCTCGGCAAGCCGAACGGAGAGACCGCGACCGACTTGCCGCGGATGCGCGCGGGGGGCGTCACTGCCGAGTTCTTCGCGATCTACGTGGACAAGAGCTTCTACGAGCACCCGAGCGCGCAGACCGGGGGCGCCGCGCGCCGCGCCCTCGACATGATCGACATCACCTATCAGCAGATCGAGCGTCACGGCGACGCGCTCGTGCTCGCCAGGAGCGCCGAGGACATCCGCCAGGCCAAGCGCAACGGCAAGATCGCGGTGCTGATGGGCATCGAGGGGGGCCATGCGATCGAGAACTCCCTCTACGCGCTTCGCGAGTTCTACCGGCTCGGCGTCCGCTACATGACGCTGACGCACACCAACAACAACGACTGGGCCGACGCATCAGGATTCTTCGTGACGCCAAAGCCGGCGCACCACGGGCTCACCCCGTTCGGTGAGGACGTCGTGCGCGAGATGCAGCGCATCGGCATGCTGGTCGATATCTCGCACGTGAGCGACGAGACGTTCGCAGCCGTGATGCGGGTCGCGAAGGCGCCGGTCATTGCGTCCCACTCGAGCGCGCGTGCGCTGTGCGACGTGCCGCGCAATCTCACGGACGAGCAGCTTCGCGCGCTCGCCAAGAACGGCGGGGTCGCCATGGTCAACTTCTTCCCGGGCTTTCTGGATCCAAGGTACGCTGCGGCCCAGGCCGCCTTCACGAGCAAGCACAAGGCCGAGCTCGACGCGCTCATGAAGCGTCATCCGAAACCGTCCGACATGCGGGCCGCCATCGCCAAGATGGGGGGCGGAGACCTGCCAAAGACGCCGCTTTCGTTGCTGATCGACCACATCGATCACATCGCCAAGGTGGCCGGCGTGGACCACGTGGGCCTCGGGAGCGACTTCGATGGCGTGCCCTCACTCCCCGAGGGGCTCTCCGGTATGGACGGCCTGCCAAAGATCACCCTCGAGCTACTCCGGCGGGGCTACTCCGACGACGACGTGAAGAAAGTGCTCGGCGAGAACTTCCTTCGTGTCATGGGACAGGCCGAGGCGTACGCGGAAGCGACCAGGACCACGCTGAGCGGCGACGGCAGCCTCACGCACTACGACGTCAAGTAGGAGCGGTCGATCGGACAACCCCTGGGGGTGATATAGGGTGCCCCCGAGAGGTGGTTTCGAGATGACGCTCACGATCCTACGAATCGCTACCGGTAGCGTAGTCGCGTGCCTGCTGGCCGTCGGGTGCGGTTCTAGCGGGTCGGGTAATACCGGGACCGGAGGCCGCGATGCGGCCGCGGACAGTAAGCTGCGGTCGAACGACGGTGCAGCGCCGTCTTCCGATGCGGGCGGGGACGCCACGACCGGCATGCACGACGCCCGCGCGGACGTCGGCAGCACCGACGCCACCGCCTCGCGTGACTCGCAGTCCCTCGCCGACGTGGTGGCCCACGACGTGACGCACGCCTCCGATGCGCCCGCCGATCACGCCGCTTCCTCCGACGCAGGACGGGATGCCGTGAGCGACGCGCATGCGGCCACGGATGGCGGTGGAGCGGACGCCCCATCGAGCGAGGACGCCGGGCTCCCGTCGACCTTTCTCAACCGCTGCGACGGCGGACACACGACCGTGACCGGGACGGTGCTCGCGCCCAACGGCACGGACCCCATCCCCAACGTCCGCGTGTACGCCGCATCGGCCATCAACGGGTACCCCGCAAACTACTGCGACAAGTGCTCTGCCCCGCTCGACCCTGCTTACACGTCCACCGTGAGCGGCCCCGACGGCACGTTCAGCCTCGATCTCGACGACGTACCGGCGAGCGCAAACATCACCTTCGCGATCCAGATCGGCCGTTTCCGGAAGCACACGACGATCCCCGTCACCGCGTGCCAGTCGGTGAGCGTCCCGACCGCCGCCATGACGCTGCCCGGGACGCACAGCGCGGGCGACATTCCCAGCATCGTGGTCTCGTCGGGCAACGCCGACCACCTCGATGTCGTCCTCACGGACCTCGGGATCCTCGATTACGATTGCTACGAGGGGCGCTCGGCGCCGGCGGCGAGCACGCCGACGTGCGCGCAGGTCGCGGGCCTGAACATCGCAGACGTCATCTCGAGCGCGGCGACGCTGGACGGGTACAACATGGCGTTTCTGTCCTGCGCTCCGGGCGCCTACGCCGAGTTCATCACGACGCACAACCAGGCGACGATGAACACCAACACCCAGAACTGGGTGGCGGCCGGCGGACGCATCTTCGTGACCGACACCGCCTACGACTACATCGCTCAGCCGTTCCCGAGCTACGTCACGTGGGCGGGTACCGGCGGCTCTCCCCAGCCAGTGGATACCGCGCTCAATGGATGCGCGCCCGCCGGACCGGGCGGCGAATCCGCCCACGCCGTGCAGTATCCGACCAACATCGACGACGCGACGCTGACCGCATGGCTCAAGGTCGTCGGCTTCAGCTCGGCCCCCTCCGTCCAGATCCAGGGCTACTACCAGCCGTGGGCGGCCATCGCCTCGCTCTCCCCCGGCGCGAACATGATCGCCAACGGCACGATGCCGATCGACCCCACGGGCCCGACGACCTGCTCGTCCAACACGGCCAACTTGCCGCTCACGACCGAGTTCGATGTCCCGACGTGCGGCCGAGCCGTGTTCAGCTCGTTCCACACGTACACCGGCACGGGTGCAAGCGCTGCGACCGCCAATCTGAAGATCATGGAGTACCTGATCTTCGCGGCCGCGACCTGCTCGGGGTAGGCGCTACGGCTTCGAGACGAGAAACTCCTGCACCTTTCCGTCTGCGCTCCGGAACATCAGAGCATCGAGCTTCCCGCTACCGAAGCTGAAGTGAACCTTGCTCACTTCCATCCCCCCGCGCTCGAAAGGTCCCTCGACCTCGGTGTGCGTCGGCTCGCCCATCGGCGCGAGACGGCGGGCGGCGTCCGCGACGCGGGCGTCGCTCATGAAGAGGTTGAACTCGGTGGCGAGCCTCGTCCTGTCGAGCTTGCCATTCTGCAACGCGCGCAGCATCTCGAGCGCCGTCTCACGCATGGCCGGACCGTTCACCTTGGGCGGTTTGGCGCCGTTCGCGCCGTCCTTCACGACGAGGCTCAGGACCGTACGGTAGATCGCGCTCGGGTCACCAAACTGGCTATTGGCGAGCAGGATGACGGCCGACCGGGTACGCGGCACGATGCCGTTGTTGGCAAGAAACCCGTTCACCTCGCCACCGTGACTCAGCACGGTCTCGCCCCCCGATAGACCGACCGAAAGGCCGCACCCGTACATGGCGCTGCGGCCGTCCGCGAGCAGACGGGCGGTCGTCATCTCCTTGTAGGCGGCGTGCCGGAGCACCTTGCCATCGACGAGCGCGATATCCCACTTGGCCAGATCGGTGGCCGACGCATAGAGCGCCCCCGCGGCGTATAGCCAAGACTCGGGCTCGCGGGGTGCCACGACCGGATCGCTGAGGGCGAACGACTCGTAGCCGAGGGCGAGCCCCGGCGTCGTCGCCGATGGAGCCAGCGCGGCGTGGTCCATGCCCACGGGCCGAAGGATGTGGTCGGCCAGATATTTCCCGAACGGCTCACCGCTCACCTTCTCGATGACCCGCCCCAGCACGATGAATCCCGTGTTGCTGTAGGACCATCGAGTCCCCGGCGCGAAGTCGAGCGGCTCGGCCGCGTACTGATGAATCAGCGCGTCGGGCGCGATGGCGTGGGCCATGCGGCTATCGAAGAAATCGAGCGGATAGTAGTCGGGATAACCGGAGACATGCGCGCCGAGGTCGGCCAGGGTGATGTCCTTCGCCCGCGGCAGCTCCGGGTAGTACCTGGAGAGCTTGTCGCGCATCGACAGCTTGCCCGCCTGCTCGAGGAGGAGCGCCGCCGCACACGTGAACTGCTTGGTCACCGAGCCGACCGCGAACGCCGTGTCGGCTTCGACCGGGGCATTCGTCTCGAGCGACGACTTGCCGTAGCCGCGCGCGAGGACGACCTTTCCGTCGCGAACGATGGCCAGGGACACGCCGACGAGGTGCTGGTCCAGAACCTTCTTGCCAACCCATGCGTCGATGGCGGCGATGTCGAAGGTCTCCGGAGGGCGCAGCGTGTCGGCGCTCGAGGCTGCGCCGGTCGTGACCGGAGCCTCTGGGTGCTGCACAGCCGCGATCGGGATCGGGATCGACGACGCGGGCGGGATCGCGAGCGTGGGCGTGCTGCACCCGACCAGGAGGGCCGTGGCCACCCCCGAGAGACGACGGACAGCGGAGCGATTCATGAGCGCGAAGCTCGCACGAATGCCGGTCGCGACGCTACCGGCGCGCCCCAGGATGCTGGCTCGTCCGGGCCTGGCCTGCGCCTCTCCAGCGGGTGCCGCCTTCGTGATACGCTCTTTGGAGGGGCTCGCGTTGCGCGGGCGGTTTACACGAGAGACATGGTCCGGATCCTCCTGGTGGACGACAGCCAGTCCGTGCGAGCGGTGCTCGCCGAGCGTCTGACCGAGCGGGGCTACGATGTCACCCTGGCCGAAGGGGGCGTCGCGGCCGCCGAGCAGGCACTCGCATCCCCGCCGGACGTCGTCGTGACCGACCTGTGGATGCCGGGAATCTCGGGTGTGCAGCTTTGCCGGCTACTCCGCGCGGAGGCGCGTACGTCACACGTGCCGGTCGTGCTCATCACGGGTGAATCTCAGCGGCGGTCTCGATTCTGGGCGAGGAGCGCGGGCGCCGTTGCCTACGTCGCGAAGAACGACAGCACGGCCCTCTTCGCGACGCTCGAGGAGCTTGCGCGCACCCATCCGCCTCGGCCGATGGAGCCAGCAAGAGCGGCCCCCCGCACACCCATCCAGCATCGCCTGTTCGAGCGTCTCGATGCCGCCCTCTTCGAGTCCACGGTCGCCGGAGAGATCCGCTCCCTCGCGCACGCGGAGGGGGAAGCCGACAGCGTCTTCCATGGGCTCATCAATCTGGTCTCGGAGGTCGCGACGTATCGCTGGCTCGGGCTTTACGTCGCCGGGTCGGGACGGCTGTTCGTGCACACCCACCCCGACGGCGCGCGCCCGTGCGAGGCAGAGGCGCGAGCCGCCTTCGGGCTGGCCCAGGACCACGATGTGTCGTGCGTCGCCGACGATCGCGCCGTTGTCGGGCGGACGACCCCGCCCGTCGTGGCGGACATCCGGGGCGGGGGGAGCGTCATGGGGAGGATTGCGCTCGGGCCCGGCGAGCGCGGCGCATCGCGTGAGGACCGGGATCTCGTCGCGATCGTGGCGGCCGAGCTGGGGGGCCCGCTGCGCGTCGTATCGCTCGTCGAGCACGCGAAGCAGCTCGCCATGAGCGACCCTCTCACGGGGCTGCTCAACCGTCGCGCGTTCCTCGATTCGATGACCCGATGGGTCGAGCACTTCGAGCGCTATCACGACGCGCTCTCGCTGCTGCTCCTCGACGTCGATCACTTCAAGCGCGTGAACGACACCCACGGCCACAAGACGGGCGACGCAGTCCTCCGGGCGATCGCGGCTGCGCTCCCGACGGCCACGAGGCGGACGGACATCGTCGCCCGGTGGGGTGGCGAGGAGTTCGTCGTCGGGCTGCCAAGCACGGGCGCCGCGGGCGCGCGAATCGCGGGAGAGCGTGTCCGTCGGGCCATCAGCATGCTGTCGATCGAAGGCACCGAAGGGCAGACCATCTCCGTGACTGCATCGGTCGGCGTCGCCTGCGCGACCCGCGGGGAGTCCTTCGATACGCTCGTCTCGAGAGCCGACCAGGCCATGTACCTGGCCAAGGCGCGCGGCCGCAACCGGGTCGAGATGGATGCAACCGACGTGGCTGACCCGCCAACCGCTGAGACGCCCGAAGAACCTCCCGAACGCTGAGGTCGCCCCAGACTGGGGGCGTCGGAGCGGGACGTTTACTTCGCGTGGGCCGCGGCGCGAAGTGTCGCCTCGTCTTGCTTGGTCAGCTTGCCGCTCTTCTGGGTGGCCGCGATGGCGGCTTCGGCGACGGCGCCCCGACCCGCGTCCTCCGCGGTCCTCGGATAGAAGG
>Ga0302279_10005827_pt1 | contig 13504 bp, 9 predicted proteins | sample III_Bog_N3_3_FD_194541 | JGI IMG/M metagenome (GOLD analysis project Ga0302279, IMG submission 194541) | Peat permafrost microbial communities from Stordalen Mire near Abisko, Sweden - III_Bog_N3_3 | ecosystem: Environmental > Terrestrial > Soil > Wetlands > Peat | place: Sweden: Abisko...
GAGGTCGTCGGGGACGAACACGTCCTCGAAGAACAGCTCCGCGAAGCCCGTCTCACCGTCGATCTGGGGGATCGGTCGGACGGTGACGCCCGGGGTGGCCATGTCGATCAGGAAGTAGGTGAGCCCCCGATGACGCTCGGCGTCGGGATCCGTACGGAAGAGGCCGAAGCACCACTCGGCGAAGGCCCCACGCGACGCCCAGGTCTTCTGACCGCTCAGGACCCAGCCCCCCTCGGAGTCCGATCGCCGTGCCCGGCTGCGGATGCCGGCCAGGTCGCTGCCGGCGTCGGGCTCGGACCATCCCTGGCACCAGATCTCCCGGGCCGAGGCCATGGGGGGCAGGAACCGGGCCTTCTGGGCGGCGGTACCGAATTCGAACATGGTCGGGGCGAGCAGGAAGACCCCGTTCTGGCTCACCCGCAGAGGTGCCTGGACCCGCCAGTACTCCTCTTCGAAGACCAGCCACTCGAGGATGCCGACACCGCGTCCACCGAACTCCTCGGGCCACGAGACGACCGACCAGCGGTCCGCGGCCAACTCTCCCTCCCACGCACGGTGGGCCTCGAACCCCTCCGCCGTGTCGAGCGACGGCAGCGAGCGCGGGGCGGGTGTGTGGCTCGCCAGCCAGTCGCGGGCTTCGGCTCGGAACGCCTCCTGCGCGTCGGTCCACTGCAGGTCCATCGGCTGATCGGTCCGCTCATCCATCTGGTGTGTCCCTCGGTCGGCCGTCCGGGCGGGGGGCCCGGCGGGGTCGTGGGAAATCTGACACACCTTCAGATTTCCGGCAACCGGGCGCCATCGGGCACAATGGCTGCATGGCCAGCGCTGTGATCGTCGATGTCGTCCGCACCCCGGTAGGGAAGAAGAACGGACGCCTGTCCGGGTGGCACGCCGTGGATCTGGCCGCCCAGCCGCTGGCCGCGCTGATCGCCCGCAACGACCTCGACCCCGCGCTGGTGGAGGACGTGATCTTCGGCTGCACGATGACCGTCGGCGAGCAGGCCATGAACATCGGGCGCAACGCCGCCCTGGCGGCCGGGTTCCCCGACACGGTGCCGGGGACCACGGTGGACCGGCAGTGCGGCTCGGCCCAGCAGGCGGTCCACTTCGCGGCCCAGGCGGTGGCGTCGGGCGCCATGGACATCGTCATCGGTGGTGGTGTCGAGGCCATGAGCCGGGTCCCGATCGGCTCGACCACCGAGCACGGCCCGGGCGAGGCCTACGGTCCGACCGTCCACGGGCGGTTCGACTTCATCCACCAGGGACTGTGTGCCGAGGAGATCGCCCGCCGCTGGGACATCTCCCGTGAGGCCATGGACCGGTTCGCCCTGCGCTCCCACGAGCGGGCGGCGACCGCCATCGCCGAGGGGCGCTTCGAACGGGAGATCCTGCCGCTGGCCACCCGGCGGGCCCGGATCGAGGACAAGGTGGCGGTGGCCGGCACCGACGAAGGGGATCCGGCCGACGAAGGGACCTTGACCTTCGACGAAGGGGTGCGTGCCGGCTCGACCTACGAGAAGTTGGCATCGCTCCCGCCGTGCTTCGTGGAGGACGGGCTGGTGACCGCGGCGTCGTCCTCGCAGATCTCGGACGGGGCCGCCGCCGTGCTCATCATGTCCGAGGAGCGTGCCGCCCAGCTCGGCCTGACCCCACGTGCCCGCTTCCACACGTTCGCGGTGGCGGCCAACGACCCGGTGATCATGCTCACCGCGCCGATCCCGGCGACCACCCTCGTCCTGGAGAAGGCCAAGCTCTCGCTGGACGACATCGACCTGATCGAGATCAACGAGGCCTTCGCCTCGGTGGTGCTGGCGTGGGAGAAGGAGCACCACCCCGACATGGACAAGGTCAACGTGAACGGCGGTGCCATCGCCATCGGGCATCCGACGGGTGGCTCGGGCGCACGGCTGCTGGCCACGCTGCTGAACGAGATGGAGCGCACCGGTGCCCGCTACGGGCTCCAGACCATGTGCGAGGGCGGTGGCCAGGCTAACGCCACCATCATCGAGCGTCTGGGCTGAGCCCCATCGGCTGACCGGCTGACCGGCTGCCGGCGACCCGCGGGCCCGCCCCGCGTAGCGGGTGCCGGAGCACGCCGCTACGCGGGGAGGTCTGTCTGCGGGGTCGTCTCCGCCTTCTTGGAGAAGTCGACACGGTCGGCGCTGACCGGGCGGGACATCAGGTAGCCCTGGTAGAGATCGCAGCCGAGTGCGGCGACCCGCTCGAGTTGTATCGGTGTCTCGACGCCCTCGGCCAGCACGACCAGGCCGAGGGCCTTGGACATGTGGACGATGGCGGTGACGATGGCTTCATCGGTCTCGAGGATCCCGAGACCGTCCACGAAGGACTTGTCGATCTTGAGCACCTTGACCGGGAACCGCTTCAGGCGGGCGAGTGCTGACTCACCGGTCCCGAAGTCGTCGATGGCCAGGCCGACGCCCATGGCGTGGATGCCGCTGAGCGCCTCGACCGTCTCGGTGGTCTCGCTCATCAGCAGCGATTCGGTGACCTCCAGGACGAGGGCGTCGGCGGGAAGACCGGAATCGGCAAGTGCCCCGGCGATGGAGTCGAGGAGCGACGAGTCGCTCAGCTGATGGACCGAGAGGTTGACCGTGATGTAGGCGTCCTCGGCCCCGGGCACCTCGGTGCGCCAACGGGCCATGGTGTGGCACGCCTCGCGCAGGACCCATCGGCCGAGGGAGAAGATGAGGTCGGTCTCCTCGGCGAACGGGATGAACTCCATCGGTCCGAGGAGGCCACGGGTGGGATGGTTCCACCGGACCAGCGCCTCCAGGGCCACGATCTTGCCGTTGGCCACCGAGGCGATCGGCTGGTAGTGGACGACCAGCTCGTTGTGCTCGATCGAGTGCCGGAGGTCGTCGTAGATCTCGAGCCGGGCGACCGAGTTGACGCGCAGCGACTCGTCGAAGACCTCGATGCGGGAGCGCCCGTTGTTCTTGGCCTTGAACATGGCGGTGTCGGCCTGCTGGAGGATGTCCTGGGCCGTCTGGTCCCCCTGGACGACGTAGGCCACACCGATGCTTGCGGTGACCACGACCGACCGGCCGGTGGACAGGCGGAAGGCGGCTTCGGTGACCTTGGAGTACTCGCCGGCCAGGGTCACGGCGTGGTCCAGGTCGCGCACGTTCGGACACAGCACGACGAACTCGTCGCCGGAGAACCGGCTGACCACATCGCCCTTGCGCGCCACCGCCTTGAACCGGCGGGCCAACTCGAGCAGGAGCTCGTCGCCGCTGGCGTGGCCGAACGAGTCGTTGACCAGCTTGAAGCGGTCGAGATCGACGAAGAGCACCGCCAGGTTGGTCTCGTGCTGCATGGAGATCATGAGTTCGCGCTCGAGCTCGTCGTTGAAGAACGAACGGTTCCCCAACCCGGTGAGGGCGTCGTGATAGGCCAGCCAGTGCAGTTGGGCTTCCGCGACCTTGCGGTCGGTGACGTCGGTGAAGGAGCACACGACCATGGGTGCGTCGACCTTGCCCGCGCCCGACAGGAGCCGGGAGCTGAGGGACAGCCACTGGCGTCGGCCGCTGTCGTCGGTCACCCCGATGACCACGTCGTCCTCGGAGTTCCCGGTGGCCAGCGTCTTGACGTGGGGGAACATGTCGGCCGACAGCGGCGTGCCGTCGGCCGAGATGGCGATGGCCGCACCGGTGAACATCTGGTGGCCCTGGTCGTAGGAGAGTCGGTTCCCGAGGATGCGGGTGGCCGCCGAGTTGTGTGCCGACACGTTGCCGAGGTCGTCGAAGAGGATGATGCCCTCGCTGAGCGAGGCGACCACGGCTTCGTACCGCTCCTCGGCGGCGCGTCGCCCCGCCTCGGCCTGGCGGGCGTCGGTGAGTTCGGTGCAGACCACGACCCAGCCGGCGGGCTGGGTGTCGTCGTCGATCAGTGGATCGATGGCCACCAGGACCTCGACCTCGGACCCGTCCTTGCGACGGTGCCGACGCTGCCCCCGCTCGAGCACCGATGCGCTGTCGCTGCGGTTGGCACTGACCACTGCGCTGATCGACAGACCGGCGACCTCGGACTCGGACCAGCCGTAGATGGCCCGCGCCGCCTCGTTCCAGCTCTCGATCCTGCCGTCGGCGTCGATGCCGATGATGGCGTCGGACACCTGCGCCACCAGGTTGGCCCGGTACCGGTTGGCGGCTTCGGCGGCGCGGCGCTCCGAGACGTCCCGCATGATCACCTGGTACGCAGGCTGGCCGGCCCAATGGGTCCGGATGCTGGTCACCTCGACGATCACCGAGGTGCCGTCGGTCCGCAGGATCCGTGCCTCGCCGTGCTCGAAGAACTGGCCGTCCTCCTGGAGCTGTGCGATCCGATCGATGGTGTCACCGATGTCGGCCGGGTGGATGAAGTCGGTGATGACCCGTCCGTAGTACTCCTTCACCTGTTCCAACTCGATGCCGTAGAGCCGGAACGCGGCGCGGTTCCCGTAGACCAACCGGGCATCCTGGTGGACCACGACGGCGTCGGGCGACACCTCGGTCAGCAGGCGGTACCGGTCCACCAGGTCGCCGAGTTCACGCTCGAACCGGTGGGTGTCGGTCACATCGATGACCACGCCTACGAAGTAGTTCTCGCTGTGGGTGGCGAGCTCGCTGTCGCCGTCGGTGCCCACGGTGATCGGCGAGGCGCGGACGACCACCTCGTGCAGCGCGCCGTCCGGAGAGGTGACGACCATCTGCAGGTCGTAGTGGGCCGGCGGGACACCTGCGGCGATCGGCGCCAGGATCGGCTCGAGGACCGCCCTTCCCACGTCGAGGGGTGTCAGCGGGCCGAGCGGGGGCGGCACGACGGTGTACTCCGCCTGCCCGACGACCGGGGTGCCCGATCGGACGGAAAAACCGGGGTCACCGGACGCGAAGCCGAAGAGCTCCTCGAACGGGAACGACCAGAACACCTCGTCGGTGGTGAGGTCGTAGACCCACGAGACGGTGCGGAGTCCGTCGATGGAGAGCTCGACATCCTCGGACAGCTCGAGCATGGTCGCGGGACCACGCTCGATGCGGTCGAAGGAGAGCGTGGGGCGTTGGCTCCCGAAGCTGCTTGCCGTAACCATATGCCGCAACATCGGCAGGCGGCAGGCACAGCTTGAGCGTGAATTGCCCGGGAACCGGGCCGTCGGACCCGATGCGCACGTGCCCCACGCTGGGGTTCAGTCGGTGGGCTCGCCGATCACCACGACCGCGTTGTACCCGCCCATGCCGATGGACGACTTGACCATCGGTCCGGGCACCCGGGCCGTGTGCCCGTCGACGAGCCGGGGATGCCCCGGTGCGACCTGACGGGGCGCCGGGACGTAGCCGGTCTGGAAGGCGTAGACCGTGGCCAGCACCTCCACCGCGGCTGCCGCCGCCTGGCAGTGCCCGGTGAGCGGCTTGACCGAGAAGATCCCCCTGGCGTGCGGGAACATCTCGTCGAGCACGCGCGCTTCTGCCGCGTCGCACTGGGCGGTTCCCGGCCCGTGGGCGTTCAGGTAGGCCACGTCGGCAGGGTCGACCCCGGAGTTGGCCATCGCGTCCTCGAAGCATCGGAAGATCTGCGTGAGGTCGGGCTCGACGGCCACGGCGTTGTAGGCATCCATGGTCATGCTCCCGCCCAGCACCGTGGCGTACGATCCACGGCTCTCCTTGGAGAGCACCATGGCCACCGCGGCCTCGCCGGCCACGAAGCCGCGGCTACCTTCCTGGAACGGGCGACAGGCGTCGAAGGGCGGAGTGTCGCCGACGGCCACGCCGACGTCGACGAACCCGCGGAGGTCCTGACCCATCAGCGACAGGTCCGTGGCGAGCAGGATCACGTCGGTGGCGACCCCGGTGTCGATCCACGACTTGGCGGTGATCAGGCCGGCGTTGCCCGATGCGCACATGGCCGACACGCCCATCGTCGGTCCGTGGAAGTCGTTCTCCTTCATCATCATGGAGAGGACCGTCGACGGCATCATGTTGACCCACTGGCGGGCGCGGACCCGCTTGCCCTCGGACCGGTGGAAATCGGCCCACATCTCCACGTCGCCGAGCACCAGGCAGTGCACGACGCCGACCACGGGACCGGGTCGCCAGCCACGCTGCTGTGCGTCGGTGATGGCTTCCCGTGCGGCGAAACGGAGCGAGCGCATGAAGCGGCTCGGACCGTCACGACGGTCGCCCTCGGGCGCGATGGTGGCCAGGTAGGCACCTTCGCCGTCGAGCGCGTCGGCGACCTGGGTCAGCTTGACCGCGCTCTCGCCCAACATGAAGCCGTCCCACATGTGCTTGGTGCCCCACCCGTACCCGGTGACGGCACCGACGCCGGTGATGTTGACCGGAGCGCCGACGGCGGGCGTCCGTCGCTGGTCGGACGTGGGTCGCACTGCTTCTCCCGACATGGCAACTCCTCTGTGGCGGTGGGCTCCCCGGGGCGGATGCACCGCATCGGGGAGACCTGCCGACCGTTGGCAGGGTGTGACGTGAGGCGTGTGAGGCGTGAGGTTGGACGGATCGAGCGGACCAACATTGACTCGTGGGTCAGGCTGTGATTATTGCCCAGTTGCCCCTCGGGCACAATGGGCAATGCTCTCCGTGGCGGGCGCGACGCGCTCGGGATTCACCACCACCGACCGGCAACGGGGACGGCCGTTCGGGACTGTCGTTCAAGACCCCGGTTCAGGACGGGGGAGTGGCAGGGGCGGCGACACCGGACAGCCGGGTGAGCACGTCGTCGGCCTCGGCCACGATGCGGGCGATCAACTCGGCCACGGTGGGCAGCTCGCCGATCTCGCCGACCACCTGTCCGGTCGGTAGCACGCCGACGTCGGTCCGGCCGTCGACGAGGGCCGCCTTGGTCATCATCGGCGCGTTGGCGGCCATGACCACCTGGGGCCACGACAGATCGTTGCCCTTCTTCATGGCGGTGCCCTCCTTCATGAGGGCGAGCAACGTGGTGTCGGTCTCCTTGCGGAACGCATGTGCATTGGCCAGGGCGCGTGGGAGCCCGCGCAGTCGACCCGCCTTCTCCAGGTGGTCGACCAGCTCGGTGCGGATCACCCGTTGAGGTGCACCGTCGACCGCGGTGGACACGACCGTGCCGGTCACCGGTGTCTTCAGGTAGAGGTCCTTGACCCCGTCGGGGACCCGACTCTCCTGGGTGAGCAGGAATCGGGTGCCCATGGCGATCCCCGATGCGCCGTAGGCCAGGGCGGCCACCAACCCACGACCGTCGAAGAACCCGCCGGCGGCGATCACCGCCACCCGGTCACCGACCGCGTCGACCACCGCAGGCGTGAGCAGCGAGGTGGGCACGGTGCCGGTGTGACCACCGCCTTCGCCACCCTGGGCGATCACCGCGTCGACCCCCCATTCCGCCACCTTCTCCGCGTGGCGCCGGGCGCCGATGGTCGGCATGACGACCAGGCCGGCCGAGCGGCACCGGTCGATGAGTGCCGGGTTCGGCGCCTGGGCGAAGCTGGCCACCCGGACGCCGTTGTCGATCATCAGGGCCACCCGGTCGCCGACATCGGCCACGTCGGTGCGCATGTTGACGCCGAAGGGCCGATCGGTCCGGGACCGGACCTCGGCGATGGCCGTCACCAGCTCGTCGTAGGTCATGGTGGCCGAGGCCAGGATGCCCAGTCCGCCCGCCTCGGCGGTCGCCGCCACCAGCCGGGGTCCGGCCACCCAGCCCATGCCGGTCTGGACGATGGGGTACCGGATCCCGACGAGTTCACAGAACGGGGTGTGGAGCGCAGGATGGGTCATGCCGACACCTCGCGGTCCCTCAGGCTCGTCGGGTCGAGCACGTTGCGCAGCAGGTCCAGCTCCTCCGGTGTCGGCAGACGTGTCTGGGGGACGTCGTCGGGCACGACCAGGGCGAACCCGGTGGCGGCGACCACGTCGTCCACCGACACCCCGGGATGGACCGAGGCCAGACGCATCACCTTGTCCGGAGTGGCGAAGTCGAAGACACCGAGGTTGGAGACGACCCGGCGGATCTCGTGGAACCGCTCGGCCGACGGGCCGGCCGCGGCGGCACGGGCGTAGCCCACACCGGACACCACGTCGACCTGCTCGACGAACGAACGGGTCGAGTGGTTGGGGACCCAGTAGCTCGTCGAATGGTTGACGGTGTTGCCCGGGGCGCCGCGCACGCCCACCAGCTGCGCCTTGGGGTGCGCCCACGGGCCGATGGCGCTGATGTTCTGGTTGCCGGTGCGGTCGATCTGGGACGCCATCATGATGAGGTTGCGTCGGCCCGACCACACCACGTCGAAGACGCGCCGGTACGGCATGTGGGACTCGAAGACCAGTTCGTCGGGACGGGCGCCGAGGGGCGGCGCGCCATCGACCAGGGCGGCATCGCCATCGGTCAGGACGAGGTCCGGTGCGAAGGTCAGCCGGGCGAGCCGGGCACCCAGGGCGGGTGCGGTGCCGAAGGCGCTGGCCATCACCTCGCCGTCACCGCGGAACACCTCGGCGCAGGCGATGGCGCAGTACTCGGCCCGGGTCACCCCGGTGTCGGTGGTCTCGGTCATGCGCCCTCCTTGGCTGCACGTGCGGCGGCCCGCTCGTCCGCCGCCACGCGGGTGGCCGCCTGGTAGCTCTCCTCGTCCGCGGCGAGGTACCGCTCGGTGAAGGCGGCCCACGCGTCGGGGTCGCCGGCCGCCGCCACGTACTCCCGTTGGAAGCCTTCGTCACGGCCGTAGTCCGGGACGCAGGCGGTGAAGTGGGCCCCGCCCGGCGTCTCGATCACACCGTCGGTCAGCAGGCGGCTGATGCACATGGTCTGGATGGGGCCCTCCTCGGCCAGCTGCCGGGTGGGCACCAGCTTCTCGGTGGTCACGAACCGCCGGTCGGCCGCGCCCAGGAAGAGCTCGTCGAAGAACGGGTCGGGCCCGAGGATCTGCCCGGATCCGGCGGCATCGGCGCGGTTGACGTGGACGACCGCGGCGTCGAGGTGGAGCGCCGGCATGGCGACGAGCTCCTCGCCGTCGTCGTAGGGGGAGCGGACGGTGCGCAGCGAGGGGTTCACGGTGAGGACGTCCGAGCCGAGTCCGGACCGTGTCGGCAGGAACGGCACGCGCTGCGACGCGGCCAGGAGCCCGAGGTAGAACATCCCTTCGTCCACCTCCATCGCCTCGACCGCACCCGACTGGCGGGCCGCCTTGAAGTGGGGATCGGTGGGGATCGAGTCGAGGGTGACGAAGCCGTAGACGACCTTGGCCACCTTGCCCGCCGCGCACAGCAGTCCGACGTCGGGTCCGCCGTAGGACACGACGGTGAGGTCGGAGAGGTCGGAACGCAGGATGGCCCGCACCGCGGCCATCGGCTTGCGTCGCGAACCCCAGCCGCCGATCCCGAGCGTCATGCCCGACGAGAGCTCGCCCACGAACTCGTCCAGTGTCATCTGCTTGTCACCCACGGGTCCGTCCCTCTCGCTCGTATCGCATCGCCACGTGCGCCGTCATCGGGTGGTGTCCGCGTCACGCTTCTCGACGAATGCGGCCCGCTGTTCGTCCGCCACACCGGCGACGTGCAGCTCGTAGGTGAATCCCTGCTCGAGCCGGTAGCTCGTGCGGACGTCGACGGGGTCGATCCCGTTGAGGGACTCCTTCGCGCGACGGATGATGGTGGGGCTCTTGGCCGCGATGTCCTCGGCCACCGCGTAGGCGGCGTCGACCAGGTCGGCCGCCGGGACCACCGACAGCACGGATCCGTAGTGGTGCAGTTCGGCTGCGGTCGCCGGTTTGGCCGTGTAGACCATCGACCGCATCCGGTGCTGTGGCACGAGACGTGACAGGTGGGTGGCCGCGCCCAGCGCGCCACGGTCGACCTCGGGGAGTCCGAAGGTGGCGTCGTCGGAGGCCACGACGATGTCCGCATTGCCGGCGAGGCCCACGCCACCACCGAGGCAGAAGCCCTGCACGGCGGCGATGACCGGTACCTCGCACTCGTAGACGGCCGCGAACGCGGCGAAGCAGCCGCGGTTGGCGCCGATGAGCGCGGCGTCGCCCTTGGCCTGGATCTCCTTGATGTCCACTCCGGCGCAGAACCCCCGGCCCTCGGCACGCAGGATCACCACCCGGTTGTCCGGGACCCGGCCGGCGGCGAGGACCGCGTCGGCGAGTCCGAACCAGCCGGCCACGTCGAGGGCGTTGACCGGCGGATGGTCGATGACCACCTCGGCGATCCCGGGCCGGTTCTGGAGGGTGTGGATGGGCATGTGGTGCTCCGGGGTTCTTCGGTGGGGTGGCCGCCCACCGGTCACCGCACGGGGCGGAGCGGGGGTGCAGCCACGCGGTCGGCGTGGTGGAGGACTGATCTGGGGTACTGGACGGAACGGTGCGCCAGCGGATCGGTGTGCGACAGCGGGCGGACCGCGCCGCCCCTGGTTCGGATCTGATGGCGTGTCAGGTAATAGTGGTCAGGACAGTACCAGCCGGAACCGGGGAGGCAGCAGTGACAGCAGGCGGTGGCACCGAGCGGATCGACCCCCTCGACTTCGGTGGTCGGGTCGTCCTGGTGACGGGCGGCGCCCGGGGAATCGGCCGGGGGATCACCGAGGGATTCCTCGTTGCCGGTGCCGACGTGGTGGTGTGCGGGCGGACACCGGTGGAGGACGCCGGCCTGCCGTCGGTGCGTGGGCCGGACGGACCGGACCGGCGGGCCCACTTCGTGTCCGGCGACCTGCGGGATCCCGATCAGGCGACGGCTGTGGTGACGGCCGCGGTCGAGCGGTTCGGTCGCCTCGACGTGCTGGTGAACAACGCCGGTGGCTCGCCGCAGGCGGACGCCGCCACTGCATCGCCGCGCTTTTCGACGGCGATCGTGCAGCTGAACCTGCTCGCCCCTCTCTTCTGCGCACAGGCAGCCAACGCCGTCATGCAGGGACAGGAGGAGGGCGGGTCCATCATCAACATCGCCTCGGTGAGCGGGTTGCGACCCTCGCCCGGCACCGCCGCCTACGGGGCGGCCAAGGCCGGTCTGATCAACCTGACCCAGTCGCTGGCCGTCGAATGGGCCCCCCGGGTGCGGGTCAACTCGGTCGCCGCCGGACTGGTGGCGACCGAGGCCGCTGACGACCACTACGGGGGTCCCGAGGGCATGGCCGAGGTGGCGGCCACCGTGCCGCTCGGCCGGTTCGGGACCCCGGGGGACATGGCCGGGATCTGCCTCTTCCTGGCATCGCCGCTGGCGGCCTACGTGTCCGGTGCCAACCTGACGGCCCACGGGGCCGGCGAGTGGCCGGCGTTCCAGACCGCCGCCGAGCGGGTCACCGGCGGACGGCCCTGACCACCGTCGCAGCAGGGTCCGGTCGGACCCCGGCGCCGGCGCTGACCGGCCTGCCGGTACCACCTCTGACCAGCCCGGGAACCCACAGGAACCACTCAAGTTCGTCGACGCGACCGACGATGACAGACGTGAGGTCCGACGGAAGGAACCGTTCCCGCGGGGGATGGCATCGAGGCGGGCCAGGAGTCCACGACCATGCTGACCTACCCGGAGCCGACGTTCACCCTGCAGGGCACTCCCTATCTGGAGTACCTCCCGGTCATCGATGTCTCCACCGGTCGCCTCCTCGGCATGGAGGCGCTGGTGCGGTGGCGTCATCCCACGCGTGGACGGATCTCCCCCGATCTCCTGATTCCGGCCGCCGAGGCCAGCGGTGACATCGGACCCCTGACCCGATGGATCGTCGCGGCCGCCTGCGAGGAGGCCACACACTGGGCGCGCAGCATCCAGCTCGGGGTCAACTGCACCGTCGAACAGCTCCAACGTGGGGAGGTGTCGTTGGCGGTGGCCGAGGCGCTCGCAGAATCCGGACTCCCGAGCGACCAGCTCAACATCGAGGTGACCGAGGACGCCGTGGTCGACCCGACGGCGGCGGCCGATCTCCAGGCCCTGTCCGACATGGGCGTCCAGCTGTCGGTGGACGATGTCGGCACGAACTGGTCCTCGTTCGAGCCGTTCAAGCGCCATGCCATCAGCACGGTCAAGATCGACGGTTCGTTCGTGGCGGGTCTCGAGTCCAACCAGGGCATCAACCGGCTGGTGGTCGAGACGGTGATCCACATGGCCCACACGCTCGGCATGTCGGCCATCGTGGAGAAGGTCGAGAACGTCAACCAGCTGCGCATCGCCGCATCGTTCGATGCCGACGCCGCCCAGGGGTTCTTCTTCGCCCGTCCGATCGGGCGGGCGGACGCCCGGAGTTTCGCCGAAGGTCCCGAGATCCCGGTGTTCTCCCGCAGTGTGCCCCAGACGTTGCTCCTCTCCGAGGGCACCACCGCACCGCTCGACACCTTCCTGACCGAACACGAGCAGGAGCCCGAGGCCAAGGACGCCGGAGCTCCGGTGACCCCCCGCCAGATCCCCGACGTGACCCCACCCTCGGACTGACCCCTGCGTCACGGGACCGCGGCGGCGAGCCCGCGGCGTGGCGTGACCTCGGGTGCACGCACCCGGAGTGCGTGGAGCCTGCCTGTCATGACCTCGGGAGCCGTCATCTGGCGACCCGGTGGCGCGCCGGGACTACGATGTCCCCTCCGTCAGTCGCCACGCTCCCCGATCAGGCCGGAGTGGTAGGTGCCCCCTGAATGCCTGGTATACCCATGCCCGTGAAACTCGCTGTCATCAAAGAGTCGCGCCCCGGTGAGGATCGAGTGGCGATCGTCCCCGAGGTCGCGTCCAAGCTGGCCAAGACCGGCGTCGACGTCGTGGTGCAGTCCGGCGCCGGCACCGAGGCGCGGTTCGCCGACCAGGGCTACGTCGATGCCGGCGCCACCGTCGCGCCCGACGCGGCCGCGGCTCTCAAGGAGGCTTCGTGCGTGGCGCACGTGCAGCCGCTGACCGTCGACGAGGTGGCACTTCTGGCGCAGGGCGCGTCGGTGATCAGCTTCCTCCAGCCACTGGCCTCGCTCGACGTGGTCGAGGCACTGGCGGCCAAGGGCGCCACGATGTACAGCCTCGACCTGCTGCCCCGGATCAGCCGGGCCCAGTCGATGGACGCGCTCTCCTCGCAGGCCACGGTGGCCGGCTACCGGGCCGGCCTGTCCGCGGCCGAGCACCTGGCCAAGTTCTTCCCCATGTTCATGACGGCGGCGGGCACGGTGCCCCCGGCCAAGGTCCTGGTGATGGGGGCGGGCGTCGCCGGCCTCCAGGCCATCGCCACGGCGCGGCGCCTCGGGGCGGTGGTGCGCGCCTACGACGTGCGGGCCGCCGCCAAAGAAGAGGTGGAGAGCCTCGGCGCCAAATTCGTCGTGCTCGACCTCGAGACCCAGGACGGCGCCGGTGGCTACGCCAAGGAGCAGTCGGCCGAGTACCTCGCCAAGCAGCAGGAGCTCCTGGCGGCCGAGGTGGCGGCGTCCGACGTGGTGATCACCACGGCACAGATCCCGGGGCGAAAGGCGCCGGTGCTGGTGACCGAGGACATGGTCCACGGCATGTCCGAGGGCGCGGTCATCATCGACATGGCCGCCGACTCGGGCGGCAACTGCGAGCTG
>Ga0302279_10005828_pt1 | contig 13502 bp, 11 predicted proteins | sample III_Bog_N3_3_FD_194541 | JGI IMG/M metagenome (GOLD analysis project Ga0302279, IMG submission 194541) | Peat permafrost microbial communities from Stordalen Mire near Abisko, Sweden - III_Bog_N3_3 | ecosystem: Environmental > Terrestrial > Soil > Wetlands > Peat | place: Sweden: Abisko...
CTTGCGGCGGATTGGCAAATCGTTCAGCGGGGGGGCCGGGTGCTTGGTGGTCCGTCGGAGGGTCCTCACCTCCACGATGGCGGACGGGCAGCGCATCGGCGCGGTCGGCAGCATTCGCGAGCGGGTGACGGTCGGGCGCCACGTTGCCCTCCGGGACGGGGCCTGCGATACTCTTCACCGGAGCCTGGCGAAGCTGCCCATGACGCACCTCATCGACCTGCCCGAAGATGTCGCCCAGCGCGCCGCGTTGCTGGTCGCGTCCGGCCGCTTCGCAAGCGTCGAGGACGCGGTCCGCGCCGGGATGGAGGCGATCGCGGAGATCGCGGAGGACGAGCGCGCGGCGAGCGAGGCCGCTTGGTCCGCGTACCTCGCCCGGGGAGCCAGCGACCCTCGTGACCTCTCGGCCCGTGAGGCGCTCGCCTGCATCGGCAGCGACGACCCGGCGAGGCGGCGAGCGTTCGACGCGCATGTCGACACGCTGTGCCGCGACATGGACGACGGCAAGGGGGTCGAGACCACGCCCGCCGGGCTCATTGCGCGTGTCCGTGCCCGGCTGGGTGTCCCTCCGCGGTGACGGATCGCATCCGCCTCCATCCGCGCGCAGAGGACGAGATGCGCCCCAAGCCGACGACCTCAATGGCGATCTCAATCAAGGTCACGGCGCAGTCCATGGAGTGGTGGCTCGCTGCGGATACCGCCAAGAAGCAGGAAGTGTCGAGCCTCTTCCGCGTGCGTCTACAACGATACGATCACGCCTTCGACGCTCTCACGGACGAAGACGTTTCGCGTACGTTCGAACTGATTCGGAAATCGACGCCGGAGTCCTCGGCTAGCACCGATAATGCCGCGACGGCGCTGGCGATCTTCGCGGCTCACTGCGGCGCTTTCCGGCGACCAATCAGCGATGCGTTCCGTACCGCGCCGCGGGCCGACGTACTCGCTCAGTATTTTCTGGATCAGCTTCGTGAGCACGAACGCCTGCGTGCCTCCGGCAAGCCCCCACCTACCTGATGCCCACACCGGGCGAACCGGCCACCCTGCGCGAGCTGCTCGCCCGCCAGGTAGGCCGCGAGGCCGCGGAGGAGAGCTGCGGGTCGACCAGGAGATGGAACCCGTGGATGGAGGTGCTCGCCGGGTGCAGCGCCAGGCAGCCGGCCAGATGGCCGCTCATCGCCGACTTGACAGGGTCTCGTGGCAGAGGGCGCACGTCCCTGTCGAGGTGCGTCGGCTACGGCTCATGTCAGCCTCCGGCCGGGTTCGGTCGTGCCACCGGGAAACCACCACCCATTGCTCCTGGTATGGCAAGAGACGGGCCCTCGTGCCGCCGGGCAGGCGCACGCACCACGCCGCCGGGTGCTTGGGCGACGCGCCTCGCCGCCGCCCACGTGGACTTCATCAACACACCCGCGCGTCGGCTCTCCCGTGCGCACGCGGTTCTCGTACCATCGCCGCTGCGCCGGGCGAGCGTGACCCGGCCGGTAAAGAAGGAGCGCTCGCGATGCTGCCCGGACGCATGATGGACTTCCCCCTCACGGTGACCCACCTCCTGGATCGCGGGCGCTCGCTCTTCGGCGCCGCGCAGATCGTCAGCCGGCGGGCGGATCGCTCGCTCGAGCGCACCTCGTACCAGGCCTTCTTCCGGCGCACCGCGCGGCTCGCCAACGGGCTCGCCCGCCTGGGCGTGCGGCCGGGCGACCGCGTCGCCACGCTGGCGTGGAACCACACCCGCCACCTCGAGCTCTACTTCGGGGTGCCCTCCTACGGCGCGGTGCTGCACACGCTCAACCTGCGGCTGCACCCCTCCGAGATCGGCTACATCGCCAACCACGCCGAGGACCGCTTCCTCTTCGTCGACCGCTCGCTGCTGCCGCTCTATCAGGCCGTGGCGCAGACCGCGCGCTGCTTCGAGAAGGTGGTCGTCTTCGACGAGGCGCTCCCCGAGCCGGCGCCGCTCCCCGGCAACGCCGTCGACTACGAGGAGCTGCTCCGCGGCGAGTCCGACGCGTACGCGTTCCCCAGGCTCGACGAGAGCTCGGCGGCGATGATCTGTTACACCTCGGGCACCACCGGCAACCCCAAGGGCGTGGTCTACAGCCACCGCTCGACGGTGCTGCACTCGATGGCCCTCTGCATGGCCGACACGGTGGCCGTCAGCGAGAACGACACGGTCCTGCCGGTGGTGCCGATGTTCCACGCCAACGCCTGGGGCATGCCGTACTCGGCCATCCTCGCCGGCAGCGACATCGTCTTCCCGGGGCCCCACCTCGACCCGCGCTCGCTGCTCGACCTGATGGCCGCCGAGAAGGTGACCTTCGCCGCCGGCGTGCCCACCATCTGGATTGGCATCCTGGCCCTGCTCGACCAGGACCCCAAGCGCTGGGACCTCTCGGCGATGCGCGGCATGCTCATCGGCGGCTCGGCGGCGCCGGCGTACCTGATCGACGGCTTCCAGCGGCGCCACGGCCTCGAGGTGGTGCAGGGCTGGGGGATGACCGAGATGAACCCGCTCGGCACCATCGCCCGGATCAAGAAGCGCCTGCGCACCGGCGACGCCGAGGCGGAGCTCTCGCTGCGCGCCTCGCAGGGCTACCCGGGCCCCTTCGTCGAGCAGCGCCACGCCGCGGAGGACGGGCGGCTCCTGCCCTGGGACGGCGAGACCATGGGCGAGCTGGAGGTGCGCGGCCCCTTCGTGGCGTCGTCGTACCTGGGCGACGAGGGCGAGGCGCGGTGGACCGCCGACGGCTGGTTCAAGACCGGCGACGTGGTCACCATCGACGCCGAGGGCTACGTGCGCATCACCGACCGCTCCAAGGACGTGATCAAGTCGGGCGGCGAGTGGATCAGCTCGGTGGCGCTGGAGAACGCGCTGATGAGCCACCCCGCGGTGCTCGAGGCCGCCGTCTTCGCGGCGCGCCACCCCAAGTGGGACGAGCGGCCGGTCGCGGCGGTGGTCTTCAAGGACGGGCTCAGCGCCACCCGGGCCGAGCTCACCGCCCACATCGAGGGCCGCTTCGCCCGGTTCTGGCTCCCCGACGACTACATCGTCCTCAAGCAGATCCCCCGCACCTCGACGGGCAAGTTCCTCAAGAGCAAGCTGCGCGAGGAGTACGGCGATCACCTGGAGAAGCAGGGCTGAGCTCCCATCCTGGGGAACGCCCGAGAGCGTTCCCCGACCGCAGCTCACTCCGCCAGATCGTGCGCGTAGGCGTCGAGCCCGTGCCCGCGCAGCAACGCCTCGAGGAGCGCGAGGGGGTGCGCGCAGGCCGGGTCGAGGGCGCCCTCCGGCACCCCGGCGAAGACCAGCGGGAGCGCCCGCGCCACCACGATCCGCACCGCCCGATCGTGGAGCGCCAGCGAGAGAGGGAGCGCGCCGGCGAGGTGGTGGCCGTGGATGAGGGCGCGCAGGTAGAACGCCTCGGCCCTCGGCGCGACCACCGGCGCCGCGAGGAGGGCCGCGAGCGCGCCCGGCTCGAGGAGGGTCGCGGCGGCGGCGGCGATCCAGCGCGTGGCGCGGAGGGCGAGAGCGCGCTCGCTCCGCCAGGCGGAGTCCTCGCGCTCGCGGCGCCGCGCGCGGCCGTGGAGCGCGGCGATCCAGGGGAGCAGCGAGGCGGGCTCGATCGGCGCGGGCCGCGAGAGCGCCGGCGTCACGTCGGCGGCCAGCCCCCCGGCCGCCACCGCCGCGCCCAGCGACACCAGCGCGGACGCGACCTCGGGGGCGGGCAGGAGCGCGGCGACGCGGCGCGACCAGCTCCGCAGATCGGCGCGCGGGGCCATCGCGGCGGGGGACACTTGCACGAGCGGGGGCAAGGAGGTGACGGCGAGCGTCTCGTCGAGATCGCCGCGGACCAGCGCCCCCGGCGGCATGATCGGCGCGCCCCCCTCCCGATCGACGCTGGCGAGCACGCAGGCGCACTCCACCGAGACCGACACGCGCACCACCTCGCCGTCGTCGGTGAAGGTCGCCGGATAGGTGGTGCAGCCGACCGGCTTGGCGGCAGCACCCCCGGCCTCGTGGAGCTGGCAGCGGCCGGAGCCGGCGAGGTACGCGCAGCGCCCGTCGCAGAGCGCGACGACGGCGCCGCCGGTGGGCCCGGAGCCGCGCTCGGGCATGAAGACGCGGTCGTGGCGCTCGCCGCCGCCGAGCACCTGGGGGCGGAGGGCGCGCGCGCGGGCGGCCTCGACGGGGGCGAAGAGGATCGAGGCGTAGAGCCGGCAGCAGCTCCCGCTGCCGTCGCACGAGAGCGTGAAGCCAGAGAGCCCCTCGAGCGGCCGCGCGGCGGCCCCCGGATCCTCGTCGCCGGACGGCGCCGGCGCGGCTTCGATGCCCTCGTCGAGCATGCCGGCCCCGTGGAGCTGCTCGAGGAAGGCCGCCACCGCCGGCGCGCGGGCGTGGGCGCCTTCACGCGCGGCGGCGAGGACGATGCCTTCCAGGTCGCGCGTACCGTCGGCCGCGGCGAGGAGCTCCCACTCGCGTGGGCCTACCTGGACGAGCCCACCGCTGCCGAGATCGTGGAGCACGACGCGGGGCTCGCCATCGACGAGGTGGCGACGCGCGAGCACGTGGGTGGCGAGCTTGGGGCGAGCGGGCAGCGGGGACGCCATCGACCGCGAATAGCGCCGGAGCGCGGCGGCCGCGAGCGGCTGTGCGCGCACCGGCCACCGAGGGCGTTCCACAGGTTGGTCGCGGAACGCTGGAGGGCGACTTACTGGGTCCGCTTGATGACGTGGTAGCCGAACTGGGTCTTCACCAGATCGCTGATCTCGCCGACCTTCATCTTCTCGACGGCCGTCTGGAACTCGGGGACCATCTGCCCCTTGCGGAACTTGCCCAGATCGCCGCCGCGCTGGGCAGCGCCGGGCTCGTCCGAGTATTCCTTGACGACGTCCTCGAAGGGGGCGCCGCCACGGGCCTTCTTCATCGCCTCGGTCGCGCGCGCCTTGGCTTCCTCCTCGGTGCGGGTGATCGTCGGGGCAGCGCGGGCAGAGCCCTTGAACTGCACGAGGAGGTGCTTGGCGCCGTACTCTTCGCGCTGGTCGGCGGGCTTGCTCGTCCCGGTGGTGGGGGCGGCGCCCGTGACCGTGGCGGTGGCGACCGGCTTCTCCTGGGCGGAGGCGGGCCTGGCGGCGATCCCGGAGAGGACCTTGTTGAAGACACCGAAGAAGCCGAGCACGCCGATCAGCACCAGACCGCTGAGGACCGCGTGAGGGGTCCACCAGAGCGGGTCTTCCCCGTCGGCGTCCTCGTCCTCGTCGTCGTCCTCGTCGTCGTCGTGGTGAGTGGTGCTACGGGTCCGCACGTGCGCCTTGCGAGCGGCGCCTCCTGCAGCGACTGACGCGGCGGGGGCTTCTTCGTCCTCGTCCTCGTCCTCGTCTTCGTCCTCTTCCTCCTCGTCGAGGTCCTTCTCTTCTTCCTTCTCGTGGTCGGCGTTCTTCTTGCTCATGTCGTTACCTTGGGCGGCTCTCGCGTCGCGAGAGGGCGTTAGCATGGACCAGGAGGTCGGGGAACGCCCGAGGGCGTGCCCAGCGAGGGTTGCGGCGGAGATCAGCCGATCTCGGCCCAGGCGTTGGTGAGCACCGGATCGGGGCGGCCCTTGGCGGTCGCGACCACGGCGACCTTGCCGTCGGGGAGGTTCCATCCCTGGGTGACGAGGGTGTCCCCCGGCCACACCGGCTTGCGGAACTGGGCGCCATAGGCGCGCACGCGAGCCACGTCACCGCCGGCGGCGTGGGCGAGGATGGCCCGCCCGACGAAGCCGTAGGTGCAGAGGCCGTGGAGGATGGGGCCCTGAGGGAAGCCGACCGCCTCGGCGAAGGCCGGGTCGGCGTGGAGAGGGTTGGTATCGCCGGAGATGCGGTAGAGGAGCGCCTGCTCGGGGCTGGTCGTCTCCTCCACGGTCCAGTCGGGGGCGCGGTCCTTGGGGACGCTGGGGTCGTCCGCGGCCGGCGGGGGCCGGGGCCCGCCAAAGCTGCCGCCGCCGCGCACGATGATCGACCAGGTGGTGTCGAAGAGAGGCGTGCCGCCCAGGGTGGTGTGGGTCTGGAGCACCACCTGACCGAACTTCTTCATGTCGTAGATGCCGCTGAGGGTGCCGGTGGTGTGCAGCGTGCCCTCGGCGGGGATGGGCCGGTGGAGGCGGATCTGCTGCCCTCCGTGGACCACCATGGCCATGTTGGCGTTGCACTTGCCGAGCATGTCGACGATGGCCGCCTGCGCGGGAACGACGGCGAAGGTGGGGTGCACCTTCATCCCGCCGCTGGCGTTCTCGTAGAGGAACGGAAGCTCGTCACCGCAGGGGCTCGGGGGCTGCCCCCGTCGCGACTGAGCCCCGATGCCGAGCGCGTAGGTGGCGACGGTCTTCCAGTCGAAGGCGAGGGAGTAGGCCTTCGTCGTGTAACCGACAGCGGACAGATCGAACGACATGCGGCCTCCGGGGCGCCCGGCGGGAAGGCCCGGCGCGCGCCGGTGACCTACCCAGCCGGCGCGGGTGCGTCAACCGCACTTACAAGGCGATGTGGTAGGTGATCCGGGCGCTCACGTCGATCATGTCGAGCCGCCCCGCCAGGGAGGCGACGTCGAGCGTGGGCGACATCAGGCGCTGGCTGGGGAGGAACCAGTTGGCGTAGCGGAGGGTGGGGCCGAACGACCAGTTGGGGAGGAACGTCCACTCCGCGCCGCCGCTGACGCCGACGGTGAAGCCTTCGGTCCCCAGCGTGGCGGCGCGGGGGCCGACGAAATCGGTGTCCATGACGGGGTTACGGTCGGCGTTCTCGGACCACGAGTCGTTGACGACCACCAGCCCGGCGGTGCCGCCAGCGTAGAAGTCCCACGATTTGCTGTGGAGGAAGTAGTACCGGAACAGGCCCTCGACGAGGAAGTAGCTGCGGGTGTGCTCGCGCTGGAGGCTGGGGTCGCCCAGGGCCGCGTCGGAGCGCAGGGTGGTCGCCCACTGGATGCCCGCCCCGAAGCCGAAGGCGTGGACCCGGTAGAGGTTCGTCAGCCCGACCGCGAAGCTCGCCTCGCCACGCTTGCAGGTGGAGGGATCGAGCGAGGTCGGGCACACCTGGGCGCCGGGCAGGAGGAGGAGGCCGGTGTTGACCTCGGCGAGCGTGTGCGGCCGGTCCTGCTCGCGGGCGGCGGCCGCGACCCGGGTCACGGTGGTGTCGTCGGCGCGGGCGGCAGCGGGGAGGATCGAGGCCACCGCGACGAGCGCGAGGGCGAGGTGCGTACGCATCGAGGACATCAAAGCCACGGTCCGGTCGACGAGGGCGCGGGCGCCTCACCGCGGGGGCGCGGCGAGGGCGGCGGGGGCAGCACCGCGCCGGTGCCGAGCGGAGGTGCCACGATCGGCGCGGCCGAGCCGGGCGTCCGCGGGTTGGGGGGCGGGACCGGGGGACGGGGATCCGAGGCCGGGGGCCGCCCACCGCGGTGCCCCTTGCTCCCGTGATCGGGGGAGGCGCTCGCGCTGCCCGCGCTCGCCGGGGCGATGTCCGGCGCGCGGGCGCCGGCGAGGTCGGCGGCCAGGTGCTGGGCCGTGGTGAGCTGGGGATCGAAGTGGAGCGCGAGCCCGACCAGGCGGCTGGCTTCACCCAGATCGTTGCCGTACTTGCGGCCGAGGGCGTCCGCGACGAGCCGCTCGGCCGCCTCCCGGCGGAGATCGGCGAGCGCGGTGCTCTCGGGCCAGCGGGTCACGGCGCCGTCGGTGACCTCCTTGAAGTTGTGGCCAGGCGGCTCCTCCCAGGCGCGGCGGCGCAGGCAGTCGCGGGCCTCGTCGAGGACGGTGTCGAGGGTGCCGACCGCGCCAACCGCGTCAACCGCGCCGAACGCGCCGAGCTTGCGCCCGCCGAGGATCACGACCGGCACCGCGACCAGCGCGCACGCGACGATCACCGCGAACCGCGCCAGGCGGGCGCGGCGAGGGGGCGGGGGGACCGACTCCGCCTCGCCGAGGGTGGTCTCCGTGCCCTCCATGGTGGTGAGCGGTCCGGGTTTGGGGCGGTCCCCGAGGATGCCCGGGGGGTTCGCGACTGCCGCGACGGCCCCGAGCGGCGCGCCCGGCAGCGTGCTGACGGGGCCACCCGAGTGATCGAGGCCGAGATCGATCTGGGTCGGAGCGGCGCCCCCCATCGCGACCCCCGGAGGGGTCGAGGAGAGCTCCGTGGCTCCGGGCCGGGGGGTTCGGGCCGCCGGTGCTGGAGCCGGCTTGTTGGTCTCGGGCAGCGCGTCGTCTGCGGGCTCCGCGTGGTGCCCGCTCGCGACCACGTTGGGCATCCGCGCCGAGGGCAGCGTCGCCGCCTGCGAGGCGGGGACGCTCGCGACGCGCGGCGGATCCTCGCTCTCGGCGCCGCCCATCAGGGTGGGGACGCCGCCGATCTTGCTGGCCAGGTCGACCGAGAGCTCGTGCGCGCGGGTGCGCTCCTTGGAGGCGAGCTTCACCGCGCCGGCCCCGCCGGAGGAGAAGATGGTCGACTGCGTCGTCATCTCCTCGGGAAACAGGCCGCTCCCGCGCGCGGCAGCCACCAGGTCGCGGGCCAGCAGGCGCGCGTTCTGGGCGCGATCGGCCGGCTTCTTGGAGAGGTTGAGCATGATCGCGGCGGCGAGGGGGGCGGGCACGTAGCTCGCCCGCGCGATGTCGCGCAGCTCGGTCGGGGGCGCGTGGGTGTGCTGCACGAGCAGCGCCACGGGGGAGTCGCCCTCGAAGGGCGTGCGCCCCGCGAGCATCTGGTAGAGCATCGTGGCGATCGAGTATACGTCCGCGGGCGGGCCCACCGGGTGCCCCTCGGCGCCCTCCGGAGAGATGTACTTGGCGGTGCCGAAGATGAGCCCCGCCTGCGTCGCCATGCCCCGGTCCGCCCAGTCGAGCCGGGCGATGCCGAAGTCGAGCACCTTGACGTAGTCCGCGTCGTCACCGCGGCGCACCAGCATCACGTTCTCGGGCTTGATGTCCCGGTGGACGATGCCCTGCACGTGCGCCTCGCCGACGGCGTCGCAGACCTGGAGGGTGATGTGGAGCGCGCGCGCCAGGGGGAGCGCCTGGCCCTCGCCGCTGGTACCCGCGGCGGCGAGCGCGGACAAGAGCGAGATGCCGTCGAGGTGCTCCATCACCAGGTAGAGCTCGCCCCCGCTGCGAGCGTCGCCGCTCGGCGGGAGGGCGCCGGTCATCAGCACCTGCACCACGTTGGGGTGGACCAGGCGGCTGGCGACCTTGGCCTCGCGGTGGAAGCGCGTGGTCAGCTCGGCGTTGCCGCTCAGCTCGCGGTGGAGGACCTTGACCGCGACGTCGCGCTCGATGCCCCCCTGGAAGGCGCGGTACACCCGCCCCATCGAGCCGATGCCGATGAGGTGATCGACGCGGATCTGGCCGGGCAGCTCGACGCCGACGTAGGGGTCCCGGTCGCTGGGAACGCCGCTGGTGAGCGAGGGGTTACGGGTGCTCGCGAGCGGCGTGCCGTCGCGCGGGCAAAAGAGCACGTCCGTATCGTACCGCTCGCCGCACGAGGGACAGCTCTTCGCAGGACCCACCTTCATTGCGACTCGGGAGCGAGCATAGCACCAGATCTCGGGCGCGCGCCGCCTGGATCCGGGGCAGAATCCTCCCGCGGCCCGCCGCCCCGGCCCTCCCCGCCCGATGCGCTACCTCCGCCTCCTCGCCTTCCAGCTCCGGCTCTCGCTGTCGCTCAGCCTGCAATACCGCTGGAACTTCCTGGTCGACGGCTTCGTCTCGGTGCTGTGGACGACCCTCGGCATCGTCCCCCTCTACATCGCCCTCCACGACCGCCCGCCGGTCGCCGGGTGGACCTTCGACCGCGCGCTGGTGGTCGTCGGCTACTTCACCCTCCTCCGCGGTGTCCTCGACGGGGCCATCAACCCCTCGCTCTCGGTGGTGGTGGACCAGATCCGCCAGGGCACCCTCGACTTCGTGCTGCTCAAGCCGGCGGACGCGCAGTTCCTGGTCTCCACCAGCCGCTTCGAGCTGTGGAAGGGGATCGACGTCCTGGCGGCCCTGGGGATCCTGGGCTGGGCCTTTCGCCAGCTCGGTCGGGCGCCCACCCTGGGGGCGGCGGCGCTCTCGGTGGGGCTCTTGATCTGCTCGCTGACGGTCCTCTACTCGCTGTGGATCCTGGTGATCGCCGCCGCCTTCTGGGTGGTGCGGCTCGACAACCTGGCCTTCTTCTTCAGCTCGGTGCTCGACTTCGCCCGCTGGCCGGTGGGCCTGTTCAAGGGCGTGTGGCGGCTGGTGTTCACCTTTGTCCTCCCGCTCGCCCTGATGACCACCTACCCGGCCGAGGCGCTCCTCGGGAGCATCGAGCTCCGCACGGTGGCCGCCTCGGTGCTGGGGTCGCTCGCCTTCGCCGCCGTGGCCCGCCGGGTGTGGACGCGAGCGATCGGGCGGTACACCTCGGCGTCGAGCTGAGGCCGGTCATCCTGCGGGACGGCGGATCGCCGCTTCGGGTACCCTCCGTGGCATGACGTCCCTCGGCCCCGGCGCCACCGTCGATCGCTACCGCCTCGTCGCGCCCGCGGGCGAGGGCGGGCAGGGCACCGTGTGGCGGGCCGAGGATCCCCTCCACCCAGAGGACGCGGTCGCGCTCAAGCTGGTGCCGCTCAACGCCGCGCCGGCCGCCTCCATCGAGCGCTTCCGCCGCGAGGCGCGCGCCCTCTCGCGCCTGGCCCACCCCTCGCTGCCGCGCTGCCATGCCCTCTTCGAGGATCTCCGCCACGAGGTGATCGGCATCTCCCTCGACTTCATCGACGGCAGCCCCCTCTCGGTGCTGGTCGCCTCCCCGACCCTCACGCCTTCGCAACGCGTGTGGATCCTCCGCCACCTCGCCGCCGCGCTCGCCTTCGTCCACGAGGCGGGCCTGGTCCACCGCGACGTCAAGCCGCAGAACGTGATGATCGAGAAGGGCTTCGCCGCCCACCCCGAGGACCCCGCCGGGGTGAAGCTGGTCGACTTCGGCATCGCCGCCGAGCCCAGTAACCCCAGCCCCCTCACCGTCGCCGGCTCGGTGATCGGCACCAACGAGTACCTGGCCCCCGAGATCGTCGACCGCACCTTCTGGAAGGAGCCCGCCGACGGCCCCGAGCGCGACGTCTTCGCCCTCGGCGTCCTCGCCTACGAGCTGCTCCGCGGCAAGCACCCCGCCGGGCTCGCCCCGGAGGCCCCCCTCGGCGACTTCATGCTCGCCTACCGCGCCCACGCCGACGACGCCGGCTGGCCTCCCGACGTCACCGGGGATCCGCTCGAGCGGTTCTACCGCGGCTGCCTCGCGCTGCGCTCGAGCGCGCGCGCCCGTGACGGCGCGGCGGTGGTGGCCCTCCTCGGCGGCGCCGGGACCCCGCGCTTCATCAAGACCGGGCCCATCCTCGCCCTCTCGCGCGCCCACACCGAGGCGACCCCCTCCCTGCGGGCCGTGCGTCGCTCGTACCGAACCGTCGTCGCGCTGGTGGTGGCCGGCACGGCGCTCTTCACGCTCTCGTTCTACCGGACCTACACGCGCCCCCTCGCCTCCGTCCCCGCGGTGCGCCTGCCCACCGCCCTGCTCGACGGCACCCGCGAGAGCCAGGACGCCGAAGAGCCCCCCGACCCCGCCCAGCCCGCCCGGCCGAGCCGCCCTCCGCCCGGCGCGACGATCAGCCCCGTCGTCGTCCCCGCTCCGCTTCCGTCCTCTGCCCTGTCGACCTCGTGCCCGCGGGAGATGGTCGCCGTCGGCGGCCCCGCCCCGTTCTGCATCGACAAGCGCGAGGTGAGCGTGGCCGACTATCGCCAGTGCGCGGGCTGCGGCGCCGCGCGGGAGGCCTACTGGATCGGCGCCACCGCCACCGAGAGCGCTCGCAAGGAGCAGACCGCCAACTGCACCAACACCCGCCCCGGCCTCGACAGCAACCCGGTCAACTGCGTCTCCTTCCAGGACGCGACCGCCTACTGCACCGGCGTCCACAAGCGCCTGCCGCGCATGGCCGAGTGGCGCGCCGCGCGCAGCTCGATCACGCTCTGCTCCGACACCCGCGGCGCCTGCCCGATGTTCGAGTGGTCCAGCGATCCCGCGCCCCTCAAGGGCTACCGCGCCACCCGCGGGCCGAGCTTCCGCTACCCCACCGCGCTGGAGGGCACCAACGTGGACGTGGCCCGCAACGACGACCTGGGGTTCCGCTGCGCGACGGATGCAGCCGTGAAGTGAGGCGCGGCGCCCTTCGGGAGCGTCAGAAGGCGTATCCGACGTTCGCGTCCGCGGTCGGGTAGAACCCCGCGAAGCTCGGCGCGAAGCTCGAGCCGAGCACGTGGGCGACGTGATACTGCCCGCCCAGCCCGATGCCGAGAGCGACCCTCCGGCCCAGCAAGAACGTGTACCCCACGCTCGCGCCCGCGGCCCACACCGAGCCGAGGTCGCGCGTTCCACCGACCTTGGCCCAGCCGAGGCCGTACTGCGCGAACGGGGAGAGCCAGAGGCCCGCGGGCGCCGCGGCGAGCGGATAGACGAAGGCGCGCCCCCGCACGATGAGCCCGACCAGCTCCACCTTGTCCGGGTAGTTGGTCCACGGCGTGTACGAATCCAGATCCACCTGGACCGCGAGGCGCGGCGCGAGGGTGCGCTGGAGGCCAATGCCGATGACGTGGAGGCCGAGGTCCGCGAGCACCATGTTCTGCGGGCGAGCACCGGGGCGCACGCCGGGATCCACGAAGGGAGCGTCGTCGGCCTGCGCGAGCTGGGTCGAGGTGAGGGCGGCGAGCAAGAGGGCGAGGGCCGGGATACGCATCGAGGCGATCAGAGCCGAGCGGCTGGCGCGGAGAGGGAGGGCGACATCGCGGACGCTTCGCCGGGGCGGGGGGCGGCGTCAAATGTCGGTCGCGCGTCCGCCTCTTTCGATGATCTGTCGGTCGCACCTCCGCCTACACCGGCACGCCGGTCGTGGAAGAGCGACCGCCCTGCGTCGACAGGCGGTCGCCCCACGTCGACGAGCAGCCACCCCACGTCGACGAGCAGCCGCCCCACGTCGACGAACAGCCGCCCCACGTCGACGAACAGCCGCCCCACGTCGACGAGCAGCCGCCCCACGTCGACGAGCAGCCGCCCCACGTCGACGCACAGCCGCCCTACGTCGACGAACAGCCGCCGTGCGTGCAAGAGCCGTCGCCCTACGTCGACGAACAGCCGCCCCACGTCGACGAACAGCCGCCCCGCGTGCAGAAGCAGTCGCCCCGCGTCGATGACCAGCCGCCCCACGTGGCTCGTCATCGTCCGTCTCTGGCACTCAAACAGGCAGCTCCCACCCCGGTAGCCGCCATGCTGAGATGAAGCGCAGTCTCCCCCTCGTTCCCCACCCATGCGCGCCATCCCCCTCGCCCTCGCCGCCCTCGCGACCCTCGGCTGCGCACGCCCTACCCTGCCGCCGGAGCCGGCCCCCTCCCCTCTCCTCCCCTCCCTCCCCGCCACCGCCTCGACTCCACCCCCGGCCCCCGGCCCTCCGCCCCCCTCCCTCCCCGCCGCCACCCTCGCCGCCA
>Ga0302279_10005832_pt1 | contig 13492 bp, 14 predicted proteins | sample III_Bog_N3_3_FD_194541 | JGI IMG/M metagenome (GOLD analysis project Ga0302279, IMG submission 194541) | Peat permafrost microbial communities from Stordalen Mire near Abisko, Sweden - III_Bog_N3_3 | ecosystem: Environmental > Terrestrial > Soil > Wetlands > Peat | place: Sweden: Abisko...
GCTCCTCGGCGATGCCGACCCGGGCGCCGGACATCGCCGCCATCCTGGCCGCGCGCACGCCCCCCGATCCCGCGCCGATGACGAAGAGGTCGTAGTCGTAGGTGCGGGCCATGGGTCCTCCGGCGGCGTTTGAGGACTCTAGATGGCGTGAACGAGCCCGCTCGCCAAGCTTCCTGGCCAAACGCGTCGTCCAAAGAGCTGACCGGCCCGGCTACGGCGCGGGCGCAGTCGGGGGCGGCAGGCGCAGGCGGGCTAGGAAGGCGTCGGCGTCAGGGTCGCCGGCCAGGCGCTTGAGCACCGCCGTGACCGCGTCCGGCAGGGTGATCTTCAGGTTCTGCGGGTCGCTGTAGAAGGCGTCCAGCTTGCTCCTGAGCGTCTGATCGGGAACGCCGGCGACATAGCGGTTGTAGGCCTCGATATAGCTCTGTCCGTCGCTCGCGCCGGGCCCGGCGGCGAACCGGGCCCCCAGCGGCAGACCATCGCTCAGGCCCATCAGGTAGACCAGCTGGCCCTCGTCGGTCTGGGTGGTCCACCAGTAGCCGTCGAGCGTCCGGTCGGCCCGGGCGGGGCCCGCCGCGACCAGCACCAGCGCCGCCAGCGCCGCCATCGCCATCCGCATGTCAGCTCCCCCCGATCCTTCTACGGCGTCAGCGTCACGACCCCGTCGTCGGTCCCGATCAGCGCCTCGTGCGCCAGATCGAGGAACAGGCCGTGATCCACCACACCGGTGATGCTCTTCAGCGCCGCCTCGACGCCCGCGGGATCCAGGATCGCCCCGCATGGCGCATCATAGATCAGATTGCCGCCGTCGGTGCGCTTCGGCTGCCCGTCCGTCAGCCGCAGGCGCGGCGTGGCGGCGACCCCGCACAGCGCCAGCCCGTCGACGATCCGGCGCAGGGTGGTGGTGTGGCCGAAGGGCGTCACCTCGATCGGCAGCGCAAAGCGGCCCAGCATCTCCACCCGCTTGGCCGCGTCGGCGATCACCACGCAGCGGCGCGAGGCCTCCCAGACCAGTTTTTCGCGCAGGAGCGCCCCACCACCACCCTTGATCAGGCTGAGCTGCGGCCCGATCTCGTCGGCGCCGTCGACGGTCAGGTCGATGCCGCCCGCGTTGTCCAGGTCGATCAGCGGCAGGCCAAGCGAGCGGGCCAGATCCGCAGTCGATTCCGAGGTCGCCACGCAGGCCCGGCCGCTGAGGCCGCCGCCTTCGAACCGCCGGGCCAGCGCCTTGACGAACCAGACCGCCGTCGTGCCGGTGCCGAGACCGATGACGAAGGTGTGCGCGTCGACCAGCTCCGCCGCCGCCTCGCCCGCCGCCCGTTTCTGCTCGTCGGCGGTCATTTGCGCGCCGCCCGCTCAGCCAGCTTGCGGGACCGGAACCCGGCCGCCCAGCCGGGCTTCTCCACCTGTCGCCCTCGGGCCACCGCCAGGGCGTCCGGGGCGACATCCTTGGTGATCACCGAGCCGGAGCCGGTGTAGGCGCCCGCGCCGACCCGCACCGGCGCAACCAGGGCGGTGTTCGAGCCGATGAAGGCGTTCTCCCCGATATGGGTGTCGTTCTTGTCGAAGCCATCGTAGTTGCAGAAGATCGTCCCGGCCCCGATGTTCGCCCCGGCGCCCACCGTGCCGTCGCCGAGATAGGCCAGATGGTTGGCCTTGGCGCCCTTGCCCACCGCCACCTTCTTCACCTCCACGAAATTGCCGATGTGCGCGTCCTCGCCGATGTCGGCGCCGGGCCGAAGCCGGGCGAACGGCCCGACGATCGCGCCGGAGCGCACCCGCGCGCCCTCCAGGTGGCTGAAGCTGCGGATCAGAGCGCCGCTCTCCACCGTCACCCCGGGCGCGAACACCACGTTGGGTTCGACCGTCACCCCGGCCGCGATCCTGGTGTCCCAGGCCAGCTGCACCGTCTCCGGCGCGATCAGCGTCACCCCGCCCTCCATCAGCGCGGCCCGCCCGCGTCGCTGGAAGGCGGCCTCGGCCACGGCGAGTTCCGCCTGGCTGTTCACTCCCAGGAAATGCGACTCGTCGATCAGCGCCGCCCGCACCGACTTGCCGCTCTCGACCGCCAGCCCGACCACGTCGGTGAGATAGTACTCGCCCTTGGCGTTGTGGTTGCCAACCTTGCCCAGCAGCTCGAACAGCAGCCGGGCCGGCGCCGCGATCACCCCGGAATTGCAGGCGGTGATCTTCAGCTGCTCCTCATTGGCGTCCTTGGTCTCGACGATCCGCTGAAGCACGCCGTGCAGGCCGAGCAACAGCCGCCCATAGGGGGCCGGATCGGTGGCGTCGAAGCCCAGCACCGCCAGGTCCGCGCCGGCGTCGCGCAGCGCGAAGATCGGCGCCAGCGCCTCCGGCGTCAGCAGGGCGCTGTCGCCATAGGTGACCACCACGTCGCCGTCGAAATCCGCCAGCGCGTCCTTGGCGGCCAGCACCGCGTGGCCGGTGCCCAGCGGCGGGTCCTGCACGGCGATCGCGCCCTCGCCCAGCCGCGCGGCCACATGATCGCGGATTGCGCCGGCGTCCTTGCCCAACACCACCACGATCCGCTCGCAGTTCAGTCCCTGCGCCAGGTCGATGGCGTGGTCGATCAGCGCGCGGCCGCCGACCGGGTGCAGCACCTTCGGCCGGGGCGACTTCATGCGCGTGCCCTGGCCGGCGGCCAGGATGACGGCGGCGCGTGGACTCATGGGACCTCCGACTCGTGACCCGAACTTGTGTTGCCGGCCGGTTTAGCGGAAACGGCGGTTCCTTTCGACCGGAGACGCCTGTGCCCGCCGACCTCGACAACCTCAAGGGCGCGGTGATCGCCTTCGACCTCGACGGCACCCTGGTCGACACCGCTCCGGACCTGATCGGCACGCTGAATGTGCTGCTCGCGGGCGAGGGCCTGCCGATGCTGCCGATGGCCGCGGCCCGGCCGATGATCGGACGCGGGGCCATGGCCATGCTGGAGCAGGGCTTCGCCGCCGCCGGCGAAGTGCTGACGCCCGAGCAGCGCCCGATCCTGTTCGAGCGCTTCATCGACCACTACCGCGATCGCATCGCCAGGGAGAGCCGGCCTTTTCCGGGCGTGGTAGCGGCGCTGGACGAACTCACCGCCGCCGGCGCCGTGCTGGCGGTCTGCACCAACAAGCGCACCGCCCTCTCCGTCGCCCTGCTGGACGCGCTTGGCCTCTCGGCGCGCTTCGCCGCCATCGTCGGCCCTGACTCCGCCCCGGCGGCCAAGCCGGACCCGCGCCACCTGACCACCGCCATCGCCGCCGCCGGCGGGCGGCCCGACCACGCGCTGATGGTCGGCGACTCGCAGACCGACCGCGACGCCGCCCGCGCGGCCGGCGTGCCAGTGGTGCTGGTCAGCTTCGGCTACACCGAGGTCCCCGCCGCAGAGCTCGCTCCGGACGCGCTGATCGATCGCTTCGACCAATTGCCCGCCGCGGCGCGCGGCTTGCTCGCGCGCCGGACGCAAGCTATTAGCGCCATCCCGCCTGGAAAGACGGACGCGTAGCTCAGCGGGAGAGCATTCGCTTCACACGCGAAGGGTCGCAGGTTCAATCCCTGCCGCGTCCACCAGGCAGTCCACCGCTAAATCTCAGGCGGTATGGTCCCACCGAAAATCTCCGTCATTACCGGGACTTGCCACGGCGTATGGCCATGGAGACGGGACCTGGAGAGGGATACCGGGCCGGATCAGGGCGCCAATACCGCCCACTTCTCCTGGCGAAGAGCCCTCTTAGAAGGCGCTACCTCCGATTTCGTCTTCGACGGCCGCCAACATGCCGTCTTGGGTTTCCTTGAACGCTTCGAGCACGGCCTCAGGATCAGCCGGCGTCGACATCGCGTCCGCCTGAGCGTCGATCCGATTCACGAGGAGGGGGTTGTCTCTCCGCATCTCTTCAATCAGCGCGATGAGCTTCGCATTCTTCTGTTCGATCAGGATGACCAGTTCGAGCGTGAGTTGCTCGCGCAGTTCCGAAAGTTCGTCTTTCCGACGCTGGCTCATCAGGATGAGCGTCGTGATGAAGATGGCGGCGAGCTCGCCGGCGCCCTGGAGCCAGGGGAATGCGGGACTGTCGAAACTCCAGCCGATGAACCGACGCATCAGCAGATTGCCGGCGATCCAGATGACGACCGTCAAGCCGACCGCGCCGACGAAGGCGGCGCGCGCAACGATCGCGGTAAGTCGGTCGACGATCAGTTCCAGCGGTGTCGCGCGCTGCTGGTGTGCGGCATTGAGCCTGGCGATCGCCTGGACCGTCTGCTCGATGTGAGGCGGCAGGATCGCTCCAGGTTCGATCCCGCCGTCAGATAGTCTGTCCATGACCCAATCGCTGGCAACCTGTCGCGAACCTAAAGCCGCAGCCGGGGGTTAGTTGCCGAATCTCACCCGGGAACTTTCGCGGACCGGCGACGGCCACGCGGCCGGCATCAGTGTCCACCCTCTTCGCCGAGACTCATCGACCCCTCCGCGGGCCCCCATTCACCGAGGCGTTTGGCTACGGCGCGCACCGAGCCTCCGCGCGGTGAAACGCCCGGTCCCCAGGCGCCACGTCGATCAAACCGACAGGTTGAAGGCCACCGAAATCCTGACGCCGTCCCCCGCGTACGGACGCACCGCATGGACCAGCCAGGCGGGGAACAGCACCATGACGCCCGAGCTGGGCATGAAGAAGTCCTGGCCGCCCGCGCTCAGACAGCCTTCAACCGCGTAACGAAGACGCGGGGCGTAGAACGCCGGGAGAATACCGCGAGGATCGTGCATCTCGAACTCGCCGCCGCGGGCCGAGCCGTCCTCGCCGCCGCCCGCGTCAACCCAATAAACACCCGACCAAAAAGCCGCCGGATGATGGTGGGCGCGGTTGCCGTGACCCGCTCGATTGATGTTGGCCCATGCATTCACCTTCCACTCAGGGGCGCCGTATAGAAGCCCTTCGTCCGTCTGCACGGCCGTCGCGCTGTTCGCGGCTGCCTGAGCGGTCGCCAGGAGTGCTTCGCCGGCCGCACCCGACCAGTCGGCGAAATCACCGTCGGATTGCCAGCCGCCGTTGTTGCTGCGCTGTACGCCCGGATCGACCGCAGCGCGCCCCAAAATGACGCCTCGCAACTCGTCGTTCAGAGCGCTGGCGTTACTAACCGCCATGACCAGGAACGGCGTGGCAAAACGTCTCTGAATCTCCGTCGCGCCGGAGCTGGGTTTCGACTCCAAGGCGACTGCGGTGTGGGGATCTGACATGCGTGTCACCTTGGAATCGAGGTCTTCGTGCCGGATTTACGATGCGGTCGGTTCAACTTGTCGTCGACGAACTGCTATTAGCCGCGACGACGCTTGCGGTGGTGGAGGTCGGAGAGCTCGACGTCGATGTCGTGTCCACCGACGACGCGGTTGAGACTGAAGCATCGCCACCATGATGGTGGTGGTGATGATGACCGCTGGAGGCTTGATCCAGCCCAAGGGCGTCCAGAGCCGAACCGAGTTGGTCCAGCGCCTGGACGAGAGCTGAACTTGTGCTCGTAGACAGACTGGTGGCGCTGATCGACGAGGTCGACAACGCCAGTGACGACGCCGAAGCGCTTGAGGTGCTTTGAGTCGTCGAAGTTCCGTTGAGCGCCTGGCTCAATTCATTCAGAGCCGAGGTGAGATCGCTCATCCCCTGGGCCACCGTCGGCGTCGAACTCGACGAGGTCGATGCCTGCGCTGTCGTCGAATCCGAATTGCCTCCTGAAGAGATATCCTGGAGTGAGGTCAGGAAGCTCAGGGCTGTCGCGGCGAATTGGTCGGAGGGACCGACTTGCTGCGGCGGCGGACCGGCGGAACCGGCCGCACTCGGCACGTTTTGCGCTGTCGAGTCGGCGCTATTTGCCGTGTTGGCGGTGGTGCTCGAGCTGGCCTGTATCGACGCAAGAAGCGCCTGTAGCTCTTGCAGCGCCGTGGAACTGCTTGAAACACTTGATATTTGCACGTCGATTCTCCTTTGGCTGCGTGCCTTGACCGTCCGCGCGCCGGCATCTGGTGATACCCGCCGCGAACAGAACAACTCTGTTGCAGCAATACCCGTGCAAGTTAGCGATTATTACATTGAGAAATATTGTTACACTTTCGTATTTATAATATAGACCACAACGTATTGAATATATCCGAGTCCTCGTCGATACTCGATCACGATAGACGTTCAGTGTGTCGAGTGGCGCTGTCGGGCGCTAATGGTCCACCGCGGCATCGGGAAATCTGTCGTGCCGTCCTGTGGTCGGTGGTTCGTCGCAGCGGCGCGGCGGACCTAGTCCGGGGGCGGACACGACGGCCTGGCTGGAGCAGATACGGTTGGAGTTTCGCGCACGATGGTTCGAACTGAAGCCGCGCCGCTAGCTACCGAAATCCATTCCGGTACTGAACCCCGGCTGCTCATCGTCGATGACGACGAGGAACTCTGCCAACATATGGCTGCCTATCTGGCTAAGAACGACTTCGTCGTCGAGACCGCCTGTGACGGGGCGACGATGGATCGGGCGCTGGCGGACGCGTTGTTCGACGTGATCATTCTCGACGTGATGATGCCGGGCGAGGACGGGCTGTCGATCTGCCGTCGCCTGGCGGCGGCTCCGCCGTCGATCATCATAATGAGTGCGATCGGCGAGGACGTGGACCGGATCATCGGGCTTGAGCTCGGCGCGGACGACTATCTGGCCAAACCTTGCAATCCGCGTGAACTGCTGGCGCGCGTCCGTGCGGTGCTGAGACGCCGGGAGCGCGCTCTGGCCGGGGCGCATCATGGAAGACCGACCTACCGTTTCGCGGGCTATGAGCTGGACGCGACGCGACATCGGCTTCGTGGGCCCTCAGGTGCGACGGTGCTGCTCGCCCGCGGCGAGTTCGCCCTCCTGACCGCCCTGCTCGATCATCCAGGCGAGACCTTGACGCGCGAACGGTTGGCGGACTTCGTGCGCGACGACACGCCAGACCATTTCGACAGATCGATCGATGTCCAGATCCATCGGCTCCGCCGGAAGCTGGGCGACGACGGCGGTCAAGGCGTCATCCGCACCGTTCGCGGCGAGGGCTACAGGCTCGCGACACCGGTCGCCCGACTTTGACACAGAGCCGCCCGCCACGACGACCGATCAGCGCGCCGATCGCCGCCCAGATCGTGGCGTTGTTGATCGGTGGCGTGGCGGTAGGTCAGATCGTTACGCTGTCGATCGTACTGCTAACGCCGCCGCCGCGACCGCCGCTCTATCGATTGAGCGAGATCGCCGCGGCCCTCGACGGACAGTTGGTCAAGCCCAGAGACGGCCACCCGTTGATTCGCGCCGTTGGACGCCCCCCCGCGGCCGGCGTAGCCAGCGCCGGCTTCGCCAACGCCGCCCGGCTGGAACTGGCCGGCCTGCTAAAGGTGAGTCCGGACCGGGTTCGGCTGTTGTTGGACGCGCCGTTGAGGCCGCCTTGGGCGGCGCCTTTTCCGGGCGAGCGCGACGCGCCGATGGCCCCACCGCGCGGTTCGCCCCCGCTGGGCCCGAGGCCCTCGTTCCCGTTCGGTGATCTCGCCGGTCCGATCGTCGGGGACTTCAAGGCCGCAGTGCGCGATCCAGCCGGCGAATGGGTGGTTGTGGCTCCCCAGGCCGATCCTTTCCCGAACGCATGGCAAGGCCGGCTGATCGTGTGGTTCCTCATCTGTCTCGCCGTGTTGGGGCCGGCCGGCTTTCTGTTCGCGCGGCGGCTGGTGGCCCCGATCGGGGCCTTCGCCCAAGCCGCCAACCAGCTCGGGCGCGATCCCGGCGCGCCACTCATGGAACTTCGGGGACCCGCCGAGATCGGGGTCGCCGCACGGGCCTTCAACAATATGCAGGAGCGCCTCAAGCGATACATCGATGACCGGACCGCGATGATCGGTGCGATCGCCCACGACCTGCGCACTCCACTGGCGCGCATCCGCTTCAAAGTTGAAGCGGGCTCGGCGGAGTTGCGCGCATCGGTCGACGCCGACATCGACCAGATGGAGGCGATGATCTCGGCCGTACTGACCTTCGTTCGCGACGCCAGCGGCCCTAACGCTCGGACCGTCGTCGATCTGCTATCGGTGTTGGAATGCGCGGTCGATGACGCACAGGCCACCGGTTGCGAGGTCGAGCTTCAGTCGAACGAGACGCCGGAGGTAGGGGGCGACGCCCTGGCGCTGCAGCGGCTTTTCGCCAATCTCATCGACAATGCGGTCACCTATGGCCGCCGCGCCTCCGTGAGCCTGCGCACCGAGGATGATACAGCAGTCACCGAGATCGTTGATGAGGGTCCGGGGCTGCCTATCGGGGAGCTTGAGCGGGTGTTCGAGCCTTTCTACCGCGCCGAGCCTTCGCGTAGCCGCCGGACCGGCGGCATCGGACTCGGACTTGCGGTCGCCAGGTCGATCGCTCGCGCCCATAGCGGCGATGTCCTCCTGCAGCCTAGCGCCCGTGGCCTAGCCGCAATCGTGCGGTTGCCCCTCGCGCGCCCTTCCGACGAATTCCAGCCGCAGTCCGATCACCGTCGTCAGCCCGCGAACCGCAAGGAGAAACTATGACCGCCATCAATCCCGCCGCGTCGACAGCCACGACGTTGACGAACACGTCATCGACGCTCACGACGGACCAGTCCGCCGCAAAGCTGGCGCAGACGGCCGAAAACAAGGCGAGCGCGCAACTTACCGCCGACGAGAAAGCCAGCGCCGCGGCAGCCACCATCGCAACCGACGAGCAGACCGTGAAGACCGACACGCTCGCGGCCGCCAAGGCGACTGCAAAGGTTCAGGCGGACCAAGATGGCTCCGGCGGACTGGATATTGTTGTTTGAGAAGCTCGCGTTCCAGGCCGGCTGTCTGACCCGTCACGAGCTGAGAACTTCGATCTGGCGCAAAGCGTCCAAGCGTTTCTGGCTCCTGACTAGTGCACGCGATGACATGAGCGACACACCCTCCGCCAACAGAACCGGCGACCCTGTGGACCGGCACGTTGGCGCCCGCTTGCGCCTCTGCCGGCACGCAAGAGGGACAAAACAGACGGAGCTGGCCAGCGCCATCGGCCTGACATTTCAACAGATCCAAAAGTACGAGAATGGTAGCAACCGGATCAACGCGTCGAAACTCTATGCGATCGCCGCCGTGCTGCGGACGCCGATCTCACAGCCCGCGCCTTTCCGGAGTAGCATCGTTACATCCGAAATCCCCGACATTACCGAGACTTGTGGCGGCCGATCGCCACATCGACGCGCCAGAGAGACGTCCCTCGGCCCGAAGTGACCTCTAGACGCTCGGACAGCGCGGATCGGCCGGGCACTCCGGCAGATCGCGCGCCGCGGCGTCGCCGCCGGTAATCACCGTGCCGCGGGTCGGAGGGTGAGGCCGGCTGGGAGCGCCGACGACCAGGTCGCCGTCGCCGGAGACGCTGAAGGAGACGCCGCAGGCGATCGACATCGGCTGCAACTGGTCGCAGGCCAGCCAGACGCCCGGATGGCCGTCGGCCGAGATCCGCACCTTCTGCCGCGCGGCGTCCCACGCGTAAACCTGGCCCGACGGATTGGCCGCATAGTGCAGCAGATAGTCCCGGTCGCCGCGCAGCAGAGGTTGGTCGTCGTCGCCGTAGGCGATCGCGTCGGCGCCGGTCAGCTGAACCACTTGGGCCGGGCCCCCGCTGAACTGGACCATGTCCAGGCGGCTGCTCTGAGCCCTGGCTCCGAAGGCCGTGACGAGCGTGATAGCCACGACCGCCAAAAACGTCGATTTCATCAGCCGCTCCAGCCCTTTGACGCAGAAATACATAATGCGATCCTGGCGATAAACCTAGTGCGCGGAAGGCTCAAAACCGAACTGGTTAAGCCGTCCATGGCGGCCTAGATTCAAGCGGTTAGGTGCGAGTCTGTGGGAACGGGGGCTGAGCGTGGCGGAGGAGAAGAGGGAGGCGACCGCCGCGATCGGCGAAGCGCCGAAGCCGGCCGCTGAAGAACCGAAGCCGGAGAGGAAGCCCTGGTGGCGCAGGTTCCGGCCCAATCTGGCGATCTCGGCTTTCGCCATGTCGCTGACGCTGACGCTGATCAACGCCTATTACGCAGTGCGGGGCGCCAACATCGTCGTCCTGCCGCCCGAACAGATCCTGCTCTACCGTGACGGCGAAGGCGACAAGGCGGTGCTCTCCCTGGCCATGCAGCTGAACATGATCAATTCGGCCAGCAGCAATTATGGCGACGTGATGCTGGACGCCTCGATCCAGCCCAAGGCCGGCGGCCCGGAGTTTCGCTATTCGTCGCTGGTGCACCCGGTGTTCGCCGACACCGCCGCGACCTCCGGCCAATGCGCCTTCGGCTCGCGCTGTCTCAGCCTGCCTGGGTTGTTCATGATCGAGTTGCCCGACGACCTGGTCTCCCTGCCGGGCGGCGGGGCCAAGCAGATCTTCCTGTCGTTCCCGGCGGCGTCCTGGAACTGCGTCGGCAAGGCCGACCAGTGCGCGGCCTACGGCACCTTCGACAAGGCGTTACAGGCGATGGGCACGCACCCGTTGGACACCAAGCTCACCATCCGTTTTCACTCCGACGGCCATCGCGACATCCGCTGCGGCGGCGGGCCGATCAATACCGCCTACCTGGCCAAAGTCGGCTGGCTGGCGGTGCCGTGCCAGCAGGTGAAGGTGTCGGGCGCGCGGATCATCTAGCGCCCGCGCAAGGCGTCGAACCAGGCGACGGGGTGGGTCGTGACACTGAATTCGAAGCCGCGATCCTCCAGGTCCCGGTCGCCGGGCACGGGGGCGTAGATCAGCGCCTTGGCGTAGCTGACCTGGGCGATGAAGGCGGGGTTGGGCGTCCAGGCGAGGGAGACGCCGACACTGGCGATTGAGCCCGGCGCGGGCTGCGGTCCGCCGCGGTTGCGCAGTGAAGCGCCGTCGACGAAGGCCGCGACCTGAAAGGCGCCCCAGTCCTGGCCGCGCGCGTCCCGCCGCCCGCCGCTCAAGGACAGCGGATGGGCCAGCTCCAGCGAGCCGATCACCCCGGTGTCGGCCAAGAGCAGGGTCTCGCGATAGCCCCGCACCGTGTCCGCGCCGCCGGCCGAGATGCGCTCGTCGGAATAGAGTGGGCCGCTGGCGATCTGGCCGCTCAGCCGTGCGCGCAGCTCCAGACCGTCCGGGGTCAGGCGCTCGGCGTGGCTGAACTGGAGAACGGCGACGTCGAAGTGCGGACTGGGCGCGACGACGCCGGCGACATCGCCGCGCGTACCCTCCAGCCCCTGGCTGCCGGTGAACGACAGGGCCGAGACCGAACTCACCCCTCGCTCCACCCAGTCGGCGGTCAGACGCAGAGCTGTGTAGTCAGCGATTCCGTTCACCGATCCGGGGCTGAAGGAGAAGGGCTGCCCGAGCAGATTGGTGTCGGATTGGCGGTGCGAGAGGCGCAGGCCGACCGAGATCGTGCGCGCGGCCTTCCAGCGCTGGCCATCGGGGGTGAGCGGCCGGTCGACCAGCATGCGGGTGACGCCGATCTCGGCCGACCAGTCGCGGGCGGTGATGTCGAGGGCCTTCAGCGCGCTGTCGACCACGGCCGCATCATTGTAGCCGCCACGCAGCAGCAGGGTGGTGGCCGGATCGATCAACGGCGCATCGTAGCTGCCGTTGAAGTCACCATGGCCGCCGGTGACCCCGCCCTCGGCGCTGAACAGGTCGCCGGCGAAGGCCAAGTTGCGGATGAAGCCGCCGATCGCCGCCCGCTCGGCGCCGATCGAGGGCGAGCGGTCGTTGGCGTAGCTCACATAGACATCGGCGCGGGTTGGCGGATTGACCGTGAGCGCCAGGGCCGCTTCGCCGGGCGCGTCGCCGGGATGCAGGTCGGCGTTGACCGTGCCGATGGCCGGGTTCTCGGCCAGCAAACGGAAGTTAAGCTCCAGGGCGCGGGCGTTGAGTGGCGCTTGATAGGCCGCCGGCATCCGCTGGCGCACATAGGCGGCGTCGAGGCCGCCGGCGCCGCCGCGACCCCAGAGCACGGAGACCGGATCGCCCTGCCCGCTCCCGCCCAGCCGTCCCAGGACCAGGGTCAGGTGAAGCACGCCGCCGTCTTGGGGCGAGCCGCCGGCCAACCGGACGCCGGAATTGACGTAGCCGTTCTGGACGAAGGCGAGGTTGATCTGCTGAACCAGGGCCACGACCCGGTCCAGCGGCGCCGGGCGACCGATGAGGCCGTTGGCGACGAACTGGCGCTTGACCCAGGCGGGGTCCATCGCCTCGCCGGGCTGGCCCTCCAGGGCCGCACCGACCACGGGATCGGCCCGGGGCTTCCAGTCGCGGGCGAACCGCGCGGTCCCTCGGCCGTCGACAGCGACCGCGATGTCCGAAAAGCTGACCTGACCGGCGGCGGCCGGCGCGGCCGGCGCCGGCGCCGCGTCCAAAAGCGGCGTGGGCGCGGTCGGATAGGCGGGCGTCGCCGGCAGGCCGGCCTCAGGGCCCGTGCGGTCACGCGCCGGCGCGGGCGCGCCCTGGTCCTGGGCGGCGGCAGGCTGCGCCAGCCAAGCCGCCAGCACCAGCACGTAGGGCGCGAGCCATCGCATCGACCGGCTCACCGCTGGCAGCCGCCCGAACCGGCCGCCGCCGACGCCGACGTCCCCTCGCCGGCCTTGCGAGACGGCGTGGCGCCGTAGGGGCCGGCGGAGCGGACGCTGAGGCGGCTTGTCTGGCCCTGGGCGCCGGCGGCGGCGCACTGGCTGCGCAACACCGCCGAGGCGTCGAGGAAGCTGAGGTCGGCCACCTGGGCGCCGCTGCTGAGGTCGCCGACTTCTGAATCGACGATCAGCGAGCCATCGACCGAGACCAAGTTCAGGCGGTCGGACGAGCGGATGAAGAAGTCTGAGGTGATCCGCACGTTCGCCCCGCCCTGTTGGCCCAGCGCCAGGATGCGGCCGCCGTCGGACAGGATCAGATAGGGGTCGGAAATGGTGATCCGGCCGCCCGTGCCCGGACCGGAAGAGGTGGTGATCACCCCGGGATCGGTCGCGCCGGCCAGGTGCAGTTCGCCGGACCTGGGCAGGGTCAGGACGATGTCGCCCGCCGCGCCGGCCGTGGAATTGGTGGTGACCTCGCCACCGTTCAGCAGGCCGATGTCGTTCGCCGTCAGGGCTATGGCTCCGGCCGCGCCGCCGCTGGCCGACTGGTTGGCGCTGGTGATGGTCGCGCCGCTGTCCAACGCGATGGTCTGGGCGACTACGGTGATGTCGCCGGCCTTGTCGGGGTTGAGGGACAGCGTCTGGATGTTTCCGCCGCTGTTCATCTGAAGATCGCCGATATGTAGCGTCACGTCGCCGGAGGTCCCGCCGACCGCGCCATTGGCGCTGGAGCCGATCCCGCCGCCGTTCAGGGTCACGGTGTTGGCGGTGATGTCGATCGAGCCGGCGACGCCGGTGTTGAAGATCGAGGTGCTGACGCCCAGCCGGTTCCCCGAGACCGGGGCGAGCGTGATCGTGTCCGCGTCGATGGTGATGGCGCCGGCGTTGCCGGT
>Ga0302279_10005836_pt1 | contig 13484 bp, 14 predicted proteins | sample III_Bog_N3_3_FD_194541 | JGI IMG/M metagenome (GOLD analysis project Ga0302279, IMG submission 194541) | Peat permafrost microbial communities from Stordalen Mire near Abisko, Sweden - III_Bog_N3_3 | ecosystem: Environmental > Terrestrial > Soil > Wetlands > Peat | place: Sweden: Abisko...
AGGCGCGGAACCTAGTCGCCGGACGGGGAAACTTCAAGCCGGATCAGTTCCCTCCGTTCCTGGCGGCGGCGCGGACGTCGGCGGCGGTTTCCAGGAGGTCGAGGCGGGCCTTGGCGTAGCCGTCGCGCTCGCGCACGCCGTCGGCGCCGAACTCCAGCAGCTGGTCGCCGGCCAGGGTGTAGCGGGGCCACAGCGGGCCGCCGGCGCTGTCCGGATCGCCGGTCTTGGCGAAGGCCACCCAGTAGGCGTGCATCGCCTCGGCGATCTTCTGGTCGTCGGCGGTGGCGGCCGGCAAGGTGTAGGCGCCGAAGCTGATCGGCCGGTCCGGCAGGGTCTGGAACACGTAGATGATCTCCGAGCCGTGCGCGGCGCCGAAGCTCGTCGCCCGCTGCGCCGCCGGCACGTAGGAGAAGTGGTAGACGAAGGCCGGCAGCCCCTGTTTGGCCATCTGCCGGGCCAGCAGGCGGTCGGGCTCGGTGATCATGCTGTCGGTGGTCACCTCCCGGGCGACCTCGGGCTGCGGCTGGCCGCCGTAGGCCGCGATCACCTGGTCTGCCGGGCCGGCGCGGGCGATCACCGGGGCGGGGAAATCGGCCACCTGCGGAAACAGGCTTGCCTCGTAGCTGTTGCCGCCAACGAGGTAGGGCACATGCGCCTCCTCGCCCTTGATGAACGCCTCGGCGATGCCTTGGGTGATCACCTGGCCGTCGGCGATCGGTCCGGGGCCGCCGGGATCGGCCAGCCGCATCGGCACGTTCAACGTTTCGGCCGGCAGCGCCCTCAGCGCCGCGGCGGCGGCCGCGTCGTCGCCCTTGATGCCCTGTTTCTCGGCGAAGGCGACGCCGAAGCTTTCCGCCGAGCCGTCGCCCTTCAGCGGCCTGGGCTCGGAGCGGCCGAAGCCGGATTCCGCGATCGCCTTGGCGAACAGGCCCCTGGCCGCCGGCGATCCCATCAGGAAGTTGACCGAGATCGCCCCGGCGCTCTCGCCGAACACCGTGACATTGCCCGGATCGCCGCCGAAGGCCGCGATATTGGCCTGCACCCACTTCAGCGCCGCGATCTGGTCCATGATCCCGTAGTTGGCCACCGGCCCGGGACCGCCATCGAGGGCCGGATGGGCGAAGAAGCCGAACTTGCCGAGGCGATAGTTGAGGCTGACCAGGATCACACCGCGCTCCGCGAAGCGGGTCCCGTCGTAGAACGGCGCGGACGAGGCGCCCTGGATGAAGGCGCCGCCGTAGATCCACACCATCACCGGCAGCTTCGCCCCGGCCGCAGCCCCGGCGGGGCGCCAGACGTTCAGGGTCAGGCAGTCCTCGCTGGCCTTGAACTGGCCGAAGCGGGGATTGAGCGGCTGCATGCAGATCGGGCCGAAGGCGTCGGCGGGCCTAACCCCGGTCCACGCCGCGGCGGGCTGCGGCGGGCGCCAGCGCAGGTCGCCTACCGGCGGAGCGGCGAAGGGAATGCCCTTGAAGCTCTCAACCTTGCCCGCCTCGACGCCGCCGACATCACCCTCGGCCACATGCACAGTCGGCCCGGCCATCGCCGCGCCCGCCCACACCATCGCCGCCAATGCGGCCGCCGCTGCCTTCATCGAAATGCTCCCCGTGAAAATACTTCTTATGGCCCGCTCATAACACGGTCGTCAGTACCGGCCGCCCAGGAACACGTTGGTTCTGTACGGCGCCAAGCCGCCGACCCCGATGAGTGGGGATGAGCGCTCCCAGCCGCCTCAGGGCAGGAACCCGCCCATGCCGCCGAGGGGGTTGAAGCCGTGGTGCTGCTGTTGTTGCGGCGGCGGCTGTTGACCGGGCCGCCCGCCCATCATCTGGCTCAGATCGACGCCGACCAGGCCGCTGGTGGACGAGCGGTAGCGGACCTTCACCTCCCAGACCACGTGCCAGGGCAGTGGCGGCGCCGGCCGGGTCGGGTAGGCGAGATTGGTCTCGCCGCCATAGGCCACCAGGTTGAATAAGCCGCCGCGGCCGGCCGCCTGCACCGCCTCCATCGGTATGGTGCAGTCGGTCTGGCTGGGCGGCATCAGCGCGTGAGCCGCCACCAGCCGACTGATCTCGCCGTCGCTGAGGTAGTCAGGCAGGGCGAAGGCCGAGGCCTGGTTCTGCGAGGAGGTCCACATCACCACCTGGTTCTGGCCCTGGGCGCCGATCATGGTGGCGAAATAGCCCTGCGCTCCATCGACGTGCCGCCAGCCGAGACTGGCCGAGCCGGAGGGGTTCTTGACGTTGGCGGTCAGCTGGAACGGCGGCAGGAAGTCCTGGTCGGCGGCCAGCTGGAAGTTGATCTGCGGGGTGTAGTTGCCCTTGACGGTGTGCTCGCCCTGCAGCGAGCCGTCGCCGGGCACGCTGGTCTCGGACTGGGCGTTCGGCCACTCGCCGTAGGTGGTGTTGCGCCCGGGGGACGGCGGCTGCATCGGCTGCACGCCGAGGCCCCGGCTGAGCGCCATGAACTGTTGCGCGCCCTTGTCGGCGCCCAGGTTGGCGAAGTCGATCACATAGGGCTGGCCGGGCCCGGCGTGCTCGCCGCAGCCCCAGAAGATCAGCATCCGCCCGTGCGGCGCCTGGTACTGGGCCGGCGGACCGCCCTCGTGCTCCTCGTGCGCCGCTTGCGCCTGCGGGGTCACCAGCGGCAGCACCGGCCCGGCGCCCAGGCCGGGCGGCGGATCGTGCTCGGCGGTGGGATCGCCGCCGTCCGGCTTGCGCTCCGACCCCAGCTGCAGCACCAGGCCGTGGCTGACCGCGTTAGGGTTGGACATCATCGCCTGCATCTGCTGCGGGCTCGGCCGGCCGCCGCCTCCGCCCATGCCGCCCATCCCGGTGCTGGTCGAGGCGCTGATCCAATAGACCGCCACCGGACCCGTGACCTGTTGCAGGCCGGGCGCGCTGGCCGCCTGCCCCGCCGCCCCCGCCAGAAGCACAAACGCCGCCGTCCGCGCGATCTTCATCGGTTGCCCCTCCCGGAATCGACAGACCGACGATATCCGGCGGGCGGGACGTGGCAAGGGGCGGGTATGGAGGTCGAGTTCCATTCACACCCCCAACTGACCGTCATGGCCGGTCGACAGCACCGGCCACCCAGGAACACGGCGATCGAGTACGGCGACACGTATCGGCGCGACGGGGTGGCTCCGGCCTCGCGGCCTCGCCTCGAGGCATCGAGATCATGGGTCCCCGGGATGTAGCCTGTCCCGGGCGGGCCGCGCCAGCGGCGCGACCCGGGGCCCGGGGATGACGGCGAGTTTAGCGGTGAGTGACCCCTATCCCCTGAACGCGTCCTTGGCGGCGCGGACGGCGGCGAAGGCTTCATAGTCCGGCGCGCCGGCCTTGCCGACCCGGGCGGCCAGGACCGGGGCGCGCAGGAAGGGGTTGGTGGCCTTCTCCAGGCCGATGGTGGTGGGCACGGTGGGCTCGCCGCGCTCGCGGGCGGCGAACACCGCGTCGGCGCGGGCCCTTAAGCCAGGGTCCGGATCGACGCTGAGGGCGAATCTGGCGTTGGAGGCGGTGTATTCGTGGGCGCAGTAGACCTTGGTGTCGTCCGGCAGGGCCGCCAGCCGCGACAGCGAGGCCCAGAACTGCTTCGGCTCGCCCTCGAACATCCGTCCGCAGCCGAGCGCGAACAGGGTGTCGCCGACGAAAGCGACGCGGTCGGCGTCGTCGAAATAGGCGATGTGGCCCAGCGTATGCCCGCCGGTCTCGATCACCCCGAAATGCGTCTCGCCCAGCATCACCTCATCACCGCCGACCACCGTGCGGTCCAGGGGCGCGATGCGGGTCACCTCGGCGGGGCCGACGATATAGCAGCCGGTGGCCGCCTTGATCTCGGCGTTCCCGCCGGCGTGGTCGGCGTGCCAGTGGGTGTTGAAGATGAAGTCCAGCCCCCAGCCGAGCCCCTTCAGCTGGGCCAGGATGGCGGCGGCGTCCGGCGTGTCGATTGAGGCGGTCTTCCCGGTCGCGTCGTCGCGGATCAGGAAACCGTAGTTGTCGGAAAGGCACGCGAACTGGTGAACGGTGAGGGTCATGGGCTGCTCCGGGACGAATTCATCCTACATTGAGTGGACATCAGATAGGGAGCCCGGATGCGCCGCGACGTCCTCGACCTGCGCGAATTCTACGCCGGGGCCTTAGGCAAGGCCGCCCGGGAGATGGTCTCGCGCAAACTCGGCGAGGCGTGGGGCCGGCTCGAGGGCCTGGATCTGCTGGCGCTGGGCTATGCGACGCCATTCGTGCAGAGTTTAAGCCTCGGCGCCCGCCGCACGGTCGCGGCCATGCCGGCCGCCCAGGGGGTCGAGGCCTGGCCGGTGGGCCGGCCCAACGCCGCGGCCCTGGTCGACGAGACCGCCCTGCCCTTCCCCAACGCCCTGTTCGACCGGGTGCTGGCGGTGCATGCGCTGGAGGAGAGCGACAGCCCGCTGGCGCTGTTGCGCGAGATCGGCCGGGTCTTGGCCCCGTCCGGCCGGGTGATCGTGGTGGTCGCCGCCCGCCACGGCCTATGGACCGAGGCGGAATCCAGCCCGTTCGGCCACGGCCGGCCGTTCTCGCGCCCGCAGCTGGACGAACTGCTGCGCGAAGCCGACCTGGTCCCGGCCGGCTGGACCCGCGCCCTCTACGCCCCGCCGTTCGGCTGGGCGGCGCGCTGGGCCGAGGCGTTCGAGCAGGCCGGCGCTATCCTCTGGCCGCCGTTCGCGGGGCTGATTCTGATGGAGGCGGTCAAGCAGACCTTCGCGGTCAAGCCCAAGGGCGCCCGGGCCCGCGCCCGGGTCTACGCCCCCGGCGCGTTGCGCCCGCGGCCGACCCCGGCGCCGGTGGGCAAGGCGCCTCATCCTTGAGCGGACGGTCGGCCACGGCGAGCCGGGACTTGGGCCGGGCGCGCTTTGCGCCTAAATTCGAACCGGCGCCGAAGATTCCCCGCGCCGAAGGCTCGTAAACTCCATGAAGATGATCGTCGCCGTCATCAAACCCAGCCGCCTCGACGCGGTGTTGGAAGCGGTCACCGAGGCCGGCGTCACCGGCCTGACGGTGACCGAGGTGCGCGGCTACGGGCGACAGAAGGGCAAGACCGAGGTTTACCGGGGCGCCGAATACGAGGTGAAGCTGCTGCCGAAGGTGAAACTGGAGATCGCCGTCTCCAAGGACATGGCCGAGGCGGTGATCGAGGCGGTCACCCGCGCCGCCAACACCGGCAAGATCGGCGACGGCAAGATCTTCGTCATGGACCTGGAGACCGCCCTGCGCATCCGCACCGGCGAAAAGGACGTGGCCGCGATCTCGGGGTAAACCCAGGCGAACGGGCGGAACGTGGCGTGAGCCCAAGGGATTTGTCCACGAACCTCACGAACCACACGAACGCTCAAACTGACCGCCGTCCCGGAAGCGGCGCAGCCGCTGTCCGGGACCCCTAAGCACAGCCGGCGCAACGGGCTCCCGGCCTTCCGCCGCTGCGCGGCTCCAGCCGGGATGACAGGATTGTCGGCATGAGGAAGCAACCTCCGTTCGTGTGGTTCGTGAGGTTCGTGGACCATTTCCTTCCCTACCCCACCAACGTCTCCAGCAGCTTCACGCACCTTGCGAACGCCCCCGGCTCGCCCTGCAGCACCCGGGTCCAGACACTCAGGTAGTAGAGCTGGAACAGCGCCCGGAACCGTTCGTGATCCGGCGCCGTCGGGCCATAGGCCGTCCAGAAGGCTGCGGGCAGCGCCCGCCCCGCCCAGGCGTGTTGCAGCTCCAGGCCCGCCAGCACGAAGCGCGGGTCGGTGAACTGGTGGTCCTCGATGTCGATGACGCCGGCCAGCGTCCAGCCGTCGCCGCCCTTGCGGAACAGGCCCTGGAAGCCGTCGGTGTGAGAGAAGACGAAGCGCGGCGGCTCGGTGAAGGCGGCCAGGTCGTCGGCGGCGCGCCGCTCGACCGCCCGCGCCAGATCGTCGCCGATGATCGGCGTCGCCTGGGCCAGCACAGAGCGGAAGCTGGCTGGAAAAGCCACGCTCCATGGCTCGCGATACGGCCGGTCCATCGCCACCCAGCCCTGGAACGACCGGGTGACCCGGTGCAGCGCCGCAAGGCGCTCGCCCAGGGCCGAAAACCAGCCGTCGGAATGGTCGTCCGCATCGCCGGCGACGAAATCCAGGATGGCGAAATGCAGTCCCTCGTCGGCCAGCGTCCCGGAGGCGTGCAGCGTCGGGGTGGCGATCCCGCCGCGTTTCAGCAGCTCGTACGCCGGCTTCAGATTGCTCCAGCGCGCGCCATAGACCCGGTCGTCGCGCGGTTCGCTCGCCTCGTCCCTCGCACCGACGAACTTGACCACATAGGCGCCTTGGTCGGTGTCGACCCGCGACACATGTCCGACCTGGCCGCCGACCAAGGGTGTCACCGACCGCGCCTCTAGGCCAAGCTCGCGCCGGACCAACGCCTCGATCAGCGGCGTCACCCGAACAGATCGGCCTTGGCGGCCGGCGCCGGCGCAGCCACGACCGGCGGCTGGCCGCCGCGAGTCAGCAGGAACAGCGCCGAGGCCGCTCGCCAGTTTTCCAGCCAGTGCTTGGGGTCCATGGGCCGGGCGGGGCCATCTTCCGCGAGGGCCGCGCAGGCTTCGATGGTCAGGCCGAGGTCGTCGCAGAGGCCGGTGAAGTCGCGGACGGTGCACAGGTGGATGTTGCCGGTCGCCCACCAGGGCTGCGGCAGCGAGTGGGTCACCGGCATCTTGCCCGAGAGCAGCAGATCCAGCCGCACCCGCCAGTGGCCGAAATTCGGCAGCGAGACGATCGCCCGGTCGGCGATGCGCAGCAGCTCGGAGAGCACGTGCCGGGGATTGCGCACCTGCGGCAGGGTCTGGGACAGCACGGCGTAGTCGAAAGCCCGGGTCGGGAAATAGTCGAGGTCGCTGTCGGCGTCGCCCTGCACCACCGCCAGGCCCCGGGCGAGGCAGGCCGAGACGCCCTCGGCGCTGATCTCCAGTCCGCGCCCGTCGACGGTCTTCTCGGTCCCGAGCAACTCCAGCAGCTCGCCCTCGCCGCAGCCGACATCCAGCACCCGCGAGCCGGGGCGGACGAGGCGGGCGATCTCGCGGAAGTCCTCGCGCTGGGTCACGAAAGGCCCCGCACCTGCCCCGCCGAGCGCAGGAAACCGGCCAGGGCCGCGTGCAGCACCGGCTCGTCGAGCAGGAAGGCGTCGTGGCCCTTGTCGCTGACGATTTCGACGAAGCTGGCCCGGGCCCCGGCGGCGTTCAGCGCCTGCACCACCTGGCGGCTCTCCGAGGTCGGATAAAGCCAGTCGGAGGTGAACGAGAAGGCGCAGAAGCGCACGTCCCTGGCCCGCCGGAACGCCTCGGCCAGCACCCCGCCGTGCTGGGCGGCGAGGTCGAAATAGTCCATCGCCCGGGTGATGTAGAGGTAGGAGTTGGCGTCGAACCGGTCGACGAAACTGGCCCCCTGGTGGCGCAAATAGCTTTCCACCTGGAAGTCGGCGTCGAAGCCCCAGCTGAGTCCGTCCCGCTGCAGCTCGCGGCCGAACTTGCGCTGCAGCGCCGCCTCCGAGAGGTAGGTGATGTGCGCGGCCATCCGCGCGACCGCCAGGCCCTTTTCCGGCCGCACCCCCGCCCGCGCATAGCCGCCTCCGCGCCAGTCGGGATCGGCCATCACCGCCTGGCGGCCGACCTCGTGGAAGGCGATGTTCTGGGCCGAGTGCCGGGCCGCCGAGGCGATCGAGACCGCCGCATAGAGCCGCTCCGGATAGTCCGCCGCCCACTGCAGCACCTGCATGCCGCCCATCGAGCCGCCGACCACCGCGAACAGCTGCTCGATGTCCAGCGCCTCGACCAGCATCGCCTGGGCGCGGACCATGTCGGCGATGGTCACCATCGGAAAGCTGAGGCCGTAGGGCTCGCCCGTCGCCGGATCGATCGAGGCCGGCCCGGTAGTGCCCTGGCAGCCGCCGACGACGTTGGAGCAGATGACGAAGTAGCGGTCGGTGTCGATCGGCAGGCCGGGCCCGACCACCAGCGACCACCAGCCGGGCTTGCCGGTGGTGGGGTGGCGACCGGCGACATGCTGGTCGAGGGTCAGGGCATGGCAGATCAGCACGGCGTTGGACTTCGCCTCGTTGAGGCGGCCATAGGTGCGGTAGGCGACCTCCAGCCCCTCGATCCGGGCCCCAGAATCCAGGCGCAGGGGCTTGTCCGCGGCAAAGCGCATCACCCCGCCGGCCTCTTCGATGCTCCTGGCTGTCTCGCCGTCGCTCATGGGCGGCCTTGGACCGCCAAAACCGCCGGACTGTCAACGCCCTTGCCGAGCGGCTATGACGGCCAAGCATGCGCCGACTCATACTCTTCCGACACGCCAAGGCCGAACCCAGGGGCGCCGGGATGGACGATTTCGACCGTCCCCTGGCCGAGCGCGGGCGCGAGGACGCCGCCCTGATCGGCAAGGTGCTGGCGCGGGAGGGCCTGACGCCCGACCTCGCCCTGGTCTCACCGGCCCGCCGGGCCAGCGAGACCTGGCTGCACGCCCGGGACGCCTTTCCCTCCATCAAGGCCGAGCTCCGCCGCGACCTCTACAACGCCGGCCCCGAGACCATCCGCGAGGAGGTGGAGAAGTCCGCCGACGCCGCCGACACGGTGATCGTTATCGGCCACAATCCCGGCCTGCACGAACTGGCGGTGGAGCTGCTGATCGAGGGCGCGGCCTCGGCCGCCGAGATCGAACGGGTCGCCGCCCGCTTTCCCACCGCCACCGCCGCCGCCCTGCTGATTGACGAAGCCGGCCGCGCCTCCTTCGACGGCCTGTTCCTGGCCAAGGAGCACGGCGGCGAAGGCGAGGGATGAGCCCGCCGGCCCCTCCGTCGCGCTTGCGCGCGCCACCTCCCCCCCTTTTTGGGGGAGGAGCGTGACCCGGATCTACAAGATCGTGCTCCGGGCCGATTGGGACGCGGCCTGCCGGACCGGTCGGTTCGAGGGCGCGGCGATCGATCTGCGCGACGGCTTCATCCACTTCTCCACCGCCGCCCAGGCGCCCGAGACCGCCCGGCTGCACTTCGCCGGCCAGACCGGTCTGGCGCTGGTCGCCTTCGACGCCGAGCGGCTGGGTCCGGGCCTGAAATGGGAGCCGTCCCGGGGCGGCCAGCTGTTCCCGCACCTCTATGGCCCGCTGGATTGCGCCCTGGCCGAGTCGGTGACCCCGATCACGCTCGACGACGACGGCGTCCCTCAGCTGGGCCCGCTGGACCCATGACCAGCCTGCACGGCCTGGCCACCCGGGCCCTCACCCTCGCGGACCCCGAGGACGCGCACCGGCTGGCGATCCTGGGGCTGCGGGCCGGGCTGGGCCCGAGGCGGAGCGCCGACGATCCCGCACTGGCCATCGATCTAGCCGGGCTTTCCCTTCCCAATCCGGTCGGCCTCGCCGCCGGGTTCGACAAGAACGCCGAGGTGGGGCCGGCGATGCTGGCGGCGGGCTTCGGGTTCGTCGAATGTGGGACGGTGACCCCGCTACCGCAGACCGGCAACCCGCGCCCGCGCCTGTTCCGGCTCACTGAAGACGCGGCGGTGATCAACCGCATGGGCTTCAACAACGCCGGCCTGGAAGCCTTCGCCGGCGAGCTGAAGCGGCCCCGGCGGGGCGTGCTTGGGGCCAACATCGGGGCCAACAAGGACTCTCCCGACCGGACCCACGACTATGTCACCGGCCTGACGCGCCTCTGGGGTCTGGCCGACTACTTCACCGTCAACATCTCCTCGCCCAATACGCCGGGCCTGCGCGACCTGCAGCAGGGCGAGGCGCTGAAGGACCTGCTCGGCCGCCTGGCCGAGACCCGGCGCGGCCTCGCCGGCCATGCGCCGCTGTTCCTGAAGGCCGCGCCCGACCTGGACGACGCCGGGATCGAGGCGATCGCCGAAGCCGTGGCCGAATTCGGCTTCGACGGGGTGATCCTCGGCAACACCACCCTGGACCGGCCGGCCAGCCTGACGTCCCGCTGGCGCGGCGAGACCGGCGGGCTGTCCGGAGCGCCGCTGATGGCGCCGTCGACCCGGGTGCTGCGGCTGTTCCACCAGGCCGCGCGGGGACGCTTCGTGCTGATCGGGGCGGGTGGGATCGCCGGCGGCGCCGACGCCTACGCCAAGATCCGCGCCGGGGCCCGGGCGGTGCAGCTCTACTCGGCGCTGGTGTTCCACGGCCCCGGCCTGGTGATGGCGATCCGCCGCGACTTGCGCGCCCGCCTGAAGGCCGACGGGTTCGCCCGCCTCGCCGACGCGGTGGGGGCGGCATGACCGACGCCCCGCTGCCGCGCCGTCGCCCGATCTGGCGCTATCTGCTGATCGCGGTGATCCCGCTGCTATTCATGGCCCTGCTCGCGTCCGGAGTGCTGAAGCACCTCAGCTTGCGCGACCTCGCCGAGCACCGGGCCGAGCTGATCGGCTTCGTCCGCGCCCATCCTGTCGCCAGCTTCGCCGCCTACTTCGGCGTCTATGTGCTGATCATCGTCGCCTGCGTGCCCGGGCCCAGCATCCTCAGCATCGCCGGCGGCTTCCTGTTCGGGCCGCTGCTCGGCGGCGCGGCGGCGCTGACCTGCCTGCTCAGCGGCTCGGTGGTGGTGTTCCTGGCCTGCCGCACGGCCTTCGGCGACTGGGCCGCGCACCGGGCCGGGGCGATGGTCGCCCGGATCGAGGCGGGATTTTCCCGCGACGCCTTCTCCTACCTGCTGGCCTTAAGGCTGATGCCGGTGGCGCCGTTCTTCCTGGTCAACATCGCCGCCGGCCTGGCGCGGGTGCGGCTGGGCGCCTTCGTGATCGCCACCCTGATCGGCTCGGCGCCCTCGGCGTTCATCTATGCCGGACTGGGATCGGGACTGGGCGAACTCTTCCGCAAGCACACCCGGCTGGATGCGCATCTGCTCGCCCGCCCGGACGTCGCCCTGCCGTTGACCGGCCTGGCGCTGCTGGCCCTGGCCCCCGTTCTGTGGCGGCTCTGGCGCGCGCGCCGGCGGGGCAAAGGCGTCGCGGCCTGACCCGTTCGATTGCCCCTCGCCCCCGGGTCGAGTAACGGGACAGCATGGCGGATGACTCGCCTCTCCCTGAGCCACCGGACGAGCGTCGCGTCTTCTGGCCGCGCGGGCTCTCGGGCCGCCTGCTGCTGGTCACCGCCCTGGTGGTGGTGCTGGCCAACGTCCTGATCGTGCCGATGCTGCTGGCCATCCGCCAGCAGGAGTGGCTGAGCGACCGGGTCGCCGCCGGCGAAACCGCCTCCCTGGTCGACGAGGCGCCGGGCAAGGTCACGCCCAAAGTCACCCAGCAGATCCTGGCCAGCGCCGGGGTGGTCTCGGTGGCCATCCAGGCGGACGGGGTGATGGTCTCGGTGCTGGCCCCGCCCAGGCTGCCGCGCACGCCTTACCTGATCGACCTGCGCAAGCAGGACCCGGCGAGCCTGCTCGGCGGCGCGCTGGAGACGTTGTTCAGCGGCGGCGACCGGATGGTGCGGGTGATCGACCGGCCGCGCTACCGCTCCGGCGACTTCGTCGAGATCCTGGTGCCCGACGGGCCGCTGAAATCGCTGCTGCTGGGCTATCTGGGCGAGCTGCTGATCGGGGCGCTGTTCACCTCGGCCATGGCCGGCGGGCTGGTCTATCTGGCGCTGAACTACTTCCTGGTGCGGCCGATGCAGCGGATCACCCGGGCGATGGAACGGTTTCGCGCCGACCCGGAGGATCCCGACGCCCGGCTCACCCCCTCCGGCCGCGCCGACGAGATCGGCCGAGCCGAGGCCGAGCTCGACCGGATGCAGGCCGACCTGCGCGCCGCCCTGGCCTCGCGAGCGCGGCTGGCGGCGCTCGGCCAGGCGGTGGCCAAGATCAATCACGAAATGCGCAACATGCTGACCAGCGCTCAGATCGCCTCCGAGCGGCTGGCGGCGTCCGGCGACCCGGCGGTGTCCCGGGCGATGCAGGTGCTCGACCGCGCCCTCGACCGGGCCGTGACCCTGGCCACCAATGTGCTGACCTTCGGCCGCAGCGAGGAGCCGAAGCCGGAGCCGAGGCCCGCGCCCGTGAAGGCGGCGCTGGAGGCGGCGGCCGAGGACGCGCGGCTGTCCGATGGCGGCGTGCGCCTTGAGACGACCATCGACCCGGCCGCCCAGGTGGTGGTCGACCCGGAACAGTTCCACCGGATGCTGGTCAATCTGATGCGCAACGCCCGCGAGGCCATCGACGGCGAGGCCGGTCGCGGCGGCGTCGGCAAGGTCACGGCCTCGCTGATCGCCGACGAGGGCTTTAGCATCGTGCGCATCGCCGACGACGGGCCGGGCCTGCCCGAGCGCGCCCGGGCGAACCTGTTCCAGCCCTTCGCCGGCTCCGCCCGCCGGGGCGGCACCGGCCTTGGCCTGGCGATCAGCCGGGAGCTCGCCCAGGCCCAGGGCGGCGACCTGGTGCTGGTGGAGACCGGCCCGACCGGGACCGTGTTCGACATCCGCCTGCCGGGTGCGCCTGTGGCGGGGAAGTAGGTCGAAGGGCTGGCTCACCTCTGCCGCTTGCCTCACCTCACCTCTCCCACTGACGTGGGAGAGGGCTACTGAATGAGCGGGCTTGCGGAGGGTGCGTGAAGGCGCGCCGGCCTCTGAGTATCCCTCTCCCCGGCAACGGGGAGAGGTACGGTGAGGGGTCTCCGGATTGGATCGGCGCCCCTATTGCCGCACCAGGCTCACATCCGCGTCGGCGGGGATCTTGCCGCCGTGTTCGGCCAGCAGCTTCTTCAGTTCGCGGTCGATGTCGGCGCGCTGGGGCGGTTGCAGCACCGGGAAGTGGAAGCCGTCGGCGCGGGCGCCCGAGGTCATCTGGTCGGCGTCGATGAACAGGAAGAAGCCCTGGTAGGCGCCGTTGGTGTCGCTCTGGCCCTCCAGCCGGGCCGCCTCCAGCAGCACCGCGCAGTCCTCGAGGCTGCCGACGCCGCGCCGCAGGGCGGTGTAGCGCACCGGGCCACTCTTCACCGGATGCGCCTGCCAGCAGACCCCGTCGTCGCGGGGCGCCTCGCCCTGGTTGCAGCCGGCGAGGATCAGGCAGGCCAGGGCGAAAGCGGTTGGTCGGATCATCGGTCCAACCCTAGCCGAGGCGAAGGCCCCGGGCGAGAGGGTCAGGCGGCCAGGCCCGCGGCCTGGATCATGTCGCGCACCTGCGACAGGGCTTCCGGCGTCGCCGACAGCTCCGAGCGCGCCGCGTCGCTACGCAACAGCTTCATCGCCGCCGCCCGCGCCCGATCGGCGGCCGGTCCAAGCGGCGCAGCTTCGCCGGTGGCCATCTTCAAGAGCAGTTGCAGCCGCGCCAGCGTCGGCGCCCGAGCCGCCGAGATGACCGCGCACATCTTGCAGTCGGCCTCGATCAGTCCGCCGAGGTCACCGAGCTTGCCCTGGATCGGATCGAGATCCTCCGGCACCAGGCCGGTGCGGCCGATGCTCCGCTGCAGGGCGGCCAGCACCGCCAGCCGCGCGCCCGGCG
>Ga0302279_10005846_pt1 | contig 13467 bp, 19 predicted proteins | sample III_Bog_N3_3_FD_194541 | JGI IMG/M metagenome (GOLD analysis project Ga0302279, IMG submission 194541) | Peat permafrost microbial communities from Stordalen Mire near Abisko, Sweden - III_Bog_N3_3 | ecosystem: Environmental > Terrestrial > Soil > Wetlands > Peat | place: Sweden: Abisko...
GAGGCCATCGACGCGCTCGGCGGACGCACGTTCGACATCGTCTACGTCAGCCTCGGCGCACTGTGCTGGCTACCCAGCGTGGACGAATGGGCGGCCCAGGCGGCCGGACTGCTCCGGAGCGGCGGCCGGCTGTACCTCCACGAGGTGCACCCGATGAGCATGGCGCTGGGTGACGCCGACCTGACCGTCGTCTACCCCTACTTCGAGCAGGCCGCTCCCTACGAGGACAACGAGGCCGGCTCCTATGCCGACCCGACGGCCACCGACGCCCTCCCCGGGCGGTCGACCTACGGGTGGAACCACTCGATCGGCGAGATCGTCGGCTCGCTGGTGGCCCGGGGGCTGCGCATCGAGCTCCTCGACGAGCACGACTGGACCAGCTTCGCCCGCTACCCGTGGCTGGAGGAGCGGGACGAGGAGACGTTCGTGACCCCCGAGGGCCACCTGCGGGTGCCGCTGTCGTTCACCCTGTTGGCGTCGAAGGACTGACCCCCTCCCGGGCCCGAGCGGGCCGGAGTGGGGCGGGTCGGAGTGGGGCGGGGCGGAGTGGGGAGGGTCGGAGCAGGGCCGGGCGGAACAAGGGGAACGGGGCGGTCACCTGGTCCGGGACGCGGACCGGTTCAGTTCGACGGGTCGTCCGGGTTGCGGACCGTCCAGCCCGCACCGGACACCTTGCGCGGCTCGTAGAACAGGCAGCCGTCGGGGCACGCGAAGGGAATTGGCTCGTTGGCGCCCATCCGGCACTTCTCGAGCTTCTCCTCGTGTGCCGTGGTCTGCATGATGTAATGACGACAATCGGCGTTGACGGCCACATCCCATTCTGCCCGAAGCCGGACGACCTGCGGGGGCAGTGGGGTAGCGTCGGTCACGTGGATCCCACTCCCTCCACCGACGGGCCTCCCGGCGAGGCACCGACCCTCAAGCAACTCCTCCGTTGGAGCGAGGCGCTGGCGGGCATCGCGCGGACCGGACTCGGGTTCACCGAGTCGCTCTACGAACAGGAGCGCTTCGAGGAGGTCCTGCACGTGGCTGCCGACATCAAGGCGGCCATCGGGGGCAACGAAGGGGCCGAGGACGTCGACGGGGTCGTCCACGACTGGCTGGACTCCGTGGGCAAGGGCGTCCCGGGCTACGTGACCCCGAAGGTGGCGGTCGGCGCCGCCGTGGGCAACGACAAGGGGGAGATCCTCCTGGTCCAGCGGGCCGACTCGGGCATCTGGCTCTACCCCACCGGCTGGGCCGACGTCGGCTACTCGGCGGCTGAGGTGGTGGTCAAGGAGGTCCAGGAGGAGACCGGCATCGAGGTCGAGGTGGTCCGCCTGATCGCCGTGCTGGACGGGCTACGGGTGGGAATGAGCCGGATCCCCCTGTATTCGCTGGTCTTCCAGTGCCGCCCCATCGGAGGCGAGCTCAAGGCCCACCCGCTGGAGTGCGCCGATGTCGGCTGGTTCCCGCTCGACGCGCTCCCCTTCCCGCTGGCGGGGGCCGAGCGCTGGGGTGACCACGTGTTCAGTGCACTGCGTGGCGACCCGATCGAAGTGCTGTACGACTCGGTCCGGTCCCCGGTGTGGCGGGGCGACCCCGACAAGGTCTGAATCGTCGGTGGCCGCCGCGGGCTGACTGCCACGGGCTGGTTGCGACGGGCTGGTTGCCAGGGGAAGGGTGCCAGGGGTGACCTCCGCGGGGTGGTTGCCGCAGCATGACCGCCGTGATCCGTGGCTACACTCCCCACCCGTGACCGCTGACACCGTCCACGTAGGTCCGGACGGCCAACCGGCCGTCACCATCTACGAGGCCACCGAGGTCACCGACGAGCTGGTCGATGCCTTCGTCCGACTGGTTCCCCAACTCTCCTCGTCCTCTGCACCGACGAGCGCCGCGGAGCTGGCGGCCATCACCGGGTCCGAAGCCAGCATCCTGTTCATGGCCCGGGACACGGGTGGCGTGATCGTCGGATCACTGACCCTGGCGGTGTTCCGCATCCCGACCGGGTTCCGGGCCTGGATCGAGGACGTGGTGGTGGACGACTCCGCCCGGGGTGCGGGGGTGGGCGAGGCCCTGGTCGCCGCCGCCCTCGACCGGGCCCGCCTGCTCGGTGCCAAGACGGTCGATCTGACATCGCGACCCAGCCGTGAGGCGGCCAACCGGCTCTACGTCCGTCTCGGGTTCGAAGCCCGCACCACCAACGTCTACCGAATCGTGGTCGATCCGTAGAGATCGCGACAGGTTGGCCACGGTGCACGTGCCGGCGCTCCATGGCTCTGGGTACCCCTGCCGTCTGCAGGTGTCCGTCACCTTCCGGCTTCGCGGCGTCCCCTCACGCACGCCGGACAACCAGCCGATCTTCCTCAGCTGGTCGGGACCGGCACGTCGCTCCGCGGACATGTCCGGGTGTTCTGTGATCGGCCCGGCCGACCATCCGCCAATCCGCCCGGCGGGTGGCCCAGGCTGAGGCAACACCACAGTCGTCGGATGCGCCCGAGCGGTGGTGCATCTTCGTAGCCGGCACATGGACGGGCTCCACCTCACCCCACCCGCCCTCGAACAAAGGAACCTCGTGCACCAACGCAACCTGCCCATCGTCGCCGCTGTCGCGGTCGCCGCCCTGGCGCTCACCGCAGCCGTGCTCCCGAACTCCCCGGCAGCCACCCCGACCGCATCGACGGCAACCAGCCATCGGGCCACGTTGGATGCGACCCTGGCGTCAGCCACCCGCGAGGCACACGTGCCCGACACCTCCGGTTACTGGCTGGTCTCGGCCGGCGGCAAGGTCTACAACTTCGGATCCGCTGCCTTCTACGGCGACGTCTCCAACGAACACCTGAACGCACCGATCCAGGGCATCGTGCCCACTCCCGACGCCAAGGGCTACTGGCTGGTGGGCACGGACGGAGGCGTCTTCTCCTTCGGCGACGCTCCCTTCGAGGGATCCCTCGGCGGCAGTCTGCTCACTTCGCCGATCGTAGCCCTGGCCTCGGCGGCCGACACCCAGACGGCCGGCCCCGTCGGTCCTGTCGGTCCTGTCGGTCCTGTCGGCCCGATTGGCGCAACCGGTGCGACAGGCGCACAGCTGCTCAACGGTTCGGGCGCACCGTCGTCCGCCACGGGTAGCAACGGAGACTTCTACCTCGACACCGCCACCTCGACCCTGTACGGCCCGAAGGCAGGCGGGTCGTGGCCCGACGGCGTGAGCCTGAACGGCGCAGCCGGCCCTCCGGGACCGATCGGCCCGATGGGGGAACCGGGCCCACAAGGTGCCGACGGCCAGACCGGTCCCGCTGGACCCCCGGGACCCCAGGGCGATGTCGGCCCGACCGGCCCCGCGGGTCCGGTCGGTGCTACCGGAGCATCAGGTGTGATCAGCTACGGCACCTTCTACACCACGGACCCCATCGTCCAGCCCCCCGGGATCGCGGTGCCGTTCGACACGACCGGTCCGCAGTCGGACGGGTTCGGGATCTCGACACCGGGAGGCGGCATCACGGTGGCCAGCGCAGGAACCTACGACATCACCTACTCACTCTGGAACGGTGAGGAAGACCCATTAAGGCCCTACCTCTCCCTCCAGGTGAACGGGACGACCGTTCCCGGCTCCACCTTCGCGGGTACGGACGACGGCACCGACAGCTACATGACGACCGGCCACGTCATCGTCACCCTCGCTGCTGGTGACCAGGTGGAGATGTATTCGACCAACGATGTGTTCAGCTTCCCTGAAAATGGGCAGGTGGTCGCCTCGATCGACTTCGTCCAGGTCGGCTGAGCCCGACCAGACCTCGTCTTCCACACCTCATCATGGGCTGGGTTGCCCTCGCCGAAGGAACTGGAGCACTCCACCGGCATGGCACGCTGCGGGGCTCCGTCGGTCGCCCGGCACCCATGATCTGATCCCAAACCGGGGTTGACCCGCCCTCGTCGATTGGCTATTCTCTACTTCATCGGTAGAGATACTAGAAGTTAGGCCCCGGCATCAGCGGGTGGGCCACCCAGGACGAAGGACGTGACCAAGTGATCAGTCTCACCTCAGTGAAGCGTGCAGGGACTTCGGTGTCGCATGACACTCCGCAGAGCTCACGTGGTGATGGACACGTGGCGGACTGCCACCGTTGCGGCTGGCGGCAGGAACTGCACCACGTGAGTGCGCGCAGCAGGCGGTCCAACGAGTCGCTCAAGGGCTACCGCTGGATCTGCGACGACTGCATGGCTGATCTGACGAGCGTGGCGCCCGCTCAGGCCGTGGCCACCGGCTCCGCCCAGCAGCCCCTCGTCCTCCAGGCCACCCACCGGTCGGTGGCCTGACCCGACGCCGTCCGCCGGTCGCCCCCGGACCGGCCGCCGTCATCGGGGTCCTGATCGGAACCTGAGGGTCGCGTAGCTGCGTCGATCCCCTCCGCCTCGCCTGGCGTATCGCGTTGCGTCCGGACCTACCCCATCGAGCGGTCCCGCCGACCCGCCGGCTGGCCACACCGACCACCCACTCACGTGGGCGGACGGTGCAGTCCGACCGGTCCGGTACGGGGACCGGCCAGCCGGGTGCCGAGGGTGACCAGCAGCCCGCCGACCCCGACCCTTGTCCGCGTGGCCAGCCGTGACACGACACCTGGCCGCCGGGTCCGACGGACCGTGCGGTTACGAGCGTCGAGTTGCTGTCTGATGTGTTCGTCTGCGAGTAGTTGGAACAGTGAGGGGTTCATGGGATGCCTTGTGGAGAGGCCACCCGGCGGGAAACCGGATGACGGAAAGATGGTGTGGGAGGACGGTGCAGATGTGCACCGGGGCGTGACCGGCGGCAACCCTGGGAGGTGCTGCGTCGCGCGGGAGGCCCGTTACGGGCTGGCGGTGACCCTCGGTGGGGTCAGGCCGTGCGGGACGAGGACGTTCGCATGACTCGACCGGCGGAGCAGCCGCACATGGCGTTGGTAAACGCGTTATTCATCGGGCAACTCCTTCCGTGGGCGTCGAACAGTCCGAAGCTGCATGGTAACAAGCCGATCGCGAAATGAGAAGGGGGCAATGCGGATTTTCCACGAATCGCGCGTATCCCACCACGCCGGCTACGACTCGTGGTCCGCGTCGCCATCCGGCGGTTGGTCGCGACCCGGAGGCCAGTCCTGGAGAAAGTCGGACTTCAGCGCCACGACGAACACGTAGACCACCGTGTAGAAGAGCACCACCACCACCAGCAACCCCAGCGTCGAGTAGATGAGCACCGCCACCACGACGAGGAACGCGTACAGGAAGGTGGCCGCCCGACCCTGCCAGGTCAGGATGGCGAAGCCACGGCCGTTCTCCTTGCGCCCGAACCAACGGACCGGAGTCTCTTCCGGGCTCACGTCAGCGGGAGTTCCGACGGTGCCCCGACTGCCGGTCCTCGGTGGTCGCCCCGTCGCTCACGCCCCTCACCGTACCGGTCCCGGGAACGTGGCTGGCCCCACCCGACGACGCCTCCGTCAACGGTTGCCGTCGTTGTCGAGCCACGTGCCGACCACCCGGGAGAAGAACTCGGGTTGGGCGGTGAAGCCCAGCCCGGCATAGAACGGACCGGCGTCGTCGGACTGCAGCCCGACGTGCTGGCCCGGCACCTGTTCGAGCAGGTAGTCGACCATCCGGGTGGCCAGACCCCGGCGCCGGTGGGACGACGCGGTCCACACGTCGAGCAGGTAGGCATTGCAGACCCCGTCCGACAGGAGCCTCGCCGTTCCGACCACCCGGTCACCGTCCCGCGCCACCGCCACGTGCTGGGACTGCACGAATGAACGGTGCAGCGCATCGGGGGACCGCCCGTTGTCGAATGCATCGTCCGCCAGGTCATTCGTCAACCGGTGCCAGTCTATCCCGATGAGGTTGTCGTCGATCGAAACGTCCACGCCGACAGCATGCCCCACACGGTCGTGGCCGGGTCGCGGCCTCGGGCACCGGATCCGTAGCACGTGGGCCGCGTCGGGGTCCCGGGTCGGGACCTGGCGGGTCCGAGCGGCGCGAGACTCCGCCGATGGAGATCCGAGCGCTCGACGCCACCCACCGGTCCGCCGCGATCGAACTCTGGGATCGGGCCGGACTGACCCGACCGTGGAACCCACCGGGCGAGGACTTCGACCGTGCGGTGGATGGCCCCACGTCAGCCGTGCTGGGCGGACTCGACGGCACTGACCTGGTGGCCACCGCCATGGTCGGACACGACGGCCACCGCGGCTGGGTCTACTACCTGGCCGTCGCCCCCGACCGCCAGCACTCGGGATTCGGCAGGGACCTGGTCCATGGCGCCGAGGAGTGGCTGCGACAGGCCGGCGTCCCGAAACTCCAGCTCATGGTGCGGTCGACCAATGCCGCCGCCCTCGGGTTCTACGACGCGCTCGGGTTCGCCACCGAGGCCGTCGTGGTGCGGTCACGGTGGCTCGGACCGCCGTCGGACGGGGACTGAGCACAGGATCGCTCGGTTCGGCCGAGCCCTGTCGTCGAGTTGCCCGACGAGGCCGAGCCCGCCGCCGGGCTCAGAGTGAGGCGATCCACTCCGCCGTCGTGACCACATCGGCCTGACGGGGGAACACCTTCTCCAGCAGGACCCGGTGGACTTCGGGGTCGCCGTCGGCGCAGGCGTCACTCAGCACCGTGAGCCCGAAGTCGAGATCCGCGGCCATGCGCAGTGTCGACAGCACCACACCGCTGGTGGCGATGCCGGCCAGCACCAGACTGGTGGCCCCGAGCGACCGGAGGACGACGTCGAGATCGCTCCCGGCGAAGGCGCTCACCCGCTTCTTGACCACCACGGCCTCATCCGGCAGCGGCGCCACCGCCGGATGGATCTGGGTGGCGGGATCGTCGATCCCCATGCCGCCACGGGCGCCGAGCGCGCCGAAGGCCTTGTTCCGGGAACTGATCTCGACGGCCGGGTCCCGGAAGGCCACCCGGACGAAGACCACCGGGACCCCCGACGCCCGCGCCGCGTCCACCGCCTGCCGGGTGCGCTCGAGAAGTGCGTCGGACTGGTCGGCCACCCGGTCGACGATCCCGTTCTGGACATCCATCACCATCAGTGCGGCTATTCCCATGTGACCCGTTCTACCCGGTCGACAGACCGTGCATGCAGGCAGGGCCACCCGTCCGTCCGGTCGGACGGTCGGGCGTTCCCGGAGAGCCGGATGTGCGGGCACCACGGCACTGGCAGACTGCTCCCATGACCTCCGCCGACACTCCAGGCGGTGGATCGGGGACGTCCGGGGAGATCCCGGTGGTCCTGGTCCACGGCAATCCGGAGACTCCCGCGGTGTGGGCCCCGGTCGTCGAGCTACTCGACCGCTCCGAGGTGCACACCCCCCGGCTTCCCGGGTTCGGTTGCCCGGTACCCCCGGGCTTCGACGCCACCAAGGAGGCCTACGTCGACTGGCTGGTCGGCGAGATCGCCGATCTGGGGCGGCCGGTCCACCTGGTGGGCCACGACTGGGGTGGGGCGCTGACCATCCGGGTGGCCGAGACCCGGCCCGATCTGCTGGTCAGTTGGTGTTCCGATGCCGTCGGCCTGGTGCATCCCGACTACGTCTGGCACGACCTCGCCCAGATCTGGCAGACGCCCGGAGCCGGCGAGGAGAACGTCGAGGCCATGGCGGGCCTGGATCCGGCCGTCGCCGTGGCCGGGTTCGAGGCGCTGGGGATCCCTGCTCCTCAGGCGACCGCATTCGTCGAGGCGTTCGACGCCACCATGGGAGCCAGCGTGCTGTCCCTCTACCGCTCCGCGGTCCCCGAACTGATGACACCGTGGCTGGCCGCGGCCGCGGACGCAGCCCGGCGACCGGGCCTGGCCGTGCACGCCACGGCCGACCCCTTCGTGGGTGACGGTCGGCTCATCTCGGAGGCGGCGGAGACCACGGGCGCAGAGGTGGTCACCATCGACGGGCTGGGCCACTGGTGGATGCTCCAGAACCCGGCACTTGCGGCGGTGACCCTCACGGAGTGGCTCGTCCGACACGACTGACACCGGATGCCCGGTCTCGAACGTGCGGACCCCCTCCGGCGGTTACTCGCCGTCGGCCACGTTGAACATCCACCGGACTCCGAACCGGTCCAGGCAGGTGCCCCACAAGGATCCCCACGGCATGTGCTCCAGACCGGTGGCGTCCGATGCGCCCTGTGACAGCGCGGCGTAGAGGCGTTCCGCCTCCTCCACCGTGTCGGGCTCCAGGTTGATGGTGGAGTTGTTGCCCACCCGCAGCTCGTGTCCCATCGACTCGAGCATGTCGGTGCCCATCAGGACGTGGCCCGCCAGGATCGGGAGCTCGACGTGCATGACCATGGAGCGCTCGCGCTCAGGAAGTGCGGGGGCATCAGGAGGCGCCGGCATGTCGCCGAACCGGGTGATCGGAACGCTCGGCTCGGTCCCGAACACGGAGGCGTAGAAGTCGAACGCCTCCTCGGTGTCCCCCATGAAATTCAGGTAGGTGCTCACGCGGCTCATCGGTCACTCCCCCGGTCGACGACGCTGTCATCTTGCCTTACTGCCGGGGCTCGCGCCGCCCGGAGTCAGCGCCGGTCGGTCGGTCCGGATCCCGGGTGAGCCCGGTCGGTCCACAGACCGGTGGGCCCGGTCGGTCCAGGAGGACCCGGTCAGTCCGGAGGACCCGATCAGTCCGGAGGACCCGGTCAGTCCGGGAGGATGCCGGTGGCCGACGTGGCCACGAAGGTCGCAACGAGGCGCTGGTCGGCCACCATGGCCTGGCGGAAGGCGTCCCAGTCCTCGTGCTCGCCGTTCCCCCGACGGTAGTAGTCGACCAGCTGGTCGACCACGTCGTCGTCCGGCTGCATGGCGACGTCGCTCAGCTCGACGTGCCCGTCGAACCCGGCCCAGACGAACACGTCCTCGCTGGGCACGAACAGCGCGGCTCGGGGGTCCCGGCGGAGGTTCCGGGTCTTGGCCCGGGTGGCGGTGACCGAGATGGTGAACCGGTCACCTTCGAGCAGGTAGAAGATCACCGACTGCTGGGGTCGTCCGTCCTGACGCAGGGTGGTCAGTAGGGCGTTGCGACGCCCCTTGGCATAGGCGAGGCCGCGTTCCAGGTCCATGACCGCACTCTACGGCGATCCGCCCTCAGCGGCATCGGGGCCTACGTCGTCTGCACCGATCAACCCGACTTGTCCTCGATCTCCCAGGCATGGTCCAACACGTGCCAAGCCAGTCGTCGCAGGGCGTAGCCGAGCGGCCACGACGTGTCCGTCGGTGCTGCCAGGATCGCCCCGCTGATGGCGTCGCGCTGCTCGTCCCACGGGGTGCGTGGCGGGACCCGGATCCCCACCTTGCGGCCGTAGGCGCGCTCCGCCTCCCGCACGTGGGCGACGATCCCGTCCCGGTCCCGACCGCCTCCGCGAGGCCCCTTGGCCAACAGTTCGGGGGCGGCGGCCACCACGGCGTCGAAGGCGGTCCAGGTGGCCCCGAGGATCCCCACCTGGCGTCGGAGTTCGTCGGCCGGGAGCGGGCTCTCGTCCCAGGGCCCACGGGCGTCCGGCGCACCGAAGTCGGTGGTCCGGTTGCCGGTGACGGTGCCGACCACCTCGAGGTCGCCAGGGGTGAACCGCGGCCCGACCACCGCTGCATACCGTCGGCGGTAGGCGTCGAGCGCATCGAGCGCCGCGTCCACCGAGCGTGCCGTGCGGCACCACCCCGGCCAGTCGAGGGACACCGCGAACACGTGGGTCGATCCCTGCTCGAGATAGACCGGCGAGGTCGGTCGGGTCACTCCCCGACCCCGCACCGGCGGTCGTCGGGGTGGCCGGGGTCAGCCACGACGTCGCGCTCGACGGGCGGTCGTCCCGCTCATCGGGCGGACACGTCCCACAGGTGGTGGATCGGGTCGTGGATCATGTAGGTCCCCAGGGTGGCAACGGTGAAACTGCTGCCGTCGGACCGTCGTCCGACACGGTCCCACTGGTCCCCGGTCAGCCCGTCGAAATGCCCTCCGAGTACCGCGGCCGCCTCCACCAGTTCGACGCTCACCACGGTCGGGTCCTGGAGATCGTAACGATCCGAGGCTGCCGTGGCGTCCTGGTCCCAGTTGGGGAACAGGGGGTCGACCTCGTCCAGCATCAGCCCCAGTCGGACGTCGAAGATCCGGTAGACATCCCGGACGTGACAGCCGTACTCGAGCACCGACCACCGGTCCTCACGGGTGCGTGCGGCCGCATCAGGACGGGTGAGTTCGGACGACCAGGCCGCCGCGGCGGAGCGCACCTCCTCACCGATCGACGCGGGCGAGTAGTCCGACGCGTCGAACCCGCATTCGGGACACGCCTTGCGCAGGACCCAGGTCCAGTCCTTGGTGTCAGGTTCGATGCCCATGCCCGAACGCTACGCGCCAACGACGTCCCCGACACGTTGGTCGGAACCGGTGGCAGCTTCAGCCGACCCAGCCGAACTCCTTGCGACGGTCGGCAGGTACCAGATCGAGGAATTGCTCGGCGTGGCCGTCGATGTAGTGGCGCACGTAGGGGCAGTACGGGAGGACACCCAATCCGCGGCTGCGGGCGTCGTCGAGCACGGAGCTGACCAGCTGACCGCCCAGTCCCCGCCCCGATCGGGTGGGGTCGATCTCGGTATGGATGATCTCGAGCATCCCCTGGTGGAGCCGGTAGGTGGCGAAGCCGACCACCATGCCGTCCTCGATGATCTCGTAGCGCCTCCGTTGCCGGTCGTCGTGGACCTGGACGGCCATGGGTTGTCCTTTCCGCCGCAGCTCCCGGTGGTCCCCGGTCGTGCGGACCACCGGCTGGATGGTGCTGGGTGAGATGGATGGGTGAGATGGATGGGTGAGATGGATGGGTGAGATGGATGGGTGAGATGGATGGGTGAGATGGATCCATGAGACGGTGCGGCTCAGGTCGAAGTGACCGGTATCGGGAACCCCGGATGGGAGGACCCCTCGGGATCCAGTCGGCGAAGCAGTTGAGTGTTGAGCTCCCGCAACGAGCGCAACTGGCGCGCGGTGAGCTGATCCACCACGAGGTCACGCACGGCCGTCACGTGGGCCGGAGCGGCCTGGACGATGGTCTCGTAACCGTCGTCGGTCAGGCACGCCCGGATGCACCGGCCGTCATCGGGGTCCACCTCGCGCACCAGACAGCCCCGAGCCTCCAACTGGCGGGCGGCATGGGACAGCCGGGAGGGCGATGCATTGGTGACTGCGGCCAGACGGCTCATGCGCAGGGCCCGATCGGGCTGCTCGGACAGCATGGCCAGGATCGTGTACTCGAAGAGGGTGAGGTCGGCGTCGCGCGCCAGCTGCGCATCGAGCAACGGCGGCAGTCTGGCCATCACCCGCACCAGGCTGAGCCAGGCCTCGCGCTCCTCCTCGTCGAGCCAGCGCACCCCGGTGCCGGGCTCCACGATCGGTTGGGACCGGACATCGGGAACCGGGTCGGCGACCATGCCCGACATCCTAGGTTGTTTGAATCTTCAATTGAATATGCTACTGTTTAGTTGCAGACACAAGTAACTCGGAGCTGTCAGTTCGGAACGTCGGAGACGGGACGGCGCGACGGGTCCCACACGAGGAAGGGACGGAAGCGACATGAGCTCACCGATGGAGGCGCTCGACCCGGGTGCCGCGTTCGACGCCTTCCTGCGTGACGCTGCCCCGTCCAGCTTCGACCAGCCGCGGTGGACACCGGGGGCCGGTCCGTTGCCCGCCCTGTACGTCAGCCACGGGGCGCCGCCCCTGTTCGACGACCCCCTGTGGATCAGCGAGCTCTTCGCATGGTCCCAGGAACTCCCCAAGCCGACGGCGATCGTGATGGTCAGCGCCCACTGGGAACACGCCCCACTGCGGATCTCGGCGGCGGGGGCGGCGGTGCCGCTGGTCTACGACTTCGGGGGTTTCGCCCCGCGCTACTTCGCCATGACCTATCCGACCCCGGACGCATCGGCGCTCGCCGCGCGGATCACCGCACTTATGCCGGCTGACGAGCCGGCCCACCGGGACACCCGGCGCGGGCTGGACCACGGAGCCTGGGTGCCCCTCAAGGTCATGTATCCCTGCGCCGACGTGCCCGTGCTGCAGATCAGCATCCCGACCCACGATCCGTTCCGGCTGATCGAACTCGGCCGGCGTCTGCGCCCGCTGCGCGACGAGGGTGTCCTCATCGTCGGATCCGGGTTCATGACCCACGGGCTCCCCTACCTCGACCGGGACGCGTTCGTCCACAATGTGGTCCCGACCTGGTCTTCCGAGTTCGATCTGTGGGCAGCCGAGGCCCTGGCCTCGGGTGATCTGGACACCCTTTCCGCGTATCGGGAAAAAGCACCGGGAATGCCGTACGCCCATCCGACTGTTGAACACTTCGTACCCCTGTTCGTCACCCTGGGGGCTGCGACCGCACCCGATCGCCCGGTGGAGACCACCGTCGAGGGCTACCAGTTCGGGTTGGCGAAGCGGTCGTTCCAGGTGGCCTGAGGTTCGGGCCGTCAGGTGGCGGGTAGTGAGGGGGAGGAGGTTGGAAGATGCCCGACGACAGTGGATTCCTGAGTTTGCATGAGCAAGGCACGGCGCCTGCAGCAGAGGTCGCACCAGCAGAGCTGACGGGGCGTCTCCCGGCTCCGTGGCGGAGGCCGTCGGGCATCGCCGTCGGCATCGCCGGGGTGGCCGTCTACAACTGGTGGGTGGTGGTGGCCGTCCAGGGCAAGCTGCTGACGTCGCCCGACGAACTGTTCAGCGACCTGGAGGCGACTGGTCGTCCGGATGCGACCCTCCTCCAGCACCTGGACCTGGCTGCAGGTCTGATCATGATCGTCGCGTTCCTGCTGCGCGGCCGGCAGGGTCCGAGCGGACCGAGGCGCGAGTGGCCGTGGATGCTGGCGTTCGCCGCCTCCGGGGCCGTGGGTGGCCAGTTCTCCTACGCCTGCCCCGAGGGCCTGAGCGCATCGTGCCGCGCCGCCGAATGGCGCCTGGCCCTGCCGCTCCACCATTACGTCCATGTCGTCGCCGGCATCTTCGAGTTCATCACGTTGACCATCGCCGTCTACCTGGCCTGGCAGCGGACCAGGGCCCACGAGCGCCCCACCACCCGGGCCATCCGGTGGACGGGTCGGACGCTGGTGATCGCCTACCCGCTGCTCGGCGTGGCGTACCTGACCGACCGGATGGGCGCATTCGTGGAGCCGATCTTCTTCATCGCCTTCTCGGCCATGGTGCTCGTCGAGGTGTGTGAGCCGAACCGCCCGTCACTCCTGGTCGACGACGACCGCGAGTTCGTGCACCTGGTGCAGGCCGTCCGCACGGACGATCCGGGCCATCACGGGGCACGTCACGTCGACAGGGTCCTGGACGGACCGTTCGTGGATCGGCCGGGCATGGATCAGTCCGCCCTCGGTCGGTCGGTCCTGGACGGAGTCCACGGCGAGGGAGCGGTCCAGGTCGGGGATCTCCCGTTCGGGGATCTCCATGACACGGACCTCCATGATGGGGACCGGCGAGCCCCATGCGGCTG
>Ga0302279_10005849_pt1 | contig 13464 bp, 11 predicted proteins | sample III_Bog_N3_3_FD_194541 | JGI IMG/M metagenome (GOLD analysis project Ga0302279, IMG submission 194541) | Peat permafrost microbial communities from Stordalen Mire near Abisko, Sweden - III_Bog_N3_3 | ecosystem: Environmental > Terrestrial > Soil > Wetlands > Peat | place: Sweden: Abisko...
CAACCGATCATCGACCTGATCGTCGCCATCCTCCGCTGTCTCGCCGGTCTGGCCGCCCCCGTTGCCGCCACCCAAGTTGCCGCCACGCCCGGCGCCGCAGGCACCATCGTCCCGCGCCGGGCGAGGTCCGGCCGACATCCCCGCCACCGGCTGCGCCCGCGGCAAACCCCGCTGCCCGAGACATCCGGCCGGTTGCGCGGTCCCGCGATGGCGGCCCGGTTCGCCGCCGCGCCGGGCGTCATGGCCAGGGCGGCCCACCACACCCCAAGCCCACGCCCGCCGCCCCAAGCCTGCGGCCCACCAAATCCGGCCTGACGCGCGGACGCAGCCGCACGCCCAAAACGTTACGATTTCAAAATGAACTGACGCCGGTCCGGGGCCGCCCGGCCCTGGCGGGGTCGAGGGGCAGCGCCCCTCGCCTTTTTTGCTACTCCGAGAGCCCCGCGTCGTTGGCCGCGTTGATGGCAATCGCCGTCCAGTCCCACTCGCCACGGCCTTGCGCGATGGCGGTCAGGTGACGGTCGCGCAGCACCGAGGCGAACGGCATCGGCACCTGCGTCTCCAGCGAGGCGGCCAGCGCCAGATTCACGTCCTTGGCGCCGAGGGCCAGCTTGAATCCGGCCGGCTGGAATTTCCGCTCCAGCATCAGGCGGCCGTAGTTGGTGTAGATCGGGCAACCGAAGATGCCGCGCGTCAGCAGCGCGTGCCAGGCGCGGGTATCGACGCCGCTTTTGCGCAGCAGGGCGAACGCCTCGCCCATCGCCTCGGTGGCCGAGCCGATCAGGAAATTGCCCGCGATCTTGCCCAGCGGGGCCGCGTCCGGCCGCTCGCCCAGGTCCTCGATGCCCTGGCTCAGCGCCTCCAGCACCGGGCGCACCCGCGCCTTTGCCGCCGCCGCCCCCGAGGTCATGATCCACAGCTTGCCGCTGCCCGCCGCCTCCGGCCGGCCGAACACCGGTGCCGCGACGAAATGGCTGCCGTGGGCGGCGTGCAGGTCCGCGAGCTTGCGGGCGAGTGCGACGCTGATCGTGCTCATGGAGAGATGCACGCCACCGCGCGGCAGCGCCTCCAGCAACCCGCCCGGCCCGCTCGCCACCTGCTCCAGCGCCGCGTCGTTGGCGACGATGGTGATGACGATGCCGGACGAAGCCGCCTCCGCCGGGGTTGCGGCCTGGGTGGCGCCGCGCGCGACGAAGGGCGCCGCCACGCTGGCCGTGCGATTGAACACGCTGACCTTATGCCCGGTCTCCAGCAGGCGCCCGGCGATGCCGCCGCCCATGCCGCCAAGCCCGATGACGCCGATTGCCGTTCCGCTCATGTCCGTTGCCGCCCCATCCACGTGAAGTTCGCGCCGCTGCAAGTGAGCGGCGGCGGGCGTGCCGTCAAGCATCGTTGCGATCGGGGCTTTTCGGCGTGGTCGCCAGCGCATAGGCTGCGGCCGCGCCGCACGTAACGTTTGCGGTGCGACATCACTGGGGAAACACTTTCATGTTCAGACGGACACTGTTCGCGGGCGCCGCCGCGATGGCGTTGGCCACGCTGGTCGCCGCCGCGCCGGCCAGCGCGCAGATCAAGATCGGCGTCGCCGGCCCGATCACCGGCTCGCTCGCCAGCTTCGGCAAGCAACTGACCGCGGGCGCCGAGCAGGCAGTCGCCGACATCAACGCCAAAGGCGGCGTGCTGGGCCAGCAACTGGTGCTGGAAGAAGGCGACGACGCCTGCGACCCGAAGCAGGCGGTGTCGGTGGCCAACAAGTTCGCGGGCGAAGGGATAAAGTTCGTCGCCGGGCATTTCTGCTCGTCGAGTTCCATCCCGGCCAGCAAGGTCTACACCGAGGAAGGCATCCTGCAGATCACGCCGGCCTCGACCAACCCGGCGTTCACCGAGGGCGGTGCCTGGAACACCTTTCGCACCTGCGGGCGCGACGACCAGCAGGGCCAGTTCGCCGGCCCGTATATCGCGAAAGAGTTCAAGGACCGCAAGATCGCGATCCTGCACGACAACAGCACCTACGGCAAAGGCATTGCCGACCTGACCAAGAAGTACATGAACGCGGCCGGCAAGCAGGAAGTGCTGTATCAGGCGATCGTGCCCGGCGAGCGCGACTATACGGCATTGGTCAGCCGCCTGAAACTCGCCGGCATCGACCTGATCTATGTCGGCGGCTATCACCCGGAAATCGGCCTGATCACCAAGCAGGCGCGCGAGCAGGGCCTGAAGGCCACCGTCATCGGCCCGGACTCGATCAACACCAAGGAACTCTGGCAGATCACCGGCGATGCCGGCGAAGGCATCATGTTCACTTTCGCCCCCGACCCCGCCAATCGCCCGACCGCGGCGGCCGTGGTGAAGGAGTTCAAGGACAAGGGCATCAACCCGGAGGGCTACACGCTCTACACCTACGCAGCCATCCAGGAATGGGCCGCCGCCGCCACCAAGGCCGGCTCCGTCGATCCGAAGAAGGTCGCGGAAACCCTGAAGTCCAAGGGCCCGTGGGACACCGTGCTCGGCCCGCTGTCGTACGACAAGAAGGGCGACCTGACCAAGGCGGAATACGTCTGGTACATCTGGCACAACGGCGACTACGGCCAGATGTAACTCGGCTCGCCGCACCGACTGGCGACGGCAGAGGCCCGGGGGCGAAAATCCCCGGGCCTTCGCCTTATGGGGCGCCGATCGCGGCGACGAGGCCACGCACGTAGGCTTCGGTGCTATGCTCGCGCTCGAACCGCGCGGCCGCGTTGGCCCCCAGCCGCGCCCGCAGTGCCGGGTCGGCAATCAGTCTCTCGATTGCCTCGCGCATCGCCGCCACGTCGCCCATCGCCACGAACAGCGCATCCTCGCCGTCGCTCGCGTATTCCAGCGTGGTCGCGGTGCGCGTGATCACCCGCGCCTTGCCCAGCGCCGCCGCCTGCAACAGCACCATCTGCCCGGCAGACACGTCGTCCACCGACAGCGGCACCACCACCAGCAGCGCGCGGGCGACGGCTGCGATGTAGTCGCGGTCGAAGCAGCCGGTGACCACGCGGAGCTGCGGCGAGGCCGCGATGCCGGCGACGGCGGCGGCTGTGTCGCAGATGATGTCGAGCCGGCACGGCAGCCCGGCGATGGCGGCGGCGAGCGTGCGGTAGTCGCGCCCCGAGCGCCCGGCCGCCACGATCGCGCCGTCCATGCCGCCACCTGCGGCAGTGGCCGCCATCAGCCCGGCCGCACCGGTGACGGTGGTGCCGTACGGCACGAACGCGAAGCGGCAGCGGGAGGCAGGAAACTCCCGCGCATAGCGCGCCACCTCGCCGCTGGAATGGCAGATCGCGAGGTCGATCAGCGATAGGATCAGCGCGTAGTAGCGCCGGTAGATCGCATCCATGCGCGGCGAGCGGCGCGGCGTGATGATCAGCGTCTCGAACACGATCAGCGTGCGCAACCCGAACAGAAGGCGGATCGCGCCGAACACCAGCGCCTCGACATCCGAGCCGACGACGGCCGCCGTCGGGCGCGGCCGGCTGAACAGCAGCGAGCGCACCGCCGACCGCAGCGCGAACCATGCCAGCGTCGGGTAGACCCGCAACAGCAGCCCCGGCAGCGTCGCGTAGCGCAGGTTCAGCGACGCGCCGAAGAACCGGTGCGGCACGCCGAGCCGGCGCAGTTCGGTCGCAAACGGCTGGTCCGAGACGTCCTTGTCGTAGCGCGGAAAGAAATGCAGCATTTTTCGCTTTTGCCCGGCTGGGAGCGGGACGATTGGCGGCCTATTCGTCCAGTTTCGGGCGGCGGATGCGGTGATAGCCGCGGCCGAAATACACCAGCCCGTCATGCTCGGCGCCGTGCTCGATCGCCACCACTTCGCCAAACACCACGCTATGCGTGCCGATTTCGGTGATCTGCACGATGCGGCAATCGAATGCGACGACGGCCCCAAGCAACACCGGCGCGCCGGTGGCGAGCGTGTGCCACTGGCCGGCGGCGAAGCGGGCGCTCTGGTCCGCCTCCTTGCCGCCGAACACGCCGGAAATGTCCTCCTGCCCGGCGGCCAGCGTGCTGACGCACATCACGCCGTTTTCCAGCAGTGCCGGATGCGATTCGTTGCGGCGGTTGACGCAGACCAGCAGCGTCGGCGGCTCGTCGGTCACGCTGGTCACCGCCGAGGCGGTGAAGCCGAAGCGGCCGCCCGGCCCGTCGGTGGTGACGATGCTGACGGCTGCGCCGAAACGGGCCATCGCCTCGCGATAGCTCTGGCGATTCACCAAGGTCACGATGCGTCCCACTTTCCCGCCGTCTGGCCGAGTAGTTGCGCGCCTGCGCGGCAGCGGCAAGTGGCTTGCGGCGGCCCGCAGCCACGCGGGCGGCGCGGCGCTGCCATGCGGTGCCAATGAGGGCGCCGGCGCGCCGGCTTCGCCACAGTTGCCGCCCCGTGTCCCTGCCGCGTCTCCGCTCCGACCTGATGGCGTTCGCGCGCGCGCCGATGGCCGCCGCGACTCGGCAGCGCGCGCGCGCCGGCGTCGCCACCGGCATGGCGCTCGGCGCGCTGGCGTATTTCCTGTTCGCGCTGCACGACGCCTCGATCAAGTTCCTGGTCGGCCACGGCATCCCGGTGTGGGAGGTGCTGCTGTTCCGCAGCGCCATCATCGTCGGGTTCTGCCTGTCGATGGGCGGGCGGCATCTGCGGGCGCGCGCGCTGGCCACGCCGATCAAGCGCATCCTGCTGATGCGCGCCGGCATCACCCTGATCGCATGGCTCTGCTACTACAGCGCCGCGCGCGCGCTGCCGCTGGCGCAGCTGCTGACGCTGTATTTCGCCGCACCGATCATCACCACGCTGCTCGCCGTGCCGCTGCTGCGCGAGCGGGTGCCGCTGACCCGCTGGGTCTCGGTCGGCTGCGGCTTCGCCGGCGTCGTGGTCGCCTGCGATCCGGGCGGGGTGGCGCTGTCCTGGCCGACGCTGCTGGTGCTGACGGCGGCGACGTTCTGGGGCTATGCCGTGATCTTGATGCGCCAAACCGCGATGGCGGAGAGCAACCTGTTGCTGATGCTTTACACCAACGGGGTGTTCCTGCTGGCAACCGCGGTCGGCTGCGCCGCCATCCGCTGGCAGACGCCGACCTGGCCGCAACTGGCGCTGCTGCTCGCGGTCGGGGTCATCGGCTCGCTCGCGCAACTCGCGCTGTTCGAAGGCATGCGCCACGCCACCGCCTCGGTGATGGCGACGGTGGAATATTCCGCCCTGGTCTGGGCGTTCGTGCTCGGCTTCATCATCTGGGGCGACATCCCACGCACCGCCGTGTTCGTCGGCGCCGGGCTGATCCTCGCGGCCGGCGCGTGGCTGGTGGCCACGGAACGGCGACAGGCCGGCTGAGCGTCGCGGCGGAAGAAGGGAAACGCGTCACCTTGACGGCCGCCAGTCTGCTGAACCTGAGTTGGCTCAATCTGCTGGTCGGCGACATGCAGACCGGCTTCGGCCCGTTCGTCTCGGTGCGGCTGACCGTCGCCGGCTGGGACCCGGCGAAGATCGGCGACCTGCTCAGCATCGGCACCATCGCCTCGATCGCAGCCCAGGTGCCGGCCGGGCTGCTGGTGGACAGCACGCCGGCGAAGCGGTCGGTCGCGGCCGCCGCCATCGTCACCACCATGCTCGCGCTGCTCCTGGTCGCCGCCCGGCCGGGGTTCGTGCCGATGGTCGCGGCCGAAGTGTTGCAGGGCTTTGCCGGCGCGGTGCTGACGCTGGCGATTGCGGCGATCACGCTGACGCTGACCCCGCACGAAGCGCTCGGCGAACGGCTCGGCCGCAATGTCCGCTTCGCCGCCATCGGCGCCGCCAGCGGCTCGGTGGTGCTCGGGCTGGTCGGCAGCACCGTGGCACCGGCGATGGTGTTCGTGGCGGCGGCGGCCTGCGGTCTGCCGGCATTGTTGGTGCTGCGCAGGATTGCCGGGCCGCCCTTGCTGCGCGTGCGCAAACGCCGCCCCGGGCCGACGCCGGCGCCGGCGCCGGCGCCGCCGCGCTGGGCCAAGCGCCGCCTGCTGCGCGACCGCCGGCTGCTCGCCTTCATCGCCTGCGCCTTCGCCTTCCACCTCAGCAATGCCGCGCAACTGCCGCTGGCCGCGACTGAAGCGACACACCACGCCGACGGCTGGGCCGACATCGTCACCGGGGCCGCGCTGACCGTGCCGCAACTGATGGTGGCGGCCCTGTCGCCCTGGGTCGGCGCACTGGCCAACCGGCGCGGCCGGCGCTTCGTGCTGCTGCTCGGCTTCGCGGCCCTGCCCGCCCGCGCCCTGCTGTTCGCCGCCAGCAGCGCGCCGGCGATGGTGATCGGCGCGCAATCGCTCGACGGTGTCAGCTCCGCCGTGTTCGGCGTGCTGCTGCCGCTGGTGGTCGCCGACCTCACCCACACCGGCGGGCGTTTCAACTTTGCCCTCGGCCTGGTCTCGGTCGCCTGCGCGCTCGGGGCGTCGATCAGCAACCCGCTGGCCGGCGCGGTCGCCAAGGCGGCCGGGCTGCCGGCCGCGTTTCTGGTGCTCGCGGCCCTCGGCGCTGGCGCGGTCGCGCTGGTTTGGCTGATGATGCCGGAGACAGCCCCCTTGCGCGCCACGGCAGCGCCGGCGCGCCGTCGCGACAGCAAGCTGACCCCGGACCTCACATGAACCTGGATATTCACGTCGGCAGCCCGAAACTGGTGATCCATCAGGGCGAAGCGGTCTGGCTCGCCGATCCGGACGGGCAGGTGCGGCCGGACAGCGAGCGCGGCCTGCTGTTCCGCGACACCCGGATCATCAGCATCTGGCGGCTGTTCGCCAATTTCGCCGCCTGGGAGCCGCTGAACGGCGGCGCGCTCACGCATTTCCACATGCAGGCGTTCCTGACCAACCCGGCGATCCCGACGCAGGACGGCGAGATCGCGCCACGCACGCTGCTGCTGACGCTCGGGCGCTGGATCGAAGGCGGCGTCCACGAGGACATCGACATCGTCAACCACGGCAGCGGCCGCGCGACGTTCAACCTCGATCTCGTGCTGCGCTCGGATTTCGCCGACCTGTTCGAGGTGAAATCGCACCGGCGGGTGCGGCGCGGCCGCATGACCACGACGTGGTCGGAGGCCACGCAGCAACTGACGACGCTGTACCGCAACGGCGACTTCATGCGCGGCCTGACGGTGACCGCAAAGGCGCACACGCCGGCGGTGTCGGCCAACGGGCGGATCAGCTTCGCGGTCGATCTGGCGCCGGGCGAGGCGTGGCATGCCTGCCTGCTGACCGACCTGCACGATGACGAGACCGAGACGCTGATTGCGCCGAGCGCCTGCGCGCGCGACAGCTTCGCCTCGGCCAGCGCCGCCGAGGTCGCCGCCTGGCGGGCGGCGGCCACCAAGCTCGGCACGCCGAATGAGGAGTTTTATCGGTTCTACCATCAGGCGGTGGGCGACCTCGCGGCACTGCGGCTGCCGCGCTTGCGCGCGGACGGCATCGCAAACATGCCGGCGGCCGGGCTGCCCTGGTTCGCCGCGCTATTCGGCCGCGACAGCCTGATCGTGGCCTTGCAGTGCGTGCCGGTGACGCTCGCCTTCGCCCACGGCGCGCTGGACGTGCTGGGCGACTGGCAGGCACGCGAGCGCGACGATTCGCGGGACGCCGAACCCGGAAAAATCCTGCACGAATTGCGGCTCGGCGAACTGGCGCATTTCAGGCTGGTGCCGCACACGCCGTATTACGGCACGGCGGACGCCACACCGCTGTATCTGGTGCTGCTGCACGCGGCATGGCGCTGGACCGGCGAGCGCGCCCTGCTTGAGCGGCATCTGGCCACCGCCGAGCGGTGCCTCGACTGGATCGACAACTGGGGCGACCGCGACGGCGACGGGTTTCAGGAGTACCAGACGCGCGCGCCGCGCGGCTACGAGAACATGGGCTGGAAAGACGCCGGCGACGCGGTGTCGTACCCGGACGGCTCGCTGGTGCGCGGGCCGAAGGCGCTGTGCGAGTTGCAGGGCTATGTCTACGCCGCCTGGACCGGCATGGCCGAGATCTACACGGCAATCGGCAAGGATGACCGCGCCGCCGCGATGCGCGCCAAGGCGGCGGCGTTGTTCGCAAAATTCAACGACGAGTTCTGGGACGAAGCCTGGGGCGGCTACGCCTACGCGCTCGACGGCGAGAAGAAAAAAGTGCTGACCTCGGTGTCCAATGTCGGACATCTGCTGTGGTCCGGCATCGTGCCGCAGGAGCGCGCCGGCCGCGTGGTGGCGCGGCTGATGGCGCCCGAGATGTTCTCCGGCTGGGGCATCCGCACGCTGTCGGCCGGGCATCCGCTGTTCAACCCGATCTCGTACCACAACGGTTCGATCTGGCCGCACGACAACGGGCTGATCGCGCAAGGCTTCGCCCGCTACGGCTTCCGCGCCGAGGCGGCACGGGTGGCGCGCGCGGTCAGCGGTGCCGCGGCCTATTTCGCGCAGCATCAGGTGCCGGAACTGTATGCCGGGCTACAGCATACGGTGGCGCCGTTCCCGGTGCAGGTGCCGGGTGCGAACGTGCCGCAGGCCTGGGCGGCCGGCTCGGCGTTCTCGTTCCTGCAAGCCCTGCTCGGCATCGCGGCCGACGCACCGAACGGCGTGCTGCGGCTGGCGCCGGCGCTGCCGGCATGGCTGCCGGAGGTGACGCTGCGCGATATGCGCCTCGGCGCCGCCAGCTTCGACGTTCGCGTCTGGCGCGACGGCGAGGTTTCGCGGGTGGAGGTGCTGCGCGGCGACGCGGCTGCGGTCATCGTGCTGCCGACCGCGCTGGCCGGATAGGACGCCGCTATTCCGGATTGTGAGTGGCGGGAAAGCTGGCGGCGCGGCAAGAAAGCCGATGCTCTTCCCTTCGTGGCTGCCGTTCCTGCTCGGCCTGTTGACGGCCGTGGGTCCGATCTCGACCGACATGTACCTGCCGGCGTTCCCGGCCATCGAGGCGGCCCTCGGCGGCCGTGCCGGCACGGCGCAGGTGACGCTGGCGACGTGGTTCCTCGGGCTTGCCATCGGCCAGATCACGCAGGGCACGCTGTCGGACCGGTTCGGCCGGCGCGCGCCGCTGATCGGCGGCATCGCGCTGTACACCGTCGCTTCGGTCGGCTGCGCGGTGGCACCGGACCTGACGACGCTGTCGCTGATGCGCCTGCTCGCGGCCTTCGGCGGCTCGGCCAGCACGGTGATCCCGCGCGCCATCGTGCGCGACCTGTCGGACGGGCACGCCGCCGCGCGCATGATGGGCCAGTTGATGCTGGTGATGGGGGTCGCGCCGATCCTGGCGCCGACGCTCGGCGGCTTCGTGCTGGCCACCCTCGGCTGGCAGGCGATTTTCTGGCTGGTCGCGCTGTATGGCGCGATCTGCGGCGTCGTGGTCTGGCGCGTGCTGCCGGAGACGCTGCCGCCGGCGCGCCGGGTGCGCCTGGGGCTTGCCGAGCAGCTTGCCCGCTATGGCGCGATCCTGGGCGAGCGCGGCTTCATTACCCATGCCACCACCGGCGGCTTCGCCATGTTCGGCCTGTTCGCCTATATCGGCGGCGCGCCGGACGTGTTCATCGCCCGCTTCCATCTGTCGCCGACCCTGTTCGGCATGTTGTTCGGCGCCTGTGCCGCCGGCTTCATCGCCGCCTCGCAGATCAACCCCTCGCTGACGCGGCAGTTCGGGCCGGGGCCGGTGATGCGCTGGGCGATCCGCGTCTATGTCGTCGCCACGCTGGCGATGACGGTGATCGCCATCGCCGGCGTCGGGCCGTGGTGGAGCATCGCCGCGCCGGTGCTGCTCGCCATGACCAGCATGGGCTTCGTGCTGCCCAACGCCGCCGTCGGCGCGCTCTCCGGCCACGCCCGCCACGCCGGCAGCGCCTCGGCGCTGATGGGCACGATGCAGTTCTGTCTGGGCGCGGTCAGCGGCCTGCTGGTCGGCGTGCTGGCGGACGGCACCGCGCGGCCGATGGCGCTGCTGATGTTTTTCGGCGCGGCAGGTGCGGCGATTGCGGATTTGTCGCGGCCGAAGCGGCAGTTATAGTGTCATATCTCTACCTGCGTGCCCTGAGGATTCTGGCATGACGCTGATCGTCGGCATTCCGGCCTGCACCAAATCCATCGACGGACTGATCCAGCACGCGACACCCGCACGCTACGGCGCGGCACTGATCGGCGCGTCGGGCGCATACCCGATCCTGCTGCCGCCGGTCGGCGAGGGGCTGGTGGCGATGCTGGACCGGATCGACGGCCTGCTGCTGTCGGGCAGCCCGAGTAACGTGGAACCGCACCACTACGGCGTCGACGAGTCGGAAACCCCGGACCACCACGACCCGCATCGCGACGGCACCACGCTGCCGCTGATCCGTGCGGCCATCGCGCGCGGCATGCCGCTGCTGGCGATCTGCCGTGGCATCCAGGAACTGAACGTCGCCCTCGGCGGCACGCTGCACCAGCGCGTCCACGCCATGTCCGGGCGCCTCGACCACCGCGCCGGCCCCGGCACGCTGGAGGAGATGTTTCGTATGAAGCACAAAGTCACCCTGTGCGGCCACCTCGCCCGCATCGTCGGCGCCGACGAGATCACGGTGAACTCGCTGCACGGCCAGGCCATCGACCGCCCGGCCGATGGCGTCGCGGTGGAAGCGGTGGCGCCGGACGGCACCATCGAGGCGATCCGCGTGGCGACCGCGCCGGGCTGGGCGTACGGCGTACAATTCCATCCCGAGTGGCACTACGCCCACGACGCGCCAAGCCGGGCGATTTTCCGCGCGTTCGGGGATGCCTGCCGGGCCTACGCCGGGCTGAAGCGGGCGGCGGTGGATCGGCCGCTGCCGTTCGAGCCGTTGCAGCCGAACGCCGAGACGGTCGCGGCGATGCAGGCGGCGCGGCGCGGAGAACTGTCGACCGCTGGAACGCCCGCGGCGCTGCTCGCGAGCCTGAATGCGGACGATTAGTTACAGCGCCTACCCCAAAATCCCCTGCACCTTCTCCGCCACCGCCAGTCCGAGCCGGCGCTGCATCGCCTCGGAAAAATGCACGCCGTCGACACCGTCGGTCTCGATGTGGTCGCCGGCGTTCAGGAAGGCGGCGCCGGTGGTTTTCGCGACCGACTCGTACAGCGGCGCCATCGCCACCGTCTTGGCGTGGCCGCCCTCAAACATGTCCTGGAAAAACGCGCTCAGCGTGCCGAGCGGCGGCGGGGCAACAAGCAGAATTTTCGGGTTCGGATAGGTGGTGCCGACGCCGCCGTCCAGCGTGCGGACGAGGTCGATCAGGCGCTTGGCGCCCCAGGCGATGCGCCCGGCCGGGCGCGCCAGATGCGGCTTCACGTCGTTGGTGCCGAGCATGATGATGACGAGATCGAGCGGCAGATGGCTCGCCAGCGCCACCGGCAGATAGGCGCTGCCATCGGCGCCGGCGCCGGCGACCGGCATCAGCGGGTCGGGCGCATCGGTGGTGCGGCCGTTCAGCGCCTCCTCGATCACCTCGATGCCGTCGCCGAGCGCGGCCGCCATGACATGCGGCCAGCGCTGTTCACGCGCGTAGCGGCCGGTGGTCGGCGGGGTTTCGACCGGGATAAAACCCCAGGTGTTGGAATCGCCGAAACACAGCACCCGCTTGTTCGCCATTTTGTCCCCCGTCGCGTTCGCCACCAGACTAGCAGGAGTCGCCTAATCGTCCCACTCCACCAACGCGGGATTGCCGCAGCCGGGCAGCGCCGCCAGGATTTCCGTGCGATAGGCCGGATTCATCGCCACCACCTGCCGCACGCCGCGCGCCGCCAGCGATGCGGGGGCGACGATGGCGTGGCCGCTGCCGGGGATGAATTTGCCTTGTTTGGCCGGGTTGATGTCCACCACGCAGTCGATTTTTGTCCCGTCGGGATCGACAAGATTTGCCAGCGTGACCCCCTTGGCGCCGGCGCCCCAGAGTGCCACCGGACCATCCAGGCCGAACAGGCGTGCGTGCCACGCGGCAAGTTTTGCCGGCTCGGCGGCGGCATAGGCGCGGGCGAGGGTGGCGATGTCGCCCGGCCCTTCCGGCAAAGGTGCGGTGCCCAGCCCTGCATCGGCCCACAAATACTGGCCGCCGAACACGGTGCTGACCGCGATGTCGGCGAACCCGGCGCGGGCGAAGGCACCGGCCAGCGAGCCGGCGGAAAACAAGGAACAGTGCTCGTAGAAAAAATCCCACAGCACGATATGCCGCAAACTCCAGGCGACGTCCGGCGTCTCGAAGAACACGCGGGCACGCGGCGCTTGGCGCAGCGCCGCGCGGACCGCGCGCAGCAGCGCCAGCGGATCGGCCAGATGCTCGATCACGTGGCGGCAGACCACGATGTCGGCTTGCGTGTCGGCGCTGTCCGGCCCGTACAAACGGCGCTCGAAGCGCAGCGCGCCGTCCGCCTCCGGGCCGCCATAGGACGGGTCGAAGCCGATCCCAACATTGCCGGCGCCGGGCCATGCCACCAGACGGCGCAGGAAATCGCCCTGGCCGCAGCCGACCTCGACGATGCGGGCACCGCGCACGCCGCGCACCTGCACCAGATGCGCGGCCAGCGCGTCCAGATGCGCGGCAAACGCCGGCGAATGCGCTTGCGCGTTGTCGTAGCCGGGGCCGTAGCGCAGCAGTGCCGGATCGAAGGCGGCGTTGTAGACGAAGCCGCAGCCGTCGCAGGCGACCATCGCCAGGGTCCCGCAGGGCACCGCGCGCGCGGCGTCCGGCGTCGGTTCCGGGCGGTTCTGATGCACCGGCACGCGGGCCCGATGCAGAAACGGCGGCGGTGCGGCGGCACCGCACAGCGGGCATTGCGCGATCATCGGGCAAGCGCGTCGGCGATGGTGTCCCCCAGCCGGTAGCGCGGCACGAACCCGGTGGCGCGGCGCAGTTTTTTCGGGTCGGCGACCATCCACAGCGGCTCACCTTGCCGCAGCGTCCTGGCGCCGAGCCGGATCGGATGCGCGTGCGCCCCGGCCACCCGGCGCACCAGTTCGCCAAGCGTGACCGGGCGGCCGGTGCCGATGTTGACCGGCCCTTCGGCCGGCGACAGCACAAGGCGGGCGATCGCCTCGCCGGCGTCGCGCACGTCCATGACGTCGCGCGTCAACTCGGCCGGACCGACCGGCAGGTCGCTGCCGTCTCGCACCGCCGCGAGCAGGCGCGGCAGCAGCCGCCCTTCCGCCTCGTGCCGCCCGACCGGCAGGAACAGGCGGGCATTGGCGGCGCTGATACCGCATTGCGCGGCGAAGGCAGCCGCCGCCGTCCAGGCGGCGAGCTTGGCGGCGCCATACAGCGAGGCCGGGCGGGTCGCCCGCGTCTCCCGCCACGGCGCGCGGGCGGGGTGCGACCAGTCGTATTCCGCACAGGTGCCGACCAGCACAACGCGCTTGCCGCCGGCTGCGGCAAACTGCCGCAGCAGGTCCAGGCTGGCGCCGACCCAGTCGAGATTTTGGTCCGATTGCCAGAACGCGCCGTGGTCCGTCACCCA
>Ga0302279_10005851_pt1 | contig 13462 bp, 7 predicted proteins | sample III_Bog_N3_3_FD_194541 | JGI IMG/M metagenome (GOLD analysis project Ga0302279, IMG submission 194541) | Peat permafrost microbial communities from Stordalen Mire near Abisko, Sweden - III_Bog_N3_3 | ecosystem: Environmental > Terrestrial > Soil > Wetlands > Peat | place: Sweden: Abisko...
ATCCGGCGCCCTCAACTACCGCAGCACGGTCCTGTCGGCATTGCATGAAGTCGACAACGCCCTGAACGCCTACGCCGCCGATCGCGCCCGCGACGCGGCCCTGGCCGACACCGTCGCGCAAAACGCCGAGTCCGCGGATTTGGCGCGACAGCGCTACGCCAGCGGCCTGGGCGCCTATACCGACGTGCTCGACGCCCAGCGGACGCTGCAGCAGAACGCACTGCTGTCGGCGGACGCCCGGACCGCCGTGTCCATCGATCTGGTGGTGATTTACAAGGCGCTGGGCGGCGGCTGGGACGCCGCCTGAGGTCTTGGCGCATGGGCGAGGGCTGTGGCAAAGCCGAAAATCCACGCTAAGACTGGGAGCTGCGCGGCAGGCGCCGTTCGCGGCGCGGCTGACTGATTTGGTTGCGCATCAGAACTCCAGAGCCAGAGCCCTGACCTCCATGTCCTCGCCCAAAGACGACGCGACCAAGGCCGAGCCGGTCGGCCGTTCCTCCATCTGGGCGCGGCTGACGGAGCATCCCCTGGCGCGGGTCGGGCCCGGCCTGATCACGGGGGTGGCCGACGACGATCCCAGCGGCATCGCCACCTATTCCCAAGCCGGGGCGCAGTACGGCCTCAACATGCTGTGGACCATGCCGCTGTGTTTCCCCCTCATGGCGGCGATCCAGTCCATGTGCGCGCGTATTGGCCGGGTCACGGGCAGGGGCCTTGCGGCCAACATCAAGACCGCCTTCCCCCCTTCGGTGCTGCGCGTCGTCGTCCTGCTGCTGCTGGTCGCCAACACGTTGAATATCGCCGCCGATCTCGCGGCCATGGGCGAGGTCGGGGAACTGGTGACCGGGATCAATCGCCACCTGATGACCGTGTTCTTCGTGCTGGGAACTTTGCTTTTGCAGGTTTTCGTTCCCTACCACCGCTACGTCAAATTCCTGAAGTGGCTAACCCTGTCCCTGCTGGCCTATGCGGCGGTGCTGTTCACCGTGCATGTGCCGTGGCGTGAGGTGGGGCTGCGCACGGTCATGCCCCAGTTCAAGCTGGGCGGCGCCGCGGCCATGGTGGTGGTGGGCGTATTCGGCACCACCATCAGCCCCTATCTGTTCTTCTGGCAGGCATCCGAAGAGGTCGAGGACATGCAGGCCATCAAGGGCGCAAAGCCGTTGCTGCAGGATCCCGCCGCCTCGGGCAAGGAGCTTCGCCGCATCCGCTGGGACACCTGGAGCGGCATGTTCTATTCCGACATCTCCGCCTACTTCATCATCCTGGCGACGGCGGTGACGCTCCATGTGGCGGGAATCACCGACATCCAGACCGCAGCCCAGGCGGCCAGCGCCCTGCGTCCCTTGGCCGGCCAATTCGCCTTCATGCTGTTCGCGGTCGGTATTCTCGGCGTCGGCTTGATCGGGGTGCCGGTGCTGGCCGGCTCAGGCGCTTACGCCCTGTCTGAAGCCATGGGCTGGACATGGGGCTTGGAACGCAAGACCAAGGACGCCAGAGGCTTTTACGGCGTCATTATCGTCAGCGTCCTGATGGCGTTGGTCATCCAATACTCGCCGATCAATCCGATGAAGGCCCTGTTCTGGAGCGCGGTGATCAACGGCGTGGTGGCCGTGCCACTGATGGCGGTGATCATCATCCTGGTGTCCAAGCCATCGGTGATGGGCAAATACACCGCCAGCCGGCCCCTGGTGGTGCTGGGGTGGATCGCCACGGCCATCATGGGGGCGGCTGCCGTCATGATGCTCCTGCCGCAATAGAAAGGCGCGCGATTGCGACTGCTATTGGTCGAGGACAACGCCGCGCTCGCCGGGCTGCTGGTCTCCGGATTGGAAAAGTGCGGCTTCGCCGTGGACGTGACCCACACCGTGGCCGGCGCCGAGGAGAGTCTGCTGGGCGGCCGTTTCGCCGCCGTGGTGCTCGATCTGGGCCTGCCGGACGGCGACGGCCTGCACTGCCTGTGGGACCTGCGCCGCCGGGGCGAGCGCACGCCCGTGCTGATCCTGACCGCGCGCGGCAGCGTGCGCGACCGGGTGGAGGGCCTGAACGCGGGCGCTGATGATTACCTCACCAAGCCCTTCGCCACCGAGGAGCTGGTCGCGCGCTTGCAAGCCCTGCTGCGCCGGCCGGGGGAACTGCTTGGCAACCGCCTGGAGGTGGGCGACCTGGCCTTGGACGTGGTGGCGCGGCAGGTCTTCGTGGCCGGGCGGCCCGAGCTGTTTTCCGCACGCGAAATCGAGCTTTTGGAGCTGCTCATGCGCCGGGCGGGGCGGGTCGTGCCCAAGGGCTTCGTGGAGGACCATCTGTTCGGGCTGGACCAGCCGGTGGGCTCCAACGCCGTGGAGGTGTCCATCCATCGGTTGCGCAAGCATCTGCAGGACATGGGCGCGGCGGCCAATGTCCATACCGTCCGGGGCGTGGGCTACCTGATCGCGGCGGAACGGCCGTGAAGGTCCGCTTCGGCTCGACTTTTTCACGGATCATCTGGCTTCAGGTCATCGCCATAGCCGCCACCTCGGTGATCATGCCCGTGGCGGTGCTGCTCCTGCTCAATAAGACGGTCACCGCTTACCAGCACCGGATGCTGCAACAGCACGAGCAGCCCCTGCTCAAGGCGCTCAGCCTTGGGAGTCAAGGCTTGGTCCTGGCCCTGCCCGACAATCTGCGCGCCCTCTACGCCCAGGGCGCTGGCGGCTTCGCCTTCGCCGTGCTGGATCGCGCCGGGCAAGTGCGCTTTTCCTCCGCGCCCGGCCAGCAGGGCCTGTCTCCGTCGCCTCCCACGGGAGATCAGACGATCTGGTTCAACACCGGCATCCGCCAGGGCGTCGACTATTATGGCGCGAGCTTTCCCGAACAGGTGGGCGGGCAACCGGTGTGGATCCAGGTTGGGCAGAATCTGGAAGACCCAGACGTGGTCATCGACGACATCATGGCCCACTTCATCCCCCAGATCGCCGCCCTGACCTTGGGCATATTGCTTCTGCTGCTCACCGCCGACGTGCTGATCGTGCGGCGAGCCCTGACCCCCGTGCTCCGGGCCTCGCGCATGGCGGAGGCGATCAGCCCCAGCCGGATCGACGTGCGCCTTCCCCTGACCGGCATGCCCGAGGAAATCCTGCCCCTGGTGCGCGCGGTCAATCAGGCGCTCGATCGCCTGGAGCAGGGCTTTCGCGCCCAGAGAGATCTGACCGCCGATGTGGCCCATGAGCTGCGCACGCCCCTGGCGGTGCTCAGGATGCGCACCGAGGCCCTGGAGGACGCCGCCGCCCGAAGCGCGCTGCAGGGCGATCTGGATCTGATGAGCCGGATCGTCAGTCAGCTGCTGGTGATCGCCGAGGTCGAGACCGCCGTTGTGGCGCCGGAAGACCGAGCCGATCTGCGCGCCGTCAGCCTGGAGGTCGCCGCGCTTCTGGCGCCCTTGGCCCTGGCGCGGAACAAGACCATAGAGGTCACCGGCGCCCGATCGCCGGTGTGGGTTCGGGGCCAGCCGGACTTTCTGTTCCAGGCCGTCCGCAATCTGGCGGAGAACGCCGTGGCGCACACCGGCCCGGATACCGCCGTGACCATCGACGTCGCCAAGGACGGGTCGGTCAAGGTGATGGACCGGGGTCCGGGCATTGCCGAGGCCGAGCGCGACCTGCTGTTCCAGCGGTTCTGGCGCAGCCGACGCGCCATGGGCTCGGGCGCAGGGCTCGGCCTGTCTATCGTCGGCCGGATCGTCAAGGCGCACGAGGGCCTGATTAGCGTTCAGTCACGGCGCGGGGGCGGCGCTGTGTTCAAGATCAGCTTGGCGGCGGCTTCCGCTCCCGCCCACCCCAAGCCGCCGCGATAAGCGCTGGTCGCTGTAAGTCTGCCGTAAGTGAGATGGATTATCGAACGGCGCAGCGCTGTTTCGGCCCGCACCGAGACAGCGCGACCGTTTTTGCTGACCCTTCGGCAGACCTGATGAATTCCATTGTCGCCCGTCCGCCCCAGCGTCGCATCCTGGGGCTGGTGGTTCTCGTCGTCATTGCGGGCCTTTTGACTGGGGTCGCCATGGCCGTGGGAGTCATCGTTCTGTCGCCGATCCCATCCGCAACGCCGCTTGCGTCCGTGTCCGTTGGCCACGTCCCGGTTCCGGCGCCTGGCGCCGGAGTTCAGGCGGGTCAACTCCGCCGCGCCATCGACGGCTTGGGCCGTCGCCCCGCGCCCGGCGCCTGACGGACACGCGAGGCTCTATCATCATGATCAGACACCCGTCACCGGCCGAAGGGCCGACTCAGGGGCTTTCCGCCAAACGACAGTGGACGATCCTGGCCTCCGTGGGCGTGGGCGCGGCGGTCCTGTTGCTCCTACTGCCCCCCGTGGCCCGCCTGTTGACCCCCCAGCCCCCGGCGGCGGCGGCGCCCGCCCCGCCGGGCAGCTTCACGGCCACCGACGAGCAATGGGCCACCTTGAAATTTGTTCGGGTTCAGGCGAGCGACTTTCAGGCCCAACTGCAGACCGAAGGCAAGATCGCAACCGACGACGACGCCACCACCCAGGTGTTCTCGCCCTATTCCGGCCGGGTGACCCGCATCCTGGTCAAGGCGGGCGACCGGGTGAAAGCGGGCCAGCCGCTGTTCGAGGTGCAGGCGTCGGAATTCACCCAGGGCCAGAGCGACCTGGCCGTCGCCTCGGCCCAGGTCCAGCAGGCCGAGGCCAACGAATCGCGCCTGCACGCGCTCTATCTGTCGGCCGGAGGCGCTCTGAAGGATTGGCGCCAGAGCCAGTCTGATCTGGCGGTCGCCCAGGCGGCGTTGCAGGCCGCGCGCGGCCGGCTCAGGATTCTTGGCAGGACCGACGCGGAGATCGCCGCCCTGGAGCGCGCCGGATCGGGAGGCGGGGGCGCCGCCATGGTCACCGCGCCCATTTCAGGCGTGGCGACCCAGCGCCTGATCGGCGTGGGGCAGAACATCGCAAGCGTCACCAATGGCGGCTCAAGCGCGGCCTTCGTGATCAGCGACCTGTCCAAGGTCTGGCTCACCGCCGATGTGCGTGAAGCCGACAGCGCCTTGGTTCATCTGGGCCAGACCGTGGAGGTGCGGGTGCTTGCCCTGCCCGGCCGTGTGTTCAGGGCCCAGATCGACTTCGTGGCGCCGAGCATCGATCCGACCACCCGTCGGCTGGCCGTGCGCGCGGTCCTGCCCAACCCCGCGGGGCTGCTCAAGCCGGAGATGTTCGCCAGCTTCGCCCTGGCCGCGGGTCCCGGGCGCAAGGCGGTTGGCGTGCCCGAGGATGCGGTGATCTTCGAGGGCGACACGGCGCGGGTGTGGGTGGCCCATCCCGCAAGCAGGACCCTTGAGCTGCGCCAGATCAGCGCCGGGCCGGCGGACAATGGGCAGGTGCAGGCGACGTCTGGGCTCAATGCGGGAGACTGGGTGGTGACCAGTGGATCGCTATTCATCGACCGCGCCGCCAAGCCTGATTGACCATGAACAGGCTTGTCGGCTTCGCACTGCGCCATCAGGCGCTGATGCTGGTGTTCCTGGCGGCGGTCTTCCTCGCCGGGATCATAGGCTTCATCCAGCTCAACATCGAAGCCTATCCCGACCCCGTCCCGCCAATGGTGGAGGTGGTCACCCAGGACAGCGGCGCCTCGGCCGAGGAGATCGAGCGCTACATCACCATTCCCATCGAAATCCAGATGGCGGGCATTCCCCATGTGACCAGCGTGCGGACCATCTCCCTGTTTGGCCTGTCCGACGTGAAGGTCCAGTTCACCTACGACTTTAGCTACGATGAGGCCGAGCAAAGGGTCATCAACCGCCTGACCCAGCTGTCGGCCCTGCCGGGCGGCGCGCAGCCGCAGATCTCGCCCGAAAGCCCCATCGGGGAGATCTATCGCTATCGGGTTGTGGGCCCGCCGGGTTATTCCGTCACCGACCTTAAGACCTTGCAGGATTGGGTGCTGGAGCGCCGCTTCAAGGCCGTGCCCGGGGTGATCGACGTCACCGGCTGGGGCGGCAAGACCAAGACCTACGATGTCTCCGTCGACAAGGCCAAGCTGATCGCCTACGGCCTGACCCTGCCCCAGGTGCTGCAGGTGATCTCCGCCAGCGACGTCAACGTCGGCGGCCAGACGGTCAATTTCGGGCCCCAGGCGGCGATCGTGCGCGGCGTGGGCCTGATCCAGTCCGTCGACCAGCTCGGCGCCACCATGCTGACCGCCAACAACGGCCTGCCGGTGCACCTGCGCGATGTGGCGACCATCTCGGTGGGCCACCTGCCGCGCCTGGGCATCGCCGGCCAGGATGATGACGACGACATCGTCCAGGGCGTCGTTCTGATGCACCGCGGCGAAAAGAGCATGCCCACCATCAAGGCGGTGGAGGCCGAGGTCGCGCACATCAACTCCGCCGGAATTCTGCCGCCGGGCGTGACGATTCAGACCATCTACGACCGTAGCGACCTGATCAGGGTCACCACTCACACCGTGCTGCACAACATGCTGGAAGGCATGATCCTGATCTTCCTGGTGCAGTGGATATTCATCGGCAACCTCAGAAGCGCGGCGGTGGTGGCCGTGACCATCCCGTTCGCCTTGTTCTTCGCCGTCCTGATCATGGTGCTTAGAGGGGAATCGGCCAACCTGCTGTCGGTGGGCGCGGTGGACTTCGGCCTGGTGGTCGACGCCACGGTGATCATGGTTGAGAACATCTGCCGCCACCTGGCCGAGGCTGGGGGCGGTCGGCGCGGGCCGATCGTCGCCCGCGGCGGGGTCATCCGCGAGGCGGCCGGCGAGGTGTCCAAGTCGATCGTGTTCGCCGCGGCGATCATCATCGCCAGCTTCCTGCCCCTGTTCACCCTGACCGGAGTTGAAGGCCACATCTTTGGCCCGATGGCCAAGACCTACGCCTACGCCATCGCGGGCGGCCTCTTGGCCACCTTCACCGTCACCCCGGCGCTCAGCGCGCTGCTGTTGCCGGGTCGGATGAGCGAGGAGGACACCTGGCTGGTGCGCAAGCTGCGCGATCTTTACCGACCCGCGCTTACTCTCGCCCTGGCTAACCGTATCCTGACGGTGGGCGGCGCGGCCTTGCTCATGGCCCTCGCCGTGCTGGCCGCGCGCGGCCTGGGACTGGAGTTCCTGCCGCACCTGGAAGAGGGCAATTTTTGGATCCGCGCCACCATGCCCCTGTCCGTCTCGCTGGAGGCCAGCGAAGCCAACGTCGACAGGATGCGTCAGGTGATCAAACGCTATCCGGAGGTGGTCACGGTGGTGTCCCAGCATGGCCGGCCGGACGACGGCACCGACTCCACCGGATTCTTCAACGCGGAGTTCTTCGTGCCGCTGAAGCCCTTCGACACATGGCCTTCGGGCATGGACAAGGCCAAGCTGACCCGGCTGCTCAGCGATGACCTGACCCGGACATTTCCTGGCGTGGATTTCAACTTCTCGCAGAACATCCAGGACAACGTGGAAGAGGCGTCCTCTGGCGTGAAGGGCGAGAATTCGCTCAAGCTGTTCGGCCCGGATCTGGGCGCGCTGGAGACCACAGCCGCCAAGATCAAGGACGTGATGGCCACGGTGCCGGGCATCACCGACCTGGCGGTGTTCAATTCCCTGGGCCAGCCCACGGTGCGCATCGATGTGGACCGCGAGCGCGCGGCTCGCTATGGCCTCACCCCAGGCGACGTCAACAACACCGTTCAGGCCGCCATCGGCGGGCAGTCGGCCGGCAATCTGTATGAGCCCGGCAGCGACCGGAATTTCCCGATCATGGTGCGGCTGGACCCCAAGGACCGATCGAGTCTGGACGAAATCAAGCGCATCACGGTTGGCGCGACCAATCCCGGCGGCGGGACGGTGCAGGTCCCGCTGACCGACGTGGCGGACGTAAGCTACACCTCCGGCGCGGCCTTCATCTATCGCGAGGGGCAGGAGCGCTACATCCCCATCAAGTTCAGCGTGCGCGGCCGCGACCTGGGCGGAGCGGTGGAGGAGGCCCAGAAAAAGGTGAAGCAGGCTGTGCTCCTGCCGGGTGGTTACCGTGTGGAATGGGTGGGCGAACTGGGCGAGATGCAGGCGGCGCTGACGCGGCTCGCCGTCGCGGTTCCAGTCAGTCTGTTGCTGGTCGGCCTGCTGTTGTTCACCAATTTCGCGGTCATCAGCGACACCTTGCTTGCGATGAGCGTGCTGCCCATGGCCATGATCGGCGGCATATTGGCCCTGTTCCTCACCGGCACGCCCCTCAGCGTGTCGGCGGCCATCGGTTTTATCGGTCTGTTCGGCGTTTCGGTCATGAACGGGATTCTCGTGCTGTCGGCGTTCAATCAGCAACTGGCGGAGGGATTGGGACGGCGCGACGCTATCCTGCGCGCCTGCGAAACCCAGCTGCGGCCGGTGGTGATGACCTGCATCGCCGCCTGCGTGGGCCTGGCGCCGGCGGCCATCTCCACGGGGATCGGCTCGCAAGTGCAGCGGCCGCTGGCGCTTGTCGTGGTGGGCGGCATCACCCTGGCGCCGGTCCTGATCCTGATCGTGCTGCCGGTGCTGATTGATCTGTTCTCCCGCAGGCCCACGCGCGACCTTGGCGACATGGAGGTAATCCCTTGATCAGCCTGGCTCGGTCCGCGTCATTTCTCGCGCCGGCGCTGGCGGCGGGGCTGGTCGGTTGCGCCGTCGGTCCGGACTTCCACGCGCCGGCGCCGCCGTCCATGCAAGTCTATGCGCCCGGGCCCGAGCCCCAGCCGACGGTCCGCCCCGTGGACGCCCAATGGTGGCGCGCCTTCGGCTCGCCCGAACTGGACGCCATGGTGGACGAGGCGCTCAAGGTCAATCCGGACCTGAAATCCGCCGACGCCGCCCTGCGCCAGGCCCGAGCCCTGTACAAGGCTCAACAAGGCGCCCTGTTTCCCTCTCTAGACGCCGGCTACCAAGGCGAGCAGGCCAAGAACAGTGGCTCCATCGCGCCGCCTCTGGCCGACAACAGCGAACTCTACAGCCTGCACACCGCCCAGCTGACGGTGACCTACCCCATCGACATATTCGGCGCGGTGCGCCGGCAGACCGAGACAGCCAAGGCGCAGGCGGACGCGGCTCGTCTCCAGTACGAGGCCGCGCGCACGAGCCTGATCGCCAATGTCGCGGCGGCGGCCTTTCAGCAAGCCGCCCTGGCCCGCCAGGCGGACGGCGCGCGTCTGACGGCCGACGACGCTCGCCGGGCGCTGGAGCTCACGCGCAAGCAGGCGGCGCTGGGCGAACTGGGTCAAGCGGACGTCGCCCTTCAGGAGGCCGCCCTGGCCCAGGCGGAGCAGGCCTTGCCGCCGCTGCAAAAGAGTCTGGCGCAGCAGCGCAGCGCCTTGGCCATATTGCTGGGCCGCGAACCCGGTCAAGGCGCCCCGCCCGACCTGGATCTGGACCGCCTGACCCTGCCGCAGACGCCTTATCTTTCGCCGGCCGACCTGGTCCGAAGGCGGCCGGATGTGGGCGCGGCGGAAGCCAATCTGCACGCCGCCAGCGCCCAGGTCGGGGTGGCTATCGCCGCTCGGCTGCCCAACATCTCGATCGGCGCCAGCGTCGGGGGGGCCAGCACCCAGCTGCGCGACCTTCTGACCTCCGACAACAGCTTCTGGACGGTCACCGCCGGATTCACCCAGCCGATCTTCGAGGGCGGCGCTCTGCAGCAAAGACAGCGGGCCGCCGAGGCCGCGCTGGATCAGGCCAAGGACCAGTACCGCAGCACCGTTCTGCAGGCGCTCAAGAACGTGGCCGATTGCCTCGACGGCCTTGCGCGCGACGGCGGGACCTTCAAGGCGGCGCAAACGGCCGAGGCCGCCGGCCGGCGCAGCCTGGCCTTCGTCCGCGCCTCGCGCCAGGCCGGCGAAGTGGGCGTGCTGCCGGAGTTGAGCGCCGAGCAGACCTACGCCCAGGCCCAGGCCGCCCTCGCCGCCGCCGACGCCGCGCGGTACGCGGACGCGGCGGCCCTGTTCCAGGCGCTCGGCGGCGGGGCCTAATGGTCCCGCGGGTCGTCCCGGGTCGGGGGGCTGGGCCGGCCGAGCGATGAAATCGGCAGCTCGTGGCGGTGGACCGGACACAGATAGGCGTGGATCAAGGCCGGCAGGAACAACAGGGTCAGAACCGCGCCGCTGAGCGCGCCGCCGACGATGACATCGGCCATGGGCCCGAGGATTTCCGAGCCGACCTGACCGCGAAACACAACAAGAGGCGCGAACACCATCGCCACCAGGAGCGTCGTCAGAACAATGGGCGCCGCGCGATCGACCGCCGATTCCTTGACGATATTCAGCGTCCAGGGCGCCTTGCGCGCGGCGGCCATGTCGCGCGGCCGCGACACCAGCAGGATGGCGGTGCGGGTCGACAGGCCGAACAGGGCCACGAAGCCGGCGATCGATCCCAGCGACAGCACGCCGCCGGTGAGCGCCACCGCCGCCGCGCCGCCGGCGAACGCGAAGACCGTGGAGCCGAGGATCAAGAACGCCATTCTCCGATCACGGAAGATCAGCAACAGAAGGCCGATCATGGCCAAGGCCGCCAGGGCGCTGTTCACCAGCAGCGCCAGGCGGTCGGCGGCGGCGGCGGCGCCGATGTCCGCGAAGGACAGGAAAACGCCAGGGGGCAGCGCGAGCTTGGCGACGCCAGCCTTCGCCTCGCGCCCGAAACGGCGGGCGTCGGCGGGAGACGGATTGGCGGTGACCACCTCCCGGCGTAATCCGCCCTCGTGCTGGATCAGGGTCCGGCCATCGGTCAGATAAACGTTGGCCACGCTCTTGAGCGGGGTGGACAGGCCCGAACTGGACCGCAGGAGCAGCCGGTCTATGCCTTCGGGGTCGCGCCTGAGGCTGTCGGGTCCGACCACGGCCAGATCGATGGCCCGGCCGTTTTCGTAGACCTGGGCCACGGTCTTTCCCGAAAACGCGGCCTGGACCGTTTCCATCACGTCCGCGGCCGACAATCCGTACAGGGCTAGTCGCTTGAAATTCAGGTCGATGCGGACAGAAGGCGCGCGCGGGCCGGTGGTGATGGAAACTTCCCCCGCGCCAGGCAAGGCGCGCAGGCCGCCGGCGACCTGTTCAGCGGCGGCGTCGATCTTGCTCAGGTCATCGCCGTAGATGGAAACCGCGAACGGAGCGCGGTCCTCGGGCGCCGTCTGAAGCAGGCCCAAGCCCGGACGAATTTGCGCGTTGACGTCGGGAAAGCCCGCCAGCACGGTCTGGAGCTTTTGCTGAATCCGATCCTGGGCGCCGGCGCTGAGCTTGGGGTCGAGATCCAGATCGATGTCGCTCTGCTCCGGTCCCCATGCGGTGAAGTCGGTGGGATCCCGGCCGATCCGTTCGACGGCGCGAACCACGCCGGGCGTCGACAGGGCGGCCTGGGTCAGGCCCGAACCGATGCGCCCCATGGCCGATAGGGAGGTGGAGGTCGGCGCCTCGAAATGGGCGACGAGACGGCCGTCGTGGAAGGTGGGCGTGGCGGGGCGACGCGACAGGGCGAAGGCGCCCACCGTGACGACCAGCGCCAAGACGAACACGCTCTGCGCCCACCGCGCGTCATGGCACCTGTGCATGATCCAGTCGGCGTACCGGTCCTTGAGGCGCGCGACCGCGCCCCGTTCCGCCCTCGGCCTGACGCCTTGCAAGAGGAGTAGCGCCGTGGCCGGCGTCAGACAGATTGACACGGCCAGGGACGCGATGGACGCGATGATCGTGATCACGGCCAGAGGCCTCAGGAAGGGGCCTAGCACTCCGCCCACGAACATCATCGGGGCCAGGGCGATGTCGATCAGCAAGGTGGCGTAGATCACCGGCGACCTCACCTCAAGCAGGCCCGCCAGGATCGCCTGGGCGGCTCTGGCGCGACCGGCCCGCGCCTGGCGCAGTCGACCGACGATGCTTTCCACGTCGATCACCGCGTCGTCGATGACGATGGCGGCGGCGATGAACAGTCCGCCCAAGGTCATGGTGTTGAGGGTCAGTCCCAAGGCCTTGATCGCCACCACCGCGGCCATCAGCGATGGCGCGATGGCCAGGAAAACCGCCAGCACGGCGCGCGCGTCCCGCAGCACGACCAGGAGGATCAGAGCCACCAGCGCCGCGCCGATCAAAAGGTCGAGCACCAGACCGCGGATCGTTCGGTCGATAAAGCTCGCCGGCCGGTCCAGGTCCGCGCTGACAGCGATCCCCTGGGCGCTCAGCGCCGGCTCCAGCTGGGCCAGGGCCGACTGGACCGCGCGCGTGGTCCGTAGGGTATTGGCCCCGTTCTGCGCCTGAATGCCGACTAGGACGCCCGGTTTGCCCATGATCAGGGCGTCGCCGTCCGCCGGGGCCGGCGCATCGACCACGTCGGAAACGTCGCCGATGCGCGTGGGCGCGTTGCCCACCACCTGAATCTGGCCCGCCGCCACGTCTTCGGCGGTTAGCGCCTGACCGCGCGGGTCGATCAGCACCCGCTGCTCCGGGGTGTCCATGAAGCCGGCCCCGACCACGCTGGTGGCTCGCCGCACGGCGTCGATCACGTCCAGGAAGCCGAGATCGCTATCCGACAGATCGCCCGGCCTGGCTCGCACCTCGATCCGGCGGGTCTGGCCGCCATAGATGGTGACGTTGGCCACGCCCGCGCTGGCGAGCAGTCGCGGCCGGACCACCCACTGGATCTGGTCGCGCAGGGCCATGGGGTTCAGCCGATCGCTGGTGAAGCCCACCTGCAGAATGTCGCCCGCGGCCGAGGTTCCGGGCGCGATCCGCGGCGCGGCGACGCCCGTCGGCAAGGTGCCCGCGGCCTGGGCCAGCCGCTCGGCGACGGTCTGGCGCACCGCATCGACATCGCGCCCGCCCGACAGCTGGAGCGTGATGACGCAAAGCCCCGGCGCCGAATCCGAACGGATCGTGCCGATCCCCGGCGCGCCTGTGAGCGCCAACTCCAGCGGTCGGGCGACCAGCTGCTCCACCTGATCGGCGACCAGGCCGGGAGCCTCGGTTTGCACGACCATCTGAGCCGGAGCGATGGCGGGGAAGACTTCCACCGGCAGGGTTCGCACATACCAAGCGCCGAGCAGAAGCAGAGTCGCGGCGATGCCGGCCAGCAGGCGCGGGCGGCCGAACGACCATCGGATGATCCGTGTGAGCATCCTATCGCTGTCGCGTCAGCTGCGCCTGTTCGACCGCGAACAGTTCGGCCGCGCCCCGATCCACCACCTGCTCGCCGGCCTGAAAGCCCGCCGCCGTGAACAGACCCTTGTCCTGCGGGATCGGGTTCTGGATCAGGCGGCGCTCGAAGCGGGTTGGTTCCAAGCGGACATAGGCCCAGTCCGATCCCTGGAAGCGGATCACGGCCGAGCGCGGGATCACCACGCCGTTGACCACACTGGCGCTGTTGATGTGGGCGCTCTGGGTCAGGCCAACGGACAGCAGAACCGCGGACCGCCCCCGCACTTCCACGATGAGGCCGGAGGACTGCAGTCGCGGTTCAGCTGCTCGGGCC
>Ga0302279_10005854_pt1 | contig 13460 bp, 16 predicted proteins | sample III_Bog_N3_3_FD_194541 | JGI IMG/M metagenome (GOLD analysis project Ga0302279, IMG submission 194541) | Peat permafrost microbial communities from Stordalen Mire near Abisko, Sweden - III_Bog_N3_3 | ecosystem: Environmental > Terrestrial > Soil > Wetlands > Peat | place: Sweden: Abisko...
AGTCTGCCGGACAGCTCCTTCACACCTGCATCACTTCCACTTCCTTCTTCCGCGAGAGCTCTTCCATGCGGCGAATCTCTTCGTCCGTCATCTTCTGCACTTCTTCCAGAGCCCGCTTCTCCTCGTCCTCGCTGATCTTCTTTTCCTTGGCCAGCTTCTTCATCACGTCGTTGCCGTCGCGGCGCACGTTGCGGATGGCGGTCTTGTGCTCCTCGAGCACCTTGTTCAGGTGCCGGACCACGTCGCGCCGCCGATCCTCGGTCATGGGCGGAACCGGCACGCGGATCACCTTGCCGTCGGACTGCGGATTGAAGCCCAAGTCGGCGCCCTGCAGCGCCTTCTCAATGTCCTTGATGATGCTCGGATCCCAGGGCGAGATCAGAATCAGCTGGGCTTCAGCCGAAACTTGAGCCAGCTGATTGATGGGCGTGTTCGTGCCGTAGTAGTCCACCTTCACCTGGTCGAGCATGTGCACGCTGGCCCGGCCGGTGCGCGTGGAGGCCAGGTTGGCCTGGAATGTGGCCACGGCCCCGTCCATCCGCCGCCGCAGGTCTGTCGAAAGTTCTTTAAGCGCCGGAATCCCGGCCATGAATGAGCCTGCCATAAGGTTTCGTCCTCGTAAAGGCAATTACCAACGGCTATTCTACTAAAATTGCCTGGAACCGCAGTTTACCCCTTCGAAGAAATTGGCGGATCACTCAGGCTCGCCAGAGGAGTATGAAACCCAAAAATACCGACAAATTAGGAATCCCGCCCCCAACGCGCAAACGAGACCGCAGGTGAATCCAATTTCAAAACATGGTTCGACAGCCGACTTCGGGCCGGAGAAGTTGATAAAAATGAGTGCGTAGCTGACCCCCGTACCGACTAGTAAGAAGATCGTGCCCATTCCGATCAGGACACCAATAAATCCAAGCACTATTTTCATTGCACCGCCATTGCGAATCAACAGCTACGCCACGACCGTGAGACCCGTGGCCGCTGCCTGCTCATGCGCATGATAGCTCGACCGCACCAGCGGCCCGCTCTCAACATGCCGGAAGCCCATCTTCAGCGCCTCGGTCTTCAGCTCGGCAAACTCTGGCGGCGTGTAGAGCCGCGCCATGGGCAGGTGATCGCCCGAGGGCCGCAGGTATTGCCCGATCGTCAAAATGTCGCAGTGCACAGCCGCCAAGTCGCGAAACACATGAAGCAACTCGTGCGTCTCCTCGCCCAGCCCCACCATCACGCCCGACTTCGTAATCCCCGCCGGATTCAGTTCCTTCGCATAGCGCAGAAGCTCCAGCGTCCGCTCGTACCGCGCCCCGGAGCGCACCACGCGATACAGCCGCGGCACACTCTCCGTGTTATGGTTCAGCACCTCAGGCCGCGCCTCGACGACAATCCGAATCGCTTCCCGGTTCCCCTGGAAGTCCGGAATCAGCACCTCAACGCGGCACCCCGGCGCCTGGCGGCGAATCTCGTCGATCACCATCGCAAACGCCCGCGCCCCGCCTACCAGGTTGTCGTCGCGATTCACGCTCGTGATCACCGCGTGCTGCAACCCCAGCGCAGCCACAGCCTCGGCCACGCGTCGCGGCTCGTCAAAGTCGATCGGCTCCGGCCGGCCCTTGGGCACCGCGCAAAAGCCGCAGCGCCGCGTGCACAGGTTGCCCAGCATCATGAACGTCGCCGTCTTCTGGTGCCAGCACTCGCCGATGTTGGGGCAGTGCGCGCTCTCGCACACCGTGTGCAGGTTCAGTGAGCGCGCCAGCCGCTTCAGGTCGTGGTAGTTTTCTCCCACCGGTGCGCGCGTCTTCAGCCACTCCGGCTTGGGAGCGGGCGTCTTCTGCGCCGGCGCAATTTGGACCAGTTCCATCACGGTCTTCATTGTATCTGGAACGGAGTCGAGGCGGTTCCAATCGGAGGGACGGAGTGAGCCCATCCGAGCCGGCCTCGCTTCTCGAATTAAGGCGCAGGCATCAGCTCAAGCGTCCGCGCAATCATGAGCGCCGCCCGTGCCGGCTGGTTCGTGCTCGTATCGATCGATAGCTTCGGCTCGGGCATATAACTTGCGTCGAAGCTGCCTTCTCCGTGCAACTGCTCGAACAGCGCCACCGAGGTCAGCTTCTTGTATTGCAATCTTGACAGGCTGCCCATGCGCCGCTTCAGCTCTGAGAGCGGGCAGGTCAGCTCAATGAAGTCTACCTCGCCGCCCGCCGCGCTCACAGTACTCATTGTCCTGCCAATGAACTCGGGCCGCACCGTGGCCTCCGGCGCGAAGGTAAAGATCATCCCAGGCAGTTGGCTGCGACCGGCCTGCTCGAAGACCGAAAGCCAGACCTGCTCGCGCAGCTGCACAAACTGCGGGCTGCCGAAGTCGAATACAGAAAGCAGCAGATCCACGACGAGATGGTTGTGGAAGAGCTTGTAACCGGTGATGGCCACAAGCTCCTGCGCAACGGTAAGCTTGCCCGTGGCAGGCAAGCCGTAAATGAAGATCAGCCGCATTCCAGGTTTCTCCTTTGCGACAGTCTCCAGGTAGTATTCATCACCGCTCATTTCTTCTACTCCTCCACGGGTGCCCTTCCGGACCGTGCGCAGGCTTGACCTACTGATCCCACCTCGCAAGTTTGCCGTGCCTGATGTTGCGTTTCCCCGGAGCTTCGGCGGCACTGACCTGGAGAACGCCGACGAGGGTCAAAGGCGGAACAGAACAACTGTGGGAAGGTATGTGCAGCATGGGCAAAAGGGTACCATTTTGCGGCCTGGCTGCAAGAGGATTGTTCGCTCGCGCTAGCGGAGCCTTTCCCGTACCTCGGGCCTGACCAGGTAAAGAAAGAAGACCAGGTTCAGCAGCCCCTGCACCAGCGCCGCTCCCTGGTGCAGGCTGGAGAAGATCCATAGGTTGTAGACCACCAGCATGAAAACTGCGGCCAAAGCCAGCGCCCATGCCCAGCGGAAGAGCATCAGCAGCCCCCCGCTCGCGGTGAAAAACCCGGCAGCAAAGATCAGAAACATGGGCGGATAATGCCGTCCGCCCACCACGCCCACGATGATCACCCCGGCCAAAGCCATCAAATAGAGGCTGATGGCCGCCAGCCCCGGCAGCCGGAGCAGGTCGGGAAGCAACGGCAGCCCGCCCTTTGGACCTTCGTCTGTCATAGCGTGTGCAGATACGCCAGCAGGTCACTCATCTGGTCGTCGGTCAGCTGCGTCGCGGGCATCATGTTGCGGCCATGGAAAATCACATTGCTCAGCCGCTCATCGGTGGGCGGCGCGCCGCTGGGCATGGCCTGCACCTTAGTCAGTGCCTGCAAGCCGGGACCGTTCAGCGGCCGGGTATCGTTGGGCCGGTGGCACTTGCCGCATTTCACGCGATAGACCTGCGCCCCTCTGGCTTCTTCGGGCGTAAACAAGGACTCCGCCTTCGAGGGTGGCAATGAGCGGCAGCCGGCCGATGCCAGGGCACAGGCCATGAGAGCGATGCTGAATGCAAGACTCGATGTGCGCATCTTGCCTCTAATGATACAAGCCCTACTCCGCCGCTGCGATGGCCTCTGCAATGCGGTCGATGGCCTCCACTTCCGCGTCGCTCCCCGGCCGGTGCCCGTTTGCCAGTATGGAAAAAGCCAGCGTCTTGCCGCTGGCCGTGGTCAGGTAGCCGCTCAGCGCATTGGCTTCATTGAGCGTGCCGGTCTTGGCCCACAGCCGGCCTTTCAGCGAGGAGTTCTTGAAGCGGTTCACCAGCGTGCCGTCCACACCGGCGATTGGGAAAGTGTCGCGCCAGGCCCCGCCCCACTCTGTACGCGAGGCGTAGCTGAGCAGTTGTGCGTAGGCGCGCGGAGCAATGCGGTCGTCGGGGCTCATGCCCGAGCCGTCATAGAGAAAAAAGTCGCTGTCGTTCACCCCCGCCTCCACCAGAAACTGCCGCACTACGCGCGAGCCCTGAGCAAAGCTGCCGTCCGTGCCAAAGGTCTTGCCCAGCAGGCGCAGCAACAGTTCGGCATGCAGATTCTGGCTCACCTTGTTGGTCACCGTGACGTCCTCGATCATCGGAATGGAAACGTGCGTGGCCAGCGCCCGGTGGCCCTCAAGCGGCGCCACGATTCTATCCTGCGACGATGGGCCGATATGGACTGGCTGGGCGCGCTCGGCCGCGAATTCGGCTGTATCAATGGAAAACTTGTGCCGCGAAACAGCCGAGCCCGTCACCGTGACGCCGCGGCCCAGCAGCGCCTGCTTGAAAGCAGCCGCGGTGAACTCGGCCGGGTCCTCGACCGCCATGCCGGCATGCAGTCCGTTGGCCGGAGCCGTGCCCCAGGCGCGCACCAGTAGAGCTCCCGGACGCCGGTCCAGGCCGGGGTGCGCCGCTTGCCCGGCGGGCGTCGAAGTCATATCGTTGTCCAGCGCGTAGTAGTCCACATTGGGAACCCAACCCGCCACTGTTGTGCTCGGTGAGGCTTGGTCGGCCGCGATATTCAGCTCGATGGTGTTATCCGCAAAGCTGAGCGCGGAGACAGGCGCGCCGTAGCTCCATTGCAGATCGTCCCAGCCCCAGCCCTCGCCATAGGGCTCGTCGACGAAGAAGGTGTCGTCGCCCACCACGCTGCCGTCCACCGTCCGCACGCCGGCCTGTTCCACCTGTTCGGCCAGCAGGTCAAGAACGTCCATGGCCTCGACAGGCTTTTCGGGCTCGGCTGGCGCGGCGCCAGGCGCGGCGGCAGGAGCACCCAGAGCCGCGCCAGCCTGCGCGGTCTGCGGTGGGCGATAGGGGTAGCGGCGGGCGCTCATCGTGGGGTCGCCGCAGCCCAGCAGCACAATGTCTCCGTGCAGCACGCCTTGGGGGTCGATCACGCCATCGGCCACCACGTTGGTGGTCCAGGTCAGGTCCTGCACCGGAAGCAGGGCGAAGGCCGCGGCCGTAGTGGCCAGCTTGGCATTCGAGGCAGGGGTAAACAGTCGGCTATCGTTGAAGCCATAGAGAACCAGCCCGTCGAGCGTCTTGACGCTGATGCCGAACTCCGCTTGGCTCAGGGACGGCTCAGAGAGGATTGCCTGAATCTTCTCCGCCAGCTCCGTATTGGGCGGAACCGCAGGCTTGGCAGCGGGTTTGGCGGTGCGCGGGTGGGCCTGAGCGTGCAGAAGGAAGGGGAACAAGGCAACAGCCAGAAGAAGCGCGGGGAATCGCCACGGGGCCTTCATGCACGGAGTTTAGCAGGAAGGAACGAGGCTGCGGGGTACCATTGTGGTTGGGCCGAGCCTTCTGCGCGCGCGGACACGATGCGGCGCCGAACCGAGGTCATTGAAGTTGAGCGGACTGATAAATGATTTGAGCCATTAGCCAGAAGGGGTCGCGAGGATTGTATGACGTCGAGACTAGCCCTGAAGTTCGGAATCGTCGGGATTACTATAGGCGCCGCAGTGGTGCTTTTATGGTGGTTTGTTCGAATCTCCGATCCATTCCATTTTCCGACTGTAGGACAGACCCCACCAAACTATACGGAACCCCTGTTGCTCACGATTTTGGATGACAGTGTTTTCGTTCTTTGCCCTGGAAGCCTTCTCCAGGTGTTCACTCTGGAAATGCGGGGATGGCTCGCTTGGTTCATGTGGATATTGGCAGTGTTACTCAATGGTCCGATTTACTACGCTATTGGTCTGTTGGTTGGAATATTACCGAGGAGAGAAAAAACCAAAGGCGTTAGGGCAAAAGGAGCATGACCAGTGGGCAAAATTTATTGAAAGAGCAACAACCACTTCGGGGAACCGCGGCTCCGTGGAAGCTGCGCACCCGCACGCTCGAGCTGGGCCGGCGCACACTCGTCATGGGCGTGGTCAACATCACGCCCGACTCTTTCAGCGACGGCGGCCGTTTCCTCGATCCGCAAGCCGCAGTGGCCCACGCGCTCGAATTGCTGGACGAAGGCGCGGACCTGCTCGACCTGGGCGCGGAGAGCACGAGGCCGGGATCGCGGGCCGGTTCTTCCTTTGCGGGATCGGACCAATCGACTTCTGCTCCAGCCGTCAGCGCGGATGAAGAGCAGGCGCGTCTTCTGCCGGTTCTCGAAGCTATCCTCAAGACGCGCCCGGAAGCAATCATCTCTGTCGATACCTACAAGGCCGCAACGGCGCGGGCCGCGCTCGCCTGCGGGGCCGAAATCGTCAACGATGTGAGCGGCCTTTTCTGGGATTCGGAGCTCGCTTCAGTGTGCGCAGAAACGGGCTGCGGTGTGGTGCTGATGCACACCCGCGGTCGTCCGCACGAATGGGCCACGCAGCCGCAATTCGTCCCGGATGAGCTGCTCAGAACGGTGCACTCCGGATTGCAGTTGAGCCTCGATCGCGCCGCCGCCGCCGGCATCGCCGTCGAGTCCATCGTGCTCGACCCCGGCTACGGTTTCGGCAAGCGCGGCGAGGAGAACTTCACCCTGCTGGCCCGGCAGGCGGAGCTGCTCCTGCTGGGCCGTCCGCTGCTGGCAGGCTTGAGCCGCAAGTCGTTTCTGGGCCAGACCCTCGCGCCACTCCACGCGGGTAAGACGGCGCAGGTCGAGGCGCGCGAGCCAGCCAGCCTGGCCGCGATGGTGGCCGCCATTCTCCACGGCGCATCCATCGTGCGCGTTCACAAAGTGCGCTCTGCCGTCGAGGCAGCGCTGGTGGCGGATGCAGCGCGGACCCAGCAGACCGAGCTGGGCTGATCGCCTGCCGCGGCCGGTCGTCTGCAAAATCCGCGCCGCCGGCGGTGTTCCAATGTGAGCATACGCACCATTCATCCCGTCTTAGGATGATGCATGAGTCGATCGCTCTGCTGGAGGTTTCGGTTGCGTCGAGGTTGAGGCCGAAGCCGAGGCCGGGTGCGATAACCAACTCCCGAATCGCTCGTCAAGCCGGTACGCCGTCACACCAATCCTTTGACCGTGAATCAACTAGGAGCTTAGCCATGAAGATTGTCAAGAAGAAGAGTCGAATCCAGATGGCCCGCGAGATTATCGCCAATCTGAGGCGAGAGATGGACAGGCCTCGGCTAACCGAGTCGGTGCGCAATGGCATCAGCGCTTCAGTCCCGCTCATCCCTGAGCCCGTCACCCATTTCCGGCCGTCGCGTCCCGTGCAAGCTTCCAGCTCCTAGCTGACCCCAACCTTGTACCGCGGCCAAAGCGGCCGCAGTGCATCGTGGTCGATCTCGGGCGCCCCGTCGCACTCCACTTCAATCACCGTTGCTGGCTGGTCCGGCGCCTTCAGAGGCAAGCCGGTCAGCCGCAGCGACCACTCATCCTGCGTAAACTGTACCGCTTCGCCTGTCTTCACCAGCCGCGCCGATTTCGCCTTCGTCTTCAGTCCGCCGATGGCGATCACCGCCTCTGGCGCAAAGAAGCTCAGCCACTCCGCCGCAGGCGTGTGTCCTGGCCAGTACTGCTGGTGGATGTAGAGCCTGTTGCCGCGCCGCGTATAGTTGGCGTTCGAGTTCCAGCCAAACTCGCCCCGCTCCGCGCCGTAGATGGCCTTCCCGTTGGTCTCGAGCCATTTGCCCACGGTCTCCAGCACGGTCACTGACTCCTCGGGGATCGATCCGTCCGGCTTGGGCCCGATGTTGAGCAGGTAATTCCCGCCTCCGCGTGCGCAGTTGGCCAGGTTAGCGACTATCGTCTTGGGCGTCTTCCACGAGTCGTCCCCGCGGTTGAAGCCCCAACTGTCGTTCAGCGTCATACAGCTCTCCCACGCCCGCCCCGTCTCCGCCGCGCGAATCTCCTGCTCCGGCGTGCCAAAGTCTCCGGGCAGTCCATTGCGGTCGTTCACAATGATCTCCGGCTGCAGTTCGAAGACCATCTTGTTCATCCGCTCCGATTCCCACTCCGCCGCCGTGAGCGGCCAGTCCACGTCGTACCAAAGCACATCGATCTTGCCGTAGTTAGTCATCAGCTCGCGGATCAGCCCGTGGGTGTACTCGACGAACCGCCTGCGCGCGGCTGGGTCTGTCTTGCAGGTGGCGCCGTCCGGGTGGTGCCAGTCCATCAGCGAGTAGTAGAAGCCCACCCGCAGCCCCTCGGCCCGCGCTGCGTCCACAAACTCGCGTACCAGGTCGCGGCCCGGCCCCTGCCTGGGAGCGCAATAGTCGGTCAACTTGGTGTCCCAGTGGCAAAAGCCCTCATGATGCTTGGTGGTCATCACCATGTACTTCTGGCCGGCTGCCTTGGCCAGCCGCGCCCAGTCGCGCGCAGCGTTCGACTTGGGCTTGAAGTGCTTGGCCAGCAGCTCATATTGCAGCAGCGGAATGCCTTCCACCTGCTTGGCCCACTCATGCTGCCCGATCACCGAGTAGAGTCCCCAGTGGATGAACATGCCGAACTTGGCCTCGTGCCACCAGGCCATCCGCTCAGCGCGCGTGGCTGCCTGCGCCGTCTTGGCGGGCGAGGCCGCCTGCCCAGCCGCGGAGGCAATCGCTTCCGTGTTTGCGGCGGTCAGAGCCAGGGCTCCTGCTGCGCCAATCTGCTTCAAAAACTGCCGTCTCGAACTTTCGCTCCACTCCATCGTGCTCTCCCCCGCACGGCAAAGCCTGGATGCCCAGGTCTCGTCCGCCGCGGCGGATGAGACCTGGGACCCAACACTGAAACTGCTTGTGCGTCGAGGGAAATATAACAGCCGGAGCCGGGTGGCGCGAATTGCGCCGCGCCGCTCAGTGACTATGATGCCCGAAGAGCCCTCGGCCCCCGTGATGGCCGCCGCCCGACATCTTTGGCGCCTTGTAGGAAGAGTGGAAACTCGACTCCCCGCGTCCTCCTCCGAACATGTGCCTTCCGCCCGCTTGTCTTGGAGCCGACTCGGCCAACTCACGTCCGCCGCCATAGGCTCGCGGTTGGGCATTGGCCCGCGGCTGGGAGTAGCTGCGCCCTGCAAAGTCGTTGCGCGGGTAGCTTCCAGACTGGCCGCGCCATACCTGCTGTCCCGCGAAGGGCGAGAGCGGCCGCGCCGCATAGGCCTGCTGCACGTTCGCGGCAAAGCCGCTCCCATAGCCGTAGCCGGGCCTTGCGTAAGCCTGCAGCCGGTTGTACCCGTAGTCACGCGTCGCCGGCTGAATGGCATTCCCCGAATATCCGCGGTTAAAGGCTTCCCCGCTGCGGTGATACGCGTAGTTCACTCCCCTGCGCGCGGGCGGACGGCTGAAGCCTGGCGCGGCAGCCTGGCTGCCAAACCGGTTGTAGCCCTGCTGCGGATGGCCAAAGCCGTTGGGTGCGCGGTTGATCCCGCCCCCTTGCGAGCCGTAATACCCGCCGCCGGGCCCGCCCCAGCGCGCCACTGTCGTGCTCTGCGAGGTGTACGGCGACTGGTGGAAGAAGATCGATGAAGTCAGCCAGTTCAGCGCCCAGCCGGCCCAGCCAAAAGGCGTGTGGCTGAAGGCCTGCAACGCGATGCCCAGACCAAAGCGCACAGGCGCTGACCCGGCGAACGAATCCAGCGCCCCGATCAGCGAGAAGCCCGGATATGGCTGCACCGGCTGCCCGTAGACGTCCCACGGGTTATAGGCCGGCACATATACCACCTGCGGAGTGGACGGCGCCAGCTGGATGTAACCCTGCTGATAGGTCACCGTCTCCTGTGGCGTGCTGCGCAGCGAGCCCGCATCCTCGGCCCGCTGCCGCATCAGTTGGATCGTCTCCAGCATGTCCTGCGGCTGGTTGTAGTAGGCGTTGCCCACGTCGGTGGTCCAATGCAGATCGCGATTCATCAGGTCGAGCACCTGCGGAAACGCGGTGAGCGCCTTCACGCTGGGGTCCCAGTTCTGCTGCGCGTCGGCAGAGTAGGCAATCTGCTCCGGCGCGGCGTGGCCCTGGGCGTGGATCCAGTTGTCGGCGTCGATCACCTGCGCGGGATAGGTGGAAGCAGCCAGAATTTGCGCAACCAGCGTGTCGGGATAAAGCGCGATGGGCGCAACCAACTGCTCAAGCTGTTCAGCAGCAAAGGCTTGCCCACCCTGCTGCGGCTGCGCAAAAGCTTGCCGGGGGTCCGGCTGCGCAGGATCGGCATAGGGTTGCCGATCGTAGGCCTGCTGAGCCGGGTAGCCTTGGGATTGCCCATACTGCGGCTGGCTATATAGCGGTTGAAGGTAACCCTGTTGGCTCTGCGGGTAGGTCGCGTAGTTCGGGTTGCTCTGCGGGTAGGGGGAGTTGGTGTATTGCGGGGGCTGCTGCCAGCCCGGCTGAGCCGCCAGGTTTTGCCCGGCCAACAAGACCACGATCATGGCCAATCCGGCTTGTCGGCCGCTAGGCCCGGCTAGAGCTTGCACGGTCGGAGAAGAGTCAACGGAAAGAGCGGAAGGCGACGCAGTGCGCGCTGGGCGCAGGCAGGATTGGGGTTTCATATTCCCTCACAATGGCCCGGTGGTTCCCCCCGTGAAACGGTCGAAGTCGTTCATCCGTTCGCGCCGGCCGCCCAGGCAGCCGTCCGGCACGGAACGGATGTCTAGACACGGGCCGCCCGAGTTAGTTGCGGGGAAATCTTCGGATTGTCGGGAAAGATTTTGCCGTTTCGTTGAGGGTCAAGCTCCTCCCGCAGGAACGGGGCAAATCAGCCGCGCCTGGTTGCCCTTGCGCGAACGCGCGGAGTGGCCGAACCAGGAGGTCTCTCCGGGTTCGGCTCGGTGAATTGGTCGTGCAGAACCACGTTGAGCAGTGATTTATGGACCCTGATGCGGCCGTTGTATTCAATAAGGCCGAGCTTGCGGAAGCGGTTCATGAAGAAGCTGACGCGGGAACGCGTGGTGCCGACCATTTCTGCCAGAGCCTCCTGCGTAATGGGCGGAATCAATTGTTCCGGCGACCCCGCCTCGCTGTATTCGGCCAGCAAAAGCAGAACCCTCGCCAAACGCTTCTCGCTGGAGTTGAAAAGCTGATCAGGTCGGCTTGTGTTCGCATGCTCCGGGCCAGCAGGAATTTCATGTACATGTCAGAGAAGGCGTGCTCCTCGTGCATGACGCGAATCATCTCTTCCCTGGCTATCTTGAGGGCTGTACAGGCCACAATGGCAGAGGCGGTGGCCAAGTGGAGCCCGCCCACACTAGCCAGCGACTCCTCTCCTATGAATTCTCCGGCGGAGAGAAGCGCGACCGTAGCCTCTTTACCTTCCGGTGAGACCACGGTGAGTCTCGCGCGGCCTGTTCGAAGATAGAAGATGGCGTCTGCCGCATCTCCCTGCGAAAAGAAGATCTGTTTGCGGTTCAAATGGACGACGGTTCGTCCTACTCCAGCCTCTTCCAGAAATGCGGCGAGGTCAAAGACCATGCTTCTCACCTCAGCCAATCGAATGGCCTGTCCAGGGTGCGGTCATCCCGGGAGCAGTTCGGAAGCGTGCGTGACCGCTTCAGCCTTGAGGGAGCCGGAAAATCCATCATGCCTTCCCGGTTGGCTGCCATCATACTCCCATCCTCAAAGCCTGGACGGCCATTTCTTCTGACCGTGCCCAGTGGGCTGCATCTCTATCCACTGCGCCAGGGGCCCCGCCAGACAGCGCGGAAAGATTCTGCGCCAACTTCGAACGGCCGGCAATCTCCAAGTTGCTCTTGGGGTGTGGCTTTGGATGCAGGCTGGAGTGAGGTCTTCGATAAAAGTCTCATTAGCCTTGCGAAAAGGTTACCCTAATACTCGCGAGAGTTACTTAAGGACGGTGGACTATGTCAGCTGCAATGCGTTTGCTGGCCTTGATTCTGCTATAAACACCGTGTAGCCGGTCGGTTCAAGATTCCCCTTTGAACGGCCGGAACAGGGAAACGTGCCGGGACTGGGGAGTTTTCGGCACAGCTTTCCACGAATCTTTCAGCTTTGCAGCCTTCCCGTCCGGCATGGCCCCTGTGCGTGTGTTCAGGGTCGCCACCGATCTTGAGGCATAAGAGGTCGAACCCATGATTACCTCGCGATTAAGGATGCTCAAAGCAATCTCGCTGGCACTCATTCTGCCCGGGTTGGCAGGTTTGATCGCGTCCGCTATGCTCTCCGTCCATTATCTCGACACCATGCCCAAGTGGCCGTCCCCCGAGGAGCTGCGCACCGTCGCGCGCAACATCCACGGCATCACCGTCTACCAGACCGCGCAGGAAGACCGGATCCTCAACCTGATGGAATACTCCTCGGTTGGCGTGTTTGTTGCCGGCCTTGGCCTGGGTCTCGTGTACCTGGAAAAATGGGGCGCAAGGCAAATGCGCGACTCTCAGGAAGACGATCGGCTGAGCGAAGATTTCGGATAGCCCGACCCCCGCACACAGTCTTCTACAATGGACCGATGCCCGAACTGCCTGAAGTGGAGACCATCGCACGCGGCGTAGACGCACGCGTCCGCGGAGACCAGATCGTTGAAGCCTGGTTCGGCAGCCACCGCGAGCCGTTCAAGACCCTACCTGCCCGCCAGGCCAAAGGCCTTGAGGGCTGCACCATTCTAGGCGTCCATCGCACCGGCAAGCACATCGTCTGCGAGCTGGGCACTGGCCCTGCGGGCGGCAGCCCTTTGGATGGGAGCTGCACCAATCCAACGGCCCAATGGATCGTCCATCTGGGCATGACCGGTCGACTGCTGGTCACCACGCCGGACGGGCCGCTCGCCGGCCATACCCACGCTCGCCTGCGCCTCCAGAGCGGGCGGGAGATCCGTTTTGTCGACCCGCGCCGCTTTGGCCGTCTCGAGTTTCGCGATCTAGCCCGCAGCGCGGCTTTTCTGGGCGCAGGCTTGGAACCCCTCACCATCGCCGCCGAGCCGTTTGCTGGCCTGTTTCGCGGCCGCAAGCTGGCCATCAAGGCCGCGCTGCTCAACCAGACGCTGCTCACCGGCGTGGGCAACATCTACGCGGACGAGAGCCTGTTCCGCGCCGGTATCCGCCCTCGCCGCCCCGCCGGCCGGCTCACCCGCGCAGAGCTGGAGCGGCTCCGCTTGGCCCTCGTCTCTGTCCTCCAGCACGCCATCCGCTTGGGCGGCTCGTCCGTTTCCGACTACGTTGACGCCGACGGAGTTCGCGGCTTCTTTCAGCTGGAGCATTGCGTCTACCTGCGCACTGGCCAACCTTGCCGCCAGTGCGGAACTCCCATCCGGCGCATCCTTGTCGCCGGCCGGGGCACGCACTACTGCCCGCAATGCCAGCGGTAAGAGCCTGTCTATTGTTTTCTGGATTATTCCAGCATTCTGAATTCCAGAATGCAGAAAACTGAAGCTTCGCAAGATTCGCAACTCTTTGAAAACATAAGGAAAGCATAACGGCCCGGCAATTGCTATATGGAGGGTGCCAGTGATGTACCGGCTGCTGGAAAGAATCCCGGCCAGCCACGAGAACAGCAGGAGCCCGGCAAGAGCCACCGCCTACGTAGCGGCCCCTCAAAAGGGGAAACCGGCCGGGAAAGACCTGCAGAAGGCGCGGCGGATATAACCGCCGTCCTCAAGCAACTTGGGAGGCCAGTGACCAGCGCAGGACAGCAAAACGCCACTCCTCTGAGGAGTGGCGTTTT
>Ga0302279_10005858_pt1 | contig 13447 bp, 13 predicted proteins | sample III_Bog_N3_3_FD_194541 | JGI IMG/M metagenome (GOLD analysis project Ga0302279, IMG submission 194541) | Peat permafrost microbial communities from Stordalen Mire near Abisko, Sweden - III_Bog_N3_3 | ecosystem: Environmental > Terrestrial > Soil > Wetlands > Peat | place: Sweden: Abisko...
AGCGCCCGCCGCGGTGGGCGCAGGAGTCGCAATGATGTCTGACAGAACAGTCCGGATCGGCGGCGCATCGGGAGCCTGGGGCGACAGTCCGGGCGCGCTGACCCAGTTGCTGGGCGCCGGGGTGCAATATTTCATGATGGACTACCTCGCCGAAGTCACAATGTCGTTGCTTGCTCGCGCGCGACTGAAGGACCCGGAGGCCGGTTATCCGCCGGATTTCGTCGCCTACCTGAAGCGCGCGCTGCCGGAGATCGCGCGCCAGGGGATCCGCGTCGCCTCGAACGGCGGAGGCGTCAATCCCGCCGCCGCCAAGCGGGCACTGGAGGCAGCGATCGCGGAACTCGGCCTGTCGCTGACGGTGGCGATCGTGGAAGGCGACGACGTGATGCCGCTGACCGCGGATTTGCGCGCCGGCGGCCTGCGAGAGGCGGTGTCGGGCGAGCCGCTGCCGCCGCGGCTGCTGACCGCGAACGCCTATCTGGGGGCAGTGCCGATCAAGGCCGCGTTCGATGGCGGGGCGGACATCGTGATCACCGGACGCTGCGCCGACAGCGCGCTGGCGCTGGGCATCCTGATGCACGAGTTCGGCTGGGCAGCCGATGACTACGACCGGCTGGGGGCCGGCAGCCTGGTCGGGCATATCCTGGAATGCGGACCGCAGGCGACCGGCGGCAACTTCACCGACTGGGACACGGTGCCGAACTGGCACAATATCGGCTACCCGATCGCGGACTGCCAGGCGGACGGCAGTTTCGTGGTGTCGAAGCCCGCCGGCACCGGCGGGATGATCGTGCCCGCGGTGATTGCCGAACAGACCCTGTATGAGATCGGCGATCCCGCGGCCTATTTCCTGCCCGACGTGACGGCCGATTTCTCCCGCGTACAGCTCACCCAGGTGGGGCCTGACCGGGTGCGGGTCGAAGGTGCGCGCGGGCGTCCGCCCACCAGCCAGTACAAGGTTTCGGCGACCTACCAGGATGGCTACAGAGCCGTCGCGACCGTGTCGATCGTCGGCATCGACGCCGCCCGCAAAGCGGAAAAAACCGCCGAGGCCCTGACCGCTCGGGCGCGCATGCTGTTTGCGCAGCGGGGCCTGCCGGATTTCACCGCGACCCTGGTGGAGGTGCTGGGCGCCGAAGCCTCCTACGGCCCGAAATCGATGGGACGCGCCTCGCGGGAGGTGCTGCTGCGCCTGGTGGTCCAGCACCCCAGCCGCGATGCGCTGGAGATATTTGCGCGTGAACTCGGATCGATCGGGCTGAGCTGTGCGCCGGGAACGACGGGGATTTATAACGGGCGGCCGAAGCCGACCCCGGTGGTGCGGCTGTTCACGTTCTTCCTGGACAAGAGCGCGCTGGGGCCGCCGAATGTGCAGATCGGCGCCGGCGCGGCGGTGACGGTAGCGGTGCCAACCCAGGGCGGTTACGAGCCCTCGGTGCCGAACGACATAGGGGGAACCGAGGGTATCCCGGATGAACCCACCGTCGTGATGCCGCTGATCCGGCTCGCTTATGCGCGTTCGGGGGATAAGGGCAACGCGTCGAACGTGGCGATTATTGCCCGCAAGCCGCATTATCTGCCGCTGCTACGGCGGGAACTGACGCCCGAACGCATTGTGGCGCAGCTCAGCCAACTGGTGGGTGGGCCGGCGCGCCGGTTCGAGGCGCCGGGCCTGAACGCGCTGAACTTCCTGATCGAGGACGCTCTGGGCGGCGGCGGCATGGCGTCGCTGCGGATCGATCCGCAGGGCAAGGCCTATGGGCAGATGGCGCTGGAGATGCCGATCGCGGTGCCACGGTCCTGGGCCGAAGCGATCAGAGCCGCCGAGGCGGTTTGATTTCGTCCTGGTCACCGACGCCGCACGGGTGCGGCGTTCGGGTGGCCACGACACGCCATCATCCGGTGATGCAGAGCATCTGGTAAAGGCCGCCGAAGAACCGGGTCCGATTCAGTTTCCGGCTGGCCCAGGGTTCCGGCAGCCACGCCGTCAGGTCGCGCTGCCATAGGTCGCGGGCGAATGGCTCCAGCACCCGCAGCACCGGCAACCACAAATACTTCGCCGGGTGCCAGGGGCTCGGCTGGGCATAGTCGACAATCACGACGGACCCGCCGGGACGGACGACTCGCATCGCCTCCGCCAATGTACGGCGGCGCACGTCCTCGGGTTGTTCGTGCAGCAGAAAGAACAGCAGCACGCGGTCATAGCTGGCACTTGGCAAGGCCATGTCCTCGGAATTGCGCAGCAGCCGGCGGACCGGTGCGTTGTCCGGCAGCTTTTGGCGCAGGTTTTCCAGTTGCACGGGCAGCACGTCCACCACATCGATCGTGCCGCCGGCGGCTTCGGCGCGCCGGCTCAGCCGCGCGGTCAGGTCGCCGTAGACGCAGGCGATCTGCAGGGTTCGGCCGGGCAATGACTCACCCAAGGCGTTCAGCGCGGCCTCGCTCAGGCGGCGATAGTTTTGCCAAAGGATCAGGTTGACCAGCCACTCCCGCTCCCAAAACCGCACGGCGTTGGGATGGACATAGGCCCACCAGTAATGCGACCGCAGATAGGCGGGCACCGGATCAAGTGTCGTGGTCGTCCGCACGGTATCAGGCACGTCCAATCGTCGCGACATCGCGTTGACCCTTTGAAAAATCGCCCTCGTATCCAGCACCGGCCCGTTGCGGTGTCGTTGATCTGCGTCAACTCTGGTTGACGCCACCGCCGGGAGCGACCGTGCACGATTTCTCGCCGGATCACAACGCGGGCATGGACCCGTCTCGCTTCCGTGCCATTTCCGGGGGACGAGGGGACACGCGGTGCGCCGGACCGCCGCAGGGGATGCCGTGCCGACGGGTGCCAGCATGGCGAAAACGCAACGGTGACGCCGGGAACGGGCCCACCGGCGCGAATTGTACCCGGATCACCGGGTCGGCGACCGTGAAAATCCGTCAATCAGACCCGACATCGCGCGGCGGCACGCGTGATCTCGGGATGGCGTCGCGCGCGCGCGATTCACGTTTCATGACGCCGGTCCGCCGGCGCCGTGGGCGATGGCCGCGTCAGGTGGCCTCAGGCGCGGGGTTGGCGGGATCTGATCCGTCCCCGCATGTCTCCTTGGGACGGGCGAGGCGCTGCTTCAACATCACCACCGTCGCGAGTTCCGTCGCCGGGCGCCTTTCCGGCGGAATATCGTTGGTGAGGATTTGCACAATGGCTTCGAGCAACACGCCGACCATCAAATAGGGGTCTACCCCGCGTTGCATGGCCGTCTTGGTGACCGCAATAACATCTGCTAATGGGTTCGGAGCTTGATCAGCGGCCTGCTTGGCCTGGTCGGACAGTGCGTCGACGGTCCGAGCGATCCGGGACTGCTTTCGGGGGCGCTTCATGGGAGACCCCGAGGGCGAGTATGCATCGTGGAAGTCTTTCCAATGTCTGATGTCGGGCTGCGGCGGACCTACCGAGGCTCCGGCCCGGCCACGTGTTTACGATATATTCACGTTATCGTCAATTATTTTGTACAATACGGTTGTATGTTTCTGCTAAAAAATTTGTTCTCTGTTAATAAGACAACGTCCCACAACCCCGAGCTTCAGGGTTTGCGGGCCTGCAACCGCATGATCGCCTCTGCAACCCGCCGTCTCGGCTCATCGGTCTCATAGGCCCGCACGATCGAGCGAACGCCCGCCTGAATCGCGTCGTTCACCGGCATGGCTTCCCATTCGCGGATCAGTTCCTTCTGCAGCCGGATCGCCCGCGGGCCGGACTCTACGATCGCATCCAGCCATTCCACCAGCGCCCTGTCCAGATCGCTCTGCGGCACGACCTGCTCGACCAGGCCCCAGTCAAGCGCGCGGCGCGCATCGATGCTCATCGCGGTATAGAGCAGCAGCTTCGCGCGGCCCCAGCCGATCAATTGTGGCAGCAGTGCGGCTTCCACGACGGAAGGCAGGCCGATCTTCACCTCCGGCATGCCGAACACCGCATTGTCGCTGGCGATGTGCAGGTCGCAGGCGGCCATCACCTCAAGGCCCGCGCCGAGACAGAAGCCGTTGACCCGCGCGATGGTCGGAACCGGCAGGTCGCGCAGCGTTTGGCTCATGCGATGGACCAGGGTGATGAAAGTCCGCACCTTCGCCGGATCGAGGTCGGCCAGTTCGAACAAATTGGCCCCGCCCATGAAGGCGCGCTCGCCTTCTCCGGTGACGATCAATGCGCGCAGGTCCGGGTCGTGCTGCAGGCCGGCGACCGCGTCGATGAAGGCGTGCATGACCGGCGTGCTGAGGCAGTTCAGCCGCGCCGGATTGTTGATGGAAACGGTCACGACATCGCGGTCGCGGCGGACCAGGACAAGGGGGGCATCGGTCATGAACCGGGGTCTCCAAGGTTGCCGGTGGCCCGATCGGCTGCCACAGTTCCCGGCCATAAGCCAAGCGAGGAAACATGGCAAAGCCATTGCGGTTCGGGGTGGTTTACGACTTCCGAAATCCCCCGGAATCCGGCTTGCGGACGCCGGATCTGTATGCCGCGATCATGGAGCAGGTGGCGTGGCTGGACGGTCTCGGCCTGAATCTGGTCTGGTTCACCGAACATCACTTCGTCGCCGACGGCTATCTGCCGTCCTGGATCCCGGTGGCGTCGGCGATGGCGGCGCGCACCCGCCACGTGCGGTTCTCCTGCGATGTCTGCCTGCTGCCGTTCAACCACCCGATCCGGCTGGCCGAGGATCTCGCGGTGCTGGACAACCTCAGTAACGGCCGGGTCGAGATCGGCGTCGGCATGGGCTACGCCGCGCACGAATTCCGCGGCTTCGGCTTCCCCGTCTCGCGCCGGCTGTCGCTGACCGATGAGGGGCTGGCCGTGCTGCGACACGCCTTCACCGGGGAGCGGTTCAGTTTCCAGGGCAAGCGGTATGACTTCCAGGACGTGAAAATCACACCAGGGTATGTGCAGCCGGGCGGGCCGCCGCTGTGGGTTGCAGCCCTGGCGGAGGCCGGCGCGCAACGGGCGGCTCGTTTCGACACACATCTGTTGCCGCAGGGACCGCGCGGACAGACATTGGATCCGTGGCGGACGGCGCTGCGGGCGAGCGGGCGGGATCCGGACGACTATCGGGTCGGGATCATCAAGTCCTGCCTGGTGACGGACGACCGCGACCGCGACTGGCCGGCGGTGCGCGAGGCCGAACGGCGGCGCATGGCGGTCTACCAGCAATTCCGCGCGGAATCCGGCGGTCACGGCGGGGTGCCCGGAATCACCGAGGAGGCTCGGATACCACAGACCTGGGTGGTGGGCGATGTCGCGCACTGCGTGAGCGAACTGGCCGCGTTCATCCGGGAATACGGGCTGACGGACATTGTGACGTGGGCGGTGCCGCCGGGGATGCGCCCCGAGGCGATGGCGCCCAGTCTGGAGCGGTTTGCCCGGGATGTCGCGCCGCGGCTGCGGGCGCTGTTTGCGGGGTGATGAAGGACTGGCAAAAGTAAGGATGCCACCTTACATTCCGGCATCAGGAGAGTAGCCATGTCCGTGATCGAAGCAGTCTGCACCATCACCGCCAAGGGCCAGACGACCGTGCCCAAGGCGATCCGCCAGGCGCTCGGCGTCAGCTACGGCGGCCGCATCACCTTTCGGGTCGACGACGGCACCGTCAGCGTTCATGCCGCAGCCGAACCGGTGGCAGACCCGGCCCTGGCGCCCTTCCTGGCCCTGCTTGAGCGCGATATCGCAGCGCGGCCGGAGGCATTGATCCCACTCACGCCGGAACTGGCCGCGCGCATGACGGCAGCGACCGAGGGCGTGGAAGTCGATCCCGACGCGCCGATCGAGGGTGAGGTGGCGCTGTAGTCCGACCGTGCTGCAACGACACGGCTGGCGGCTGGCCGGCCACCCGCTGCTGCTCGATCAGCTCGACAAGCTGACCGCCGCGGCTGAACACGCCCGGCAGTCTGATCCGGCCGGCTGGCAGGGCAACGCCAACATCAGGTTGCTGGCGGCATTGCGCGATCTCATGCTCGACCGCGTGCCGCGCGACCCGCTGGCGGCCGAGTTCCGGCAGGGCAACACACTCGGCGCAGCGCACCGGCATTGGTTCCGGGCCAGGTTCGGCGCCAATCGGTTCCGGCTGTTTTTCAGAGCCGATTCGACGGCGCGGATCGTGGTTTATGGCTGGGTCAATGACCGTGACACCTTGCGCAAGGCCGGCGCCGCGAGCGATCCCTACGCGGTGTTTGCTCGTAGGCTGGCGCAGGGCAATCCGCCAGATGACTGGCCGAAGCTGCTCGCCGCAGCGCAGGACCCGCCGGCGATGCAGCGCTTTGCGGGAGTCGCGCCCAGGTCCTGACCCGGTTGTGTCGAACTGGCGGCGCGGTCGGGCGACGTCGCAACGCCAAAGTGGCGCCGCCGGTGTCGTCCATAGGTGTATCGGCGCGCAATCGTGTACGACCCGGCGCGCAGTCAAAGGCGGTTTCCGGTGCACATTGGTTGAGACTGGAGCGGCCGTCCGACGCACACGATCTGAGACCCAACGCACGATGATTGATCTGGCCGCGCGGCGCGCGAATTCCGCCTCGACGGCTTCGATGTAAGGCCCATCGCTTTGCTCGATCCCCGGCGCTCCCCCAAATTGCAGATTGATGGAGGTGATGAGGTCTTCGACATAGGTTCGCGCGCGGGGATCCCGAACAGTGCCGACGACCGATGACAGCACGCCATTCAGCGACGGTTGCGGTTGGACAGCGTAAGGTGGCAGGCGGACCACCTCTCCCGGGTCGCTTTTCTCGGCCTGATCCGACAGGAAGACCAAAGCGAAGCGCTTACCGTGAGCCTGGTTCTTCAGTTCGCGTCGATAATCGGAAAGCTGGTTGGGTTGCTGGACGGCGCCCCACAGCGTGGTCTCGATACCGAGGAGGACCGTCGGCGTCTCAACGATGATATCGATCCGGCGGCGGTCGTCGGTCTGAATTTTGCCGGCTACCTGGACGACATCACGCACCCCCACTCGCGGCAGGTTCAGGCTGCCCAATAGGGCGTTCAGGAACAGACACCCTTGGCCATGTGTTCCGACCGGATCGAGGCGATCCGCAATGATGCGGCTGAATGCATTCTCGTTTGGGCGAACCAAATCGAACAGGGACAGGCGAGGCGCCGCGTAAACTTCGACACCGGCCCGCTTGGTATCCCGTAACGGTGATTGATGCTCCAGGTCCTGGAGCGGTGAGGCCAGCCCAGAGTCTGCGCCGGGTTTTCTGGTTTGGTCCATTGGCCTGTCCTGGGTTGGCCAGGGCCCTGGCACGCTGGACGATCGGCAAAGCTCAGCGCGGATACGGCGGCGGCGCATCGAACTCACCCTGCGCCAGCCGCGCCAGCCAAGCCTGAACCTGATCGAGCGGCACGCTTCGCGGGTCGGCATCCTACTCGGCTATGTCCACCGGGTGTGCACCGGATTCGGCTTCGTCATCCTCAATCAGGGAGACCAGTATACTCACGTCATCAGCATGGGGTGTGGGCTGGCCGGTTGCAAGACCCGGGTGATCACGCGAGTGGCGCGGGTAGGGCACTGGCAACGGATTGCCGGTGCCAGGTCTGTCGATCCACGCATTCACTTCGGTCGATGTCGCAAAATAGCCGGCAGCGATCGAAGCACGCGCGCGGGCGATGCCTTCGGCTTCCCGGGCGAGGCGGCGCTGCCGCTCTGCCTCGGTTTCCGATCGGGTGTCGGCGCTGTCGCCCCGAACGGTATTGACGGTGTCCGTGACTGACACCCTGGCGCCGGTGGCAGCCGGGTGCCAGGGCGGCGCGCGGCGAGACCATCCAGCGCGCGATTGGGCGCAGCCATCAAGTCAATGCGGATCATCGATCGTACCGCCTGCGCCGCGGGTAGGAGAGACGACCCAGTGATCTGAGACGCCGCTCGGACCATCTCACTTGCCAGATAGATGGTGTACCACATATTGGGAACCCAACCACCCGAGCCGCTGATGAAACCCCACCAGCAGCAACGCCACGAAGGTTTCGGCAGTCTCGTCGCGCGCACGGGCCGGCAATGGCGGCGTGCGGTGGATCGCCGCCTGCAACCCTTCGGCCTGACCGAGGCGATGTGGCTCCCGCTGATCCACCTCGCCCGCGCCACGGCACCGACACGGCAAAAGGACCTGGCCGCGTCCCTGGTGCTGGATGGGTCATCCGTCGTGCGTCTGCTGGATGCGCTCGAAACCGCCCACCTGATCGAGCGCCACGGGGAAACCGCGGACCGACGCGCCAAGACGATCACCCTGACCGCCCTCGGTATGTCGATCATCGACCAGGTCGAAGCGGTCTCGCGGCAGGTTCGCAACACCGCCCTGGCCGAGCTGTCCGATGACGAGATCGCGATCGCGACAAGGGTGCTCGACCGGGTTTGCCGCAACCTGATCGTGGCGCAGGAAACCGACGCGTGACGATCGATCTGCCAGCGCACCCCGCGATGAGCACGACAACGCGCACCCTGGTCACGATCTGCACCGTGCTGGCGACCCTGATGCAGTCGCTCGACAGCACCATCGCCAACGTCGCGCTGCCGTACATGCAGGGATCGATGTCGGCCAGCCAGGAGGAGATCAACTGGGTGCTGACCAGCTACATCGTCGCCGCGGCGATCATGACCGCGCCGACCAGCTTCCTGGCAGCCCGCTTCGGCCGCACCCGGCTGTTCGCAACCGCCGTGGTCGGCTTCACCGTCGCCTCCATCCTGTGCGGCATGGCGCAATCGCTGGACCAGATCGTCATGTTCCGGTTTTTGCAGGGCATGTTCGGCGCCTCGCTGGTGCCGCTGTCGCAGGCGGTGATGTACGACATCTATCCGCCCGAACAGCGTGGTGCCGCCATGTCGGTCTGGACCATGGGCGTGATGATCGGGCCGATCTTCGGGCCGATCCTCGGCGGCTGGCTGACCGAGAATTACAACTGGCGCTGGGTGTTCTATATCAACGTGCCCTTCGGCATCCTGGCCGCGGCGGGTCTGCTGGTCTTCCTGAAGGAAACCTCGTTCGCCCGTTCGGTCAAACTGGATTGGATCGGCTTTGCCGCGCTGAGCCTGGCGATCGGCGCGTTCCAGACCATGCTCGACCGCGGCGAAACGCTGGACTGGTTCAGTTCGCGGGAAATCATCATCGAGGCCTGCCTGGCCGGGTTCGGCTTCTACGTGTTCCTGGTCCAGTTTTCCCTGGCGCCGCGTCCGTTTCTCTCGCCGAAACTGTTTGCCGATCTGAATTTCGTCGTCGGCATCATCCTGTACGCGATCAACGGGCTGATCATGTATGCGACCCTGGCGCTGCTGGCGCCGTATCTGCAAACCATGATGAATTATCCGGTGGTGACCGCCGGCATCGTGCTGGCGCCGCGCGGCGTCGGCATCATGCTCGCCGCCTTGATCTGCGGCCGGCTGCTGAGCAAGGTCGGTGCGCGCGCGCTGCTGGGTCTTGGCCTCGTGACCGGCGTCTATGTTCTGTACGAGATGACGTTCTGGACCCCCGATATTTCGGCGTGGACGATCGTCTGGGTCGGAATTGGCCAGGGATTCAGTATCGGCTTCGTTGCCATACCCCTCAACATCACCGCCTTCGCGACCCTGCCGCCCGAACGGCGGACCGAGGGCACCAGCATCTACGCCCTGATGCGCAATCTCGGCAGTTCGGTGGGCATCGCGGTGACCGGCGCACTGTTGCAGACCAACATCCAGGTCAACCACGCCCTCGTCGCCGGCGAGGTGACCCCGTTCAATCACGCTTTGCAAACCGCGTCCGTGTTGCGGTTCTGGAATCCCTGGTCGGTGCAGGGGGCCGCGATGCTCAACGAAGAAATCAACCGGCAGGCCCAGATCATCGCTTATATCGACGACTTCAAGCTGATGCTCATTCTGGCCGCGGTGACGACGCCGCTGGTGCTGTTGACGCGATCGTCGCGCCGAACGTGACAGGCGGACTGCCACCATCAGCGGCCATCGGCCGCATTCATCGGAGGTCCTGATCCCATGGCTGACGGGTTCCTCTCGCCGGAGCTGGCCGTGGACCGGCTGGAGGCGATGCATGCCGCTGCGGTGCAGGCCCAGCGCGACGCGCTGGCACGCTTTGCCGCGGGTGGCGCGCCACCGGATCCCGATGAGCGGCGGCGCTTCCGCTATCCCGAACTGCGCCTGGTGTGGGAGCCCGCCGGACCCGTCCCGGTGACCCGGCGCGCCTGGGGGAAGTTCCAGGCGCCCGGCGTTTATGCCACCACGGTCACTCAGCCCGGGTTTTTCCGCCCCTACCTGCTGGAGCAGTTGCGGCCGCTGGTCGCGGAATATGGGGCCACGATCCGGGTGCAGCGCAGCGACCAGGAGATGCCCTACCCCTATGTGCTGGAACGCGGCGACGAACTGGCCCACAGCGAGGCCTCGCCGGCGGACCTGGCGCGGCATTTCCCGACCCCCTTGCTGTCGGCGGTTGGCGACGAGGTCGCGGACGGGCTGTGGACCTATGTGGACGGGCAGCCGCTGCCGCTTGCCTTGTTCGACGCGGTGCGCGTCGATTACTCGCTGCGCCGGCTGCTGCACTATACCGGCACCGGCTGGCGCGACATCCAGCCCTGGATCCTGCTGACCAACTACCAGCGCTACGTGGACCAGTTCGTGCGCTGGGGGTTGGATGAATTGGCGGACGCCGCCAGCCCGTACCACCGGCTGATCGCGCCCGGCGGCGTGGTTGCCAGCCGCGGCGACGATCCGGCCGACGCCGAACAACGCCTCGCCGCCGCGCCCTGGCACCGCTTCCAGATGCCCGCCTACCACCTGGCCCGCAGCGATGGGCCGAGCGGCGTGACGATCGTCAACATCGGCGTCGGCCCCTCGAACGCCAAGAACATCACCGACCACCTGGCGGTGCTGCGGCCGCATTGCTGGCTGATGATCGGTCATTGCGGCGGGCTTCGGCAGTCCCAGTCGATCGGGGACTATGTGCTGGCGCACGGCTATCTCCGGCGCGACCGGATCCTCGACGACCTGGTGCCGCCGGAGGTGCCGGTGCCGGCGCTCGCCGAGGTGCAGGTGGCGTTGCAGGAAGCCGCGGCGCAGGTGACCGGCGAGCGGGGCGATGCGCTGAAGCAACGGCTGCGCACCGGCACCGTGGTGTCGTACGACGACCGCAACTGGGAGCTGCGCTGGTCGCAGGAACGCCGCCGCATCAACCTGTCGCGTGCCATCGCCGTCGATATGGAGAGCGGGACGCTGGCCGCACAGGGCTACCGGTTGCGGGTGCCGTACGGCACGTTGCTGTGTGTCTCCGACAAGCCGCTGCATGGCGAGATCAAGCTGCCGGGGACGGCCAGCGCGTTTTACCAGCGCGCGGTTGGCGAGCATCTGCGCATCGGGATCGCCGCGCTCGATCTGCTGCGCGGCAACCTCGGTGCGCTGCATTCGCGCAAGCTGCGCAGTTTCGACGAGCCGCCGTTTCGCTAGGACGCGCGCCGGGGTCAGACCCGGTCGATGCGGCAGGCATAGCAGCCGCGCTTGGCGTTGTGCGCGTGCAGGAACGCGACCTCGCGCCGGCGGAACATCCGCCCGATCGCGGCTTCCAGCGCGGTGCCGTCGATCACCGCGGCATCGACCATCAGGCCCGCCGCATCATAGGCCCGCACCGACAGCAGGCGGGTGCGCTGCTGCGCCGGGACCTCGTTCACCACCGACACGCTTTGGCTGACGCCCTGGCGGACGAAGATCGGGCCGCTCGACCGGTATGGCGAGGCGACCATGTCGAGATGCGGGTAGGCCAGCAGGATCGACACCTCGCCCGGCTGGGAGTCCCGCAAGCTGACGCGGCACGGTTGCATCGCCGGCGCATCTTCCAGACGCGCCGTCACGCGCCGGGCGCCACGGCGCATCAGGTCTGCGTCGCTCATCGCGAAAAACGGGATGAAGGGTTCGGCCGGCAGGCCGGCGATGCGAAAATCCATGGCGGTGTCCTTCCGGGTTGACCGGGACCCGCATGCCAGCCCGAGGGGTGTTGGGCCATCCGAAGTGTGCGGCGGTTCTCGGGCCCTCGAAATCGGGCTACAGCAGCCCCGCCTGGCGGAAGCTCACCCAGCGTGAGCCGGCCACCACCACATGGTCGTGCACGACGATCCGCAGCGCCTCCGCCGCCCGCTGGATCTCGCGCGTCATGGCGATGTCCTCGCGGGAGGGAGTCGGATCGCCGGCGGGGTGGTTGTGGGTCAGGATGATGGCGTTGGCGTGCAGTTCCAGCGCGCGCTTGACGACCTCCCGCGGATAGACCGGCGCGTGGTTGACCGTACCCTGACCCAGCATCTCGTCGCCCAGCAGGCGGTTGCGATTGTCGAGGAACAGCACGCGGAACTGCTCGACTTTCTCATGCGCCAGACGTGCCACCAGGTAGTCCATCAGCCTGTCCCAGTCGTTCATGACCGGCTGTGCCATCACCGCGCCGCGGACCAGCCGCAGTGCCGCGGCCTGCACCACTTTCAGGGCGGCCGCGCCGGCCTCGCCCAGGCCCTCGATCCGCACCAGATCGGCCAGCGGTGCGGCGATCACGGGGCCGAACCCACCGAACTGGTCGAGCAGAGCGCGTGCGATGGGCTTGGTGTCGCGCCGGGGCAAGGCGAGGAACAGGACCATTTCCAGCATTTCGTGATCCGCCAGCGCATCGGGTCCGGCGGTGAGCAGCCGGGTCCGCATGCGGGCCCGGTGGCCATCGGCGCCCAACACTGCGGCCTCGGGCTGGGCGGGGCCCAGCGGGCTCAGCAGGTCGGCTTCGGCCAAGCCGGGTGGTCGGGGTTTCCGCGTCATCGTCCGGTGTCGCCGTGTGGCAGGCGGCGAAGGATAGGGTGGAAAGGTTGCCAATTCGCTAACGGCGCGCGGACTCTTTGTCGGTGGGCGTTGCCCGGCCGGGGATGGCGGATGGACGGGTTGACCGGGCAGCAGGAAACGACGGTGGGGACGTTGGTCGTGATCAGGATAAAGTCAGGAATAACACGGATTGCATGGAATCCAGCCAGGCGCGCTTTATACCGAACCAATGATTGGCCGGTACGCATTTTATTCCGGATGGAAAGCGTTCCGCTTGATATCGAGGCCGCCATTTCGGGTCATGGCACACCTGTAACGTCAGGCCGGTTTCGTCAGCCAGCGTCTGCAATTCGACCTTGAACAGCCGCACGCGAGACCCGTTGGAACCGCCTTCATCCGCAGACACCATAAGGGGCAACCTTGCCAGGCTCCTTGTCGACGAAGTCGCGCACATCAACCTGCTCTGGGCCGTCCGCCGGCCGGTAGTCGCTTCCGGCGCTCTTGTACGGACCTGTCGTTTCCGTCTTCCTGGTGTCGACCGGGATCACCGGTTGACCCGCTGCCGGCATGGCAAGCACCGCGGCGTTGATCGGCTCGAACCGGGCGTGACGGCTGGTATTGTGGTTGTTTTCCCGGCTCTTGCGGAT
>Ga0302279_10005861_pt1 | contig 13443 bp, 9 predicted proteins | sample III_Bog_N3_3_FD_194541 | JGI IMG/M metagenome (GOLD analysis project Ga0302279, IMG submission 194541) | Peat permafrost microbial communities from Stordalen Mire near Abisko, Sweden - III_Bog_N3_3 | ecosystem: Environmental > Terrestrial > Soil > Wetlands > Peat | place: Sweden: Abisko...
AAGCCATGGCGGATGCCTTGGCCACAGTTACCGCCCAAAACGCCGCCAACTGTTTCCGCCATTGCGGATATGGACTATGTTAATAGCAAAAATGGTCTAGCAATCAGCAGCGCGGTTATCGCACTCGCTTTCATGTCCACCGCCAACGCACAGAGCATGCGCATTTCCGTCCCGTTCGGTTTCAAGGCCGGCAGTCAGGCGCTTCCGGCAGGCACCTACAAGGTTGATTTGAACCAGGCTACTCAGCACGTCACTTTGCATCAATTGGACGGCAAAGCCGCTTGCATCCTGATGGTCAAGCGATTCGCCGGTTCAGGCATGGCGGACCGCGGATCGCTCGTCTTCAACCAATACGGAGCCTCGCACTTCCTCACAAGCGTCAAGACCGCCGGTGTGGACGGAGCCGCGGAATTGTGGAAAAGCCGAGCCGAGCGTGAGATCAGCCAGGCGCAACCCGGCGTGGAGCCCGCGATGGTTCTCGCAGCCACCCGGTGAAAACCCTGCCAGATTCCCGCACTCACTGCGCCAGGCTGTGGCCCAAGCCCACTGCCCGTTCTGAATCCTCATCCTGGCGGATCTCCTTCGGCCGGCCCGAAAGCGGACGGTTGCGGGGGGATCCGCTGGTTAGCATTTGGCCGCGCTAGTAGACATTACAAAAACAGCGAACTCTGGAACGGGGAACTCGTCTCTCTTTAAGACCGGCAAACGGTCCTGGCGGAATTGGGATATGCTCATCACCGCCACCGAAAACCATGAGAGACCTTGACCTCGCGAAGATCGCTCCCGCCCCACTCCCCGCGGTGAAAAATGCTACAGAAGGACCCGGCGCAAGGCTGGATTCCTGGAAAGAGATTGCAGGCCATCTGAACCGCGGTGCGCGAACAGTCCAGCGCTGGGAACGCGAAGCCGGGCTGCCCGTGCATCGATTGCAGCACGAGCGGCTCGGTTCCGTGTATGCCTGGCGCGGTGAACTGGACGCGTGGTGGAAAAGTCGCGGCTCACTGGTGGATCGGCCGATCGCGGAATGCGCCACGGAATCTCCTTCGATTGCGGTGCTGCCCTTCTCCGACCTGAGCCCGGAGAGGGACCAGCAATACTTCTGCGAGGGCGCCGCCGAGGAGATCATCAGCCGCCTCGCGCGAATCAAGGCGATTCGTGTTGTCTCCCGCACGGCTTCGTTCCACGCGAGCGCACTGACCAGCGATCCGCGCGAACTCGGCCGCCGTTTGCGCGCGGCAACGTTACTCGAGGGGAGCGTCCGCAAGGCGGGAGACCGCTTGCGCATCACCGTCCAACTGGCGGATGTGGAAACGGGCTTTCATCGCTGGTCCGGCAGTTTCGACGGCGAAATCAGCGACGTATTCGCGATTCAGGATGAAATTGCGCGCAGCGTCGTGACAGCGTTGGAGGTGGACCTCACGGCGAATGAGAGCGCGGCGCTGCGTGCTCTGCCTACTTCCAACCTGCGCGCATACGACACCTATCTGCGCGGCCGTCAATACTATTACCAGTTCGGCGCACAGAACATGGAATCCGCGGTACACCTCTTCGTGCAGGCGATCTCGCTCGACCCGGAGTTCGCTCCAGCCTACGCCGGCCTCGCCGACTGCTGGTGCTACCTCTATCTCTATTCCGATCACAGCGAAAACATTCTCGAGCAAGCCCTGTGGGCGAGCAGCAAAGCGGTCCAGATGTCGCCGGACTCGGCCCCGGCGCACGCCTCGCACGGTTTCTCGCTCTCCATTTCAGGGCGCGACGCTGAGGCGGAGAGCGCATTCGATACTGCCGCGGGTCTCGATGCCGATCTGTTTGAAGCGCGGTACTACTATGCCCGCCATTGCTTTGTCCGGGGTCAGTCGCGAAAGGCGATTGAGCTTTACGAATCGGCCATGCGCGTCCGGCCCGACGACTACCAGTCGCCGCTGCTGGTCGCTTCCTTGTACGACGATTGCGGCCGGCCGGAAGAGGCAAACGCGGCGCGGCGGCTTGGGATCAAGCTGGCGGATGAGCACCTGAAGGTGAATCCCCAAGACGTAAGGGCGCTCTACATGGCGGCCAACGGACTGGTGGCTCTGGGAGACCGGGAGCGCGGCAAAGCCTATGTGCAGCGGGTGCTGGACGTGCGTCCGGAAGATCCGATGTCGCTCTACAACGTCGGCTGCGTTTACTCGCTGCTTGGGCGTTGTGAGGCCGCTTTGGAACACCTGGAGCAGGCGGCGGCGCGTGGGGTGACGCAAAAGGGTTGGTACGAAAATGACAGCGACCTGACGGCGCTTCGCGAGCATCCGCGATTTCAGCAACTGCTCGCGAGGCTGCCGTAGTCCCGGTCAGGGCCGCGCTACGTGGCCGGATGAAGTGCAGCGGCAAAGCACTCCGACGCGATGCGGCAGAGCACCAGGGACTGCTCCCAGCGATCGCTCTCTTCCATAAGTTCGCCGTTCCCTTGCCGCAGCAGCCGCGCATAGTAGATGCGCGGGCTCAGTAATTCGGGCACGAAGAGGATGTGGTCTCCCTGCGATGCGCTGGCGAGGAATCCGCGAAACGCTTCAGTCCACAGGGCGCGGAAGTGCGCCACGTACGGATGCCGCTCCGTGTCGCCCTCGCCGATGTCCACTTGCATCGACCCCGGATTGCCGATCCGTCCGTGAATGAACCGCACGCGCTCCAAAACGGGCCGGATGAACTCCAGCTTGGTTTCGAATCCTCCATAGACCATCTCCAGACCCGTGTACCAGTGGGAGAAATCGCCATTAAAACGAAGCTCCGGGAAACGCTTCACGAATTGCACCGTACGCCACGGATCCTGAAAGATCGTCGCCCGGTGCGTTTCGACGTACAGCGGCACGTGATAGCGCTCCGAGGCGGCGAGAACTGCCTCGATCAAGCGGCACGCCGCATCGTCATCCTCGATCCCCCAACCAACGTGTAGCGTGGCGCATTCGACGCCTTCGCCGGCGAAACGCTCAGCGAGTGGGGCCATCTCTCCGGGCTCGTTCACTCGACCCAGCGAAGCGTAACCGAGCCTCAGGCGAGCGCAGGCGGCGCGCTCGACAGCGGTCAGCGGAGCGATGAACTGCACGCCGTCATAGCCCGCATCACGGATGCAGGTGAACAGCGCTTCGGGCTCACGCGTTACTGGCGCTGTAGAAAACGCGGGAAGATCTTCCAGCGCCATCAGGTTCAGATAACAGCGCAATGCGGGCGGCGCGCTGGTGGCGGAGTTTGTGTTCCGGATCATGGCTCGGGAGTCTCCGGCAGCGACGTCGCGCTCGCATCTTTGGCTGGGTCGAGCCACGCGAGTTCCGCGCCAGAGCCGGTGAAACGCCGGTTGCCGGCTTCGAGGATCATCGAGTCGTCCACCTTGCTGAGCGGCGTGTAACGCGGATGATGGGATTCCTTGTAGGGATCGTTGCGCGCGGCGTTGTAGCAGCAGATCATCGACCAGCGCGGATAGTCCGAATGGTTCTGATCGCTGCGATGCAGCAGGTTCGAATCGAAGAACAGTGCGTCGCCGGGCTCCATCTCCACGTGTACCAGTTCAAGCCGCTCACTCAACGCGCGCACCCGTTCGAGGTCGGCGCCGGCCTGATCGCCGGTCAGAACATGGTCGATGCGGCCCGCGAGGTGCGAGCCTTTGAGCACCTGCAAACAGCCGTTCTCCTTGGTGGCGCGATCCACGGCGATGAAGACGCTGCACAGCAATGGAAACAGCACGCCGTTCTGATACCAGTAGCCGTAATCCTGGTGCCACGCCCACGCGCCGCCGACTTTCGCCTCCTTCATGATCATCTTCGAGTGGTAGTGGTAGACCTCGCCGCCCAGCAGCAACTCCACGGAGTCGACGACGGAGCGGCAGCGGGCGAACATGCCGTACACGCCATCGCCCGGGTGGTTCCAGAGCGAGAGCCGGACGACGCCGCCCTCGTCGTCTTTTCTGCCGAAAGAGTGCTCATCCAGAGCCTTGTCTTCTCTCGCCGCCCGGCCCAAAAGGCCGATCTCGCGCGCATCGAAAAGACCGCGTTCCAGAACATAACCGTCTTCACGATATTGCCGGAGCTTGTCCGGATCGATTGGTCCTCGGGCCATGTCATCCCTCCCTGACCTGCATGTCATTCGCCGAGCGAACGCACTCCTCCAGCACGCATCCAGCGCTGAAAGAGCGAATCAGGGACAGATTAGCATTCCAGGTCGCAGGGTTGCGCGCCAGTCTCGTTCCCGCCGCGGAGTTTAGTTCCATCTTCCAGGTCTAAACCCACCGCCTTTCAGGCGGTCAGCTTTCAGCCAACTGCGCGTTGGTGGGGCGGACCCCCAGGTCCGCGCGGGTCCCCTAGGACCCGCTTCCGGACGGCGTCACAGAGGCCGCGCCGAGGCAAGACGACCATACGGCCGACGTGGGCGTCGGCCCCCATTTCCGGAGGTGGCCTGGGGTCCGCCCCACCACGAATCACGCCCTCACGTCAGGTTCCGGCGGCTTCAGCCGCAACCCGGCTTTCAGTCGGAACCCAACCCACCGCCTTATAGGCGGTGGCTGTTTAGTCCCCGCGTTGAACGCGCCGCTCACACCTCCGTGAACGAAACAAGAACGCCATTTTGATTTTTCAAAATGTACACCTTTAGAATCCATCACTTAGACGAACAGGCGAAAAGGGCGTTTTGGTTTCGTCCTTCACAAGCCAACCCGGCGCGCTGCTACCGGCTCATCCCGGCCGCTTCTTGCCCCGGCGCAAAGCGTTCCGGCTACGACCGGGCAGCTTGGTATTCTATTGCAGAGATTTAACTTGAATCCGGTCCGGCCGGGCAGTAGCATGACCACGGTTATCCATCGGCGAACGGTCAACTCAGCCCGGCGCGGACGGAATGCTGCCGGTTGATAGCGAGGCAGGCTACTTTTACTCCAGGAGGGGACACGTGTTTCTCAAGTCATTCCAAATCACGGCTCTTATGCTGATGGGTTTCTCTGCCGCTCAGGCTCAGCAGCAACCCATCTACTGGTCCACAACCCAGCCGGACTGCGGATCGTACAAGTCGCTTCAATTGAGTAACGGCAATTACGTCTGCGAAGTATATGGAATATTCCCTTGGTTTACTGCCGGGGCAGGCTGGAAGACGTCGATCAGAACGGCGGCTCCCAACTCCAATGCGATCGCCGTTGTTTATTTCTACTATGACGGCAGCGGGAAATCAAAGGCCCTGGATGTCAACTATGTCGGTGGATCTGGCGTTACCAGTGGGAAGACCAACTTCGGCGCCGCTCTCTACGCCAATGAACCGTCGCAACTGGACCTTCTGGGTCTGCCCGCGGAGGCCCCGAACTACAGCCAGACTGACGCCTCGGGATCGATCGTGGTCGAGTTCCAATGCCCCGATGCGAGCACTTGCTCTCAGGCCACGGCACAACTGATTTACTCCGCGCTTCCCTCCCAGCTATGGTCCCTCAGCATTCCAATCGTCTGGAACGCTGATTTGGCCGCCGTGTGGTCCTCGTGGGGCTTCTACGAAAAAGGGCAGCAGAACCTGTCTTTTGTGATTTCGAACGGGGCGAATGCCGCGCAAACATACAAAGTCACCGTCTTCGACAGCCTTGGAAATACGTCGACGGTGGTCACGCCGTCGATTCCGATCGGTGGGAATTACGCCCAGGTGCTGGATACATTCCTTGGCGCCAAGATTCCTGACGGACTGTTCAAGATCACGGTAGCGGGGGGTGGATACTCGGCCTTTGAAGCACTTCAATTCAACGCCGGTTCGGCCACGACTCTTGTAGTCTTCCCCGAGGGTTCCGCCAGTCTCATCACTAAAGACAGCGTCACCAATGCGCTTCCACGGTTGAGCGTCATGGACGAGGTCGTGCCGCATATTGACCGGCGCCAATAGCGCGCGAGGTTCGAGCTATCGCGCTTGCGCCCGCGTCAGCGGACCGGATCGCGTGAACATGGCCTGACCCGGCAGCGTAATTTCGGCCGTCACACCCACCGGGAGTTCCAGTTCGAACTTGCGTCCGTCCCAGTAGACCCACACTCGGCCCTTGGGCGTCATGGTCGCACCGGAGACGTAAGGCAGCCCGCCCGTTTGCGGCGCAACAGTGAGCCGCGCGCCGCCGGGTTCGGCGATCCGCACGCCGAGCAGCGAGTCGTGCAGCCACAGCAGCGGCACGGCCTGCCAGCCATGCGAACCCGTGTCGTCCACGGGCTGCGCGGGATTGGGCTCGCCGTCTTTCAAACCAAGGTCCTCGCGGCTGACCCAATACTCGGGCGGCGGGCCACCGTACGGACCTTGCAATTCGAGCTGCACGCGGTTGCGCACTTCGCCGGGCAGGTACGGCGCGAAGCGCTCTTTCAGATGGGCGACGGCGCGCTCGGGGAAGCCATTCTCCGAGAGGGCGAACAGCGCGCGATAGGCAAACGTCGGATTGTTCCAGCGTGGAATACCCGCCGGCGGCGCGCCGTCGGGCGCGGCGAAGGCGTAGTCGATCGCGGGCTTCAGCGGGAAACCGGAAGCGGCGGCCATCGCCTGCCCGGCCTGGCTGAAGCCGCGCGGCGCGCCGGGATTGTCGGGATCGAAGACGTCATCAACATGCGCAGGCACTGCCCCGTTCGCCGCGACGATGTGGTCGCGCAGAAAGGCCACGCTCATTCTTTCGGCCATGCGGCTCCACACTGCGGCCTGCTCCCGATGACCGGCGGCCGCTGCCATCTCCACCGACCACTTCAGGCGTTGAATCAGGTATGGCGTGACGATGCCGCTGGACTGTTTGCCGCCGGGATGCACGCCGACGCGGATGTCCCCGAAGATCTTGCCGGTTCGCCAAATACCGTTCGCATCGACGTGCGAGAGCGCTTCGTCCCAGAAGCGGCGAAGCTGTTCCCAGTAGCGCGTAACGAGGTCGGTCTGGCCCGTCCACATGTAGTCGTCGTGCAGCATCGCGACCCACTGCACGCTCCAGTCGTAGCCGCACGAATCGGCGGGGTAGTTGCTCGGCGGGAAGCAGTGAAAGGCGCCGTTGGCCTTCTGACTCTCGGCGTGCAGACGGATCACCAGGCGCCGCAAGTCCGAGTCGCCGAACCAGCGCGAGGCGATCACGGCGCGCAGCCGCGCATCCTCAATCCACGTGCCATCTTCGCGGCCCGGCGTATCTACGTAGCCGTCAACCATCGTCAGTTCGGCGTGGATCAGGCAGAGCTTCACGATCTGCGCGATGCGCTCGTCCCCCGCATCGAAGCTGCCCAGCATCCGGATGGGGTACTGCGACTTGACGATGCCGGTCTCGCGGAACACGACCGCGCCGTCATGGCTGAAGTGGATGTGGAGCGTGAGCCAGCGCGCGGTCCGCTCGTCGGGGACCTCGAAGCGCTGCACGCCGGTGCGAGTGATGTAGCGATCGGCGTAGCCGGGTCCCACGACGGCCTCGGGATTCAGCCAGCCGTCGGTGTGCACCGGGCGTTCGCCCTTGTATTGCGTGTAGGCGATCTCGCCATAACCGAAGTCGATGACTGTCCCCTCAGTTGCATCGGCAAGGTCGATGAATGGATAGCCATGCACCGGCCGGTCGTAGTCGAACGTGACGTATTTCGACTCGCCCGCGCGGCCTTCAATGACTGTCGTATTCATGCCCGCTACCGGCTCGCAGCGAGCCGTGCGAATGCCCCTGGCAATCGACAGCGGGTCGTCAGAGATCGACTGCGCCGGCGCCAGACGCCCCGCGGCGATGACCCGTTCAGGGTGTACGATGGACTCGCGCTGGTTGGCAATCTCATTGCGGCCCGGCGCAGCGGGCCACGGACCGTCTTTCACTTCGAAAGCGTTCTGCCACGACGAATCGTCGAACGCGGTGTCGTGAACGTCTCCGGCGACAACCTTGCGTCCATCGGCGATCTGCGGGTAGCGGATACGATGGTCGCCGGTGATGCCGACGATTTGTTTGTCGTGAGCGGCGAATTCGGGCGCGGTGAGCCATTTCCATGTCGCGTCGCTGCGCAGCCAGTCGCTCTCCAGGTAAAGTCCGGCGTGCTTGTTCGCGGACCGCTGGAATGTGATGATCGGCCCCCAGTTGTGATGCAGGACGACGATCACGTTCCGTCCGGGATGCAGATACGAGGCCGCGTCGATCGAGTCCGCAGTCGCACGATCTTCGTGGTAACGCGTGACCTTCCGGACGACGATCCGGCCGTTGATCCAGAGCCGCGCGTTGCTGTCCGCGGAGAACAGCAGCGTCGCGCTCGCCGGCACGCGGTCGAGCGTCACAACCTTGCGAAAGTACGTGAAGCGATTCTTCGGAGCGGCCTCGCCGGGCGTGGTCCAGATCCAGCCGCACGGCGCGGCGGCGGCGAGGAGAAGTCCAAGGGAGAGTACACGCAATGAGGAAGGCATGGTGAAAACGAAACCATGACGAGCTTATCGCACACAGAACGCCTGCGAGTCGCCGGTGCGGACATCCGGGCAGACCGAATGGGATGTGAAGTCTCCCGAAAGCGGCTCAATGGGGAAGTGGGAGGAGAATGAAATTGCGGTCTCAGCCGGGCGCTCACGCCCGCGGACTATTCGCCCTCGTCTTCCGCGTGCTCGGGGTCCAAGGCGGATTCGGAGGGTTGGCTGGCCACCGGGATCCGGTACTCCTCGTCGTGCCAGCGCCCGATGTCGATCAAACGGCAGCGGTCGCTACAGAACGGAAACCAAGTGGTTCCGTACACCACGGACTTCTTGCAGGTCGGACAAGGTACGGTGAGAGGCATCCCCAAACTATTGTACAAACGGGCGGCGGCAAACGGTATCCTCGCTGCCTGCTGGTTGTGGCGTGCTCTTCAACGCGCCGCGCATGCATTCGCGCCGGCCTCGGTTGAAGAGGCGTCGAGCCCTATCGCCCCAGCGCCCGCGCCGCCTCGTCGAAGGCGAACTCGAAGCCGTTGCCTGCCACGGCGCGCAACTCGGCCTCGTTAAACCCGAACTCATCGGCGGCAAGCTGGTACTCCCGCTCCAGCGTCGTTCCGAACATGGGCGGATCGTCGGTATTCAATGTGACCGGAACACCCGCGTCGAACAGCCGCCGCACCGGATGCTCGCGCAACGACGTCACCGCGCCGGTCCGCACGTTGCTCGAGATGCAGACCTCCAACGGAATCCGATGGCTGGCCAGATGGCGCACCAGCACCGGGTCGTCAATGGACCGGATGCCGTGCCCGATTCGCTCCGCGCCGCACTCCAGGGCGTCCCACACCGATTGCGGACCGACGATCTCGCCCGCATGCGGCGCCAGATGGAGGCCCTGGCGCTTCGCCCACTCGAATATCGCCTGGAAATCCTTGACCTGGCCACGCGCCTCGTCGCCCCCGATTCCGAGCCCGAGCACGCCCTGCGACTGGTGCGCCGCCGCCAGTCGCGCGACCTCCCAGCCGGCATCCAGCCCGAACTGCCGCACCGCGTCGAAGATGAACCGCACGCGCACCGGGCCGCGCTCCGCTTCCGCCGCAATGGCCGCGAAGTAGGGTTCGAATTCGAGTTTGCGCCATAACCAGACGCCGACCGAGAGATTCAGCTCGGCATATAGCACGTTCTCCCGCGCCAGCCGGTCCAGCAGCCGCCGCGTGATCAGCGCGAAGTGCTCCGTCCGTGTCAGACGCAGGTTGATCCACTTGTAACTGCTCAGGAATCCCAGGAAATCAGAATACGAGTACAGTTCCCGCAGCTCCTCCCCGCCGAGCGCCGGATCGAGTTCCAGCAAGGTCTCCGGATCGACGGATCCCTCCAGATGAACGTGCAGTTCTGCCTTCTTGAGTTGATGGATAAAGCCGGTCACAGTTCTTTCATGGTAGGCGAGGATCTTTCCCGCTAACATAATAGGCGCATGACACCGGGAGATCTCGAAGCGATTGTCGGCGGATACCACGGCGACCCGTTTGCGATTTTGGGTCCTCATCCCGAGGACGATGGAACGTGGGTCGTGCGCGCCTTTCTGCCCTACGCCAGGAGCGTAACCGCGATTTGTAAGGATGGCCGGAGCCTGAAGTTCGAGCGTCTGCACGACGAAGGGCTCTTCGAGGCCAAAGCCAAGGAAGCGCCGGGCGAGTACCGGCTCCGCGTGGAGACGCAGCAGGACACGGTCGAGGAGATCGAGGATCCGTATCGCTTCTGGCCGCTGCTCACCAGCTTCGATCTCTACCTGCACGGCCAGGGCACCAACTACGAAGCCTGGCACGCCCTCGGCTCGCACCTGGTGGAAGTCGACGGTGTCTCCGGCACCCGGTTCACCGTCTGGGCGCCCAACGCCGAAGTGGTCAGCGTCGCCGGTGACTTCAACTTCTGGGACGTCCGCCGCCACCCCATGCGGCTCCGCGACGGCGGCGTCTGGGAGATCTTCTTGCCCGGCGTCGGCGTCGGCGCGCTTTACAAATACTTCGTTCGCTCGAAGATCTACGGCGTGCATGCCCTGAAGTGCGACCCTTACGCTTTTTCCGCGGAGGTCCCGCCCAAGCAGGCTTCCGTGGTCTGGGACCTCACGCGCTACGTGTGGCAGGACGGCGAGTGGATGGAGCGCCGCGCCCACACCGACCCGTTGACCGCGCCGATGTCCTGCTACGAGGTCCATCTCGAATCCTGGATGCGCGACCCCTCGGGCAAACCGCTTTCCTACCGTGAATTGGCCCAGCGTCTGGTTGAGTACGTGAAGAAGATGGGATTCACGCATCTCGAGCTGATGCCGCCCATGGAGCATCCGTATTCGGGCTCCTGGGGCTACCAGGTGACCGGCTACTTCGCCCCCACTTCGCGCTTCGGCTCGCCCGACGATTTCCGCTTTTTCGTCGACGAGTGCCATCGCAATTCCATCGGCGTCATCATCGACTGGGTGCCGGCGCACTTCCCGAAGGACGCGCATGGCCTGGCCCGCTTCGACGGCACGGCGCTCTACGAGCACGACGATCCGCGCAAGGGCGAGCAAAAGGACTGGGGCACGCTCGTCTTCAACTTCGGCCGCAACGAGGTCCGCAATTTCCTGATCTCGAACGCGTTGTTCTGGCTGAAGGAATATCACATCGACGGGCTGCGGGTGGATGCCGTGGCATCCATCCTGTATCTCGATTTCTCGCGCGAGGCCGGCGAGTGGCTCCCGAATAAGTACGGCGGAAACGAGAACCTCGAAGCGATCGAGTTCCTGAAGAAGTTCAACGAAGAGGTGCACACGGTGCCGGGCGCCGTGAGCATCGCCGAGGAGTCGACGTCGTTCCCCGGAGTCTCGCATCCCGTCTACGCCGGCGGTCTCGGCTTCACCATGAAGTGGAACATGGGCTGGATGCACGACATGCTCCACTACTTCCACCAGGATCCGGTCTTCCGCAAGTTCTCCCACCACGACATCACGTTCAGCCTGGTTTACGCCTTCAGCGAGAATTTCCTGTTGCCCATCTCGCACGACGAGGTCGTGCACGGCAAAGGCTCTCTGATCGGCAAGATGCCGGGCGACGAGTGGCGGCGCTTCGCGAACGTGCGCGCCTTCCTCGGCTACATGTACGCCCACCCCGGCAAGAAGCTGCTTTTCATGGGTTGCGAGCTGGGCCAGTACGAGGAGTGGAACTGGCAGGGCAGCCTGCGTTGGGACCTGGTGCAGTATCCCTTCCATGCCAAGCTGCAGGAATACCTGCGGCAGTTGAACCACGTTTATAAGAGCGAGCCGGCGCTCTACGAGGTGGACTATCACTGGTCCGGCTTCGAGTGGATCGATTTCCGCGACGTCGACAAGAGCATCATCTCGTTTGTGCGGCGCGCCAAGAACCCGGGGAACTTCCTCGTTTTTGTCTGCAACTTCACACCTGAGCCACGCCGCGGCTATTTTGTCGGCGTCCCTGAACCGGGACGTTACGTCGAGGTGCTCAACAGCGATTCCGAGGAATTTGGAGGGAGCGGGATTCGCAACGCCGGCGATCTCTGGACCCAGCCGGGCAACGTGATGAATCGCAACCAGTTTCTATCCCTGACGCTGCCCCCGCTCTCGGTGACCGTGTACCGCCGGGTTGGCGCATGATCTGGAACGGAGCTGCGGCTCCGGTGCGGCTTGTCGCGCTCCTCTGGACCGTGCCGCCATCTCAGGCTCGCCCCCGCGGAAGCGGAGAAAAAGGGTCAGGATTGCCCGTTTTTGCTTGTAAGCGTATGATTCTAAGTTCAAAAACGGGTACCCCCTACCCGTTTTGGTCTCCTGGCTCCAAGCCGCCAGGCCCGCTGCTCAACAAAGGAGTGCTTCTCGTTCATGGCTGATCCGCTCTTTCTCTCCGTCTGGCTGACCGGCTATAGCCCGCTCGCCTTGACCATCTATTTCCAGAAGATCCTCGAGGTCTTCCCGTTCTCGAAGCTCAAGCTGGGCTCGGTGCTTCGGGTTTATGCAGTCTCGTTCCAGGAGGTGCCGGTTTTCGAGGGTTTTATCGATACCGAAATGGATGCCTCGGAGGCCGCCTCCGTCGTGCAGGAGTTCGTCCACGACGATTGCTGTATCCAGCTCGAAACCAAGTGGGATCTGTACCAGTGGGATGGCGCTTGGGAGCTGAAGCCCACACGCGCCTGCATCGAAGTCCATGGGCCCAGGTTTGAGCGCGACGTCCTCAATCCGCTTGGCGAGGCCGAGCCGATTTGGATTGATCTCGGCCCGGAGGCCACATTCCTGCCCCAGCCGGGAACCGACCAGTTGCGCCCCGTGCAGTCCAACATCCGCAGCATTTTACATTTCGCCGACGATCTGCAAAGCGTGCTCGCCGTGGAGCGCCGCCTGCTCTGGTCGGAGACCGAGGACAACTTCGCCGAACGTCTGAGCATTCTCATCGACGAATAGGTGTTCAGTGGGGCGGACGCCCACGTCCGCGCCGGACCCCCAGGTCCGGCTGTTCGTCCGGCTCCTCGTGGGCGTGAGAGAAGGCCGAAGCGGAGGCCGGCGAGGGCGTCGGCCCCCGCTTCGGAAGTGTCCTGGGGGTCCGCCCCGCACGAAGGGCGCTGGGAACTTAATAGGCATAGGCCGGCGTCTAAGTCCGTGAACGTGCACTCTTGTCTTGGAGGATTGGCATGATCCGTTTTCTCCTGGTTCTGGCTGTCGCGGCGGTCGCGCTGCAAGCTGACGAATTGCCCGTGACCCGGGTAGTGCTCTACAAAAATGGCTTGGCGCTGTTCGAGCGCTCCGGCGAGGTGAAGCCGGGCGAGCCGGTTCGCCTGGAGTTCAAGAAATCCGAGATGGACGACGTGCTCAAGACGCTCGTCATCGACTCCTCCGCCGGGACCGTCACGCACCTGCGCTACCAGCTCGACGAGCCGCTGCAGACGCGCCTGGGTGAAATCGGATTAAGCATCCAGCCGGGCGTCACGCTGGCCGGCCTGCTCGACCAGATGCGCGGCGCGAAGGTCACGCTCACCGCCGCCTCGGGCGCCATTGAGGGCTCCGTCATCAGCGGCCGCCTGTCGCAGCACGCCCAGCAG
>Ga0302279_10005868_pt1 | contig 13436 bp, 13 predicted proteins | sample III_Bog_N3_3_FD_194541 | JGI IMG/M metagenome (GOLD analysis project Ga0302279, IMG submission 194541) | Peat permafrost microbial communities from Stordalen Mire near Abisko, Sweden - III_Bog_N3_3 | ecosystem: Environmental > Terrestrial > Soil > Wetlands > Peat | place: Sweden: Abisko...
GCCGCGCGATCGCCTTCTCGCTGCTGGCGCTCAGCCCTCTCTTTCACGCCTGGAGCTGCCGCTCCGCGAGCGCGTCCGTGCTCGCCCTCCGTCCCATCGTATCCCGGCCGCTCGTCATCGCGGTCGGACTGAGCGCGGCCGTGCACCTCGTGGTGTTCATTCCGACGCTGCGCCCTGTCTTCCGGACGTTCTCGCTGAGCCTCGCGGAGTGGGTGTTCCTCCTGGTGATGTCGGCGTCGATCGTCCCCGTCATCGAGCTGCTCAAGCTCCTGCAGCGACGGAGCTTACTCGGGTCGGATCTCGCGCCGGCTACGCGTCGACCGACGGGGTAAGCCCAAGGACTCGACCCCGACCCGCGCTGACTCGCCCGGTACGCCCACGGACGCGGGCTCGGCCCGTCCTACCAGGTACCGGTCGCCCCGATGCCACCACCGCCCGCGTACACCTGCGGCATCGGGACGATCGTCGCCGTACCCACGTGCATCTCGCCCAGCGGTCGACCGTGGCCGAATCCGTAGTGCAGAAACGCCGGGAGGACGTAGCCGGAGAGCGCGCCGATGCTCCACCCGATGACCACGTCGCTCGCCCAGTGCTTGTCGGCCACGAGGCGAAAGACCCCCGTGGTCGCCGAGAGCGTGATCATGAAGAGGCACGGCGCAAGATCCGCGACGCCCCCTCCGTAGAGAGGCATGTGCTCGTGGTGGATGCACGTGAGGCCGGCCATCGTCGCTGTGATGGCCGAATGGCCGCTGTAGAAGCTCTGGTTGTTGGCGAACGAGTTGCCGACGCACGAGTTGAGGAGGACTTCTCCCGAGGCCGAGCGGACCTTCCCATCGGCGCCGCAATCGGGGACGTAGGGGCGCGAACGACCGACCGCGTGCTCCGCCGTAATGCTGAGGATGCCGGTGAGCGCGAGTGACTGGCCGTCGATGAGGAACATCTGGCCGGCGACGTCGGCGTTCTGGTGGACGCCGAGCGCGACCATGTAGACGTCGATCAGGAACGGCGCGGCCATCGACCCGAGCATGAAGTCGTCGGTCATGATCTCCGACGTGTTCTGCAGGCTGTACGTGTGCCCGACGAGCAGCTTCCGGACGGCATTGTCGAACAGGATGCCCCCCTTCCAGGCGGCGTGGTTCGGCGCTGGCCAGGCTACGTTTTCGATCTCGGAGCCGAGCCCCATGGCGACGATGTCGAGCCCCTCCCAGAGCTGAGCGCGATGCCAGCTCTCGCTCCACTCGACCTTGTCCGGGTCTTCGGCGCGCGCGACCGACGGGGACGAGAGGGCCGCACCGAGCGCGAGCGGGAGTAGGAAGTGACGAGATTTCATAGGGTAGTGCACGGCGGGACGGGGCGCGGCGACCCGCGGCCAGACTAGGCGTTGCGTCGGGGAGAATGAAACCGCGCGTTGCACCCGAGGTTGAACACCATGCAAGACTGCGCCCAACGTTGACGACGAACCGCGCGCCGACGTACACGAGTTCTCCGATGGAGGACACGGAGCAACTTCGCGCGGAGCTGGCGGACGTAGCGGCCTCGCTGCGCGCATACCTCGAGCAGCAGGCCGCATCGGGGGCCACCGGCATCCCACGAGGAGAGGTTCTGGCCCGAAAGCTGGCCGTCCCGACCCCGACCCCGACCTCAGCAGCAGCCCCCGCGCCCCCGAACCGCGTCGGCCTCGTCGCCAAGCCCGACCGCCACACCCGCCTCCCGGAGCTCGCGCGCGAGGTCTCCACCTGCACGCTTTGCAAGCTCTCTGCGACCCGCACACACACAGTGTTCGCGCGCGGCAACCCCGATGCGGCGATCTGCTTCATCGGTGAGGCCCCCGGCGCCGAAGAGGACGAGCAGGGCGTTCCGTTCGTCGGCCGCGCAGGGCAGCTCCTCGACAAGATGATCATCGCGATGGGCCTTTCGCCCGAGCGCGACGTCTACGTCCTCAACATCATCCGTTGCCGTCCCCCCGGCAACCGTCGCCCCGAGCCGGAAGAGGTCGCCGCGTGCCTGCCGTATCTCCACGAGCAGCTCGATCTGGTGGGCCCGAAGGTCATCGTAGCGCTCGGAAACACCGCGGTCGGCACCCTCCTTGGGACCACGCTCGGCATCACGAAGCTGCGAGGCCAGTGGAAACTTTACCGCGGGACGACGCTCGTCATGCCGACGTATCATCCCTCGTACCTGCTCCGCCCGAGCGCACAGCAGGCGGAGGCGAAGAAGCAGGTCTGGGAAGACCTCCAGGCCGTCTTGACCGAGCTCAAGCTCCCCATCCCGACATCCAAGAAGCGCGGGGACACCGCCCGCGAAAGTGAAGAGGATCCGCCGTGATTGAACCTCGACGATTCTTTCCCGCCGCGGCCATGGGTGGCGGCGTGATGGGGGTGGTCATCGCGATCCCCGTCATCGGCGATCTCCTTCGTTGCTGCTTCTGCATCGGCGTGATGGCGGGAGCCGTCGCCTCCATGAAGCTCTGGCTCGATTCGCACCGCGCGGAGAACCTCACCCCGACCGACGCGATGACGCTTGGAGCGTGCTCGGGCGCCGTGACCGCAGCCGCGAACTGGGTCGTCTCGCTGCCGGTGCGGCTCGCGTTCGGCGAAGGGCTGAGCAGCTACTACGGGTCCTCCACGATGTTGCCGGACCTGGCGCGCAGCAATCTTCAGGCGCTCTATACGCCGAGCCCGGTGATGATCGTCATGTCGCTCCCGCTCCAAGGGGTGATCTACGCGGTGATGGGCGCGGTCGGCGGTTTCCTCGGGCTCCAGTACGCGTTCGCGACCCGGAAGATCGACGCTTGAAGGGCGTGCGCTTCGGCGCCGCGCTGCTGGTCGCGCTTCCCTGGTTACGGGCCTGGATTCAGGCGTGTCGCTGCCTCCCGGACTGGCTGAACCGTCTCATCGACGAGGCGTTTCGGCCGCTCTGCCATCACATGGCGGGGCGCGTGCTGGTTCTCGCGGGTCAGCCGATGTGCGTGTGCTCTCGATGCGCCGGGCTCTACGCGGGCCTTGCCGTCGGCTTCCTGGTGGGGGGTCCTCGGCTCCTTGGGCGCACGTATGGGCGCATGGTCCTCATCGCCATCGCCGCCGCCGTGATCGATGTCGTCACGCAAGACGCCGGGCTCCACGCCCCCTACCACCCGGCTCGCCTCGCGACGGGTGCCCTTATCGGCTGGACGACGGCGGCGTGGATGGGTCAGGAGCTGCAGACACGTGCCAGTCGCGAGCTCACTGCTGGAGCGGGCAGTAGCCCACTTGCGTCGGGCTCGTAACGCTCGCGGTGCACGTCTCGTTCGTGGAAAGCGCAGGGTTGTACACGGTGCCGTCGAGCACGCAGTAGGCGCCGCTCACGGTGTCGTTTGGCTGGCCGAAGGACGCGACGAGCTGCGTGCAGGTGTAGCTCTCGGGGCACCCGCAATAGGTCGCGCCGTCGTCGGTGGCCCCCTCGGCGTTCGCGCAGCGGCACGAGCAGTAGACGGTCTTGTTCGCCGTTCGATCGGAGGCGCCGGCGCCGATGATCTGGGCGGGAACGTGACCCGCGGACTGGCCCGGGAGGTTCACGTTCGTCGCGGTGACTTCGGCGCTCGTCGTGCCGGCCGTCATCCCCGGGAGCACGCAGCCGTCTTGGCTCGAGACGGCAGCGGCTGGCGAGCCCGCGGGGCCGCTCGGTCCTGTTCCCGGTGCCGTCTGGCCATACGGGCACGTCACGCGCCCCTGGAAGTGGTTCACGAGGCAGACGTTGCTGCTGCACATGCTCGATTTGGTCTCGAGACTGACGTCGTCGACGGAGAACCCCTGAAACGTCGCATCGGCCTCCTCGGACGGGACACATCCGGCGCCGAGCGCGCCTCCGGAAGAGCCGGTGGATCCGCTCGTCGCCATCGTGCCGGTCGTCCCAGTGTTGCTCGACGTTCCCGAGGAGCCGCTCACGACCGTCGTTCCCGTGGTTCCCGACATCCCCGTCGTGCCGGTCATCGCGGAGCCGGACGACGAACCGCTGCCGCTGGACGTCGGCGATATGCCGTTGCTCGAGGTCTCGCGGGAGCTCGACTGCGTGCCCGAATCGTCCGCGGCGCCAATGCTGACTTCGCCCGAGCAGGCAGCCCCCAGCGCCCCAAGCACCGCCACGAACCCAACCACCCCGACTTGACCCACGCGCATGCTCTTCCCGACACTCATGACACAAGCCTTTCCTCTCGCCGCAGAGCGCGCGAGCTTTCTCGTTAGCGATGTTTCGCGTCCCCGACGTCGTCGCGGACGGACCTACGTGAACGACTACTCTCCCAAGCACGCTCCGCGCACACGTCGCGCGATCGGGGCCCCAGGTCGTTGCTCGATGAAATGGATCGCTTGTTCTCGCGCTCCGGGTTCGCCAAGCGCGCATCCGGCGAGAATGCGGAGACCCTCGCGCTCGTCGGCCAGCGGACCGTTCGGTTGCACGCGGAGCGCCGCCTCGCGCGCTGCGGCAGGATTGCCCGCCACGAGCGCGGCCTGCGCCTCGCGCAAGCTCGCGACGTCGGCCGCGAGGTCGGAACCGGACGGCGAGGCCGGCAGGAGGGACGACCCGACGATCGCGGACGTACCCGGCGACGGCGGAACCGCGTGCGCGACGACGCTCGCCGCGGTCCTCTCGGGAGAGCCCGAGCCCACTGCGCTGGCCGAGACACCGACGGGCACGTCGGCAGAAGCGTGGCCCGGCGCGCGGATGGAGACCGCACTCCGTCGCAGGGGGGGCGTGCTCGGGATGACGGCGGGCGTCGCCGGAGTAGCTCGCGATTCGTCCGGCGCGAGGCTCGCGCCCGACCGAGTCGCTACCGTCCCCCCGCGAATCGCCACGGCGCCCGCCCCCAAGCCGGTCGCGAGCACGACCACCGCGACGACTTTCACCAGGAGAGGCGTCGCGACGAGCGGAATCGACGACACGAGCGGAGCCGTGACCGTCGTGGCTACCACCGCAGCCCCCACCGCGGATGGAGCGACTGACGCGCCTGACGCGACGGACGCGCCCGATGCGACAGACGTAACTGACGCGACCGCCGCAGTCTTCGACGTCGACGCGACGGTAGTCACCGCGGTCGCGCCCGCGAGCCCTCCGCCGACGCGGATCATGAGCCGCGCCCGACTGCGCTCGAGCGTCTCGCCGCTCGGTTCACCGGCATCGCTGCCCAGCTCGAGAAGGTGACGCGCGTCGGGGCTGAGATCGTGCTTCATCGGATCCTCCACTGGTCTCGGGCCCGATGGCGGCGGACGGCCTGGTCGAAAGCCCGGCGTGCGATCCGGAGGCGCGACGACACGGTGTTCGGATTGAGCGTAAGCACCTCGGCGATCTCCGCGGCGGTCATCTCTTCGAGCTCTGCCAGCACGAACACCTCCCGCGAATCCTGCTCGAGATCCTCCAGCAGCTCGATGAGCAGCTTCGCAGCCTGCGCCCGCGCCAGGAGAGCGTCCGGGGCTCGCTCGGCCGCCTCCGGCAATCGTTCCGCCTGCTCTCCATCGGCACCCGGCGTCGACGGCCCGTGGTTGCGGCGCGCTCCGGTGCGTCGGTAGTTACGAGCGACGTAAACGGCGATGCCGTAGACCCACGTGCGCAGAGTCGACTCTTGCCGGAACTCGCCGAGCCGTCGGTGGATGACGATGAAGACGTCCTGCACGACATCCTCGACGTCGGAGGAGGACACGCCCAGACGAACGAGAGCTCGCCAGACGAAGCGCGCGTACTCGTCGTAAACCTCCTCGAAGCTCGGGGCCGAAATCGCAATCATGGGGGCGTGCGCCCGAACGCGCATCGAGGGCTCGGGGGCCGTTCGGACGAGGTCAGGATGGAAGGTGGAGGCGGCGAGCACGGAGCGAGGACCCTTTGACTACAGTGAGTGTCCGCGGTTTCAGGATTCGTCACGGAAAGTGCGCCTCGGCCCCCAGCGTCCCCTCCGCCCCTACGGGCGAGGCATGGTGGACGGTCCCGCGGCTCGAAACCGTGAAGTTCTCGCGGACGAACGGGACTTCGAGGTCCAGACCGGCGCTTAGCCCGAAGTGCGGAAGCGGCCTCCAGACGATCAGCGCTCCTGCCTCACCCGCCACCCACGCCGAGGTCGCCGGGGTCGAAGTGATCCCCGCTCCCGTGGCGTGGGCGCGCAAGGCTCCAGCCTCCACCGCCAGGCAGGGGCCCAGCGCGATGGCCCCGTCGAGAGGCATCCAGCAGCCCGCGAGCTCACCGGCGCCAAGCGCGAACGCTCCCGCGGCACCCGCCCCTGTCACCTCGGCGCTCGGAAACCAGAGCCCCTCGAGCTCGAGACGGGCATGGCTCGGCGTCCACGCGAGGCCGACATCGATCCCCAGCGCCGGGCTCGCGAGCACACCGAGGCTCGCGCGCGCGTCGACAGCGATCGCGAACGGCGGGACGTGCAGCGACGTGGCCGCCGGCAGATGTTCCGGACTGGGCTCTGGCAGTGGAGCGGCTCCGGACAAGGTTGGTCGAGGGAGAGCGCCCTCCGCGAGAGCGGGAAGGGCTCGTGCGGGTGACGGGGGCGCAGGAGCGGGCGCGGACGGGAGCGGGGGCGCGATGGAGCGCGAGGTCATCGCGACGGACGCGGACGCTTCCTCGGGGTCGACGGCCACGGCGAGGACCACGGCCACGACGGCAGCCAGCTCGGCGCACGAGCGCGCCGTGAAGTCGCGCTCGACCGAACGCCGCTGAAGCTCCGTCGCAAGATGAAGGGTCCATGCGTGCTCCGAGACGCGAGCTACCGACGCGCGCGCGTGCCATCGCTCCGTGGAACGACCCGACTTCGAGAGTCGAACCACCTCCGCCTCGACGCTGGAGCCGGTGGGGCATTCCACGGGCGCGTTCCACTCGAGCTCGACGGGCGTCCCGGCGGTTGCTTCACCCCGCGCTACGCGCGCGTACAACGTGCTCGCGAGCGCGCAGACGAGCGGAACCATGTGAGCGGGCGCCGCCAGAATCCTCGCACGCGCAGAGGCATCACGGGCGAAGACCATCCGCATGCCGTTCTATCATCGACCACTCGGAAGCGAGCCCTCGCTTTCGGCCTAGCGGGCGGCGGCCACACTCTCTGCCGCGGCAGCCGCGCGACTCGCCTCGCGCAGCGCGAGCCGGGCAAGCGAAGCGTACGAGTCGATGCGCGTGTACACGTGGTTGCCGGGTGCCGAGCAGCTGCCGCCGCGCGACACCACGCCGACGACTTCGCCCGTCGCCGCATCGATCGCCGGACCCCCTGAATCGCCGCGACACGTCGCGCGGTCGACCTCGAACTCGCGCGGACCCAGGACTGCGCCGGTCCTCGCGTTGGCCGCCGGACCGATCGAAAGCACCGTGCTCCCCTCTCGCCCCACGCGGTCGCCGATGGTCATCGCTACCCCACCGCCGAAACCGACTGGCAGCACGTGGTCTCCCGACGAGACCGGACCGACGAGGCGAAGCGGGAGGATGGCGACGCCGACCAGCGGACGGTCGAGCACGAGGAAGGCCACGTCCGCGTCGCAGAGAATCTGGCCGGTCGGATGAATCGTCTGGATGCCATGGGCGCGCGGCTTGTCCCGATCGAAGCGGATGTGCTGACCGACGTAGACGCCGATCGTGGAGGGGTCGGCGTCGGCCGCAAGGTGGACACCGTTGTGGGAGCGGCCGCTCGCGTCGCACGAGGGGGTCTGTGTGATGGAGTGGGATACGCAGTGACGCGCCGTGAGGACGAGGTTGGCGGCCACGAGCGTTCCGCTGCAGAGCGTCACGTGGGACGGATCCTCGGCCAGAGTCGTGCCGAGCGCGACGACGCCCGTCTCTTCTTCCTCCATCGCGTGCGCCGTCAGCGGATCGGCGAGGTGAACGTGGGGAGCGACACACCCGGTCACCAGAAGCGACAGCCCGACCGTCGCGGCGGTGCGCCACGTGATGGAGCTGAAGGAGCTGAGCGCGGCGAGACCGTTGAGAGTCGGCCGACCGATGTGATTGTGCTTCTTCTTCATGATGTTACAGCACACGTGGCTGCTCTCATCATGGTGCGGCGCCGCAACGGTTTCGGCTCGTGCGTGTGGAGGCGAAATGACACGATCGTGCGCGAGCGCACAGTCAGACGACGCGTACCGACATCCTGCTCACTCGTGCGCGCCGACCCCTTCGAGCAGCGCGTTCACCTCCGCGCCGAAGAGAAGCGCGAGGCTGGTCAGGTAGAGCCAGACGAGCAGCACCGCGACGGCAGCCAAGCTCCCGTAATAGACGGCGTACGACCCGAGAGAGCCGATGTACGCACCGAAGAACCAGGACACGGCGATCCAGAAACCCATGGCCCCCATCGCGCCAGGCCAGGCGCGGCGGCGAACCCCCGTCGGATGCTCGACCGCGAAGCGATAGAAGCTCGCGAGCCCGAGGAGCCCAACCATCAGCACGACGCCCCCGGCGAACGTCCGTTCCCAAGGGGAGTGAACGCGAGTGAGAAGATGTCGCTTCTTGGCGGGCAACGGCGCGGCGGGTCTTGCCGCTCGAGCAGGCGCCTTCGCGGCGCGTCCCGCGCTTGGCATGGGCGCCGCCGATGAGGACGACGCGGGCACGGACGTCGCGCTTGGCTCGGCGGTGTCCTGGCGATGCAGCGCGTCGTCCGCGCTGACCAGCGCCCACGAGGTCAGGGAGAGCGCGCCGACCCCCAGCGCGACGGTCGCCAGGGCAATGACTCGCTGCTTGACCCAGGCGCGCCGAGGGGCGGCGGCGGCGAGCTCGAACACATCCATCATCTGATGGATTCCGGACGACGTGAGCCAGAGGAACGTCACCACGCTCAGGGGAGCGATAGGTGTGACGCTCGCCCCGGCGAGGCGTTCGAGCTCATGGCGCACGAGGTCGGCGGCCGCGTCGGGGATCGTCTCGAGGAGCGGACCGACGAGCGCTTCGACGCCGCGGCGACGGACGAAACGACCGAGGACGAAGCCAAGCAGCACGAGCAATGGGACGACGCTCAGGAAGAAATTGAACGCCATGAGCCGCGCCGAATCGACGGCGCCGTGCCTGTACATGCCCCGGACGAGGTCCAGGCCGATCGAGGAGAGGCTTCGTCCTCGCAGCCTCGAGGACTCCTCGCTCACTCCCGGAACATCTCGCCCACGGGCACGACGCGGACGTTCTCCTTGGCGACATGAAGCGGGAAGCGAACGATCTCTTCGTCCGCGGCGGTGACTTCGTGAGGCTTGGGAGAGGCGTAGGCCGGCGCCTTCGTGACCGCGCCGTCGGTGAGCAACTTGGCGAGCGCCGCGCCATTCTTTGCGACGAGCACGATGCCCAGGTTGGCGTCCTGCAGGTGACGGCCCGTCGCCGCGGCAAGGCTCGCCGAGTCGAGCTGCCGCCACGCGCCGTGCATCGTCTCGAGGTACGGATGGGCGAGCGCGTACGTCTGATCGTCGAGCGCGTAACCGAGCCTGCGTGTCGCCGTGAGCTCCTCGAGCGCGGTGTAGCGCTCGAGGAACGTGCGGTAGCGGGCCAGCTCCGACTCGGTCACCCCGTGCCGGAGAAGGGTGTCGTACTCGTAGAGGGCGCCACGGAGCGCGAAGAGCGCGTTGTCGCTCTTCACGGGGCGGAGCCAGAGGGAGAACATGCCTTGCCGACGCGCGACGTTCGGTACGGGGAACTGGCCCGCGCCGTCTTGCTCGAAGTGCTCGGCGTACGCGTAGTCGCCGTAGTTGAGGCCACGCTTCTCGCGGAGCTCGTCGAAGAGGCGACCGCTCGACTGGCGGTGAAGGCCCAGGTAGTCGGTGAAGAACGCGACGGCCGGAAAATCGGGGCTCGTCCGGGTCAGATCGTACGCAGCGCCGACCGAGATGGCGGTCGCGTCGGCGCTCGGCTTGTCGACGATCAGCACGTGGAGCCCTTCGAGCTTCTTCGGCGCCGGGAGAGGCGCACGCTCGCCCGCGCACGCCGGGAGCGCGGCGAGATCCTGCGCGAACGTGCTTGCGAACGCCTCCGGGTAGCCCCCCGCGAGACCGATCGTCATGCGATCGCGACAGAAGACGCGGGCGCGTTGCGCCCTAAGGTCGGCCAGCGACGCCGCTGCGAGGCCGCGTTCGGTGCCGACGGTCGGGTGTCCGTACGGGTGCCCTTCGTACAGGAACGCTTGCAGCGATTCTTTCCCGAGCTCCTCGTCATTGCCGCCCCGGAGGTCGTCGGTAAGCGCGCTGGTCTCCTGCGCACGGACGCGATCGAAACCGTCGGCGTCGAGCCGCGGTGAGAGGAGAACCTGCTCGAGCAAAGGATAGAATGCCGGGAGCGACGCGACGGCGACCTCGGCCGAGAAGACCGTCTCGTCTCGATCGATCTGCACCTGGATGGAGGCCGCGAGCGGGTAGAGCTTCTCGACGAGCTGGGTGTAGGTGAGGGCGGTCGTTCCCCCTTGGGCCATGGTGTCGGCGGTCAGACGGGTCAGCCCTTCCTTTCCCGCGGGGTCGTCGGCCGACCCAGCCGAAAAGAGTATGCGAAACGCGACGACGTTCGTGCCGGGCGTCCGCATCGAGAGGGTGCGCACTTCGGGGGCTGCTGGGGTCGGCGGACACGCGATCGTATAGCCGGGCGGGTGCGCGGTCGTCGGGCCGGGCACATGAAGCGGTGGCGACGTCGGTGCGCATGCTGACATGGACGACGCGGCGAGCGCGACGAGAGAAGAAACGAGCTTCTTCATCGGCCGACCGCCTTCGAGCCACGGTTCGCGGGTGCGCTTGTCAGCGTCACGACGTTCCGGTGGGCGGCAATCAGGTACGTCCGTGCGACCCGCGCGACATCCTCCGGGGTCAAGGATGCGAGCGCGTCCGCGTAGGCTTGAAGGGAACGCGGATCGCCGGTGAGGGCCGTGGCGTACGCGAGCGAGTTGGCCACGGCCTGGGGAGTCTGGAGCTCGATGATTCGCGAGTTCAGGAGATGGCGCCGCACCGCATCGACCTTCTCGGGGGAGGTCTCGCCGCGTCCGACCGCGGCGAACGCCTGATCCACTGCGCCGACGACCTCGTCGAAGGTCGTCGATGGTTTGAGCTTGGCCGAAAACGAAAGGACGCCCGGGTCACGGCTCATGGCGTCGTCGGGGCTAAACGTGAGCTCGATGAGCTTCTGCTCCTTCACGACGAGCCTCTGGTAGAGATCGCTCGAATCGCCCAGCACGAGCGACGCGGCGACGGCGAGAGCGGCCGTGTCGCGGAGGTTCTGACTCGTCCGTGGAACGCGGAAGCCTTCGAGGAGCCGCGGCGACGTCGGGCTCTTCCAGGTGATCGCGCGAGAACGCGGAGCGGTCTGCTCCGGCTCCACCGGCACGTTCGTCGCGGCACGATGCCCCGTCCACCCGTCGTACTGCGCGTGAATGAGCGCCGTGACCGCGGCCGCGTCGAAGTCGCCGACGACGAAGAGCGTGCAGTCGTCCGGCGTGTAGAAGCGGCGAAAGAAGGCGCGCGAGTAATCGTACGCGCCGGGCATCGCCTTGACGTCGCGCTCGAAGCCAAGCGGCGTGTGGCCGTACGTGTGCTTCGTGAATGCGAGGGTGCCGAGGGCCTCCGCCATCGGAAGGTCGGGGTTCGACGCGACCTTGTTGTATTCTCCGAGGACGGCGCCCGTCTCGTCCTTGTAGGCGCCGCGCGCATAGGAGAGGTTCCGGAAGCGGTCGGCGTCGAGGGAGGCAAGCTCCGGGACGGCCGCGGTCGCGACCGTCGGCGTGTAGAGCGTGAAGTCGTTCGTGGTGAACGCGTTGTTGTCGGCGCCCAGCGACTGTATGCGCTCTTCGTACTGGTGCGCGGAGACGTTCGCCGTCCCGCGGAACATGAGGTGCTCGAACAGGTGCGCGTAGCCGCTCTTTCCCGGCTCGACCTCGTCGCGTGATCCGGCGCGGACGAGCGTGAAGTAGGCGACGACGCCGGGCGAATCGAACGGGACGAGGATGGCCGTGAAGCCGTTGTCGAGGTGAAGGGTGGAATACGGATGCGCCAGGAGCGGCGGCGCGGCGGTACTCGCGGGGGCCACCGCATCCGCGGCGAGAGCGATCGAGGGGGCGGCGACGAGAGCGAGAGCCAATCCGTACGGCATCCACATGTCGCGCGGACGGTACCACGAGGTGGACGACGACGAGGCGAGCGGGGCTATGCGCGGGCGGACTTCCTTCTGGACGCGGCGTATGCAGCCTTGACGCTCGCGTGAGAACTGCGGGACGGTGGACGCGCCATGGCCGACAAGACCCCCTCCTTCGCCACCAAGCCGGACGATCCCAAGGACGTGTCGTGGGGGCTCACGACCGCCGCCGCGTGCTGGAAGCGAAACGACCGCAGCGAGGCGCTCCGGTGGCTGCGCAAGGCGGTCGAAGCGGCGAGCGAAGCGGAGCTGGACGAACGCGCCCTCGAGCTCGCAAAGATCGCGGCCGACATGGCGACGCAGATCGGGTCCATCGCGCCGCCGCGGCCCGCGACGAGCGCGCCGAACGCGCCGAACGCGCCCGGTCGTCCATCCGCGTCACCGACCGTCCCGCGCGGGGTCCCCATGGTCACCGCTGCCCTCGTCGCGAAGGCCGCGTTTCCCAAGCCCGCACCTCCCGCGGGAGAACGCATCGCGACCGCGCCTGCAGCACCGACCGCGAGCGTGCCGTCGAAGGCCGTCGCTCCCCCGGCGCCTACTGCGAACGTCCCGTCGAAAGACGCGCCAAAGAAGGCGGACCGAAAGAGCATCACGAGCGAGGGGCCGCGCAAACGAGCTGCGAGTCGTGCGGATCGGGTCGAGGCGCCGCGCCGGCCGAGCCGGACCGACGAAATGGATCAATGGCCGACGGACGTCCTCGCCGGGGCCGACCTCCCGCCGGGCCTCGGGGCCGAGAATGCGTCGCTGCGCCCGACCGTCACGGCTGGGAAAGGCGCGCAACCCGTTCGCGCCGCGCAAGCCGTCAGGGTGCTCGTATGGCTAGAGCACGATGGGACCGTGCACGTGACCGCGGTCGGAAGTGGGCGCGGAACGCCTAGTCACGCGGTCGAAGCGACCCTCGCCGCAGTCGACCCGGACACCGACCTGGTCGCCCTGCTTCGTTAGCCCGTCGTCAGGTCCCCCCCTCACACGCGACAGACGAGGGCTTCACGCAGCCGAGCGTCGACGTGCGACAGTAGTAGCCGCCGTAGCAGCCGTTCGCCTGGCACGGGGTCACGGGGGGAACCGAGTCGATGCACCCGAGGCACTCGGAGGTCGTGCTCGGGGCAGCGTACGCGGCGCAACCGCCTCCGCCGTCCGAGGTGGTGTTTGCATCGACGGCCGCAGAGTCGTGCGCGGACGAATCGTGGCTCGACGAGTCGTGCGTCGAGGAGTCCACGGTCGATGAATCGTGTGTGGACGAATCGTGCGCCGATGAATCGGCAACCGTCGCGTCGTGCGACGTCCCCGCTTCGGTCCCGCTCGACGAATCAACGCCGCTTGCGTCGGGCGTCGGCGGTGCT
>Ga0302279_10005869_pt1 | contig 13435 bp, 9 predicted proteins | sample III_Bog_N3_3_FD_194541 | JGI IMG/M metagenome (GOLD analysis project Ga0302279, IMG submission 194541) | Peat permafrost microbial communities from Stordalen Mire near Abisko, Sweden - III_Bog_N3_3 | ecosystem: Environmental > Terrestrial > Soil > Wetlands > Peat | place: Sweden: Abisko...
CTTCGACACCTAGGCCGGCGGTCAGCAGTCGGCGGCGTCCGAACCGGTCGCCAAGGGCGCCGCCGAACAGCAACAATGCGCTCAGCGGCAGCAGAAAGGCGTTCACCACCCACTGCAGCTGGGCGGCGTCGCCGTGCAGGTCGCGGCCGACCGCCGGCAGGCCCACGTTGACCACCGAGCCGTCGATGTAGTCGAGGGTGGAGGCCAGGATGGTGACCGCCAGGATCAGCCGCGGATGCGCGGAGCGGCCCCCGGCCCTGGCCAGCGCCAGGCCCCTGTCGCAGAACGTCCTGGCCGACACCGGCGGGCCCTCCTGTCAGCGCCAACATAGGCGGCCGAACGGCTGGGCGCACTTCCGCCGGGCCCGTCACGGGGAGTATGTCGAGGCAAACGGCCGGGGCGACCCCGCAGATGGACCCAGTCATGCCCACCTTGCTGCAGCGGCTCGGCGCCCCACTGCCGATCGTCCAGGCGCCGATGGCGGGAGTGTCGACGCCGGCGATGGCGGCGGCGGTGTGCAATGCCGGCGCGCTTGGCTCGATCGGGGTCGGGGCCACCGACGTGACGGGCGCGCGGGGGATGATCGAGAGCCTGCGGGCGCTGACCAACCGGCCGTTCAACGTCAACGTCTTCACCCACCGCCCGGCGCGGGCCGACCCGGAGCGCGAGCGCGCGTGGCTGGCGGCGCTGGCGCCGGAGTTCCGCCGCTTCGGGGCCGAGCCGCCGGCGGCGATCGGCGAGATCTACACCAGTTTCCTCGTCGACGAGGCGATGCAGGCGCTGATCCTGGAGACCCGGCCGGCGGTGGTCAGCTTCCACTTCGGCCTGCCGCCCGCCCCGCTGATCGACCGGTTGAAGGCGGCGGGCATCGTGCTGTTATCTTCCGCCACCAGTATCGCCGAAGCGGAGGCGGCCGTGGCCGCCGGCGTCGACGCCATCGTCGCCCAGGGCTACGAGGCCGGCGGCCATCGGGGGACGTTCGATCCCGAGGCGCCGGACAGCCGGCTGGGGGTGGTGGCGTTGACCCGGCTGCTGGTCAGCCGCATCCCGCGGCCGGTGATCGCCGCCGGCGGGGTGATGGACGGGGCGGGGATCGCCGCCATGCTGGACCTGGGCGCCGAGGCCGCGCAGCTGGGCACCGCCTTCATCGCCTGCCCGGAATCCAGCGCCGACGCCTACTACCGCGACGCCCTGTTCGGCGATGGCGCCGCGGCCACCGAGATGACCGCGCTGATCTCCGGCCGGCCGGCGCGCTCGCTGCGCAACGCCTTCACCGCCCTGAAGGACGGCGCGCTGAAAGGTCTGACGCCGCCGGACTATCCGATCGCCTATGACGCGGGGAAAGCCCTGGCCGTGGCGGCGCGGGCGGCGGGAGACGGCGGCTTCGGCGCCCAGTGGGCCGGCCAGGGTGCGGCGCTGGCCCGGACAATGCCGGCGGCGGAGCTGGTGAGAACGCTGGCGGAGGAACTGGCAGCGGCGCGCGCTGGCTAAGGCGACCGTTGCCGGCCTCAGCCCAGGTGGATGTCCTTCTGGTGGGTCTCGTTGGCCCCGTCCTCGCGTTTCAGCCGGGCGAACACCACCGTCGAGACGATGGTGAAGGCGCCCAGCGCCAGGAACGCCCGGTGCAGGCCGTCGGTGACCGCGGCGGCGTTGCCCTGCAGGGTCGCGGGCACGAAGAACACCGTGGTCAGCCCCGCCGCCGCGACGCCGAAGCTGATCGACAGCTGCTGCATCGTGCTGGCGATGGAGCTGGCCTGGCTGGCCTCGGCGGTGGGCACGTCGGCGTAAACCAGGGTGTTCATGCTGGTGTATTGGGTCGAGGTCAGCGCCCCATAGCAGAACGCCTGCAGCACGATCAGCCAGATCGGCGTCCCCGGCCGGATGGTGGCGAACAGCATCAGCAGCACGCCCAGCAGCACGGTGTTGGCCACCAGCACCGTGCGGTAGCCGAACCGGTCGAGTATCTTCGGCATCAGGAACTTGGTGCTCATCGCCGCGGCCGCCTGCGGCATGATCAGGAGGCCGGATTCGACCGGGGTCAGGCCCAGCCCCAGCTGGTAGAGCAGCGGCAGCAGGAACGGCACGCCGCCGATGCCGAGCCGGGTGACGAAGCTGCCGCTGACCGCCGCGGCAAAGGTGCGGACCCGGAACAGGCCGAGTTGCAGCAGCGGATAGGCGGTGCGCGCCGCGTGCAGCCCGTAGCCGAAGATCAGCGCCAGGGAGATGCCCAAGAGACCGAGGATTTCGCCGGTGCTCAAGGTGTGCTCGCCGAAGATCTCCAGCACATAGGACAAGAGCGCGATGCCCGAACCGAACAGGATCAGCCCGAGCAGGTCGAGCGGCTTGGAGTCGCCGCGATAGTCCGGCAGGCGCATGTAGACCAGCACCAGGCCGGCCAGGCCGATGGGAATGTTGAGGAAGAAGATCGCCCGCCAGGGCAGGTAGGCGACGATCAGGCCGCCCGCGATCGGCCCCAGCATCGGCCCGATCAGGCCCGGGATGGCGACGAAGCTCATCGCCCGCACCAGCTCCGACTTCGGAAAGGTGCGCACGAGGGTCAGCCGGCCGACCGGCACCATCATCGCCCCGCCGACGCCCTGCAGGATGCGGCAGGCGACCAGCAGATGGATGTTGCTGGTCAGGCCGCAGAGGAACGAGCCCAGGGTGAAGATGCCGATGGCCGAGGCGAACACTCGCCGGGTGCCGAACCGGTCGGCCATCCAGCCGCTGATCGGGATGAACACCGCCAAGCTCAAGGTGTAGCTGGCCAGCACAGACTTCATGCTGAGCACGCTGACCCCGAGCGAGCGGGAGATCACCGGCACGGCGGTGTTGAGGATGGTGGTGTCCAGCGACTCCATGAAGAAGGCCACCGCTACCAGCCACGGCAGCAGCCGCCGGATCGCCGCCGAGGGCGGGCTGGACGATGGCTGTTCCACGGGCGACTCCGCGTGATCGGCAGCCCGACCTATGCCGTCAGCCGGGCCGCAACACCAGGAGCCGCGGCGCCTTAGGCGCGGATGAATTCCAGCAGGTCGGCGTTGATCACGTCGGCGCTGGTCGCCGGCATGCCGTGCGGGAAGCCCTTGTAGGTCTTCAAGGTCCCGTTCTGGACCAGCTTGGCGGACAGCGGCCCGGAGTCGGCGTAGGGGACGATCTGGTCGTCGTCGCCGTGCATCACCAGCACCGGCACGCTGATCTTCTTCAGATCCTCGGTGAAGTCGGTCTGCGAGAAGGCGACGACGCCGTCGTAGTGGGCCTTGGCGCCGCCCATCATCCCCTGGCGCCACCAGTTGTCGATGAGCCCCGGGACCACCTTCGCGCCCGGCCGGTTGAAGCCGTAGAACGGCCCGCTCGGCAGGTCGCGATAGAACTGCGCGCGGTTGAAGGCGGTCTGCTCCTGCAGGCCGTCGAACACCGACTTCGGCAGGCCGCCCGGATTGGCAGCGGTCTGCAGCATCAGCGGCGGCACCGAGCTGATCAGCACCGCCTTCTTCACCCGGCTCTCGCCGTGGCGGCCGATATAGCGGGTGACTTCGCCGCCGCCGGTGGAATGGCCGACGTGCACCGCGTCCTTCAGATCGAGGTGCGCCGTCACCGCGGCGAGGTCGTCGGCGTAGTGATCCATGTCGTGGCCGTCAGCCACCTGCGCCGAGCGGCCGTGGCCCCGGCGGTCGTGGGCGATCACCCGGTAGCCCTTGCCGAGGAAGAACATCATCTGGGTGTCCCAATCGTCCGCCGACAGCGGCCAGCCGTGGCTGAACACGATCGGCTGGCCCGAGCCCCAATCCTTGAAGAAAATCTCGACGCCGTCCTTGGTGGTGATCGTGGGCATGGGTCGCTCTCCTTAGTTCGATGCCGTTCAAGGTGGGTAGCGCGTCGCCGAAACGCACCCCCAAACGCTACCGCGTCCGCGCGATCTCGACAATTGACGGCACTTATAGTAATAAGTACCCGACGTGGCTGTTCGCGGCCGCGCGGTGTTTGATATTGTGAAAAATCGACTGAAACGGATGAGCGTCCGCGAAGGCTCTCGCGGGGCCGGGCCACCTCTAATTTAGGTGATTATAGGTGAAACGGCGTCCGGCCGACGGCCCGCCCCGGGCCAACTCCCCGGCCCCAGGCCAGGGGCGCCAGTCTTATCGATTAGCGGACCTATCGATATGCCACGGGCGGGCCGCAGGATGCGCTCTCAGAACATAGGGCTTGAGAGCAGGCGTAGGTCGTGAAGCTCGAAAGCAGGTGCAACTTTCTCAGCGCATGAATTTCTACGATCTTCGGGCAGGAGGCTGCCCCATCTCCCTCCGCCTTCGCGCATACTTCTTTGGGGTCGGCGGCCCTGGCTATATTCGCCCGGACCGTAGAAGGCAGCGCTGCCTCGTACCGATAGATCATGTTGACTTTATTTTGTTCGGGCATCCAATCGTCGATGTGATGTCCGGGACATTGTCTGTTCAACATCTGGTGCCAAGCCGCTGCGTCCGCAGGGCCGTAAGGGGTCGACGGGAAGAGAGCGACGGCAGCGAGTAGCACCGGGACCAAGCCCGCCTCCTCTGGCAAATGGGCGTGGCAGCCTTGCACCAACTTCGAAGGTCCACAACGGGTCGAACCCGGTCATTGCAATAGTGCCGGAAAGGGGACGCCGGCCTAACGCGCACTCCAACTTGCTTTGATGGACGCATTGAGTTCCTCCATCGCGGACAGCGCAGCGGCGTCATCGCCAGCGGCGGCAAAGTACAGGATGTTCAAGGCCGCCCACTGGCCGGCGTAAGCGGCCACTGTCCGCATGGCTGCGGAGCATGCTTGCGGCGACATTCTGCGACCGTTGATCAGCGCATTTGCGAACGGTAGAACTGTCGGCTTCAGCGGATGTATGACGGCCCTATCCCACTCGTCACATAGCTCTCGTTGACGACCGCGCGGGACCTTTGCGCTCTTTGGAGGCCGGCTGATTTCCTCAAGGACGGCGAAGCATGCGTCGTCCGCGATGGCCCGGGCCTCAAGGATCAGCGCCGACGCTGCCACAGGGTCATTGTAGGGGAACCGACAGTCGATCCGCTGGAAGAACTCCCCATCTCGGTCCGCCAGATCGTCTTCCATGTGGCCCATTTTCCGCCGCGAGCCCAAAGACCGCAATGGGTCGAACCGGCCATTGCCCTTCGACCCGAAAGCGGACCTAGCCGCACTTCACACGGTGACCACGCGCGCTACGCCGGCACCGCCGTGCGCGCGCCCTGGCCGCGGGTCAGGCGGCCGGGGCGGGCGCCGGTATCCTCATCGAAGCGGCGGGTGATTTCGCCGCCGATCAGAGTGGCCAGGTAGCCGCGGGCCGGCTGCATCAGCCGGGCGCCGCCGGCGGGCAGGTCGTGCTGGAAGCGCATGTCGCCGAACGACAGGCCCTCGAAATCGATCACATTGAGGTCGGCGCGCAGGCCCGGCGCGATCAGGCCCCGGTCGGTGAAGCCGAACAGCTCGGCGTTGCGGCGGGTCTGGCGGTTGATCACATGCGCCAGCGGCAGCCTCGCCCCGCGCTTGCGGTCGCGGGCCCAGTAGGTGAGCTGGTAGGTCGGGTTCACCGCATCGAAGATCGCGCCGACGTGGGCGCCGCCGTCGGAGAGGCCGACCACGGTGGTGTCGTCCAGCTGCAGCTCGCGCAGGCCGTCGAGGCTGAAGGTGGCGTAGCCGGTGAAGAAGGCGATGGCGAAGTCGCCACCGTCGCCGCCGACCAGATAGTCGTAGAGGGCCGATACGCCGTCCGGCAGTCCGGCGGCGGCGGCGCGGGCCGCGAAGCTCTCCTCCGGCAGCGGCTCATAGCTGGCGTTGGTGGAGAGGGGGAAGGTCAGCGGCATCGGGAACGGCACATTGGGGATCAGCGCCTCCATCGAGCCGGGATGCTCCGGCGCGACGTTGGTCTCGGCCAGGATCCTGGCCTTCAGCGCCGGATCGCGCAGCGCCTTGGCCCGTTCGGCGGCCGGCAGATGGGCGATGGCCAGGTACGACGGCTTGGCCATGAACGGATGGTAGGAGCCGAGGCTGAAGACGAAGCCGGTGGGGCGGCTGCCTACCTGCGGGAACACCCGGGCGCCGTCGCGGTTGCCCTCCCGGACCATGGCCATGATCCGGTGCGCCTGGGCCGGGTCGGCGAAGGTCTCGAACAGGGTGAAGGTGGCCGGACGATGGGCGGCGGCGCTGAGCCGGCAGATCATCTCCACCTCGCTCTCCAGGGCCGAATGCTCGCCCATGGTTCCGAGCGTGCCGGCGGGGATCAGCTGCATCACCCCGGCGCCCACCCGGCGGAAGGCGCCGGCAATGGCCATCAGCTCGGCCTCGGGCGCGAAGGTGCCCGGCACCTGCTCGCCGTGGATCGAGCGGTGGCCCATGATCCGCGAGGTGGAGAAGCCCACCGCCCCGGCGCGCAGGGCGTCCTCGACGATGCCGGCCATCGCCCGCACCTCGGCCTCGCCGGCGTCGGCGTTGCCGCGCTCGGGCCCGAGCACATAGTCGCGCACCGCCCCGTGGGCGATCATCGAAGAGACGTTGAGGGCGTATTTGCGGCCGGCCAGGTAGTCTAGATACTGCGGATAGGTCTCCCAGGCGCCCCAGGGCATGCCCTCGTAGAGCGCCGTGCCGGGGATGTCCTCGACCCCTTCCATCAGCTCGATCAGCTCGCGCTGGCCGCCGGGCCGCACCGGGGCGAAGCCGACGCCGCAGTTGCCCATGACGATGGTGCCGACGCCGTGGCTGGCCGAGGGGTCCATGCCCTCGTCCCAGGTCACCTGGCCGTCGTAGTGGGTGTGGATGTCGACCCAGGCGGGGGTGACGATGGCCCCGGCGGCGTCGATCACCTGCCGGGCCGGCTCGGCGATGGCCCCGCCGACGGCGGCGATCACCCCGTCCCTGATCGCCACGTCGCCGTTGACCGGCTCGCCGCCGGCGCCGTGGTGGATCGTCCCGCCGCGAATGATGATGTCGTGCATCGGAAGACTCCGTCGCTGCCGCGCGCGCCAGTGACCGCCAGGCGCCGCCGCGTCAGTCCAGATTTATCGCCGCGAACCGCGCCGGCGAAGCGGCCTCTGCGTACGCGGCGATGTCAGCCGGTGCGGGCTCACCTCGGGCCAGGGTCGCGCCCAGGCGCGCCGCGGCCGGGGCGATCTGCATGCCGTAGCCGCCCTGGCCGGCGAACCAGAAGAAGCCGGGCGTCTCGGGCGCAAAGCCGATCACCGGCGTGCGGTCCGGGGCGAAGGTGCGAAGGCCGGCCCAGGCGCGCAGCACCCGGCGCACCGGAATATCGGCCGCGGCTTGCAGCCGCTCGATGCAAAGGGCGATGTCCAGTTCCTCCGGCGCGGCGTCGGTGGGGGCGCTCGGGGTCTCGTCGGCGGGCGAGGCCAGGATGCGGCCGGCCTCCGGCTTGAAGTAGAACCCCTCGTCGACGTCGATCACCGCCGGCCAGCCGCCGATCTCGACGTTCGGCGGCGCTTCCAGGATGATCGCCGTGCGGCGGCAGGGGGTGAGGCCGACGGTGGCTACACCGGCCAGCACGGCCAACTGATCGCCCCAGGCGCCGGCGGCGTTGACCAGCACGCGAGCCTCGACGCTCTCGCCGTTCGCCAGCCGTGCGCGCCACCAGTCGCCCACCCGCTCCAGCGCGACGATGCCGGCGCCGAGCATAGTGCGGGCGCCGCGCTGGCGGGCGAGGCGCAGATAGCCGCCATGCAGGGCCGCGACGTCGATGTCGGCCGCGCCCGGCTCGTGCACCCCGCCGGCCACGGCCTCGGGGCGCAGCACCGGGACCATGGCGCAAGCGGCTGCGCCGCCGATGCGGCTGACCTCGACGCCGGTGGCGGCCAGCTCCGCCGCCAGGGCGTCCAGCTTGTCCGCCTGGGCCGCGTCGCCGATGTGCAGGCAGCCCCGAGGGGTCAGCAGCGGATGGTCGGCAAAGCCCGCCGGCGGCGCGTCGAAGAACCGGCGGCTGGCGGCGGTCAGCGCGCGGATGGTCTCGTTGCCGTAGGAGGCGACGTAGAGCGCCGCCGACCGGCCGGTGGTGTGGTAGCCGGCCGTCTCCTCGCGCTCGGCCACGACTACGTTGGCGCCGCCCGCCAGTTCGGCGGCGATCGAGGCCCCGGCGATGCCGGCGCCGCAGACGAGGAAGTCGCAGGCGCTCATGCCGGGCAGTTTAGCGTCCGGGCGGCCAGAGTCTTGCGCCGGCGGGCGCCACCGCGTTCATATCGTCGGCAAGCGAACGGACAGCTCATGCGCATCTTCACGGCTTCCCTCTCCACCGAGACCAACACCTTCTCCGCCATCCCTACCGGGTGGAGCTGCTTCGAGGAGAACGGCATCGAGCGGGGCGACGGCGTCACCCGCGACGGGACCGGCGGGCTGATGCATCTGTGGGGCGCCATGGCCGCCGATGACGGGCACGAGGTGGTGCACAGCCTGGCCGCTACCGCCGCGCCCGCCGGCCGCACCGTCCGCGCCGTCTACGAGTCCTTGCGCGACGAAATCCTCGAGGACGCGCGCCGGAGCGGGCCGTTCGACGTGGCGCTGCTGTTCCTGCACGGGGCCATGGTCGCCGACGGCTACGACGACTGCGAGGGCGACCTCTTGACCCGGCTGCGGGCCATCCTCGGCCCGGATGCGATCGTCGGCGTGGAGCTGGATCTGCACTGCCACCTGACCCCGGCCATGCTGGCGGCGGCCAATGTGATCGTCACCTTCAAGGAATACCCGCACATCGACGGCGGCCGCCGGGCGCGGGAGCTGTTTCGCCTCGCCGTCGACGCCGCCGCCGGCCAGACCAAGCCGGCGATGGGCCTGTTCGACTGCCGGATGGTGAACATGTTCCCGACCACCGAGGGGCCGATGGCCGCGTTCGTGGCCGAGATGAAGGCGCAGGAGGGTCGCGACGGCGTGCTCTCCTTAAGCCTCGGCCATGGCTTTCCCTGGGGCGATACGGCCGACTCCGGGGTGCGCATGCTGGCGGTGGTGGATGGCGACGCTGCCGCGGCGGCCGACGTCGCCCGCCGGTTCGGCGAGCGGTTCTGGTCGCTGCGAGACGAGGTCACCGGGCCGGGGATGACCATCGACGAGGCGTTCGACGCCGCACTGGCCGCGCCGCCGGGCCTGGCGGTGATCGCCGACAAGGCCGACAACACCGGCGGCGGCGCGCCGGGCGACTCCACCTTCGTGCTTCGCCGGGCCGTGGAGCGCGGCCTGCGGGACATCGCCATCGGTCCGCTGTGGGACCCGATCGCGGTGCGATTCTGCCAGGACGCCGGCGTCGGCGCGCGGTTCGCCTTACGCATCGGCGGCAAGTGCGGACCGGAGTCCGGAGATCCGATCGACCTGACCGTCACCGTGCGCGGCTTGAGCGACGATCTGGTGCAGCGCGGCCTCGGCGCCCCCAGCCACCTCGGCCGGGCCGCCTGGGTGGAATACGAGGGCGTACACGTGGTGCTGGTCGACCGGCGCGCCCAGGCCTTCTCGCCGGATCTGTTCACCAACATCGGCGTGCCGCTGGAGCGGATGCGGATCGCGGTGGTGAAGTCCACCGCCCACTTCCGCGCCGGCTTCGCCCCCGTCGCCAGCCTGATCGTCACCACCGTTGGACCCGGGACCCTGCTGGAGGACTACGGCGCCCTCGCCTACCAGCGCCGCGATCCGAACTACTGGCCCCGGGTGGCGGATCCCTGGGCGCCCCGGAGCACGGCCGGCGCCGGCGCGGCGGAGGCCTAGGCAAGATGGCGATGATCACCGATCCCGATGACTTCTTCACCAAGGGCTGTGGCCGGTGCGCCCGGTTCGCGACGCCGGATTGCTCGACCAGGCTCTGGATCGACGACCTCAACCACCTGCGCCGGATTTGCCTCGACCTGGGCTTGGAAGAGACGGTGAAGTGGGCGCACCCCTGCTACATGCACGCCGGGCGCAACATCGCCCTCTTGGCGGCGTTCCGGACCGACTTCCGGCTGGGCCTGATGAACGCGGGCCTGGTGAAAGACACCGAGGGGGTGCTTGAGCCGCAAGGCCCGAACAGCCAGACGCCAAGCATGTTCCGCTTTACCGCTGTCGGGCAAGTTGGCGAGCGGGAACCGATCGTCCGGGCCTATCTGCGGCAGTTGATGGACCATGCCGAGGCGGGCACGAAACCGGCGAAGGCGGCGCGCGAGATCGACATGCCAGACGAACTCACCGATGCGCTGGACGCCGATCCGGAACTGGCCGAAGCCTTCCAGGCCCTGACGCCGGGGCGGCAAAAAAGCTACCTGTTCAATCTGAACCAGACCAAGCAATCGGCCACCCGCGTGGCGCGGATCGAGAAGTTCCGGGACAGGATCATCGCGGGCAAGGGCGCGACGGAACGCTAGGCGGACGAACGGTCCGTCAGGATCCTAAACCCAGGGCTCGACCGCGTCGGTCCGCACCATTTCCACCAGCCGGTCGCACCTGAGGCCAACCACCGCGCCGGCGGCGTCGCGCACCAGGGCCAGCTTGCCGGGCTGCAGGGCGTTGTCGTCGATGAAGAGGAAGTCCGGGTCGGCCGGATCGCCGGGATAGAGCCGCTTGCCCTCGCGCCAGGCGCCCCGGCGGGCGTAGAGGGTCAGCCCGCCGTCCTCGGCCTTGATCAGCAGCCGTCCCATGGCGCCAATGGTGCGGAAGTTGGTCAGGGCGCCGCCCAGCGCCTCATAGACCCCCGGCGCGGCGGCGATCACCTCGGCGGTCGGCGCGCCGGTCAGCACGCGCGGTTCGGCGCCGATCAGCGCGGCGAGGAGCCGGTTGTTCAGCGCGCCCATGCCGTCGAGGGCCGTGTTCGCATGCACCAGCAGGGCGAGGTTCCGGGCCGGCGAGACGATCAGCATGGTGTTCCAGCCGCCCGATACGCCGCCGCCGTGGCCGAAGAACCCCTCGCCGAAGTAACGCAGCCGCTGGAAGGTCAGGCCCCAGCTTTCCAGCCGTTCGTCCGGACACCACTGCGGCGCGATCATTTGATCGAAGGTCTGCGGCTTCACGATCCCGGCGCCGCGGGCCAGCAACGCCGAGGCGTAGCGGCCCATGTCGGGAATGGTCGACTGCACCGCTCCGGCCGCGCCGCCGCCGCGGATATAGCGATAGGCCCCGCGGATGTTGGTTCCGTCCACCGTCTCTTCCACCGGCAGCGGCTCGCCGAAGCGCTCGGCCATCTGCCGGGCCTCGTCGGTGGGCTGGTGGTGATAGGGGGTGGTGAGGTCCGGATGCGGACGGTCGAGCAGGTCAGAATTGGTCATGCCGAGGGGTTCGAACACCCGCCGCCGAACCACCTCGGCGATCGGCGCGCCCTCGATCCGGGCGACGATCTCGCCCACCAGGGCGAAGCCGAAGTTGGCGTAGGACCACTTGGCGCCGGGCGGCATCTCCAGAGTGAGGCCATCGGGGAACAGGCCCAGCACATCGCTGTGCGGCTCGTCCGACCAGAGCGTGTGGTCGGAGCGCCGCACGTCGGCGAGCGTCGGCACCTCGCCGATGCCGGCGGTGTGGGTGAGCAGGTGGCGCAGCGTCACCGCCTCGCCGTCGCCGTCGAGGGTCAGCTCGGGGATGTGGTCGACCAGCCGCTCGTCCAGCTCAAGCCGTCCCTCGTCCACCAGCGCCATCGTGCAGAGCCCGATCATGGTCTTGGTGATCGAGCCGATCCGTTGGCGCAGATCGGGATGCTGGCGCCGGCCGCTCTCGATGTCGGCGAAGCCGAAGCCCTCGGCGAACACCAGGTCCGGCCCCTCGACCACGCCGACCGCGAAGCCGGCGGGCTTCAGCGCCTCGAGGGCCTGAAAGGCGGCGTCCCTCAGACGCGCGGCGTTCTCTTGCGTGAACGGCATGGCGATACCTCCGGCCTAAGCCGCAGCTATAGCAACTCCAGGGCTCGCGGTCTGGACCGACGCTAGTTCCGGAATACCGCCGCCAGGGAGGGATCCGGGGGCGTTTCGCGGTACTGCCGCAGCTCGTTGCGGCCGACCACCATGTGGTGGACCTCGTCCGGGCCGTCGGCGATGCGCAGGGTGCGGGTGGAGGCGTACATCTGGGCCAGCGGGGTCTTCTGGCTGACCCCCAGGGCGCCGTGCATCTGGATCGCCTGGTCGATGATCTCGCAGACGCGCACCGGCACCATGGCTTTCACCATGTGAATCCAGACGCGGGCTTCCTGATTGCCGAGGACGTCCATCGCCTTGGCCGCCTTCAGCACCATCAGGCGCATGGCCTCGATGTCGATCCGGGCCTTGGAGATGATCTCCAGATTGCCGCCCAGCTGCACCAGGGGCTTGCCGAAGGCCTCGCGGGTGAGGCCCCGGGTGACCATCAGGTCCAGCGCCTTCTCCGCCTGGCCGATGGCGCGCATGCAGTGGTGGATACGGCCGGGACCCAGGCGCAGCTGGCTGATCTCGAAGCCGCGGCCCTCGCCCAGCAGCATGTTCGACGCCGGCACCCGCACATTGTCGAAGATGATGTGCATGTGGCCGTGCGGCGCGTCCGGATTTCCAAAGACGTGCATGGGGCCGACGATGTTCACGCCGGGGGCGTCGGTGGGCACCAGGATCTGCGACTGGCGCAGGTTGGGCGGCCCGTCCGGGTTGGTCTGCACCATGGTGATCATGATCTTGCAGCGCGGGTCGCCGGCGCCGGAGATGTAGTGCTTCTCGCCGTTGATGATGTACTCGTCGCCGACCAGGGTGGCTCTAGTGTTGACGTTCTTCGCGTCGGACGAGGCGGCGTTGACCTCGGTCATGGCGAAGGCCGAGCGGATCTTGCCGGCCAGCAGCGGCTCCAGCCACTGCTTCTTCTGCTCGGGGGTACCGACGCGCTCCAGCACTTCCATGTTGCCGGTGTCCGGCGCGGCGCAGTTCATCACCTCCGACGACATCGGGTTCTTGCCCAGCTCGACGGCGATATAGGCGTAGTCGAGGTTGGAGAGGCCCTCGCCGGTCTCGGCATTGGGCAGGAAGAAGTTCCACAGGCCCTCGGCCTTGGCCTTGTCCTTGGCCACCTCCAGCACCTCGAGCTGGCCGGGGGCGTAGGACCAGATGTCGGTCTTGCCTTCGCCGAGCCGCCGGAACTCCTCGCTCATCGGGTTGACGGTCTCGCGAATGAACCGCCGGACGTGATCCAGCAGCGGCATGGCCTTGGCCGACATGCGCAGGTCGTTCAGCTCGTCCTGGGGGTTCAGCTTGAAGGACGACTGCGCCCGATCGTGAACTTCGGTCATTTGGCGTCTCTCTCCGGTTATGGCTGGCCGGGCCGCCGCAGGCGCGAGGATGCGCATCGGGGCCGCCGCCGTTCTACCTCCATCTTTGCCAGCCCCGGAGCCAAAATCAAACAACTGTTTGAGTCAAAAAGCCGGGATTGGGGGACGGCCTGGTCATGCGGGACCGGTTGCCCGTCCGAACGACCGGCGGGGTGGGGCGCGAGC
>Ga0302279_10005872_pt1 | contig 13434 bp, 10 predicted proteins | sample III_Bog_N3_3_FD_194541 | JGI IMG/M metagenome (GOLD analysis project Ga0302279, IMG submission 194541) | Peat permafrost microbial communities from Stordalen Mire near Abisko, Sweden - III_Bog_N3_3 | ecosystem: Environmental > Terrestrial > Soil > Wetlands > Peat | place: Sweden: Abisko...
GAGCCTCGACGCACCGGGCGCAATGTTCACGGCCTCCCACAACCCGGCCAAGTACAACGGGCTGAAGCTCTGCCTGTCGGGGGCACGCCCGATCGGTCGCGACACCGGTCTGGACGAGATCCAGGCCACCGCCGAGCAGCTGCTCGACGAGTGGGGGGAGGGCCCTGCGCCCGAACCGGACCCCGGTTCGCTCGGCGCCCTCGAGCACCGGTCGGTCCTCGAGGCCTACGCCGACCACGTGCGCTCCTTCGTCGACACGGCCGCGTTGCGGCCGCTGCGGGTCGTCGCCGACACGGCCAACGGCATGGGGGGCCTGGTCGCCCCCAAGGTGTTCGACGGGCTGCCCTTCGACGTGCAGGTCCTCTTCCCCGAGCTCGACGGGAACTTCCCCAACCACCCGGCCGACCCCATCCAGCCCGAGAACCTGGTCGACCTGCAGCGCCTGGTCCTCGAGTCCGGCGCCGACATCGGTCTTGCCTTCGACGGCGATGCCGACCGGGTATTCCTGGTCGACGAGTTGGCCCAACCGGTGTCGGGTTCGTTGACCACCGCGCTGGTGGCCTCGGTGCTGCTGGACAAGTACCCGGGCTCGACAGTGCTGTACAACTGCATCTGCTCGCGGGTGGTGCCCGAGGTCATCGCCGAGAAGGGCGGGATCGGCATCCGTACCAAGGTCGGGCACAGCTACATCAAGCAGATCATGGCCGAGACGGGCGCCGTGTTCGGCGGCGAGCACTCCGGTCATTACTACTTCCGTGAGAACTACCGGGCCGATTCGGGGATCATCGCGGCGATGCTCGTCCTCGAGCTGCTCAGCGTGACCGGCAAGCCGCTCTCGGAACTGCTGGCTCCCTTCAAACGGTATGCCGCGTCCGGTGAGATCAACACGGTGGTCGACGATCCGGCGGGTGCCGTGGAACTGATGGCGGCCGAGGTGGAAGCCGCCGGGGGAGCCCTCGGGACCGGCGATCGACTGGACGGTCTCACCGTCGACCGGGGTGACTGGTGGTACAACCTGCGTCCGTCCAACACCGAGCCGTTGCTCCGCCTCAACGTGGAGGCGCCCGACGAGGCGACCTGCGCCGCACGGGTGGCCGAGGTCCAGGCGTCCATCGCCGGACTCCTCGGCACCCCCACGTGACGACCGCGCCCGACACCCACCCAGAGAGGAATACCCGATGACGCTGGATCCGCTGCTGATCGATGTCCTGGCCTGCCCCGAGGACAAAGGGTCGCTGCTCTACTTCGCCGACGAGGACGTGCTGTTCAACCCGCGACTCCACCGCACCTACCCGGTGCGGGACGGCATCCCGGTGATGCTGATCGACGAGGCGGCCACCGTGGACGACGCCGAATCGGCACGGCTGACCGCCAAGGCCGATGCCGGTGGCGCCGTCCTGACGAGTTCGCCCGCGGCGACGTGACCCCCACGCTGCTCCCGGTGGACTCCCGGGACCTGTGGGACGCCACCTTCGAACTGCCCGAGCAGGTCGTCGCGGCGGTCGCCGCCGCCCAGGAGACCGACGGACTGCCCGGACATGACGAGGTCGAGAACGTGGTCGTCCTGGGCATGGGTGACAGCGGGATCGTCGGCGACGTCCTGATCGCCGCCGCCGCCCCGTTCATGCCGGTCCCCGTCTCGGTGGTCAAGGGGTACGTGCCGCCGGACTACGTGGGCACCGGCTCGTTCGTGCTGGCCGTCTCGTTCTCCGGTGACACCGAGGAGACGATCGAGGCCGCCACCGCAGCCTACGAGGCCGGCGCCGCCCTGGTCGTCGTGTCCGGAGGTGGCGAGCTGGTCCGGCTGTCGGGCGAGTGGGACGTCCCCCTGGTGCCGGTTCCGGTATCCATCCCCGAAGCCCGCACCGCGCTCGGCGCCATGGCGGTGCCGCCACTGGTCCTGTTGGAGCGGATCGGCCTCTTCCCCGGTGCCCAGCAGTGGATCGACCGGGCTGTGGCCCAGCTGCACCGCCGACGGGACCAGCTCGGTCGGAGCGGGAACGTGGCCGAGGTCACCGCCCGCCGCATCGGCCGGACGATTCCGCTGATCCACAGCTCCCAGGACCTCGGTGCGGCGGCGGCACTGCGGTGGAAGTGCCAGATCAACGAGAACGCCAAGTCGCCCGCCTTCTGGAACGTCCATCCGGAGCTGTGCCACAACGAGGTCGCCGGCTGGGGGCTGAACGGTGACGCCACCCGTCAACTGATCACCCTGGTCAACCTGCGCCACGACGCCGAGCACCCCCAGGTGAGCCGGCGTTTCGACCTGGCGACCGAGGCCCTCCGCGAGGTCATGGCCGACGTGGTCGAGGTCCGGGCGTCCGGCGAGGGCGACCTGGCCCAGCTCCTGGATCTCGCCCTGGTGGGCGACGTGGTGTCGCTGCTGTTGGCCGGTCACGAAGGAGTCGATCCGGGGCCGCTGCCCGCAGTCGACGACATCAAGCTGGCACTGGCGGGCGGCGACGCCTGATCCGGCCGTCTGCGGGACGGTCCGGTGCGCAGGTGGCACCAGCAGTGGGCTGGCGGGCGGTGGGGCAGCCGGCGGTGGGGCTGGCGGCGGCCCCGACAGGGGGCTCGCGCCATGTTTCGATCGGATGACGACCCGGTGGCGAGGACGTGAACTCACCGCGTGGTCAGTTAACTTTCGCCCTCCGCAGGCGTACACTCGCTCCGTGAGCAGCGTGCGGGTCTGTGGTTGCAAGTCGAAGCCAGTCGCAGGCAAAACGACCCACGTAAGGCAACTCATGGTTGCTGAGCATGGTGCGGCTTAGAAGTAAGCCCTGCCCGTGGCGTCCCCGGCTGTCGGGGGCGGACGGAGAGGAGATGACGCGTGCCCCTAGTGGTTCCGCAGGGTCCCCGACCGGAGACGGTCGGCGCCGCCGGAGCCCGGCCGCAACTCTCCCCGCAGGCGAGTGTGGGGTCAAAGACCAGGTCAGCCGCACGCCGCTCACGATTCCCCCTATCCCATCCCCTCATCGACCGACCAGGAGGACCGGCCAACCAGTGCAGTAACCCGCTCATCGAAGCCGAGGAGGCGCAACAGTGGACGTAGTGATCACGCATGGCAGGAATATCGTGTCCGACGAGGTCCGAGCCCTGACCGAGGAGAAGGTCCGCCACGTGGGCGAGCACTGTCCTGGTCTCGAGCGGGCCGAGGTCCACTTCTCCGAAGAGCACAATCCGAGGATCTCCGACCGGGAATGCTGTGAAGTGGTGATGTCCGGGCACGGGCACACCATCCGGGCCAAGGCCGCCGGCCAGGCCCCGCTGATCGCCGTCGACCTGGTGGTCGACAAACTCGAGCACCAGATCGAGCGCACCAAGGGTCGGATCGTCGGCCGTTCGCAACCCCGGCACCGCCTGGCGCCGACGGAGACCCTCTTCCGGAGGGTACGCACCGCCTGAGTAACGATCCGGCCGGTCCGGGTACCCCGTTGGGGGTCGCCCGGCCCGGGCCGGGCGACCCTGTGGCTGCGGTGCTTCCGGGGAGGCCGTCGACGGTAGAGTGGGACCCCCATGAGCATGTTCTCCAAAGTCCTCCGCGCCGGCGAGGGCAAGAAGGTCCGCAGGCTGGCCGAGCTGGTCCCACTGGTCAACGAGTTGGAACCGGCAATGGAGGCGCGGTCCGACGCCGAACTGCAGGCGATGACGGCCGAGTTCCGGACCCGCCTCGACAACGGCGAGGTCCTGGAGGACATGCTGGTCGAGGCGTTCGCCCTGGTGCGCGAGGCGGCCTGGCGGGTGCTGGGCCAGCGCCACTTCGACGCCCAGCTGATGGGTGGGATGGCACTGCACTTCGGGTGGATCGCCGAGATGAAGACCGGCGAGGGCAAGACCCTGGTGTCGACCCTGCCGGTCTATCTGAACGCGCTCGCCGGCAACGGGGTCCATGTCGTGACGGTCAACGACTACCTGGCCACCCGTGACTCCGAGTGGATGGGGCGGCTCCACCGGTTCCTCGGGCTGACGGTCGGCCGGGTCGGTCCCGATGTCACCGATCCCGCCGAGAAGCGCGAGGCGTACTACTCCGACGTCACCTACGGCACCAACACCGAACTCGGTTTCGACTACCTGCGCGACAACATGGCCCGATCGAAGGACGCCATGGTGCAGCGTGGCCACCACTTCGCCATCATCGACGAGGTCGACTCGATCCTCATCGACGAGGCCCGGACCCCGCTGATCATCTCCGGTCCGGCGGCCGAGTCGGCGCAGCTCTACTACCAGTTCGCCGGGATCGTCCGCACCCTGCGGGCTGAACAGGACTACGAGGTCGACGAGGAGAAGCGCACCGTCGTACCCACCGAGCACGGCATCGAAAAGGTCGAACGCCAGCTCGGCGTGGACAACCTGTACGACGCGGTGGCCGTCAACTACGTGCACCACCTGACCCAGGCGCTCCTGGCCAAGGAGCTGTACCGGCGGGACAAGGACTATCTGGTGGCCGAGGGCGAGGTCCGCATCGTGGACGAGTTCACCGGCCGCACCCTCGACGGGCGCCGGTGGGCCGACGGCCTCCACCAGGCGGTCGAGGCGAAGGAACGGGTGAAGATCAAGGAGGAGAACCACACCTGGGCGACGGTGACCCTCCAGAACTACTTCCGCCTCTACGAGAAGCTGGGCGGCATGACCGGCACCGCCGAGACCGAGGCGTCGGAGTTCGCCAATACCTACGAGCTCCCGGTGGTGCCCATCCCGCCCAACCGGCCACTGGTCCGGGCGGACCAGCCCGACCTCATCTACAAGTCGGAGGAAGCAAAGTTCAACGCCGTCGTCGAGGACATCGCCGAGCGCCATGCCAGTGGCCAGCCGGTGCTCGTCGGCACCGCGTCGGTGTCCAAGTCGGAGCAGCTGTCCCGTCTCCTGGACAAGAAGGGCATCCCCCACGAGGTCCTCAACGCCAAGCAGCACTTCCGCGAGGCCGAGATCGTGGCCCAGGCCGGTCGGGTCGGCGCGGTCACCGTGGCCACCAACATGGCCGGACGAGGCGTCGACATCATCCTCGGTGGCAATCCGGAGGGACTCGCCGTCCGCGAGGCGAATGCCAGGGGTATCGACCTCACCTCGGAGGAGGGCGCCGCGGAACTGGCCCGACTCGAGGAGGAGTTCGAGGCGCGGTGCACGGCCGAAGGCGACCAGGTGCGTGCCCTGGGGGGCCTCTACGTCCTGGGGAGCGAACGCCACGAGAGCCGCCGGATCGACAACCAGCTGCGAGGTCGCTCGGGGCGTCAGGGCGATCCCGGCGAGAGCAGGTTCTTCCTCTCGCTCGAGGACGAGTTGATGCGCCTGTTCGCCACGGGGGCGATGAACTGGGTGATGGGCCGGGCGCTGCCCGACGACATCCCGATCGAGGCGAAGATGGTGACCAAGGCCATCGAACGGGCGCAGAACACCGTCGAAGGTCGCAACGCCGAGTCCCGCAAGGACGTGCTCAAGTACGACGACGTGATGAACGAGCAGCGCAAGGTGATCTACGCGCGCCGGATGCAGATCATCGACGGCGAGGACCTGCACGAGGACACGGTCGAGCTGCTCGAGCAGACCATGACCAGCGTCGTGTCCACCTACTGTCCGACCGACTACCCCGAGGAGTGGGACATCCCCGGCCTGCTGGCCGAGGTCACGCAGTACTACCCGACCAAGTTCGTCGCAGACGACTTCGCCGAGGCGGCGACCGCCGGTCAGGTGACCGAGAGCATCATCACCGAGGCGCTCGAGCTGTACGCCGAGCGTGACGAGACGATCCCGGGAGGCGAGGAGACGGCCCGCCAGCTCGAGCGGGACATCATGCTGCAGATCATCGATCAGCGGTGGCAGGACCACCTGGCCGACATGGACTACCTGAAGGAAGGGATCAATCTGCGGGCCATGGGGAACCAGGACCCCCTGGTGGCCTGGCAGCGCGAGGGCTTCGCCATGTTCGGGAAGCTCATGGACGGGATCAGCGACGACTACCTCCGCTACGTGTTCCACGTGCAGGTGCTGACCGAGGAGAACGCGGCCGAGCCGGACCTCGCCCAGGCCAGCTACGTGGCCGCCGACGACCCGGTCCAGGGCGACATCGGCATCTCGGCCGCCTTCGCGAACGCCACACCCGAGGAGCTCGAGGCGGCGGCGGCCATCACCGACGGCGCATCGCTCGGTTCAGGAGGAGCGTCCGGATTCGACGACGGCGAGTCCCAGACGCCGATCGTCAAGTCGGACCGGGAGAAGATCGGTCGCAACGAGCCGTGCTGGTGCGGCAGCGGCAAGAAGTACAAGCTCTGCCACGGCGCCAACTGAGATGGCCGCGGACGGCCCCCGTCGGGGGGACGGTGACGCCGACAAGGTCGACATCACCGAAGCACTCGGTCAACTCGCCGACCGGTATCAGGAGGCGGAGCGGTTCCTGGGTGCCGACGAGTTGGCCGAACGTCGCGCGGAGCTGGAGAAGGCCGCCTCCGAGCCCGGCCTGTGGGACGACGCGGACAACGCCCGCGAGGTGACCACCGCACTCGGGCGTGTGACCGAGGATCTCGAGCTCCTGGGCGCACTGTCGGGCCAGCTGTCCGACGCGCAGACCCTGCACGAGCTCATGCGGGAGGAGGACGACGAGTCACTGCGTCCCGAGGTCGAGGGCATCATCGGCGACCTCGACCGGCGGCTCCGTGTGCTCGAACTGCGATCGCTGTTCGGTGGCGAGTACGACGACGGTGACGCGGTGGCCGAGATCCACGCCGGTGCCGGGGGTACCGACGCCCAGGACTGGGCGGAGATGATGCTGCGGATGTACACCCGCTGGGCCGAGCGACGCGGCTTCGTGATCGAGGTGGAGGAGGCCACGCCGGGCCAGGAGGCCGGATTGATGTCGGCGACCTTCATCGTCCGTGGTCGCTACGCGTTCGGCCTCCTGGCCGCCGAGCGGGGTGTGCACCGACTGGTGCGGATCTCCCCGTTCGATGCCCAGCACCGTCGCCAGACGAGTTTCGCCTCACTCGATGTGGTGCCGTTCCTGGAGGACGTGTCCGGGGAGGTCGAGATCGACGAGAAGGACCTGCGCGTCGACACCTACAGGTCGTCGGGGGCCGGCGGCCAGCACGTGAACAAGACGGACTCGGCGGTGCGGCTCACCCACCTCCCGACGGGCATCGTGGTGACCTGCCAGAACCAGCGCAGCCAGACCCAGAACAAGGCCAAGGCCATGCAGGTGCTCGGGGCCAAACTGGCCGAACGCCAGCGCGCCGAGCACCAGGCCACGTTGGACCAGCTGGCCGGTGACCGCACCGACAACGCCTGGGGCAACCAGATCCGCTCCTACGTGATGGCGCCGTACCAGCTGGTCAAGGATCTGCGCACCAACGCGGAGACCGGCAACGTGGAAGCCGTACTCGACGGCGACCTCGACGTGTTGATCGAGGCCGAGTTGCGCCGCGGCGCCGAGTTGCGGCGCGACAAGCACTGACCTGGTGACGGGTCGACGTGGTGTCCCCCGGGACGCGCACGGCGGCGATCCCGCGCCGCGAGGTGCGCCGACGCGCGTCGTGGGAGGTCAGGGGGGCTGCCCCGGTTCGGCCACGACCCCGGGTACAATGTTCCCGCGGACGTCCCGCACACCCGTGCCCAGGCACCTCCGAAGTACCGCTGACCCATGATCAAATTCCAGAACGTCAGAAAGACGTACAAGGGATCCACGGTCGCCCTCGACGACTGCACCGTAGAGATCGACAAAGGTGAGTTCGTGTTCCTGGTCGGCCCGTCGGGTTCCGGGAAGACGACCTTCATCCGGCTGCTGCTGCGCGAGGAGATGCCGGACTCCGGACGCATCTGGGAAGCGGGCAAGGAGATCGGGCACCTGCCCAAGTGGCGCATCCCCTACCTCCGCCGCAACATCGGCTGCGTGTTCCAGGACTTCCGCCTGCTCCCCAACAAGACCGTTTTCGAGAACGTGGCGTTCGCCCTCGAGGTGATCGGTCGGCCGAAGCACGTGATCGCCGCCCAGGTGCCACAGGTCCTCGATCTGGTGGGCCTGGCCAAGAAGCGCGACAACCTCCCCAACGAGCTGTCCGGTGGCGAGCAGCAACGAGTCGCCGTCGCCCGGGCCTTCGTGAACCGGCCGTTGATCCTCCTGGCGGACGAGCCCACCGGCAACCTCGACCCGACGACCAGCCTGGGCATCATGCGGCTGCTCGACCGGATCAACCGCACCGGGACGACGGTCATCATCGCCACCCATGACGCGGGCATGGTCAATCAGATGCGACGCCGGGTGATCGAGCTCGACCGGGGGATCCTGGTGCGGGACCAGGCGCACGGGGTCTACGACATCGACAGCACCACGCTGGCCGGCGGTGCCGGCTCGCCGACCGGTGCGCTGGTGGAACAGATGCCACGACCGGACGACGACTTCGACGAGGTGCCCGACACCTTCATGGCCCGTCCCTGATGGCCGTCTCGCCGGGCTACGTCACGAAGGAGGCCGCCACAAATCTGTGGCGCAACCGTCTGATGACGGCTGCCGCCATCCTGACCGTGGCCGTCTCGCTGGCGCTGGTGGGATCGGCGCTGCTGTTGAAGCAGGGCGCATCCAAGGCGACGGAGCTGTGGCAGAACGGCGTCCAGACCATCGTCTGGGTCAAGCCGGAGGCCGGACCGACGCTCACGAACGCCATCAAGACCGAACTGGTGGCGTCGCCCTACGTCCGCACGTGCAACTACAAGTCCCAGGCGTTCGACTACAACGAGGCGAAGAACGTGCTCCCGGCCGACGAGTCGGCCGTCACCACGGAAAGTCAGGTGCCGGCGTCGTTCCGGTGCGAGCTGAAGGACCCGTCTGACGCCCCCGCGGTGTACCAGGCCTTCTACGGGAAACCCGGGGTCTTCGACGTCAAGTACCCGGGCCAGCAGATCAAGACGATGCAGAGCGTGATCCGGGTGCTCCAATGGGTCTTCCTGACCGTTGCCGTCGTGCTGCTGCTGTCGGCCTCCGTGCTGATCCTGAACACCATCCGCATGGCCATCTTCGCCCGACGGCGGGAGGTCTCGGTGATGAAGCTGGTGGGCGCGACCAACTGGTTCATCCGATTGCCGTTCATGGCCGAAGGAATGATCCAGGGGCTACTGGGTGCCGGTGTGGCCGTCCTCGTGGTCCTCGCCCTCTACTGGGGTATCGGACTGGACCAGGGCAGTACCGCCGCGGATGCCAACAGCATCATCCACCAGATGTCGTTGAGCGGGTGGGAGGTCTTCGGGACCTGCCTCCTCGTGTCGGTGGTCGGTGTCGGCGTCGGAGTGGTCGGGTCGGCGTTCGCCGTCCGGCGCTTCCTCGACGTCTGACCGTCCAACCCTGGCCATCCAGCCCTGGCCATCCAGCCCTGACGAGGCGGCCGTTCTGCCACGTCGTGACCGGTGGGCGGGCGCCGACCGGTCGTCACGCCGCCGGGTGCCGGACCACTACGGGTCCGGCAATCAGTGCAGGTGGCCGATACCCAACCCCGGACGGGTGCAGGAGTCCACCATGGCCGTGCCTGCGAAACGCGCATGGATCCACCGGATGATGGTCCCTGCGGCCAGGTCGAGGGTCTGGCTGTGGCCGCCCCCGGGCACGACCACGTAGTCGACCGTGTCGTACTGGCTTCGGCACAGGCGGCCACTCACGAAGTCGGTGGTGCGTTCGAAGGGGACCACTTCGTCGGCGGTTCCCTGGACCACCAGGATCGGTGCCGACGTCGGTGAGCTGCCGGGTTGGTTGGCCCGGTTGGCCGCCTGTACCGCGGGGTCCTGCTCCCAACCGGGCTGGAAGAAGCGGGAGGGGGCGACGGCGTCGTACAGGGAGGCCACGGTGTCCACGCAGGAGGTCGACACCGCGCTGAGGCCGGCGAGGCCGGCGGGTGTGAGCACCGACCCGAGACCGAAGGTGCGGTAGTGCCGTGCCCAGGCGAACAGCGCCATGGCGGTGAAGGCGGACTGACCGGACGGTGGTGGCTGGTCCCCGGTCGGGGCGAGGTCGAGCACGGACGTGACCGGGGCGACCGCGGCCACGCCGGCAATGAACAGTTCCGGCGCGTAGTTCTGGGCGATCTCGCCGGCGAACAGTGCGGCCTGGCCACCCTGGGAGTACCCGAGCACGACGACGACGTTGGATGCCGCTGACCCGACCAGCGAACGGGCGGCCCGTGCCGCGTCCAGGACGTCCTCGCCTTCGCTGTTGCCCACCAGGTAGGGATGCTGGCCCGGTGTACCCAGGCCGCGGTAGTCGGCGGCGACCACGATCTCCCGGTCGGCGACGAGGGCGCCGAGGTCGGGGAGGGAGGAGGTCCCGTCGATCGATGGCGCACAACCGGACGCGATCCCGGTCGTCCCGTGGGCCCAGCTCACGATGGGGAACCCGCCCGGGGGCGGTGTCCCGCCGGGAACCACGATCACGCCCGACTCCGCCAGGTCGCCACCGGACCCCGAGGTGGAGTGGAAGAGGACCCGGTAGGCATGGGCACCGGCGGGTACGCCGGGCCCGGCGCTGATCGCCTCGGCCCGGATGATCGACCCGGCCGGCGCATAGGGCAGGGGAGAAGGGGGTCGGTAGAAGCCGGCCAACGCCCCGGTGACCACGGCGTCCGCACCGTGCAGGACCGATGTCGCCGGTGACGCCGCCGCCGACACCGGCTGGGTGGGCTTCGGGGTGGTGGCCGTCGGTGCCAGGGAGAGCGATGCGGAGACCGACGCCGACGGTGCCGCCTCGGCCCGGGGGGTCGCCACGGTGACGGCCATCAGAGCGCTGACGACGAGCAGGGTTCCTGCCGCCGTCAGTGTCGACGGCGCGAGCCGGCGCGTGCGGAAGGTCACCATGGCCGTTCCACAGTAGCCAGGAGGTGGAACCCCCGTCGTCCTCTAGGCTGTGGGCACGATGGAGGCGTTCGCAGCGGTCGCGGGCTGGCCGGTCGGGTCGGCGGCCGTCGGGGTACTGCGCCTCGGTGCGACCGGACCGTCACCGTCCCGATCGGATGGGGAGACGGTCGGTGACGTCGAACGTCCCTTTCCCTGGGCATCGGTGACCAAGCCGGCGACGGCACTGGCGGTCCTGGTCGCAGTGGAAGAGGGCACTCTCGCCCTCGACGAGCCGGCGGGACCCCCCGGCTCCACGGTCCGCCACCTGCTGGCCCACGCCTCCGGTCTGGGCCCTGCGCCCGGACCTCCCATCGAGTCGCCGGCAACCCGCCGGATCTACTCGAATGCGGGCTACGACCTGCTGGCCGACATCCTGGGCCGCCGCTCCGGGATGGCCTTCGCCGACTATCTGACCCAGGGCGTCCTGGAGCCACTCGGGATGGGCGGGACCACGCTGGACGGTGCCGGTGCCGGTGCCGGTGGCGTGTCGGGAGCCGGGCCTGGGGCCGCCGGGTTGTCGGGACCGCTGGTCGATCTGCTGGCCCTCGCCGGCGAGTGGGCCCGACCCACGTTGATCAGCCCCGCCACCTGGCTGGACGCCACGTCGGTCCAGTTTCCCGGCCTCGCAGGGGTGCTCCCCGGATACGGGCCCTTCGCGCCGTGCGACTGGGGGCTGGGGGTCGAGGTGCGTGGTCACAAGCACCCCCACTGGACGGGCACCACCAACTCACCGGCGACGTTCGGCCACTTCGGCCAGACAGGATCGTTCCTGTGGGTGGACCCCGTTGCCGGAGTGGTCTGCGCCGGACTCGCCGACCGACCGTTCGGAGTGTGGGCCTCGCGCGCCTGGCCGGCCCTGTCGGACGCGGTCCTGGCCGAGTCGGTGACCCGACCGGGCTGAGACCCGGCGTGGTCCGGGTGGTGGGTCCAGGCGGGTTCTCGACGGCGGCACCGCCGCGCGCCGCACACGGCCACGTCTAGGCTGCGCGGCATGAAGGGTGTCCTCCTCGCCGGTGGTACCGGCTCCCGTCTCCATCCGCTGACCCGGATCACCAACAAGCACCTGTTGCCGATCTACGACCGGCCGATGATCAACTGGGGGATCGAGGCTCTGGTCCGTGCCGGGATCACCGAGATCATGCTGGTCACCGGGGGTACCCATGCCGGGGAGTTCCTCCGGCTGCTGGGCAACGGCCACGAATTCGGGATCGACCGTCTGAGCTACGGCTACCAGGACAAGCCGGGTGGGATCGCCGAGGCACTCGGCCTCGCCGCACGGTTCGTCGACGGCGAACCTGTGCTGGTGATGTTGGCCGACAACATCGTCGAGAACTCGATCCAGCCGATGGTCGACTCTTTCCTGGCCGAGCCGCACGGGGCCCGCATCCTGCTCACCCCGGTCGAGGAGGACGAACACCTCCGACATCTCGGCGTCCCCACGTTCGACGACCAGGACCGCGTCGTGGGTATTGTCGAGAAACCTGAGCACCCGGCATCCAAATTCGGTGTCACCGGGATCTACTGCTACGACGCCGACGTCTTCGACGTGATCCCGACCCTGGTGCCCTCCGGTCGTGGCGAGCTCGAGATCACCGACGTGAACAACCACTACATCGCCCAGGGTGCCATGGCCTACGACATCCTCGACGGCTTCTGGGGCGATGCCGGCGAGTCGATCGACGCGTACTACGCGGTAAACGACTTCGTCCGAAAGCACGGCGCCAACAAGGGCTGAGCGCACGTCGCGGCGGCGCTGCACCGGAGCCGGTCAGCCCAGCGACACTCCCAACCACTCCGCCGTCTCACTGCGGTGCCGGCTGTAGTCGACCTTGCCGGACGGTGAACGCCCGATGGTCTCGACGAAGCGGACCTGTCGGGGGGCCTTGTAGCCGGCGAGGTGGTCCTTTACGTGGTCGATGACCGTGTCGGGGGCGATCGTGCCGTCGGCGGTGCCGGGCGCGAGCTGGACCACGGCGACGATCTCCTCGCCGAAGCGCTCGTTGGGGATGCCGACGACCACGGCGTCGAGGACACCCGGTACGGTCTTGACCACTTCCTCGACCTCTTCGGGGTAGACCTTCTCGCCCCCGGTGTTGATGCAGACCGAGCCACGACCGAGGAGGTGGATCGAACCGTCCGCCCGGATCTCCGCGTAGTCACCCGGGATCGAGTAGCGGACACCGTCGATCACCCGGAAGGTCGCGGCCGACTTGGCCTCGTCCTTGTAGTACCCGACCGGGATGCGCCCCCCGAGTGCGAGCACGCCGGTCTGGCCGGATCCCGGCTCGATGTCCGCACCGGCTGCGTCGATCACCCGGACGTCGGGCCCGAGCCGGAACTGTGCCGTCTTGGCTGCTCCCTGGGATGACGACACCGAGTTCCCCATGCCGAGGGCCTCCGACGACGAGAACGCGTCGACCAGGAGCATCCCGGGATGATGTCCGAGGAGTGCCTGCTTCGACTCTTCGCTCCACATCACGCCTGACGAGATGATGGCCACCAGGCTGGACAGGTCCCATCGTCCGCGATCGGCGTCGAGTGCGGCCAGAATCGGCTTGGCGAACGCGTCCCCCA
>Ga0302279_10005877_pt1 | contig 13418 bp, 8 predicted proteins | sample III_Bog_N3_3_FD_194541 | JGI IMG/M metagenome (GOLD analysis project Ga0302279, IMG submission 194541) | Peat permafrost microbial communities from Stordalen Mire near Abisko, Sweden - III_Bog_N3_3 | ecosystem: Environmental > Terrestrial > Soil > Wetlands > Peat | place: Sweden: Abisko...
GCGCCGGCGACCGCCGCCGCGCGGCTGTTGCGCCGGGAGGACGGCTGGGGCGCGGTGTGGGACCGCTTTGCCAGCAGCGCACGCGGTTTCCACGAGGATGTGGCCGCGGTGCTCGCCTCCATCGAACCGCCCGACCCTTTGCTGGCCTCCCCCGCCGTGTATGCCAAGGAAAATGCGCGCCAGGAGGCCGAACTTCGCGCCGCGCTGGCAAAACTGGCGGACGCCGACGAACGGACGGCGCGGGATTCGGTGGCGCGGCTGGCGGCCCAGCATGGCGACCGTTGCGACGGCCCCTGGGCAGCGCGCGGCCAGGCGCGGCTGGCGGCGGCGGTGCGGTGGCTGGCCCGGCTTGCCAACACCCCGCCGTTGCCGGCGCAGACCGCCGACGGCCTGGCGGAAGCCTATGCCGAAGTCGGGTGGGAGGCCGATGACGCCGCGCTCCGCGCCCTGGAAGCCGTCGCCCCGCTTTCCGACGACGGCGCCATCGCGACCTTGCAGGAAGACCGGGCAGCCCTGGTGGCGGCCTTGCGCGCTCTCTACGCCCCCCGGCTGCAACGCGAGGCGCAGGCGCTTCAGGCCCTGTTGCCCGCCGGCATGCCGCCGTCCCGCCGGCCGGCCGACTGCGATGCCGTCCTTTTTGTCGATGGGCTGCGGATGGACATCGCCCACCGGCTGGCGGCGCTGCTGAACGCCCAGGGGGCGACCGTGGACCTGGGCTGGCGCTGGACCGGCTTCCCGAGCGTGACTGCCACGTGCAAGCCGCTCGCCAGTCCTGTGGTGTCCCGGCTGTGCGGTGCTGACGCCGCCGAGGGGTTCGAGCCGCTGGCGCCGGACGGCAGGCGCGCCACCCATGCCGTGCTGATGCGCGAACTGGCCGCGCTCGGATGGCGGACGGAGACGACACTGGTGGCTGCGGATAAGTGCTGGATCGAAGCTGGGCATTTCGACAAGGACGGCCATGAGCAGCAGTCGCGTGTGGCAGACGGCATCGGCGCCGCATTGTCCGCCGTCGCGGCGGAGGTGCTGCGGCTGGTACGCTCCGGCCGGCGGGTGCGCATCGCCACGGATCACGGATGGTTGCTGCTGGCCGGCGGGCTGCCGGTGGCGAGCCTGCCGGCGGGCCTGACGGAAACCCGCTGGCGGCGCTGCGCCGTGGTCAAGGACGGCGCCGCGACCACCGCGACGCGGCTGCCATGGAGCTGGAATCCGGCCGTGTCCATTGCGAGCGCTCCGGGCGCGCATGTGTTCCTGAACGGCGCGGAATACGCGCATGGCGGCATCAGCCCACAGGAAAGCGTTGTGCCCGAGTTGGTCGTCTCGCCGCTGGCCGCATTGCGTCGCGCCGTGATCGTGGATGCGGAATGGAGCGGCCTGCGGCTGCGGCTGCGCGCGGACGGCGCGGACGGACTGGTAGCGGACCTCAAGCTGGGCGCGGAGGGCGACGGCGCCTCGATCGTGGATCGCGCGCGGGAGCTGGATGCGGACGGTCGCACCAGCCTGCTGGTTCCGGATGATCTTCTCCTTGGTAAGGCCGCCTTGCTGGAACTTCGCGCGCCGGACGGGCATGTCGTGGCGGCGCGGGCCGTTGTCGTGGGAGGATAGGCGATGGAGATGGACGAGCTTGATCGCCTGGCGGCCGACGCCTTCCGCGGCCTGATCGTGCGCAAGGATCTGGTGCGGCAGTTTCGCGGCCAGTTCCCGGTGCCGACCTATGTCGTCGAGTTCATGCTCGGCCGCTACTGCGCGACGACGGACGAGAAGGAGATCGCGGAGGGGTTGGAGGTTGTCCGCACCCAGCTTTCGTCCCGCACGGTGCGCGCCGGTGAGGACGAACTCATCAAGTCCCGCGCACGCGAAACCGGCGCCGCCCGGGTGATCGACATCATCACCGCCCGGCTCGATGCCAAGTCCGACAGCTACGTTGCCACCTTGCCGAGCCTGCGTCTGACCGACGTGCGCCTGGCCGATGAGATGGTGCGCGAGAACGAGCGCATGCTCACCGGCGGCTTCTACGCCGAAGTGGATCTCGGCTACGATGCGACCATCGCACAGGAGAAAGGCGGCCGTCCGTTCCAGGCCAACGCGGTCCGTCCGATTCAGCTTTCGACCCGCGGCATTCTCGACCGCATCGTCGAGGGCCGCGCGAAAATGACCACGGCGCAATGGAAGGACTTCCTGCTGCGCAGCGTCGGGCTGGAACCGGAACGCATGTCCGCCCGCGCCCGCGACGTCTCGCTGCTGCGGATGGTTCCCTTTGTCGAGCGCAACTTCAATATGGTCGAGCTGGGACCGCGCGGCACCGGAAAAAGCCACTTGTTCCAGCAAATTTCGCCGTATGCCCATCTTGTGTCGGGCGGCAAGGCCACGGTCGCACGCATGTTTGTCAACATGGCGAACGGGCAGCGGGGGCTGGTCTGCCAGTACGACGTGGTGTGCTTCGACGAGGTGTCCGGCGTCTCCTTCGACCAGAAGGACGGTGTCAACATCATGAAGGGGTATATGGAGAGCGGCGAGTTCTCCCGCGGCCGCGAGAGCATCCGGGCCGATGGCAGCATCGTTCTGGTCGGCAATTTCGATGTCGATGTGCAGCACCAGCAGCGCGTTGGGCATTTGTTCGGACCGCTGCCGCCGGAGATGCGCAACGACACCGCCTTCATGGACCGCATCCACGCCTATCTGCCCGGCTGGGACATTCCGAAGGTAAGCCGCGACCTGTTCACCGACCATTTCGGCATCGTCAGCGATGTCCTGGCGGAAGCCTTTACCCGGCTGCGCGACGGTTCACGCGCGGGGACCCTGATGGGCCGCGTCCACTTCGGCGGCGCCTTGTCAGGACGGGATCAGAATGCCGTAAGCAAGACGGTGAGCGGCCTGTTGAAGCTGATCCACCCGGATGCCTCCGCGGACATACCGGACGAGGATCTCGTATGGGCTGTCCGCCTGGCGCTCGAAGTGCGGCGCCGGGTGAAGGAGCAGCAGAAGCGCGTCGGCACAGCGGAGTTCCGCAACACGCAATTCAGCTACAGCCTCGGCCCGGACGGGGTCGAGCACTTCGTGGCCACGCCGGAGTTGCAAAGCGAGGACAGCATCGGCGGCGATCCGCTTCCGGCCGGACAGGTGTGGGCCATCAGCCCTGGGGGCCAGGACGAGGGAGCCAGCCTTTACAGGATCGAGGTCACCGAGGCACCCGGCACCGGCGTGCGGATCCTGAACCAGTCTCCGCCGGCACCCTTCCGGGAAAGCATTCGGATTGCCGAGCAGAACCTTTACAGCCGGGCGGGTGAACTCGTCGGCGACCGCAATCCCCGTGAGCACGAGTTCGCCGTGCAACTCCGGTCATTTGATGCCGGGAAGAGTGGCGCTGATCTCGGCGTCCCTGCGCTCGCGGCATTCTGCTCGGCGCTGGTGAACCGGCCGTTGAAGGGGGGCATGGCGGTGATCGGCGGGTTGAACCTGGGCGGCTCCATCGAATCTGTTCACAATCCCCTCGATCTCGTGGAACTCGCCATCGAGAAGGGCGCCACCTCGGTGCTGATGCCGGTGTCGTGCCGCCGTGCGCTGGTCGATCTTTCCGACGAGGCGGCGGCGAAGGTTCAGACCATCTTCTACCTCGATCCCGGCGATGCCCTGCGGAAAGCGCTGCATGATGGCTGATTGCGTCGAGTCGGGCCTGCTTGGAATTCCTTTGAAGCAGGCCAAGTCTCACCAATGGCTGCCGTCTGGAATTCGGCCTCCAACTTGTGTCCGCCCTTTATGCGCGAACCGCCGTTTTGAGCAAGTCGTGTAGTAACCCTATATAGGGCAAAGCGGCTGGCCCGGCACCTAGCATTTGCCGCGCGGCCAACTTCGGGGGCTTGGCTGCCGGCTTCCTCGTCCTGGTCGGCGCCCTCGGCTTCGGTGCTGCTGCAGGCGGCTCGGCCTTGGGTGCCCGAGCCGGTGCAGAGCGGCGGGCGCCGAAGATGTCGCCGAACATGCTACCCCATACCGGGTCCTCGTCCTCGGTGGGCGGAGGCGGCGGCGGTGGTGGTGTTCGTGGCTTCGGCATGGCGCAATTCCTCGGTCAGCGCCCAGCATAGCGCCTTTCAGAAACCAGGAATCGCGGTCTTGAAGAACAGCAGGTGGCTCCAGGTTGGCCGGCGCGGTCGACGTCCTCACCAACTGATCGTTGCCGTGTCCAATAGGGCAGGCCAACCGTCCTGATTGACGCGCTACTGGTCGCCTTGCGTTGGAATCTGCGAAGCGCCCGAACGGTGACGCAGCCATCAGCATGGCCATCGGCATCCCACCGCGCCCGGCACGGTATCGCCCGCGAGGCCGGATGGCACCCGCCGGGGTCGGGACAGGCGCGATTCCCGGCCCGTTCGGTCCGACCGCCCGAGATTCCGCGGCGGAATCGCCCCCCCCCACCCTACGCCCGACAACTGTAATTGTCGGGCGTAGGGTGGGGAGAAAACCCTTGTCGCGCCTCTTGCGGGGCCGCCTTGTTCGTGGACAGCCGCAGCTCAACGTGACGCGCCAGCGTGTCGACCAGTTGGTTGTTGGCCTGTTCGTACGCGGCCTTTTGCGATCCGCCGATCCGGATGCCCCCACCTTCGTGATGGCTCTCAAGGATGACTCAACGATCTTGCTGCGGCAGGACCAGGAACGCGTGCTGTCGGCGTTGCCGGAAACCGGGGCTACAACGGCAACGAAAATTGCGCCCGCGACACAGTTGCCCTCCGACAGGATTGTCGTGCTCGCGGAATCCCTTCGCAAAATCAGCCTTGTCAACAAGACCGTCGGGGCCAACCACCGCGATCTGTATCACCTGACGGCGGCGGGAGCGGCGCATTGGCAACGACTGGCGACCGTGCGACGCGCCGACATTCCGCCGCTTCCGTTTCGGTCCGATCGGGTCCTCGGCGTGCTGTCGTTCCTGGACACCGAGGGGCCGATACGCACGCGGGACGTCGGCCTTGGGTTGGGCATACCGCAGATTTCGATGAACGCCCTTATGCAAAACCTCAAGTGCAAGAACGTGGTACGCACCCAGACCGCTGTGCGAAATGCCCCGTACGTGCTGACATCTGACGGACGGGAAATACTGGCGGCCATGAAGCTGGCCAGGCCGGGGCAGGACGATGCCCTCGTGTCGGCGGCAGGGCCGGGGGTGCCCTTGCGGCAATCGATCCGGGTCAGGGCGTAATCCTGTTCGATCGTTGTGGCTGGCATGGCGCCACGACGAAGTCCTGCCATGCGCCCCGCTGGACAATCTTCGCCGCGGCATCCCGCCGGCGAAGCCCGCTTGGCCGATCGCGAGTGCGCCGCCATCCGGAGCATGGTCGCAAATGGCGTCCGCCGAGCGGGCATTGACGAACAAGCCGGCCACCACCGTCATCTCGCGAAGGTTCTCCGCGGCTTCAACCCCCGGCTTCGGATTGGCGGACGCCATGCGTTTGCCGTCCCCGTCCGGGAAATGTTACCAAGGACTCCGTCCGTTCAGGCGGCTCCGGCTTATCCCCCGAGGCGGCTCACATGCGTGGCGAAGACGATGAGATGCCCCCCCGCCGCTGGCCCCGATCGCGAGAAGCTCCTCGACACCCTGGGCTACTGGATGGATGTCGAGGCGCTGACGCCGTCGGCTGCCGAAGACGATGGCGAGACCGACGCCGGCAGGTCGTTCCGTGCCACCCACTATCCCGACCGCGAGTTTCCGTGGAACATCGTTCGCCACGACACGGACCGCACGTTCAGGCATTTCGTCCGCTTCGGGATATTCAGCCGCGATGCCTACCTGGCGGATCTGGTCCGCTATCTCTCCGTTCCCGCCGAGGAGGACCACGACACCACACGGGCGGTCAGGACCAGGCGCTTCGGCTTCGCGGGTGTCTTCGAGGCCGACCACGAAGGTATTCCCATCCTCGACAGCATCCGCATGCCCGCCTTCGCCCTGGCCTTTGAAAGCTTGCGCTTCGGTCAGCCCCTCGATCTCGACGCCGGCCTGGAGGAATTCCGGCGCCTGATGAGGGTCGCCTTCAACGATCTGGCGGAAGTGTTCATCGCCGAACGCCGGTGGGTCGACGAGTCCTTCATCGAGGCCGTGCGCAACAAGGCGTCGGAGACGCTGACCTGGCTGGACGACCGTCGCGACGCCGCGCCGGTTGCAATTGTGCGCGCGGCCGTATTCAGCATTTCCGAGGCGCATTTGTCGCGAGGCGGGCGGGAGCAGGATGGTGCCCCTCGGTACCAGCGGCGCGTTCGGTATCTGCGCCCCAGCCTGCCGCCCATCGACAGCTTCTACTTCGAGGACCTGCGCCTGATCCGCCGGGCGGTGCACGACGGCGATCCGGGCCTGCTCGCCCGCTTCATTGGCGGGGTTGAGGAACGCACCGACTGCACCGGGCGGCACTTCGTGGCCGAACACGGCGACGCAAGCCTGCATCCGCCGGGTCGCTGGCCCGCCGGACACGACCTGACCCTGATGCAACAACTGGCAGTCGATCTCGCCACCCGGGCGACGGCGACGGGCGGCCTGTTCTCGGTCAACGGCCCGCCGGGCACGGGCAAGACGACGCTGCTCATGGACCTGATCGCGGCCGTCGTCGTGCGCCGGGCCGAGGACCTTTGTTTCTTTGAGGCGCCGCACCTCGCCTTCGTGCCCGACCACTGGGACATTCCAGGCGGCCCCGCGCCGGGTCCGGTCCACGCCCTCCGCCGCCGGCTGCTCGACCACCTGATCGTGGTCGCCAGCAGCAACAATGGCGCGGTCGAGAACGTCACCAGGGCGCTACCCAGCGACGGCAAGATCGACGCCCGCTTCCTGGAGGGTCTCGATTTCTTCACGGCAACCGCGCAGGCGCTGCTCCGCCGCCCGCTGCCTGAAGAGGAACTGGAGGACGGCGAGGACGGCGAGGACGAGAACGAGGACGAAGCGCCCGCGACGGATGCCGAATCCCGCGCCTGGGGCCTGGTTTCGGCCGTGCTCGGCAACAAGCGCAACAAGGCGCGCTTCGTGGCGGTCCTCACCGAAGTGCAGGCCAAAGGGCCGAACCAGGGCCGCCGCGCCCCAGGCAACATCTTCCGGGCACTCGGCGAAGCGCGACGGACGGCGAACTGGCCACGGGCACGGCAGGCGTTCCTGCGCGACCTTGAGCAGGTGCGAAGGATGCAGCGCCAGATCGCCGACATCGACCATTCCGCTGCAAGCCGCGTCACGGCGGCGGCCGAGGCGGACAGGCTGGCTGCAAAGCTGGCGGAGGCCGATCGGGCCGTGGCGATGGCCGCGGAGGATTTGGCGCGGGCGCAGGCCGAGCTCGCGGAAGCGCAATCCGCGTTCGACCGCGCCGACAGGGGCGTCGACCTGATCCGGGACGGCAAGCCCAGTGGCTTTCGCATCATCGCGAATTTCCGCTGGCACGCCACCTACGCGGCCGCGGTTGCGGCCCGGGCTGACGCAGACCAGACTCTGACGGCCGCCTTGAGCGGCCTCAAGGCGGCACGGGCGACGCATGACGGCGCGGTGGACCAGAGCAACGGCATCCAGGCCCGAATGCTGACCTTGCGAATGGAAAGCGAGGCGACGGAACGTGTCATCGCGGCGACGCGGGCGGCCCATCCCGGCCTGGTGACGGCGGCCGACATGGCCGCGGAACCGGACGAGGTCCGGCGGCAGCAGATGCTGCCGGGCAACAGCGAAGTCCTGTCGGAAGCCCGTGCACGGCTGTTTGCTTCGGCGATGAACGTCCACCTCGCCTTCGTGTGCGGTGCCGGCGACCTTTTCGACCGCAACCTGTCGGTTGCCCTCGACATGCTGCAAAGCCGCGGGTGGGTCCAGGGCATCCTGCCGAAAGCGGCCCCCCATCTCTGGGCCACGCTGGCGCTGGTCACGCCTGTGGTCTCCACCACCTTCGCCTCGCTGTCGCGCATTTTCCGTTGCATGGGCGCGGGCAGCATCCCCTGGCTGCTGGTCGATGAGGCCGGACAGTCGGTGCCGCATCAGGCCGCGGGCGGCATATGGCGGGCCAAGCGGGCAATCGTCGTGGGCGACCCCTTTCAGGTCGAGCCGATCATTGCGCTCGACCGCAACACCGACACCATGCTGGCAGCGCGCCGCGGTGTGCCGGATCGGCTGCGGGCAACACTGGCCTCGGCGCAGACGCTGGCGGACGGTGCCAACCGGTACGGCACCTGGATGCCCAGCCGCAGCGGCAGGCCAGTCTGGGTGGGTTGCCCGCTGACGGTCCATCGCCGCTGCGTCGAGCCGATGTTCGGGATTGCGAACCGCCTGGCCTATGCCGGGTCGATGGTGCTCGGCGACGGCAAGAGCGAGAAAGAGGCCGAACTCACCACATGCCGGCCGCTGCTCGGCCCGAGCGCCTGGATCGATGTGGCCGCCCAAACGGGCGGTCCGAGGCACTTCATCCCGGAGCAAGCGGAAATCGTCCGCCGGATCGCCCGGGCCTTCATCGAACGGGGCCTGGTCGTGGCCGACGGGCTGCCGGCAATCTTCGTCATCTCGCCCTTCCGCTCGATGGCCGATGGGCTGCGGTCCGCCCTGGTCAGGGACCTCAAGGCGCTCGGCCTGCCGGACAAGGCCGTGACCGCCTGGGCCGCGGCCTCGGTCGGCACCGTCCACACCTTCCAGGGCAAGGAGCGCGAAACCGTCGTGCTGGCGCTGGGCGGCACCAGCGATGGCGCGATCCGCTGGGCAAGCGCCACCCCCAACATCCTCAATGTTGCCGTCACCCGGGCGCAACGCCGCCTCTACCTGGTCGGCGACCGTCGCCGGTGGATGCAGAACGAGCTTGTGGCGGAACTGGCGGAGCTCGATGCCATCCCGCTCGATGAGGCCGGACAGCGGCTCGGCCTCGCGGAACTGCCCATCGCCGCAGGAGTTCGGACCTTCGCTGGGAAGATCAGCGGCTGGGACAGCATGGGGGACAGACTTATCTGATCTGCCGGCTGGACGGCCCGGTCGGTGCGTCGCCCATTCCACTTCGCGTTGCCGGATACATGTTACGATGCACGCCGCCCCTGAAGGAGAAAACCACCATGGCCGCAACGCCACCGCCTCTCGCCCAGGATATCCCTGCCATCGATTTTCGGCTTCCTGGCACGGATGGCCGGATTTATGCGCTCGACGACATCGCCGGCAAGAATGGCACGGTGATAGTCTTCATCTGCAACCACTGCCCCTACGTGAAGGCCGTTATCGACCGCCTTGTCACGGACGCACGAACGCTCATGGCAGAGGGCATCGGGTTTGCCGCGATCTGCTCCAACGACGTCGCGGCCTACCCGGAGGATTCCTTCGAGGCCATGCAGCGATTCGCCCAGGCGCACGCGCTGCCGTTTCCCTATCTGCACGACGAAGATCAATCGGTGGCACGGGCCTATGACGCCGTCTGCACGCCCGACTTCTTCGGCTATGACGCGGACCGTTGGCTCAAATACCGTGGTCGCCTTGATGAGGGCCGCACCACTCCGCCGCCGGCCGGCGCGCGCCGGGAGTTGGTCGAGGCCATGCGGGCCATCGCGGCGACCGGCAAGGCGCCGCCCGGGCAAACGCCGTCGATCGGATGTTCCATCAAATGGAAGCCAGGAGCGTGAGGGGGTTGCCGACCAACAGGCCGACGGCGATCCAGCGCACGGGTTGGTCGGGCATCCATGCCGAATGAACCCTGAGGAAGCCGGAGAGTAGCCGCCAGCAATCCGCGGGTGCTCAACGCCGCCGACCGCCGGCGAGGCTGCGCCACCTTCACCGTGACCGCACGGCCAGGATGGTGCGCGACGTTACTTTCTGGCAAAGCCACGTGCCATGCCGCACCCATCCGCCCCTTCGGCCGCCACCTGGCAGACCGCCCCGGAACACGATTTCCTCGCCTTCCGGCTGATCAGCCTCGCCGAACTGCATCTCGATTCGTATTTCGCCGATCCGGCCGGCACCGAGGCCTACCAGCGTCCCTCGCGACGCGCTTCCGGCAAGGCGGCAGCGCCGCGCCCACTCGCTACCTGGGAGCGGGACGACGCCACGCTGGCCCTCGCCGCCCTGCCGGCGGCCGAAACCTTCCAGGTCAGCCTGCGCAGCCCCCGCTTCAGCGCCGTGCTGCGGGCCGCCACGGTGGAGCAGTTCAGCGGCGACATCCGGGCTGCCATCGCCGCCGCCACCGACTGGCTCGGCGCCGAATCGGATCTGCCGGAAGAGACCGCGCTACAGGCGCCGCTGGAGCAACTCGCCGCCGAAACCCCGGCAGGCGCCGCGGTGACGGACGTCCCGGCATCGCCTGTCTCCCCCGCGGCGCCCCCGCCGCCCACCGCGGGCGACGCCCGGGACGTGAAGGCGCTGGTGCAGGCCAAGACCCTGCCGGAGGCCGACTGGTTCGAGTTGGTCAACGTGCTCAAGGTCGCCAAGGTGCCGATCCGTCCCGAAATGACCGACGCCCTGGCCCAGGCCGCCGCCGACGCGACGCCGGACGAGTTGTCCGGCGCAACGCCCCAGGAGATATCGCAGCGGTTTCGCAGCCTCCTCGACGACCTCGGCACTTCCGCCGAAAGTCCGTTCGGCGTGGTGGAAGGACTGGCCGAGACCGGCACGCTGATGCCGGTCGAGATGCGGGCCTACATGGTGCACGAACTCGGCCTGTCGCCGCATGCCATGCAAAGCTCGGTGGTGGATGGTTCCGGCGCGCAGAACCTGATCATCACCACGCCGAAGGGCCGGACCGGGGTGTTCGCCGGGCTGCTGTTCAAGCAGGCGTTCGGCATCCGCGACGCCTGGTGCAATTCGTCGCTGTCGCGGCGGGAGATCGACGGGGCGTTGCAGGACTTTCGGCGCCGGACGGCAAGACAGGCGGCTGGGCGCGCGCCACCTGGACGTGGTGGTGCAGCACCATATCGCCCGCGGCCTGGCGATCGAAAACCTGCCGCAGGTGGCCGTGCTTGAGATCGCCGAGGCGATCGGCGCGGCCGATTGGAAGGACCGCGGCCTCGACGTGGCGACGGAGATCGAGCAGCGGTTCGCCGGGCTGGGAACGGAACAGCACAGCCCGGCCCGCGATCGCCGCGTCGCTGCAGCGCAGCAGGGCCTGGGTCATGAAAAACCCGATGGTGCAGTCCTGGTTCGAGGACGACGCGGCGATCCGGCCACTGGCCGCCGGCACGGCTCGGCTGAACCCCCAGGTCGGCGTGCGGCGGGTGCTGGATGAGGTGCTGCCGGCGCGGCGGGAGATCTGGGCGGAACGGTTGCTGCTGACGGTGCTGTGGCTGCAGGCAGGCACCAGCGACGTCATCCTTGCCGAAGGGCGTTGGCGGGACTGCATAGTACTGGCGCACGAATTGCTGGTCGGGCGCGAGTTGGCGGAGCTGCCGGCAATGGTGGCGATCGCCGAGCGGAGCATCTCGGCGACGAGCGCCCGGATCTGGTGACCGGCGGGGAAGAAACGTTATTCATGGTGGAAGGATAGGCGATCCGGGGCGGACAGGCGCGCAGCCGGGCCGAACCGCATGATGGACCGACATCGACGCTTATGTAGATGTGTCAGTTAGCTACCATATATAGTGAAGATCTGGGCCGAGGTTCGCGCCACCGTTGCGAATTACGAATTACGAAAAGCTCTGCCTAAACCACGTGATTTCTAGATTGATGCCCCGGCGCAGCAGCCGGACCCAATGAGCTAGATGTTGTGGTCGCCTGACACATCTACATAAGCGTCCCGACATCGTGGGCGCGCACTCCCTCGCCGAGTGATGATCCAAGATCTACACCAGAATCGGGCACGTTTTCAACACCATCGGCAGCACCCGCCGCTCAGATCCGTCAATACCATGAAATTTCGGGGTTGGAGCGAGCCGACATTTTTTCTTTTGACGACATACAGTGGGCTTGTATGGCCTATCCAATATGGTGTGCCGCACCGCACAATGACGGCTCGCGCCGAATTTTGTACTATCTGTAGCCTCCGCGTTTGTTGAACAGAAGATGCTTGCATCCGCTTGGCCGAACGTCCAATGATAACGGGGCGGACTGTGAAACTCTTTGCTCCAACAAAAGTGGGAAGGACGCCACAAGATGGATCACGCTTTTTCAGACGCCCTGAAGACCCGGATCCTGGTTCTCGGCATGATGAGCTTCGCAATCGGTTTCGTTCTCGTGGCGGTGCTTCCGTCTACGCCTGATGTTGCCCGCGGCGGAACCCTCTTCGCGGCCGAGTGATACGACGACGGCCGAGAGCAACCACTCACGGAGGCCAGCGGGCGGCGTCTGATCAGCGTGCCGGACCAGTGGCAGCGCCCGGTCCGGGCGGAAAGCGGTCGACGTGAAATCAACGCGACATCTCGCAAGCACCGTATTCGCCGGAGCGCTATTGGTTGCCCCGCACGCGGAGCCGCAGCGGCTGCTTGCCGCCGCGTTTCTCTTCCAGATGGACGGCATCGGTCTGCACGGTACCATGCTGGAGCAGACGCGCCACGACCGGGCGCGTCTCGGGCGTCTTGACGCTCAGCTTGTGGTGTCGCTGGAATGGTCCGGGCGGTATGCACCGGTCGTCGTCCCCATCGATCCGGCCTGGCCGAGCTTGTGGACCTGCGGCGGCCGTTCCTTGTTGTCCTTGCCGATGATGCGCAGCACCCGGCGGGCCCGGTCGATGGCGGTGACCTCCAGCGTGATGGCCTCGCTGATGCACACCTCGCAGGCATACATGACGGCGAGGCAGGTGCGATGGAACCGGGCTGCGGACGCCGCCGAGCAGGCGCCGGACCTGATCCTCGGTCAGCCAGTTAGGCAGCCGCTTCTGCCGCGGCAGCGCGACCTTTTTTTCCCCAAACAGATTCCAGGCCCGGCCGAACGTTTGGCAGAAGAAGAACCGCAGGGCGGCGCGGGCGATCTCGAAGGTGCCGCGTGCCACCCCGCGCTGGCGCAGGTCCAGCAGGTGGGCCCGGACCTCCGCCTCGCTGAGCTGGTCCGGCGCGCGCCGGTAGTACTTGGCCAGCTGCCAGACCGCCCGGAGATAGACGGCCTGCGTCTTCGGGCTCAGCCCGGCCAGGATCATGGCCTCGATCATCTGTTGACGTTGTGGCGACATGACGGCTCTCCCTCGCTTGGATGTCCGACGGGCGACGGCCGCCCGCAAGTTCAAGGGATAGGTCCGGCCGGGTCAGCTCAGCCTTGACCCGGGTCGCCTCGGCGTAGCTGTTCCGTCCAAGTGCCTGTTATCGCGCCTCGATCGGCAAAAAGCGGCCGATTCCGTCCGCTTTTTGCCTTGCGTTAACGGTGAAAGCGCCGAACCCCTGCCCTGCCAGCGCAGCCCTTCACTGAAGCGCGGAAAGAAGATCGACATTGGTTCCGGGGGCGTCCAAGAAATTAGGCGGTCTCGGGATCAGCCTGCTCATACCAATCCGCCTAAAGAATCACCCACTTGCGGGCGCCGATGGATGCGATCCGC